>Ga0115011_10000051_pt1 | contig 116987 bp, 94 predicted proteins | sample TroAtlMetagenome_2_FD_88705 | JGI IMG/M metagenome (GOLD analysis project Ga0115011, IMG submission 88705) | Marine eukaryotic phytoplankton communities from Atlantic Ocean - Tropical Atlantic ANT8 Metagenome | ecosystem: Environmental > Aquatic > Marine > Oceanic | place: Tropical Atlantic... | reverse complement strand
GTTAAAACTATCAATCACGTAGTCCCGATATCGCCATGCTTGATCATAGATCAAGCCTCGTAATGTGACCGATTCAGCATAACGCACCACATCCAACCAATGCCGTCCCCAACGTTCTCCAAAACGAGGTGATTTAAGTAATTCATCGACCAACCTTGCATAGGCAATATCACTAGCATCTGCTACGAACGTCGCGATCTGTTCGGGAGTGGGAGGCAACCCCAGAAGATCATAATACAACCTGCGGATTAATACTTGACGACTGGCTTTCTTTACCGGTTTCAAGCCGACTTCTTCCAACGCGTTACCTATATAAGCATCGATCGGAGTCTGAGCTCCCTGATACTCCGGAATCATACCGGGATCAATCGGGCGATATGCCCAAAACTCTTTACCTGCTTCAATATCAATCGTGTTAGCCGTGGCAACTTCACCTTCTCTAGGATCCGCTGCTCCCATTTCTATCCAGACTTTAAAGTCAGCGATTACCTCTAGTGGTAACTTGCCTGCCGGTGGCATTTCATACAAATCATAATTCAAAGACGACAGGAGCGTTCCTTCCTCCGGTTTGCCGGGGACTAACGCGGCACCGCTGTCACCACCTGCTAAAAAACCAACGCGACTGTCCAATAGCAGACCGCCTCGTAATTCATCCTTTGCAGCAGCTTTTTTTGAATGACAATTGTAGCAATGCTGAACAAGGACCGGACGAATACGCTTTTCAAAGAAGTCGAGTTGTTCAGTCGTAGGAGCAGACACTTCTTCGTTGTCTTGCTGCCCCATGGCCGGACCCGCAAAAACAGCGAACGACAATAACAAACAAAATAAGCGACTCAATTCAAATCACTCCTAAACTCGGTATTTCAAAGGCCTAGAGCAGGGCGTGGCACCCAACTCCATCTTAACAACGAAACATGTATTCTCTAAGGCGGATTTAAGATGAACCGAAATCCAAGGAACCAACGACGCTTGCTCCGTCAACAATACCGAAATTGGCTGGTGAATATTCTTCCGTTTGCGATTATAACAAATAGCTAACATTCCGAGTTAAATCCCTCGTATCACGTGGATTCACTGCATGAGCCCTATCATCATTTTGGTCATTTCCATTGTCCTCGTCGTTGTCGGTATTCTCGTCTGCAAGTTACACGCATTCCTAGCTCTATTATTGGCCGCCTTGGTCGCCGCTTTCTTAACCTCTGAATCAGCACTAGAAACTTATGCCATCGACGATGGCGGACAAGCATTCATTAAGTTGTTTGGGGATGGCCCGGATGCCGACACCACGCTCGAGGAATACGAACGCACCAAATCAGCTTATCTGGCTAAATACCTAAAGCAGTTCAAAAAGAAATCCGCAATGCTCCGTGTGGCCGAGGGTTTCGGAGCCACCTGTGGGAAAATAGGAATTCTAATTGCCATGGCTTCAATCATCGGAAAATGTATGCTGGACAGCGGTTCAGCGGATCGAATCGTGCGAACAGTATTGAAACGCCTCGGTCAGAAGAATGCCGGGCTGGCATTTATGGGAAGCGGATTTATGCTTTCCATTCCCGTCTTCTTTGACACGGTGTTTTATCTAATGATACCGTTGGCAAAAGCGACTCGAATCCGTGTTGGCAAAAACTACGTCCTCTATATCATGGCGATCGTAGCTGGCGGATCAATGGCTCACTCGCTGGTACCACCAACGCCCGGCCCACTGATCGTTGCTGAAGAATTTAACGTCTCACTAATCTCGATGATTCTTGCTGGCTGTTGTGTCGGCCTCTGCAGTTCAGTCGCCGGACTTACTTTTGCCGCCTGGCGCAACAAAACGATGGAAGTACCTCTGCGAGATAGTGCGGATGCCAAGCTCGAGGACTTGGAGGCTCAAACCCAAAAAGCCGATAATGAGTTACCTTCCTTCTTTGTTTCTTTGCTCCCCATCATTCTTCCTGTTTTATTAATTGCGGCTGCAACGGCAACCGACACCTACTATAAAAATCTAGACGAAGGGCAGCAGGCGGCTCAATGGATTGACTCCATTAAACCTACTGTCAAAACGCTTGGGGATAAGAATATCGCTCTGATTTTAGCGGGGGTTATTGCCATGGCAACACTCATCTCCCGCCCCGGAATTGACCGGCGCAAAATGGCTACGGCCATCGGAGGCGCATTGGCAAGTGGCGGAATCATTATCCTTATCACGTCAGCAGGTGGAGGCTTTGGTTCGGCGATTCGTCAAAGTGGTATTAAAGAAGTCGTCGCCGGATCTGGAGGAGACGCGGCAACACTTGGCACACTGATAATGGCCTTCTGCCTCACGACACTCATCCGTACGGCACAAGGCTCCTCCACGGTAGCTATGATCACCGTGGCAAGTATCTTTGCTCCGCTAGCATTACAACCGGACCTCTTGCCCTATCATCCTGTTTATCTCGCACTAGCTGTCGGGTGTGGCTCTAAGCCTATTGCCTGGATGGCTGATAGTGGGTTTTGGGTCATTTGCAAAATGAGCGGAATGACCGAAGCCGAGGGGTTACGAACGATTACCCCGATGAGTATTGTGATGGGAACTGTCGGGCTCGTTGCAACATTAATCGGTGCAACCCTATTCCCGCTGGTTTAACGCACGGCCAACACGGTAGAAATCAATCCATGTCAACATCTCAGATCAATACACTTACGCTATACAAGAACATCAACAATGCCGCAGCTGGCATCGCAGCCTATCAATCGGCCCGACGCCTAGGCATCATTAAAACCCTCCGGGATGGACAGAAAACGGCCGGAGAGATTGCCCAGGCTATCGACGCAAATCCTCGACGCGTAGCACTGCTGCTAGACGTACTAGTTGGCTTAATGATTGTGGAGCGTTACCAAGATGACTACGCGCTAAGCCAAATGGTTCAACTGCTCACGGCGCACGACATCGATTTAGGTGAATCGCGTCTTCGGAAGCTAGACGCCTACGTTAAGACCTCTGACGATGTTGAGGACCTACTTGACACCTATCGGCAACGCATTACCTCAACACAATGGCAAGTTTCCCCATCCGCCATGCAGGTGGCAAAGCTCCTGAAACTAAGTGAGCAAACTACAGCATTGAATATTCTGGATGTCGGTTGTGGTACAGGTGTCTGGAGTCTTTCAATCGCCCATGTAGATCCTGAATCAACTATCACATTCTTCGATCACGAAGAGCCGGTCAAAACGGCGGTGGAAACTGCCGAATCAATCGGTATGCAAGGGAGAATTCAGTCCGTCGTGGGTGACCCACTCACAAGCCAACTCCCTACAGGTGATTTCAATTTGGTCATTGTGGCAAATTTGTTGCAGCTACTAGATGCTGAAGCGCAAAACAAACTCATTCACAATGCCATGCAAAGATTGTCGCCTGGTGGCAGGCTGGTCGTAATCGATGTATTTCCGGGACAGGATACGGGAGATGTCAGCCGAGCCCTGTTTGCACTTGATTTAGAACTTCATGTTCCGTCCGGCAAACTCGTTGACCCAATTGATCTCCAAACCATGCTTGAAGAGGCTGGCCTCGAGTCGCCTAAGTACTCTCATCTGAACGAAGTTCCTCATATTTACGGAATCATGGTCGCTCAAAAAACAAATCGTTCTGACTAAAACTTGCGTCGGTTTAACACCAACTGTGTCAGTTCCGGCCGACAACGCCACCGCAACGGCTGAAGCCCTGAAATTCCGCGACTGACGTGGAGTAGTGTATCATCGGTCTCAAATACTCCACTCGCATATCGCACCCCATGTAGGCTTGGGCAGATGATAGGCCCAAGCAGAGGCAAGCGGATCTGTCCCCCATGAGTATGTCCAGCAAGTATCATATCAAACCCCTGCCGTCTTCCCCACGGCCACTGATCCGGTGTATGCACTGCACAAATCGAAAAAGCGGATTTCGCGGAACGACAGTCCGGTACTCCGCCGATCCAGGGAAGTTCATTCCCAGCCAACAGGACTGGTTCTCCGTGGACTTCAAGGTCGATTGATCTCCCTCCCAAGTCGTGCCAACCACAACGTACAATCTCTTTTCTTAACGTTTGGTCCTGACCGTACCGCACGTCATGATTCCCCAGAACAAAGAAACATCCGACTCGAGCTTGTATCTCCGAGACCAGTTCGGTCACCCATTTCACTTTATTTCTGTCATCAAGAATATCTCCGGTCAGAATCACCAGATCAGAATCAAGTCGAAGAATTTCCTCTTTTAACCGTTCAAAGTAAGGACGGACAATTGCCCCTGTAATATGCAAATCCGAAAAATGCGTAATTGTGAGTCCATCCAGTCTCTTTGGTAATTGGGTGAGCTTCAATGCCTTACGGTTAACATCGAGATGCCCGACTTCATTACCTGGAACAGAAACCCATGCTCTCCGCTCAGATTCGCGTCTAAATGATACTCCCAACTCCTCATCTAGTCGTAAGATTTTCGACTCGAGCAATTCCCACGCATCAGGGCAACGATCCAACTGAATTTGTAGCAAGCGTTTTATTCCTGTCAGAACCAACCAGGCCGTGGCCAACGTAAAATAACCCCACGAAGTATGCAATTGCCCAGCCACGATAGCCCAAGGCATTTCCAACGCTTCGGCTCGGGACATAAGGACCATCGGCAGACACAATCCAACTAAAGCCCAGACATAAACACCAACTTTGAGCGTTTTTTCCACCAAATGATCGGCAATGCTACCCTGCACTCGATTTAGTGCCGTTACACAAACAGAAACGTGGCCTAGAGTGCCAAGCGCATAAAGGGATAAATCTACGAGCAATGACATAGAGGAAGTACCGGTTATGTGCGGGCAACGTCGTTATGGAAATCGACTAGCGTTTCACAAACTTCAATCAATTGGTCCAAACGAAACGGCTTGTAAAGAATGGCGTTCGGATGCAGACCCGCCTGCCTAGCTTTCACGATAGAGTGTCCCGGATCATAGCCGAAGCCCGTCATTAAAGCTAACGGAACCTGATCCATAACTTCCTTTAATCGCAACATCAACTGATGGCCGCTAAAATCAGGAAGATGAATATCCGAGATGATCACGCTGTAGCTTTCACTACCGACCGAACTACGAACCATATAAACAGCTTCACCACCTGACTCAGCTGTTTCGACGATACATCCATACCGTTCTAATAACGCATGTGCATCATTTCGCACACCCTCGTTCGCATCCACGACCAGCACACGCTGCCCTGCCAATTTGGGATGATGATCTACGGTCGCGCCAGCTGGCATCGCTTCGCCCGGAGCCATATCCTGCCCGATCTTATGAATGACCTGTCGAATATCCCTCGCATTCCGCAAAATCCGTTTGAGTCGTTCTACAACTTCTGGCTCGTGACCAATGTATCGCTCCATGACGTTAACAGCGTCATTAAGAATCTTGTCGATAGGCAAAGCCACTTCTCTGTGAATCGCTTCGATACTTTTCTGAGTTGCACTACTCTTCTCAGCAGCTAACAGATCTAGCGTATTCAATGCGAAGGCAATATTACGAGCAAACAATTCCAGAAAGCTCAAATCGTTTTCGGAAAACGCCTGTTCTTCTGGGCTTTCAACATTAAACGTCCCAATCACCTGCTCTTGCCATTTAATCGCAACCGTCAGGCTGCTTTTAGCTCCGGAAAATGACTCGATAAATAACTCATCGGTAGTAACATCATCCACGAGGTAACTTTCCCCGGTGGCAGCCACAAATCCCGTAATACCGTTGGCTTCACGTCCCACTTCCAAGGCTCGCTCAGCGGCTTCTTTATCAATCCCGGTAGACAATAGAGGGTCGAGCTTTCCAGTACGGTGATTCACGAGACGAATCTCGACCTTTTCATAGGCAAGGATTTCCTGCGTATAGTGAAGGATATTGGACTTAAGCAGTTCAATACGGTCCTTGACTTCCATATGGAAGACTTCTTCCGGCGAAAGATTCGACAACTCAACTCCAGCTTCATGAATCGCGTCTAGCTTCTGACGGTAAAACTGTTCTTCCGTGACATCATGAATAATGACCAACAGTTCGCCCGATTCCTCACTGCCACGCGTTACCGGCTTTGCTTCGATACGGAAATAGACTTCAGGAGACACTTTATATAAGGCCGAAGTGCGAGATTTCTTGGCAATTGCAGTTTGGCAAGGGCAACTATCCCCGGTTTCCCATTGCCCACCTTCCAACCAACTATAAAAAGGAAGGCCGATTACATTGTCGCAATCGGCCCATTCATTGATTTGTTCATTTGCCCAGAGGATCCTTTTATCCTGGTCGAGTATGGCGACCCCCTGGTGCAGTTTCTGGATCACCCAAAAAGAATCCGTGAAGAATTGTTTTTTGGGAGCATCATTGTCTGTATCGCTAAACACTCCATCAAAACATTGCTGCTTCATGAGGCGACGAGCTTCGCTCCAATCAGCCGCGACCTCCACGTCGAAGAGAGAGCACAATTCCTCCGGGGCGGACATCTTTTCAGATGCAGCGGATTTTACGAACAGGATCTTGGCTGGGTCTGACATGCCAATCCCCACTTACTGTGCCTCGTGGTGCAAACGAGGTTGCTCACCTCAGAATATTTACACCCAATAAATAACATCGACTAACCTTCGCAGTATAATTCAATCGTTTATCGTCACCGAGAGAAACTTTAACCGACCAAGTATCACTGCTACTTTCTTTATAGTCACAACTGAATTCCTGTCCTATACCGTCCATAGAAAAAGAATGCGGTCTTTCAAAAGAATCATTCTCGCTTGCTATCTACCAAAATCGCATCGCGGTTTGTTAAATATCAACTTGATTCACGGATTCTAACTCGTCTCCACCCCTGCATTCACTCGATATTAAATCTAGGTAACCAAAGGAAAACAATGTTTCGTGCATTCGCATTAGGATTAAGCGTGTCTCTATTGCTTGTCGGCCTCGAAGGGCTGGCAATCGAAAGTGTTGTGATTGCGCTCCCGGAGTTAATACACGGTTCGGGTAGTTCACCTATGCATGTGCAAGTTACCGATCTCGCAGCCTGGTTGATCATTGGGCTTGGTACAAGCCTCACCCTTTATACAATCTTCACTACCCCCCCGAAGGTTAAACCGTCATTCGATAAGTCTCTTCCCGCAGACACTTCTTCACCTGCCCTGCAACTAGCCGATCTGAACTATAGTGAACTGGTTAACACAGCCTCCCCTGAAACCTTGGAAGAAACCAATTGGCAAGAGAATCATTCCGAGTCCGAAGAAAATGAAGATGAGTACGAATACGAGGACGAAGAGGTAGAATATGATGACAGTGATTCGGAAGATCGAGAAGTGGAAGAAGACGACTTCGACCTCGACGCTTTCAATGCCGAATTTGACATCGATGACTTATTAAGTGAATAATCACTAGATGCTTCCCACTCCCACTCAATTTCCGAATGCCGAAATTGTCATCTATGATGGCGACTGTCAGTTCTGCACTCGTCAGGTGGAAAAACTTAACCGTTGGGATGGCAAACAGCGCCTAACCTACATTTCACTTCATGATGAATCCATTGCTTCTGCGTATCCAGATCTGAGTAAAAAGGAGTTGATGGAAGCCCTTTACCTTATCGACAAAGGCAACAAACGCCATCGAGGTGCAGCGGCTTTGCGTGTCATTAGTCGACGACTTCCCAAGCTCTGGCTTTTAGCAGTGCTCTTACATATCCCGTTCAGTCTGCCTGTCTGGAATTGGGGCTACCAACAAATTGCCAAGCGTCGATACCGCTTAAACTGCGATACTGATGCTTGTGCCATCCATTTTGACAAAAAGACTTCGGAAGATTAAGCGAAGTACTCCACGGCATTTCTAAACAGAGCCAGACCATCTCCTTCTGGCTGCAGGCCATCCCTAGTCCAACGAGGGTGCTGTGTCCCTTCCAGAAACCGTTCCGGGTGTGGCATCAGGCCGAACACTCGCCCTGAGCTATCACAAACTCCGGCTACATTACGTTGAGCACCATTCGGATTCTGGGGGAATCCACGAGCGGGGGCTCCTGCTTCATCCACATACTTCAGAGCCAGTTGCTGATTAGCTTGCAACTGATCAGCAATCTCCTCATTTCGCATGACAAACTTTCCTTCGGCATGAGCAATTGGCAGATATAATCGATCAACCCCACGCAAAAAGATAGATTTGTCACTGGTATTCTGAAGGTAAACCCAACGGTCTTCATAGAGTCCATGGTTATTCCAACACAACGTCGCCGGAGGATTTCCGTTGGCATCATCGTCGAGTAATAGGCCGGATTTAATTAACACCTGAAACCCGTTGCAGATACCTAGTATTAGCTTATCGCTATTCTTGAACTCGTGCATAACATCTGCCAAATGGCTACGCATTTGATTGGCAAAAATCCTCCCCGCTGCTACATCGTCGCCATAGCTGAAACCACCCGGAATACACATAATCTGATACTGCTCAACTAATGCTGGGTTCTCCAGCACTCGATTGATATGTACTCGATCAGCCTGCCCACCGGCAAGCTCAAACGCGTACTTGGTTTCGTGATCACAATTAGTGCCCGGGGCACGTAAAACTAATACTTTGGGTGTAGTCATCTTTTAGCCCAGCGTTTATCTGCAGACTCTATTTTCCTAGTTTCCCTGACCTCTACCATCGCAATGGCGATTGCCAGGCTTCCTTTAATTGTCCGATCGGAGTGGTTAACAGATTTCCACCGTCATTGTTCACCACCAATTGATCCTCTTCCGTAATCATCCCAATGCGTGCGAACGTCACCCCATCAAGAGTTTGCTCGAAGGCCTGGCAATTCTCCGGGGCTACTTCGATTAGAAACCGCGTGTTAGACTCCGCAAACAACTTCAGCACATTCTCCGTATCTCCCGAGTAATCCTGATCCGTCGGCACTCCAGCCAGATCGATTACCATTCCCAAGCCACCGGCAAAAGCCATTTCCGCCGCAGCGACTGCCAAACCGCCTTCACTCAAATCATGACAAGCGCGTACCAAACCAGATTTGATGGCCTGATGAACAGCCGGAAAGACTGCATTACAGTTGGCCGTAGAAACGGTGGGAACAGCGCCACCCTCCAGTTCACGAACCAATGTCCAGTGAGAGCCACCTAATTCACATTTAGTGACCCCTACCTGATAAAGCACATTCCCAGCTTCCTTAACATCCATTGTGGTACAAGTGGCTACATCTTCGACCTGACCAATCGCGCTAATCAGCAAGGTCGGAGGAATAGAGATTGTGACCTTTTCTCCCTCTTTGTTTTGATAACTGAATTCATTATTCAGGCTATCTTTTCCTGAGATGAAGGGAGTCTTTAAGTCGACTGCCATGTCATAGCATGCCAACGCCGCACGAACGAGCGAACCTAAGGTTTCAGGACGATCCGTGTAACCCCAGCAGAAGTTGTCAAGGATTGCGATTCGACTTGGATCCGCTCCAACAGCCACACTATTGCGAATCGCTTCGTCAATAGCGCTAGCCGCCATATAATACGTATCGTAGTCGCCATAACGGGGATTCATACCACAACTTACCGTGAGCCCTTTGCTACTGCCCAAAACAGGTTTCACAACGGCCGCGTCCCCAGGCCCGTCGTTTTGAATGCCAACCATTGGCTTGACAACGCTACCTGCCTGAACTTCATGGTCATACTGACGAACGACCCATTCTTTACTGGCAACATTTAGGCTTCCAAGAATGGCCTCTAAATCCTGCTCAAGGCTGGCTGCTTTCCCCTCCAGATCGATGGCTACAACAGCTGGAATTTCGTAATGAGCATCTCGAATAATTGGCGGACGACCATCGTGGAGAAAGTCCATCGTTAGGTCCCCCACAACTTGATCATGATACTTAAGTACCAGACGTCCGTGATCAACAAACTTCCCGACAATCGTAGCATCTACGCCTTCGGATTCACAAAGCGCATGGAACTCTTCCCAATCCTGCTCAGGCACACTAAACACCATGCGTTCCTGAGCTTCTGAAATCCATACTTCTGTATAGCTAAGCCCGTCATATTTCAACGGTGCCTTGTCCAGATAGACTTCCACGCCTATCTCTTCCCCCATTTCACCAATGGCGCTAGACAACCCGCCTGCACCACAGTCGGTAACACAGGTATAAAGGTTTCGGTCGCGAGCTTCCAGCATAACATCCATCACCATCTTTTCAGTGATTGCATTACCGATCTGCACGGCACCACCGGACAGCATCTCACTATCACTCGTCAATTCGGCTGAGCTAAAAGTAGCACCATGAATCCCATCACGACCCGTATGTCCGCCGATCACAACGGCCCATTCTCCAGCGTGAGCTTCTTTAAACGATTTCTCTTTCGGAATAAGACCAACGTTTCCGGCATAAACCAAAGGATTGCCAAGATAGCGATCATCAAAGTAAATTGCACCGTTAACCGTGGGAATCCCCATACGGTTTCCATAATCACGAACCCCCGATACAACGCCTTTCATAACGCGACGAGGATGTAATACTCCGGGTGGAAGCTGATCATGAGCGACTTCAGGATTAGCAAAACAAAATATATCCGTATTGCAAATCGGCTTAGCTCCCATACCGGTACCAAGCGTGTCGCGAATCACCCCACCGATGCCGGTATTGGCTCCACCATATGGTTCCAATGCAGATGGATGGTTATGTGTCTCAACTTTAAACGCCACATTGAAATCATCATTGAAGGTTACGATTCCGGCATTGTCTTTAAAAACACTCACACACCAGTCATCTTCCCCAAGTTCTTCACGAATCCTGACTGTCGCAGCAAAGACGGTTTCTTTAAGCATGTTTTCAAAGTGACGTTCCGTTTCGTCATCCTTGTAGGCGATACGACCTGCCAAAGTCTTATGACTACAATGCTCACTCCAGGTTTGTGCGATAGATTCCAGCTCAATATCCGTCGGATCGCGTTCAAGCCCCTGGAAATGCTTTTGAATCGTCTGCATTTCCACCAACGTTAGATAAAGCTGACCTTCCTTACTTAGCACTTCTAACTCATCATCGCTAAGGGAACGAATCGAAATCTTCTTTAGTTCAAATTCATAAGCTGTACCGAGAGCCAGAGCATCTAGTTTCAGTGGACCGTGGACAACCTGTTCAATCGCGTCATTCGCGAGCACTTTTTCAGCCAACCGATTTACACTTGCCTGATCCACTCCAGAAACCCAGTATTTACGGAAAGTGCGAACCTGATCGACAGCGACACCTAGATCCTCAATTCCCTTCTGAGCACTCATTGCCACCGGATCCATCACTCCCGGCTTATTGATCACATGCACCAACAAGGCACTATGAACTGGAGATTGCTGTAGACGTTCATCACCAACCGGTGCAACAACGGTTTTTTCAACAACCGAATCGGCAAGCAGTTTATCCGCCAACTGATTTGCATCCCCCTCCCCTATATCACCTTCAAGCAAATAGCCATGCACGGCAGCCACTTGAATGGATGGGTCGAGTCCGAGATCAATTGCATCTGAAGTCAATTCTTCACCTGCACGATCCACTTGACCTTCGGCCGGGTAAATATCAATTTCCCATAGACTCACGATTTTGCTTTCCTTGATTCAAATATCGTAATAACACTGGTGAATTATCACTCTCAAGTGCGTCTCGAAACTTGTGCAGGTCATCCAAAAAACGATCGACCGCACCTATTACTTGTTTATTATTGTCGCGTAGGATTTCCAACCACAATTCCGGATCTGCTCCGGCAATACGCGTGGTATCTATCCAACCACCTGCAGCCAACCCTAATTGCTTAGGATTCGCCTGAGCCGACAGCACCGAGGCAAGCGTATGAGGCAGATGGCTGATGACAGCCACGGCTCGATCATGCTCTTTGCAATCTAACTCCACTACACGTGCCCCTAAGGATTCCCAGAATCTGGTTATCCCTGACTGAGCCACTTTGTTGGTGCTCTTTTCGGGAGTGACAACGACTGTTCTTTCTTCAAAAAGATCCGCGTCCGCATTTCCTACACCTCCCCGGTCACCTCCCGCCATGGGATGAGATCCGATGAAGCTCCCGTTTTCAAGCCCTGTCAACCCTTCAACAATTGTCCGTTTTGTACTACCGACATCGGTAATAAGTGTTTCAGAGCGGACATACCGTGAAATCTGCTTTACCTGCTCAACAACATACTGCACGGGCGTGCAAACAATCACAAAGTCCGCTTCAGAAACTCCACGTTCGATATTAGCTGTGGTCTCCGTCACCGCTCCCAACTGCTTCGCTTTCTGCAGTCTGGCAGGCTTCCGACCAATCCCAATGACTCTGTCAGATAAACCGCGTTGACGTACGGCGAGACCGATTGAACCACCAATCAGTCCTACGCCCAAAATCGCCACGGTTCCGAGGGATTTCACTGAGTAATCCTTTACCAAACGAGACTCCTGTCAGACATCAAAACTAACAGATTTAGTGCAGATGTTCCACCACCGCCATAGAGCTCAACGCCCCAAAACTTGACATTTGGTTTGTAAACTACCATTTTATTGAGATCCATAGGGAATACTATAATACAAGTACTCCCCTTCAATCCCTCCGAGCAGTGCAATCAAATGCCCACAGTTTCCTCAAAACGTCTGAGCAGTTTCTGCCGCCAAATGGGCGTCAGCCTTCACGCTGGACTGGATGCCCGGAAGGCATTCGGAACGTGCAAACATTTGCTGGGTAAAGGACATACCGCCAGTTTGTCGTTGATTACCAACGAATTAGAGGAAGGCAGCACGCTCTACGAATGTATTCGCCAATGCCCGGACACTTTTCCATCACTAATGGGCATGATGGTCCAAGTCGGAGAACTTTCAGGGAAAACTGAAGCCGCATTTACCGGACTGGCCGAGTATTATGACAACAGGGTTGCCTTAATCCGTGGATTCTTCAAAAGTGTGACCTGGCCGGTACTCCAGTTTGTCATCGCAACTGGGGTCGTCGGACTCGTTCTCTTTATTATGGGGATGCTCTTAGGGAACGGTGAAGCTGGTGACTTACTTCCCGGCTGGCTATCGGACAACTCTCTCTTCAGCAAATACTGCGGACTGATGCTTGTCTTTTATGGCTTTGCTGGTGGAATTGGATACGGTGTTTATATGCAATGGCTAAACATTGAAGTCTTTGTCGGATTACTTTCACTGTTACCGGGAGTGAAGCATCCGTTTCTAAACCTAGCCATGTCTCGATTTTGCTGGACCTTCTCTCTGGTTCATAATGCCGGCGTCGACGCCGAAAGGTGTGTTGATATGGCAATCAAATCCAGTGGTAATCCGGTCTATTTAAAGACACTCGAGCCCGTGTTGGACGCGATCCGCAACAATGACGATTTTCACTCCGCCTTTGCGCGGACAAACACCTACCCACCGGAATTTTTGTCATCCGTTATGACAGCGGAACAGGCTGGGACAATTTCAGAATCTCTCTGGCGAGAAGCCACCACGTTCCGGACTAAAGCCGAAAGCCAACTACAGTGGCTCTCAAAGATTTGCACTGGCTTCATCTACGGCGGTGTCGCCATTTTCATCATCATCATGATCTTTGTCTTCTACAAAGCATTCATTCTAAATCCGATTAATACCATCCTTGGCTAACACCTCTAAGCCTCACTACAACCTAAAAGGGCAGCTTTACTTCAAAACAGGAGCAAAGGGATCATCTGAACCAGCCTGACGTCGAATGAACTGAACCATAGGTGGCTGTGTCAAACGCAGCGCTTTGAACGTCTCGGCCACATATCGCTGAGGCCGGGAGCTCCCGGGAATACGGAAGTTATCGCCCTTCTGAAGAACCGGACGATACTCCGGCATTGAACCAAAGGACCTTGAGCCGGCTATTTGACAAGGGAACCAATGCCCTCCTCCACTGGCATCTTCCAAATAAAATTCCGGATAACAGTGCCCCGGAATCCAGACACTTCGAGCAGGAATCCCGTTATTGCGACAAATAGCGATAAATAGACTGGTCAATTCTTCACAGTCCCCTTCACCTTTTTCTAAAGCCGTCAGTGCTCCTTTTAACTCCTCATCAAATTTGTACTTCACATGATCACGAACCCAGTCAAAAATAATTTCGGCCTTTTGCCAGGCATTCTTACCATCGTCTCCAAGCCCCCGAGATACAGCGACAATCTTCGGGTGAGTGGTTTCAATAAATGGGCTTACTCCCATGTACTTACGTAAATCAGGCGTAAGCAATTTGGGAATATATAGTTTGTCGGTCTGCTTTGGCTTTTCAATTAACGATCGTTCAACCTCTACCGTTACAATCGTCTTGATCGTGGAACCTGCTTCAACTCGGGGAACTGTCACCAACAACTGCTTCACATCTCCCATGACAACCCGTGAGCGAACCCGAACTCCTGGTGACAGATCCTGTTCAACTATCTTTACGTTCTGTTCGGGCCAGGACATGGGAATCGTTATCGTTGCTGTAACACCAGTCATCAACGCGGGACTTTTCACTTCAAATCCAATCTCCCACTGTTGCTTTTGAGGTCGTTGTAACTGGATAGCATAAGGGTTTGCCGTTGGTTCCTGAGTAGAAACCGTCTGCGCATTTAGATTGTCAAAAAGAAACGAAGTGACAAATGCCATAACACAGAATTTTGTTACCAAGAACGATTTCATAGTCTGCTTTCAATTGGAAGAACAAAAGTGGCGACAGCGCATCACCACAGATGAGAGAAATTATACCCTGAAGACTAGAAGACTAGCGAACTTGGCCTTAGGCCTGAACGTATTCGCGAATAAAGCGAACCTGCGGTTTACTGCCACCCTTTACTTTCAGATGCTCAGCAACATACCGTTGAGGTTCGGGCTTTTCCGGAACCTTAAAATTATCGCCACGCAACAGCATGGGCCGATTGTCATTCATCTCACCAAAGGCACGCTGACCCGAGAGTTCACATGGAAACCAATACCCTTTTCCATCCGGAGCCTGCAAATAAAATTCTGCGTAGTTATGCTCCGGCACCCAAACCGTACGAGCTGGTATTTTCAAATTACGGCACAAAGCTACAAACAAACTGGTAAGATCTTCCTTCTCTCCGAACCCGGAGCGAAACGTTGCCAAAGCTCCTTGACGTGGACCATTCTGGTATGTGATATTTTCACGAATCCAGTCATAGATACATTCTACTCGCCCCCAGTCATTCTCAGCTGTCTCCGTAATATCATTAGCCTTCTTTAACAGCAATGCATTTCGACTCTCAATCAAGGGGCTCATGCCAAGAAAGAAGCGGACATCGCGAGGCAGGTTCGGGGTTAAGCTTAAAGCTTTTTTGTTTGGAGGGGCGGTAACCGTTTTTCGCTCAACTTCAAAGGTCACATGAGCCATCGCAGTATGCCGCGCAGGTACCTGTGGCATAAAGACCTGCATTTGCTTTAATCCATAGAGGCCATCACGGTATTTATATTGGCCAACATGACGAGTGAATTGTTCGTTGGAAACTTTGACAACCTGCTCGGACTTCCAATTGGCCGGGACGTTCGCTGTAAAGTAGATATTGGCACAGAATCCCGTCGGAGCAGCCAGTGTCAAACCGACTTTCCAAAGACGTTTCACACCGTCGCCGTATCTCGGAGCAAATTCCGACTGGGGCTGTTGTCCGTAAGCCGGATGGCTACCCAACGCCCCCAAAACAGCGGCTGATTTCAAAAAACGGCGTCTATTGGCGGCTTGTCTCTGCATTTCATACTCTCCCCTTCTAATTTCTTCGACCGTATCTCTCAAACGTCTACAACGATGATTCTCTGAAATCCACGATTGGGTGCATTATTTCGAGATTTTACGGCCGATACTAGAAATAACGGTCAGGTACTATTAAGTTCCTTGACGAGTTCAACGAACGAATTCATTGGTTTATTCGTAAGCCAATACGTATACTTTGGGTAGCAATTGACCTAAACCCCGTCCAGCATATGACTTCAAAGCCAAAACTCACTGCCTATCTTTATCTTTGTGTCGCACTGTTGAGCACGATAAGTGCGGAGGCATTAGCAGACACATTCCAGCTTTCTTCCGGGAGTTCACTTAGCGGGAAACTACTAAACCCCGACCAGGAACCGCGTGTCGACTATCAAATAAAAACAGCCTTTGGAAAGATCACACTCGACGCGAAACAGGTAACCAAAGTTGTCACCAAACCGCTTGTCCTACAACAATACGAAGAGTCTGTTGCAAGCTTACCAGACACTGTTGAAGCTCACCTCGACATAGCCAAAAAGTGCAAGGCCGTAAATCTATTTGAACAGCACGATTTCCACTTGCATCAGGTTTTGCGTCTTGACCCTGACAATACGTACGTTCGACAACAACTTGGTCATGTCAAAATCGGAAATGAATGGCGTCAAGAAGACGTTCTCATGCGGCAGCAAGGCTACCTCCGGCATAGTGGCCGCTGGCGTACACATCAAGAAGTTGCAGTGATTGAAGCGACCGAACAGATTGAAAAGGAAGAGATTGAATGGCGAACAAAGATCATCCGTTGGGAAAGTGCCATTCTTAAGAATAGGGCAAACGCCCCAGATGCCCTGAAGAGCATCCGTGAAATCGACGATTACCGGGCCACGACAGCATTAGCCGAACGACTAAATGAACGGCAATTACCTCGTGAAATGAAGCTCATGTATCTCGAGGTTCTAACAGAGATCGGCGGAAACGTTCCTGTACAAGCAATGCTCAAATGTGTCACCGAAGAATCAGACGACATCATGATTGAACGCTGTCTGGATCAACTCCGGCAGTGGAAAAGTCGTACAGCGATGCGTTTCTTTATTAGTATGCTGAAGTCAAATAATAACAAGACGGTCAATAGTGCCGCCAACGCGTTAGGCTCACTCGCGATGAAAGATGCAACGCTTCCTCTCATCGAAGCTCTGGTTACCAACCACAAAATCCAGGTCGGAGGCGGGAACAACGTCAATGCTGGTTTCTCCGGGAATCAACCCGGACTGGGCGGGTTGCAATTTGGTGGCAAACCGAAAATCATCGAGCAAAACATTCAAAACCGGGCCGCGTTATCCGCACTACTAGTGCTCGTCCCTGAAGGCGTCAATTACGGCCTAAATGAAAAACAATGGATGAATTGGTACATCCGCATGAATACTCCGCAACAAGTCAATCTGCGACGTCGCGGCCTGTAAGACGCTCTCTCTTTTCAGCTTGGTATCATAGGCAGTGAATTATGTACGGAAGCAAATGGATTCGCCTCGGTGCAATCACCGGTGCCTTAGCAGTTAGTCTTGGAGCTCTTGGAGCTCACGCCGTAGAAACTTCGCTTCAAAAGAAAACCGACAACGATGAGATAACCAACGAAGTGATGATCAGGATTCTGGAGAACTGGTCGACTGCCACTGACTATATGATGTATCACTCGGTCGCAATTGTATTGGTTGGGTTGGTAGCCGTACACGTCTGTTCTAAGCTACTAACTTATGCCGGAAGTTTCTTCACAGTCGGAATCATGGGCTTTAGCTTAGGCTTGCTACTGCACAACATACTCTTGATGACCAGCGGCACGAAATCCATCTTCTTAGTTGCGATAGTTGTGCCACTAGGAGGTATCTGTTTCATCCTAGGATGGATTTGTCTGGCAACCTCCTTGTGGACAGGAACCACCTGCCAGGTGGTCAGTCTGTCATTGCACGATTCTCCCGACCGTACAGACCAACAGCAAGGAACAAAGAAGGATGAAACTAGCTAAAGCAAAATATCGCTTTTCTCCTGTTAGTTTCCATCCTTATTCCGTACTGTCTGTCAGCATACGATAGGCCACTACAAGGGTGATGATGTAGTGGGGGTAAAATCCGCGCAGTGCCCCCATTGTTGAGTTAATGCTGACAACGACATGCCCTGCAGACAACTTCGTTTTACTGAGCCGAATCGGCTGGCACAGGAACAGCTCCATCGCTGACGATAACTTCACCTTCGTAGGTTTGACAGCCGTTCGAGTTGAACAATCCGCCTTGCAACAAAGGACGTTGTAACAGAGGACGGCAGCAGCCAATGGTACTGAGAGTCAGAACCCCAATAAGGCCTAATATGAATAGCCGTTTCATCTTGAAATCTCCGTGGATTCGCGTTTTTATGTAATTAAAATATTTAGCCACAGAATCGTACCTCACCAGTCTTTCCTAGGTCGTATCTTTATCCGCTTTTTAATGTTTTTTACCGGTTGCCTAATCGCTATAACCTGAACCTAATAAAACCTGTGGGAACACACAGAAAAGGGTTAACCAACCACGCATATAGACCCGAGGTAAACGAATAGACCGCAGGCCAGAAACATGATACCCGTCGCTTACTACAACTCCGAAATCATTAAACGAGAAGAACTCTCGATCGACATCCGCGATCTGGGTTTTATTCTGGGGACGACAATAAGTGAACGATTACGAACCTTTGGCGGACAACTGTTCGAGCTTGATGCGCATCTTGAACGACTGCGCCAAAGTTTGGACATCACACAACTATCTCCAAGCCAATCGCTCAGCGAGCTCAAAGAAGCGGCGGTTTCTCTGGTCAACAGAAACCATCCTTTGCTCAAACCAGGCAGCGACCTGGGCTTGGCTATTCTCGTGACGCCCGGGGAATCTAAGGACGGTGAATGCAACGTCCTGATGTACACCGATGAATTACCCTTTACACAAATGCATCAATGGTATCAGGAAGGTATCGCGTTACAGGTGAGCGATCATCGACAGGTACCAGCCAATTGCTGGCCACCGGAACTTAAATGTCGTAGTCGTATGCACTATTACCTAGCGGATCAACAGGCGAATCGGAAACAGACCGGCGCACGAGCGTTGATCCTAGACCAGAAGGGAAATATCGCCGAAGTATCTACAGCCAATATCTTCATCTACGAACAAGATAATGGTCTGATAAGCCCCAAAGATGACCAAATCCTTTCCGGGATAAGCTTATCGGTGGTGGAGTCCCTGGCAGAGGAAATCGACATTCCGTTCTCACGAGAAAATATCACGCTCGATAGGCTGATGCGTGCCGACGAAGTACTGCTTTGCAGTACTTCTCCTTGTGTCTGGTCTGCCAGTCAATGCAATGGAACTAAGATCGGAACATTATCCAATGAAACAACTGCAACCCGACTACAACAAGCATGGAGCCGGCGTGTCGGTATGAACATCGTCGTACAGGCCGAGATGCAAAGCTAACCGAAAAACAAAAAAACTCTGACCCACAAAAGGCCAGAGTTTCTTCGAAGGAAACGCGTGAGGATACCATCCTCTGGGTTTATTTCTATACCGAACACTGGTAGCAAGTACGCAGGTTGAAGGCTATTAACAAACGTCGTTTAGAGGTCGTCAGCATTGATACCTGTCTGACGTTTCTCTTCCTCTTCCTGAATGATAATTCGGGGGGTAACCATCATCATCAAACTTTCGGTATCACGACCGATACCAACATTCTTAAATAGCCGACTGACGTAAGGCAGTTGAGCCAGGATCGGAATACCACGCTCGGAACGCCCTTCAGCTAATCGCTTGATACCACCAAGCAATACCGTACCACCATCGGGTACGCTTACCGTTGTTGATACCGAAGTAAAGTTAAAGGTTGGTAGCTGAACAGTCGTACCGCGTGTTGTGGTTACGGCATTGTCACGATTGACTGGGTTACCATCAGGGTCTAAGACGGTTTCACCGGAACTCGTTGTAGTTTCACCATCAAACGTAAACTCTTCCACTTCACCAATCCGACTGAAAAACGGTACCATTGTCAGCCGAACAAACCGTTTATCGTTTGAGACAACCGCCTGAACGCTCATGGTCGTACCTTCACCAAGAACAACAATAATTGGCTGATGGGCGACTGCAAAGTCACCAACAACCGGAGATAGGCCTGTCACAAATGGACGCTGACTAAGGTCACTAACCGACGCAGTCTGACCGTTAAACAGGGTCACTTTAGGAGCCGTTAAGACGTTACTTCGGGTATCCCCCTGAGCAACTTCCAGCAGGAAGAATACCTCGATGTCACTCAGTATCGCAAAGCCAAACTGCGCGGCTGTACCGGCATCATAGGCTCCAAACATCGGAATCGCGGAGTTATAGGCATCGTTCTGATCAAACACCATATCGAGATCGACCGTCGGCCCCGCGCTGTCCATACCAAACATCACTGAATTCCCTGAATCATCCTGGATCTGAGAGGGATCAACGTTGTCATCAATCTCAAAATCAAAGTCGACACCAATACGTTCAAAGAAGTTATCCGTTAACGTAATCATTCGAACTTCGATCGTAACCTGTAAATCTTGAGACTTACGAAGCTGTTCGAGCAGGTCACGTATCTCTTCATGGACCTGCTGCGTAGCACTGACCACCAAACTCAGGTTACCGGGGAAAGGAGTAATCGTCCCAGCTCCCCCCAAATCATCCCAGGTGTCAGGCTGAATCGTATCTTTAATTAATGACATCAGAGTATCAAAGTCAGCCATTGCGGCTCCACCCTGCCCTCCCGGTGTGATGGTTGGATTATTCCCCAGTGAACTTGCACCCGGAAGGAGATCGTCTAATGGCATCTGAGAGAGGACGGAACTATTAGGCTGTCCCGGAAGCAGATCAGTAGAAGCCATTGTCAAAGGCATTGTAGCACCACCATTCATGGCACCAAACCCTTTCGGTGCCATGACATCATGAGCATCTCGAATTGCTGAAGGCAACCCGACATTAAAACCCGGAACGAAGTTCGGAATGCCAATAACAAGATCCGCCACGTTATAAACCTCCTGATAAACATCCGTATCACGAGCCTGTTCACTTGTTATCAACAACACTTCATTTCGAATGATATAACTCAACCTCAATTCCTCGAGGATTAGGTTTAATGCACTTCGAAGGGAAACAGGTTGTGACAATTCAATCGAAACCGGGGTTTCACTGGACACACCTTCTGCATTCAAACCTGCACGATCAATATGCACATTGACCCCGGTCATGCGAGCCAGCGTTTCCAAAACGACACCCAAGGGTTGATTATCAAAATTGACATCCACAGGCTCCAACAGAGCCTGTTGAATTTTCATTCCAGCGGGTGAGAGATGAGTTCCATTACGTTCCATCATCTTGCGTCGAGAGGCGGTGAGGTTACCCCAATTTTGTGAATCCCCAAACTGGAATGGACGACGTGTATCCATCGGAAGCTTAGAACGATCAACATCATCTAGAGCATCATAAGTTGCCTGTTCATACTGATTCTGAAACGTGTCGATCGATGCATGGCGACGAGCAAACCTACTCTTCCATTCCATATTCTTAACAACCGATTCGTTAGGAGCAATTTCACGGGCTTGCTTGGCAATAACTTCAGCTTCAGCATAACGACGTTCATCCAACAACGTATTGAACTGGTCGACTAGCGAGGCGATTTGATCACGACTACCTTGCAACTCACCCTGTTCTGTACGAATCCGTGCTAACGTAGCTTGATTTTCTTCATCCAGCTCAATATCAACGATATTCGCATCCAGATAATTCTCCAAGCTGGTGATATTACGATCAACAATTGCCAGCAAACGGCGTTTATTAGACTGATCTAATTCTGCGGCTTCTACCTGACCACGAAGCCCCAAGAGTTTTTCCAAGGCACCCTTGGGATCTTCCTCAGCCAACTCATCAGCTACCTTTTGCTCCGCCATAATCTGACTAAACAACTGCTGTCGCAATAGATTTTGACGAGCATCTAGCTGATTGAGAGGATTATTGCCGTCGACTGCCGGAGCAGCAGGGACAACCACTGCCGAAACCAATCTAATCTTATCCTGCAACTCCATTCGAAATGCCGCATCTAAGTTAGATTGAAACTTCCATGCCTCCTGAAATTTTGCCAACGCACCACGCTGGTCTTGCTGCTGGAGAGCTGCAATTCCTTCGTTATATAATCGTTGTGCTTCAGCACCCGCCTGCTGATTACCAGCAAACTGGGTTGCAGGCCCCCCTCCATTGGCATTGGCTGCCTGAACATTCGTATTGTCATTAACCGGGTTAAAAACACCGAGTGCGACATTACCCTGTCGCTGAATCCGAGCCAGTTCCAGACGGAACTGCCAAGGCCGAGGCTCATTTCCGACGAATGCTTCATCCGGGACCTTTAAGGATTCTGCCTGTGCAACAAACTGGGAGGCGGCACTATAATCACCACGATCCAAAGCCGTCCGGGCAATACTCAACAACTTCAAGACCTGCTGCTTAGCACCGTTTTCACCAATCTGCATTTGAACGGGCTTTGTAGCGGTTTTACTATTTTGAATTTTGGCCAGAAGAGTATCAGGAGTTTGTTCGAACTGTTGGTACTGTACGGGCATGGCGGATGCCTGACGCACCAACTTTTCTGCAATCTCCAACTCTCCGTACTGGATAAGCCCATCCGCCTGATCGAGTAAAAATCGAGCAAGCATCCCATTGAATTTCCGCGGATCCGCTCTGAGCTGAGGATTCTTCGCAAAATACTCAGCATTTCTAACAAGCGAATCAACCTTTTCAAGACTGTCACCATTCGGGCCGGTTACAAACCCTTCATTCCTAGCTTGACCCACCAACTGACCAGCCGCCTGCCAGTTACCGGACGCGAGCACTTTACGCACTTCTGCCAAGCCGTTTTTGCGAGCAACGGGTGACTGCAACGTACTAGCGGCTGCTTCCGTTTGAGCGGTATAAGGGTCGGCTGGAGGCAACTGCGAACCCACATTCAACTGAGAAGGACGTTCTTGCCCCGACTCAGCTACTGCGATCGCACTGCGAACCTTCTGAGGCGTATCTTCAAAACGAACCGTCAAAGCATCGTACTGCGGATTCAACTGCTCAGCACGAACAACGTAGTTCTTAGCTAAAGCAATATTCCCTTCCGCTAATGCCTGACGTGATAAGCGAAGCCACTTGCCGGCTTCCGTTCTAGCGGTTTTTGCATCGAGCGACGCCTGTGAATAAATCACCCGAGACAACACAATTCCTGGCTGTGTTGCTTGAATCATTTCACAGACAGGCGAGCCCAAAATGATACCTGCCACCATTGTCGCGATCGCGAAATGTCTAACTGGCTTCAAAGCTAATCTCCTGTAGCAGCAATATAAATTTTTTAGGGGAGTTTTTTGTTTTTTCATTCCCTGAGACCTAATTCACCCTCTGAAAGAAAATGCCCTTCGAGGCATGTCCTTTCCACTGGTTTCCTGTTTCGTTTCCTTAAACCCTTGTTTTCCAGACTAAACTTCCCCCCAGACAGTTCAATCTACGCCGAGTCAGATCGGAACTTCTCAGCCCTCTCCAACTCACACGAGGGGTAATTAAACTACTTTCGAAAACCGGTCAACATCAGTTTCCATGAAGTTCAGAAAACTTTCCCTGGTTTAACTACGATTCGAATAATCAACTGTGGGTTTCACCTTCATTTTTGTCTGTCGTAAAATTCCTCTTAGATCTACCTTCCCAGAACCTTTATGATTCGTCATGATTTGCATCCTGGGAAAGTACTGCCTTTGTAACTAACTGCGAAACGATGCCAAACCGCAAACAAAACTCGTCTCACGCTTGGGCTATATCCCTAATACTGCATGTCACCTTACTGTTTACGATTTGCTTTTTCTGGACACATCAATCTTCGCGCGGAATTGCCGAGTCTGAAACTGAGAAACCTGTCGGAATTGTTATCGCGAGCACAACCTCCGACTCCGATGCGATCGAATACTTTGACAATTCGGCCTACTCCGCCGAGTCAACACCGACTGAAGCCACTGCTGCTGAAAAAAACACTCTGACCTTCAAGCAACCACTGACACTTCCTGAAATTGATTTGCCCGGTCTCGATTCCCTGGCAAGCAATACGCCCGTCATGCCTACAGGTAATGCACTCGATGGTGGAAAACTAGCCGATGGACTGCCGACCATGGGACCATCGGCCGAACAGATTACAAGGGAACAAAACAAGCTTCCTAGCAATGCAAGTCGTGGGCCCGTCGGGGAAGTTTCGATCTTCGGCGGACAAACGGCTGCGGGACACGATTTCGTCTTCGTAATCGACCGCAGCAAAAGCATGGGCGGGCAAGGACTCAATGCGCTCGTAGCGGCACAACAACAAATCACCCAATCATTGGGGGGCTTAAAAGAAAACCACCGTTTCAACATCATCGCCTATCATCACCGTCCAACATATTTTCAGGCTGGCAACGATATGGCGACATCCAATCAATTGAATATCAAAAAAGTCAATGACTTCTTCAACGGCTTAGCTGCTTTCGGAGGGACCGATCACGAGATGGGTATTATCGCAGCACTACGCTACAAACCAGATGTCATCTTCTTCCTAACCGACGGAGGCGACCCCTATTTGAATCAAGCACAGATATCAGACCTGCGGAAATATTGTGGTGGCCGCACTGCGGTCTACAGTGTGCAGTTTGGTTTCGGGGCATTAGCGGAAGAGCAAAACTTCATGAGAAGACTCGCTGAGGAAACCGGTGGAAAATTCCAGTATGTAGACATGAGAAAAAGATAGATCTATCTTCCAACAAGGAGCCTTGTCGTATGCCTCACCTTACCATTCTAGCCATCATGCTTTCTTCTTTTGCTGGCGGTAATGCCCGACCGGTATTGGAAGACCACGTTGACCTCATCGAGCTCAACCACCATTACGATAAGCATGGCTTGCTCGTAATGGACCAGGTCATCTTTTATCACTGGTGTCCCGTTCAAAGCAGATACCGCGTCAGGGACTGGAGACCCCTCAAATCTTTTACCCAAGTACCCTCCAAGGACTTTCGGACTGGAAAATATTCCACCACCTGGAAAGACGGACGCAATTACAGACACATCACAGCCGATCAATACCGGGAGACATGGACCGCTTATGACCCCGAACTGATCGACTCCATGAAAGCTCCTAAACAATATCGCAAGACGCTAACGAAACCTCGAAAGTAATCACACCATGCCTAAACACATCGTCGTGACAGGTTGTAGTCAAGGTCTCGGCCTGGCGCTAATCCAAGGATTTATTGACAGCGGACATAAAGTATCCGGCTGTTCACGAAATACCCAACGCATGAATGAACTACGGGAACAGTTTGGCGAGCAACACTATTTCGAAGCGGTGGATGTCAGTGAACCAGATCAAGTGTACGGCTGGGCAAACAACTGCCTCGAACGACAGGGCGCTGTTGATTTAATCGTAAACAATGCGGCTATTATTAATCCAAATGCCAACATGTGGGAAGTCGACGATCAACAGTGGTCAGAACTAATAAACATCAATGTCAAAGGGGTATTCTATGTCTCGAAAGCGTTCCTCCCCTCCTTGATCAAAGCGAATCACGGCGTGTTGGTGAACGTCAGTAGCGGATGGGGACGCTCCGCAGCAGCCGAAGTTGCAACCTATTGCTGCAGTAAATGGGCTGTCGAAGGACTAACACGTTCACTGGCAGAAGAAGTTCCTTCTGGAGTAGCGGCGATACCTCTCAATCCGGGAATTATTCATACGACTCTCCTGGAAAGTTGCTTTGGCAGCAGTGCGAGTCACTTTCCCTCCCCACAACAATGGGCCGAAGCCGCGGTACCGTTCCTGTTAGGACTAAGTGCGGCCGACAACGGCCAGCCGCTAACAGTCAACTAGACTTTACTATTCAACGTGCAGCCGTGACTCAGCGAAGGCTCTCACCTGTTCAATCGCAGCCACCATGTTTTCCCTGTTTACCGAGTGAACATCAATCGGCTTCCCGACCTCTTCAAGCATGGTTAATGTCAGACGACCACCAAGGTGTTGCCTAAATTCTTCCAGTCCCCTGAAGAGTGTATCGACGTCCTCCAAAGTCGCATCCGTCAGTGAAAAGCCAAGGTCACACAAACATTGCATAACACGCTGAGCGACTGCAGGAGACAACCCAAATTCCAATGAGGAGTATACCGTATCAATGGCTACACCGATCGCTACGGCTTCACCATGTCGTAACGAAAAGCCGCTCATTGCTTCCATTTTATGAGCTGACCAGTGCCCATAATCGAGCGGACGTGCCTCTAACATTTCAAAGGGATCATTCCCTCGAGTAATATGATCCAGATGCATTTTTGACGAGGCTTTAATGATTGGCAACGCCTTACTCATATTACGACCGCCGATCGAAGTTGCGTCAGCACAAATCTTTTCAAACACAACCGGGGATTTCAACAAGGACACCTTCACGGCTTCTGAGAAACCGGCAATGAAGTCACGATTAGAAAGCGTAGTTAACATTTCCGCGTCGTTAACGACACCCCACGGCACTGCAAACGCCCCCAACCAATTCTTTTTTGCGAACAAATTAACACCGTTCTTAACACCGACGCCTGAATCTGCCTGGCTCAATGTGGTCGTGGGGATCCGAACAAGCCGCAATCCTCTGTGAGCGATAGCCACGGCAAAGCCAACGGCATCAAGAACCGCCCCCCCCCCGATTGCCACGACATAACTCCGGCGATCTAAATTGGAGACATTAAATACTTTTAACATTCTCTCCAGAATATGAATGTCATTCTTTATTTCTTCACCGCCAGGCACAAATTGAATGCTACCGACGCGTTTGAGCCGTTCTGGATTTGCATCGGAAAATCTCTTCACACGATCAACCAGTTGTGGTGATCCTTCAGCAACATTTTGGTCGATCCAAAATTGCACCCGTGCCGGATTGTTGTCCGAGGACTCTAGTAAATTTGCAAGCACTGACTGGTCTTCACCAAGGAGATCGCTTGTAAAACGCAAGCGATGGACAAACGGCACGTGAAAATCAACGTTGAGTTCATCTGAAATATTATCCATATCGAAAGCAAAGCTCAAAAAGACGGAGGGGATTTTCCAGTGCCCTTATTCTACTCCTCTATCCGGGCATATTTAAGAGTCCTCGAAGGGACATTTCGCAACTAGCACCGCATCAAACCGCCCCTCCTGAAGCCAACCCGTTTCGTACAAAAGAATATCCAAACCGGCAACCAACCCAGGAAGCTCGTTGTCACCGGGTAAAAACCTCCTCGGCGGCTTATCATGACGGGTCGCATTCGTCTGCGTTGGTTGAATAACCATCAAACACCCGCCCGGAGCAAGAGCTTCCATGAAACGAGGAAACAACCGTCGGTCAAAGAAGAGGTTTGAGAAAATAAGATCCCATTTCCCTTCAGGCAGGCCGTCGTCCAGATCTCTACAAACGGTAGTTAACTCAACACCAGCCTCGGAAGCCCGGCTGGTGGCCTGCTGCAAGGCCTCAGAGGAGACATCAACAAGTGATACCTCTAAGCCGCGCTGTGCGAGCCATATCGCATGACGCCCGGTTCCACCGGCAACATCAAGAGCCTTCCCATCGGACGGAATCCAATGCTGATACGCCAGAACGACCTGAGAAACTTCCTGATACAGCTCCTCTCTAGCATATTTACAATCCCACTTTACCTTATCCGCTTGAGTCATAATGATTATTGCAACTTCCTTAACCCGCGAGACTCCCGGACATCATTTACCAGTTTCGCCGCACGGGGTTCAAGCTTCAGGAATTTGAAAATCTGAGATTTTGTACAAGAGAGCTTTTCAGATACCGGCTGCAACTCGCCTTCAGCTGCCACAACTAGGTCCAATACTTCACTCAATAGAGCAGGAAAATCTTGGTGCCGGGGATTTACGTTAATGCGCCCCTTGCGAACTCTGGAACTCCACAACTCGCTCGCTGTCGTCGAGGCTTCGCAGCGTACATTCAATGCCAGATTCACTCGCAATCTAAACAAGGCAACTTGGCGATTCGCCTCCTGGGACCTCTTCTCATTAGCCGAGCCCTTCACACCCGTCTCGACATGCTCATAAACAACGGCTGTCTCCACCTTATTTCGATGCTGTCCGCCAGGCCCGCTTCTACGTTGACGCCGACTCGTACACTGATCCAATAAGTACCAATCTTCCCATCCGGCGGGATGCGATTGAAAAACTGGATCGTTAATCATGACGAGACCCTAGCAATCGAAGGGCATTCAGAACTACCAGCATCGTGGCTCCAGTATCTGCCAGTACCGCGAGCCATAAATAGGCATATCCGGATAATGCTAATGCCAATACGAGTAACTTCGCCCCAATTGCCAATGCAATATTGAAGCGAACTGTCCCTGTGACTTCTCTGGCAAACTGAACCAACCATGGCAACTTACGGAGATCATTATTCATTAATGAAATATCAGCAGACTTGAGCACCACATCCAATCCCATCGCGCCCATTGCAATACCAACATCCGCTCGAGCCAAAGACGGAGCATCATTAATACCATCCCCCACCATAGCCACCGACATCTGCTGACGTAACTGCATTATCACCTCCACTTTCTGCCGAGGTAACAACTCACCCTGAGCCGCTGTAATGCCAAGTTGCTCCTGCACGGACTGTACATAAAAAGCATTATCCCCGGATAAAATTTCTGTTCGATTCACCCCCAAAACGTTTAAGCTGCGGACCATTTTCAAACTTTCAGCTCGCAGTTCATCACTAAGCCGAATTATCCCTGCCAATCGATCATTTAACCCGACAACAATAATCGAACCATTCGAGCTATTAGCTTCCAACTGTTCAGACAACGCTGTCGTATCCTGAAGTTCTTCCAACGCCCAGTTCACACTTCCAATCCAAACCTTTCGACCATTTAATTCTCCCCGAATTCCACGACCATGGAGTGTCTCGGTCGTAGCATTACGATCCGCTATAATCCCCTGCTTTTCTGCATACTTCCTGATAGCATCTGCCAAAGGATGGTGACTTTTAAACTCCAATGACAAGGCGATTTCCAATACTTCATCAATCGTGTTCGTAGTCGACACCCAAACCGAGTCAACAACTGGTCGCCCATAGGTCAACGTCCCGGTTTTGTCGAAACAAAAAGCCTGCACCCCGGCGATGGCCTCAAGAAATCGCCCTCCCCGGACTAAGACTCCTTCTTTAATACCACGCGTCAAAGCGATGGTGGTTGCTACCGGAGTGGAAATCACTAACGCACATGGGCAGGAAATAACAAGGACAACCAAAGCCAGGTGGAAATATTCGTCAAAAGGTAAACGGAATACCACCGCCGGGATAATCATCAACAATAATGAAACCAGCATCACTAGCGGTGTGTAAATCTCCGCAAACTTTTCAACCGTCGTTTGAATACCTGCCTTTTGCCGCTGTGCATCAGCGACCATTGCCATCGTGCGAGTAATCGTCGAATCATTCACGCGGGACGACGTTTCCAACTGCAGCGTGCTATCGATGTTCGTCGTTCCTGCAAACACCAGATCGCCCATTCGCTTAGTTACTGGCATCGACTCTCCCGTAATAGACGATTCGTTAACGTGCGACTCACCTCTTACAACCTGCCCATCAAGAGGGATCAATTCCCCAGCCCAAACTTCAACTAAACTGCCGACATCTACCTGTTCAATCGGCAATTCCACCGATTGTCCTTGTCCGGATCTGCGACACCTGGCAATCAAAGGCGACTGTTGCAAATGCCCTCGCATTGCCGTTTGCACCTGTTTCATGCTCCACTGTTCCAGCCATACCGAAACTGAGAACAAACAAGTCACCATACTAGCTTCAAACCACTCCCCCAGGACTAACGCTCCGATCACCGCAACAATCATCAAAAGATTCATGTCCGCTCGACCACGTATTAACGCTCGAACCCCAGGAGGAATAACGAACAGAAACCCCAACAAAACACTTACACCATAAAGAACGCGTGTGTAAACCGTGGTGTCACTCGTCATCCAATGCAAGAAACCGTTTACAGGAACAAACTGAATCGCATGGAAAATGATACCGGCTACAAACGTCAGGCCAGACAGCCAGGTAAGGCTAGTCCGCAAACGCTGCCGACGACTTTGGAAATCTGTCATGTCACGTACATCCCGCCAAGGATGGGCAGTCATTCCAAACTCGGACAAGAATCTGATGACACCATTTGGAGTGACAATAGCGGGGTCGTGCTGCACATTTAAGCGTTGACTAAAAACATCGCATTCCATTTCACCGATGCCTGGTTTACGACTCAATTCAGACTGAATGAGCGCAACCTCTGCCGGGCAACACATTTCCTCGATGAATAAACTTAACCACTGCATGTTTGGATACCACTACTGCCAGCAACCCTTAATGATACAAGTGTATTAATTATTCGACATGTCCGGCAGGAATGTCAATCAAGACCAACGAACGGTGCCGTCGCCAGACTCAACTTTGCCAATCACCCAGCTTTTAAGTCCCAAATTTTTCAGCATGCGTTGAATATTCTCGGCGTAGAAAGGACTCACTACTAAAGTCAGCCCGCAGCCACGATTGAAAACTTTATCCATTTCTTCTTCTTCAATTTCGCCAAGTTTTTGAATCCAATCAAACACGGGCAATACATCCCAGGAATCCCGGTCTATCACGGCCGTCACGTTGTCAGGCATGATACGTTCCAGATTTTCCTGAAGTCCTCCGCCGGTAATATGCGCGATACCATGAACAACTTTTTTGACTTTATAGTGAGACAGAATTCTCTGCAGTGCACGGGCGTAAATTCTGGTCGGCGTCAGTAAGGCCTCGCCCACCGTGACTCCCAATTCTTCCACATGATCATCGATACTCAAACCAGCCATTTCAAAAACGACTTTTCGCACAAGGCTAAACCCGTTTGAGTGGATCCCGCTTGACTCAATTCCAATTACGATGTCGTCCACCGTAATCGCTGCACCGTCAATTAACTCGCCCTGCTCAACGACACCTACGCAGAAACCGGCCAAGTCGTACTCACCGTGCTGATACAAATCGGGCATAATCGCTGTCTCGCCGGCCAGCAACGCACAATCTGCATCTACACAGCCATCACTAATTCCCTGAACGACTTGTTCTAATGCTTCGGGATCATCATGGCTCATGGCAACATAATCAAGGAAAAACAGAGGTTCAGCCCCGCAGCAGATAATGTCATTAACACACATCGCTACCAGATCGATACCGACAGTGTCATGACGTTCTACAAGTTGAGCAACTTTAAGCTTTGTCCCTACACCGTCAGTTCCGGAAACCAGCACCGGATTATTGTAGGAGCGTTTAAAAAGACCGTTATGAAAATCCAGCTTAAACAGACCTGCAAAACCACCATCCAATCGCATCACACGCGGCGAGAACGTTCGCTGCATCAGTTTGGGAAGACGCGACATGGATTCCGCGTAGACTTCCAGATCGACCCCTGCATCCTTGTAAGTGGCCTTGGCCATCTATGCAATTCCTTCTGTGGACTGGGAAACAACGCTGTATTTGAATAAGAGATTAACCGTCATTCTACACTTTGTCCCAAGAAATAATAGTTAGCCGGCAACTGGATTCTGCGAGCCTTTTAATTGCTCAACTCTTCAAGAATGCCCCGAATATCTCCTGCCGTATAAACGGCAACCAACGTCCGAGGTCCCTCCCCCTGTTCCGGCGAATAGAAAGCAATAATTGGAAGTTGCTTACCTTGGCCCAGCTTTTCCAGTTCCGCATCAATCTCTAAACCAGTCTTCGAATCCATGTCTGTCCAGTCAGCCACCAGTTGGACCACTTCATGTTCATTTAATGCATTTTGAACCACCTCGGTATTGAGAACAGTTTTTTCCAAAGTCTTGCATGTCAAACACCAATCAGCCGTAAAGTCCACCATCACCAGACGCTTGTCCTGATGGACCAGTCGATCCAACCGCGATGCCGTATAGAGATTCTTTTCACCTTCTTTAATGGCAATTTCAACACTACCACCTTCCACTTGGCGTTCGAGAACCTGCCTCTCTACAAATGCCTCGAGACGACCTTCCATTTCCATGGCAAACCAACCAAAACAGAACCATCCCAGCAAACTGGCAAACGCGACCGCACCTAGACGATGCCTGACCTTCGTTCCTTTTGATGCTGTGAAAGGAACTCGTCCATACCACCAGCACGCAGCCCACAAGGCAAACAGAAAACCAATGGTTGGTACGAGCAGCGAGTAACCAACGTAGGTCATGATGAATACGATCGTGGCCAACAATATGTACCCCATCAACTCTTTGAATGTCTCCATCCAGATTCCGGGCTTAGGTAAAAACTTCACTAGCCCAGGAAAAGCCCCAATAACCAAATAGGGGATTGCCATTCCAATCCCAAGTGCAAAGAACACCAAATAAACATTAACCGCGCCCTGAGAGCCACCTTCCTGAGCCATCTGCTTTGCACAATAGGTCAACGCAACACCGAGTCCAGGACCACTACATGGAATTGCCAATAGCGTCGTGATAATTCCTTTAAGATAAGCCGCGACGGGGCCTTCTTTTTCAGCTGATTTTGCCATCTCGCTTGAACCAACAAACCCGGGAATTGGAATCTCCCAAACCCCGATAAAACTCAACCCCATGACGAAAATTACGGCAATCATGATGATATTGAAACTATCACTTTGATTCTGTTGTCCCCAGCCCAAGCCCATAAAGATAGCCAGAGTTGCAAATACCAAAAATACGGTCAGCAACCCAAACGAATACCACAGATTCAAGGAAAAGACTTTACTCCGTGATTCACCAGACTGATTCACAAAGGACATGATCTTAAGTCCAATCACGGGTAGAACACATGGCATGAAGTTCAGGATAAAACCTCCTAGCAATGCAAAGCCCAGTACAGCGATAAGAGACATTTCTTCGGCCTCCTTTTCCACATCACCCGAATCTGCTGTTTCGTTCGGGGGTTCTTTCTCTGCATTTAAGCTACTCAGATCAAGCCCAACATTAGCCAGTGCCACATCCAACTTTGCTGTAAAATCAATCTTTTGCGGCACACAAATCCCCAAGTCATCCGTACATGCTAAGGCATCAACAATGACTTTGATCTCCAGTCCCGTCGGATCTCCCGGAGGCCCAAGAATCGGAACATCCCAGTTGACAGTGCCTTTCACTTCTTCAACGTCAAGATCTCCGTACACTTCATAGTGATGAATCTCCGGGGAAGCGTCACTGACGACAGCACCACTAACCTGAATACCTTCCCCTATCACTTTAAGAATCGTTGGTAAAGGACCGCCACGTTTTTGTGTAAGCGAATAAATGTGAAAACCCTCGGTGACAGTCACGGCAACTCGAACCACGCCGTTTCCGGTCTCCGGATCGACATAGTAACTAGCTGCCCCTTCGATTTTCTCATTGTTGGAGGCTACTCCGGGATTCTCAAAACCTCCACCAAGACCGGGGGACTCAAATCCACCACCGAGATTAAATGGCGAAGCACCTAATTCCGTCGTAACCGGATCACCCATTGGTTCCTCGGTTTGCTTCTTAGCATCTACTTCACTGAATGTTACTGCTAACTCACCTTTATAATCCGCTATGACTTCATTTTTCTGGGGGACACAGATCCCCAGGTCATCTGTACAAGCAAGGCTAGACATTTTCAATCTCAACTCGGCACTAGCTGGATCATTTAATGAATTTTCAAAAGTGAGTGCGGCAGTCCAGGTGATCTCACCCTTATGCTCTTCAATCTCCAAATCACCATAAGCGGCCTCGTATTGATGTATTTCAGCGGGTTGAGCCGGTATAAAATCTCCAAGCTTTACTCCGCCTTCAGCATCAACCACTGAAATAATCGTTGGGAGCGGACCTCCTTTTTTCTGTGTTACTGAATAGATATGAAAACCTTCAACAACGGTTGCCGTAATAGAAACGACCCCTTCTGTCTTTGAACCGGCCTTCATCTGAAATTCGGCCTTAGCTGTTACCTTAGGAGCATCTACTACGCCAAATTGAGCCAGACCATCTTCTTGAAACAGCGAGACAGCATTGAGAGAAACCAATAGCCAAAGAAAGCAATTGTGAAAGGTCGATTTATTCATATTCATTCCATGGGTCACTAGAACCCTCTAAGCAGAAATCATAACCATACGGTAAAGGTTTGATTTTAAACAAACGCCATCATCGCATCTATAGACGCCACCTCAACTTCAAAGCAAATCCATCAGAAGATCAAAACAAATCTAAAAATCAATTCGTTGTGCGAGACCTTTGAGGTGTCGATTCACTATCGCCATCTGCTTAAAAACTCTCTGTTCTGGGCCAAGCCAGATCAGCCATTGTATCCCGGCTAATACTACGTACGCTCGGTCATAAAGTTCAACCAACTCAACATCATTTCTACCCAATACACGCTCCAGTTGGTAATACTCCAGACCTTGTTTCATTACAGAATCGCTATGACAGCCGTAGCTACCAAGAAATCTAGCCAAGTCTAAGCATGCCGAATCCATTTTAATAGCTCCGAAGTCAATCACTCCTGAGACTTTGTCCCCTTCAAAAAACACGTGATCCGACCAAATATCAGATAAGGCCGGGAGCAACATCATCTCAAAATGGGCATAATGTTCGAGTGCCTGCAACAGCATCGGAAGTTTTTGACGGGCGTACGAAATAAAAAGGGGAGCCAATCCTGACTCTAATCCGGCAATTTCACAGCGAGATAATCGATCCAGTTGGCCATCCAAGAGTTGTTGACTTAACTTCAAGCGATATGCCAACGCAGTCGACTTACCCTTTTCTGACATCAGGGATGAGGACAAATTGTGATATCGGGCTAACCACTGCATCGCACTTTGCAGCTGAGTCTCTGTAAGAATCCGGTCTTTAATCGGGGCGCCTGCTACCCAAGGGCTTAAATCCCAAAAACGGTTTTCAAAAAAGAGAAATCTCCGGCCTGCGTTTGTCTCCTGTGGCACAGCGATTGAAAGTCCTTGTCGTTGCACTTCTGGAATAACCCGGCTGATCAGTTGTCTCGTATGAACAGAAGGTTTATCTTGAGGCCATTGTTTCAAACAATAGTCCTGCGAATCCCAAGTAACTTTCCAAATACTCGAGCCACTAAAACCAGCTCCTCCATGAAATGGAGTTACCGAGACCGGTGGCCGGATATCATATTCTTGCAAAACTCGTATAATTAAATCGGACATCGAAACCCACAAAGCTACCAATCCATTCAGGTACGTAGACCAGCCACATCTATGAAACTCGTCGTTGCAATTATACAACCTACCAAATTAAGAGCGGTACAGTCTGCTCTAGAAAAGGCCGGGGTGACCCGTATGACTGTCTGCGACGCACAGGGTTTTGCACGTCAACGCGGTCAAACCCCACTCTATCGAGGCATGGAGTATAAATCGCAACTTCTACGTAAAGTCTCTCTGGAAATCGCTGTCAACAACGACTTTGTAGAACGCACCATCGACATCATTTGCACCGCAGCCAAAACGGGAGCGGATGGCAACATTGGTGATGGGAAGATTTTCGTCATGCCGATCGTCGACACCGTCGACCTAAGTGCCGACATACGAGGACCGGAAGCGGTCTAGAACGTTTTCTGATTTTATTCAGTTAACCAGCGGTAAAGATTTGCGATAAATTCTGATTGAACTGCCCGTTTGTCATAATCTCATCAAACCCAGCCTGTCTAGCTCCGACTAATTTCTCTTCCTGCACATGAGGCCCAAAGGCCAATGTCTTTATTTGTTGACCACTGACTGAAATCATTTCAAGAACTACCGATGGGTCAAACAGTGAACAGGATAAATCAAGAATTACCAACTCATAATTCCTCTGCTGCAACTCGTCTTCAAGTTTACCCGGCGACAATACAGTCCTCACACTACTACCATGTATCGCGGCAGCATGAGTAACTCGCGGGCCGAACATCAGGTCACTAGACAGAAACAGGCAATTCATTTGTTGCTACATTAGGCCAATTCGTGTAATCATCGTTATGAGGCTGACTCAGCCGATTGCTCTGCTGACTGCTGAATTAAGTCCTCAAGTCCATACTTAGTTCTGTCATCAATCACAAAGACTTCATCCAGTGGAGTGTGATCTACAAATCGACGCAGCAGAAGATAGATCCCCGAAACACTGGCGAAGAAGAAGCCAACGCAAAATGCATCTGCCATCAAGTGGGCAAACCAATGCAACCCTGAAATTATATTGGCGCCAATTATAAAGCTCTGACTCTGGCCATCCAATGACACCTTTCCTGCAAGGTAATCCTGGATTAACTGACCTTCGTCCGCAGCCACATTCATTCCGCTAAAAACAACCTGCTCAGCAAGACTTGTGAAATTTTGCACCAGCATCACCGATGGCACCCAAATCGCAATACTAATCGAAACATAAAACAGATACTGAATCGGAGCCTGAAACGTATAGGCGAAGGTACGGCTTGTGGCTTCGTAAACATCACCATCCTCTTCTGCACTAATTGTCGGCCACATTAAAGGCCACCCGAAAAAGAATCCTGTTAACAAAACAGCGACTCCGATACTGGCAACAATTGCAACAATCCACAGAACCGATGCCAGAATGACGCCAATATCGAAATTCAACAACAAACTTATTAATACGATTGGCAACGAAAGAACAAAACACGAAACCAAAACAAACAACGGTGACATGACATATGAAATATATTTCTTTCGCACGTCAGCCATAGCCTCTTTAAGCCCGATTTTCTCACCTCGCCCAATACGAATGACAGCGATTCGGGTTATCATGGCCCCAAAAAATCCCCAGACAACCAGCAACCAGACAAAATCAATAATGCAAATTGCATAGCTCGTCTTGGCATCTAATTCACGATCTCCGCCCAACAACATGTCGTGCAAATCCCCCACAAGCATCAGTCCTTCACCAACAAGTAATCGCTCAAAAACAGACCTCGTGTCCTCTTCGGCAATAGGCCCCATTGCCGGATCAAATTGACCAGGTGGTTGAACGGCAACAGCCGATTCTTGAATTTGCTCACTGCCATCAATAACCGGAGCTTCAGCAGCATTCTGCAAGGCTGTATCTTGCGCGAAGGTGTCTCCCCGATTAGTTGCACTTTCCATCTCAGCCGTAGTTGCGCCTGCCGGCGCAAGGGGCAGTTGCTCTGGAATCAAAAAGCTATCAGCAATGGCCCATCCGGAGACCGTCAAACCAACTCCGAACGATGCGAGCAGTAATACCGGAATACTGACAGCCACTGTAAATGCTCGAGTTAAAGCAGTCCAAGGGAATACCTCGCGCCAGTCAACGCCTTTGACCGTATCGTAATTATTAGCCATGCCAGCTTTATTCCTTCATTCGTGTTCTTAAATGTCCCTTCATCGTTAGAGGTCAGGGCTTTCCTCTAACAACGGCTCTTCTTCCGTGGGCTCAAAGGGCATTCCATATTCTTCATTAAACCAGCGCCCCAAGTCAACCTGACGACAACGACTGGAGCAAAACGGCATGGCCGTAGTCTCATCGGTATTAAACGGCTTCAAACAGGTTGGACATTTCAACGTTATCATAATCCGAGTATTCCAAAAGGATTGATGAACTGGAAACAAAGGGATATTCTATCGAGCCACTATCTAAAAACACAAATACCTTAGTCGTTTCCTGAAGACTTTTTAGTCGAGTCTTTTTTGGCAGGAGACGATTTCTTAGACTCAGAACTCTTCCCTGCGGATTTGGAGGATGACTCCGATTGTTTAGCCTTCTTGGCATCCGACTTGTAAGATTCGCTACGATAATCTGTCTCATAAAATCCCGAGCCTTTAAACAATAAGGCGGCACCTGTTCCAAACAGTCGACGAAGCTTCATCTTTTTACACTGCGGGCACTTCTTCTTATGCGGTTCGTTGATACCCTGAAACAATTCAAAGGTATATCCGCAGGCATCGCACTCGTAATCATAAGTAGGCATTTATTTTATCCCTGAACTAAGACTCTGTTTCAGTATCAGTGTTTGCTTCCTTTGGTTCGGATGATTCAGACATCGAAGGAGTCTGCGCAGGCCCACTGGAAACAATCACCTGACTAGGGCGAATGACTCGATCATGGAGCTGGTAGCCCTGACTGGCAACAAATAATATCGTATTGGTAGGCTGATCTTCACTTGGCTGCATGCCAACAGCCTCGTGCAGGTTCATATCAAATGGCTGCCCCACTTCGGTCGCAATTAACTGACAGTTATGCTTTTCAAAGATCTGCAGAATCCCTTTGAGGACCATTTCAACGCCGCTTTTTAGGGACTCAACCGAACTAGCCTGATCGGCAGCTGACAAAGCGCGTTGAAGATTGTCGGTCATTGCCAAAAGCTCATTGACCAATGGCAGAGCGGCGTACTTACGACTTTCCGCAGAGTCTCGCATTGCTCGTTTACGAAGATTATCCATCTCGGCTAACAGGCGTACATTTTTATCCTGCAACTCAGCAATCTGTTGTTCGGGCGTCAGTTCTTCGGCAACTTCTTCAATGCCTTCGTCTTCATGAACTTCCTGGGGTACATGTTGGGTTGCGTCTTCAACCAGTTCATTTAACTGTGCTTCGTCTCGAAGTACGTCGTCCAGATTTTCGTTTTCTTCAGTCATAACCTGTTCCTATCATTCATCCTCTTCAGAAACGCTGAAGAATTCTTTAATGGACTCCATCCAGCTTTTACGCTCGGGAGCCACTTCTGTCTTTTCAAGTTCCGCCAGTTGACGCAACAATGCTTCCTGTTCGAGGCTAATCTTCGCGGGGATCTCCACTCTCGTCTCTACCAGCAAGTCCCCGTGGCGTCCTGTATGTACGTTACAAACCCCTGCCCCACGCACCCTAAACACCTCCCCTGTTTGTGTCCCGGCAGGAATCGTGACCAACTCAATCCCATTGAGGGTTGGAACGTCGACTTCAGCCCCTAAAACAAACTGAGCATAGGTCAGTGGAATGCGAACCACCAAATGATCATCATGACGCTCAAATACCTTATGTTCCCGTACACGGATAAAGCAGTAGCAATCACCTGACGCCGCCCCATGAGGGCTGACTTCTCCCTGACCAGAGATGCGAACACGAGTTCCATCGTCGACACCGGCAGGAATATTAACTTTGATCTCCGACTGTCGAGGAACGACACCTTCGCCACGGCAGTCGACACATGGACTTGCAACCGTACTGCCACTTCCCTGACATGCCGGGCATGTCGTTTGCACACGCAGAATTCCAGCCGACTGGACAACCTGCCCCCGACCACCACAACGTACGCATGATTCCCGCACAGCCCCCGGAGCAGCTCCGCTTCCATCACAGGATTCGCAAAGTTCATTTCGAGTCACTTCGACGATCTTACTACAACCAACAGCTGCTTCTTCTAAATCCAGCGTTACATCGCAACGAATGTCGGCACCACGTCGGCTTCGTTCCTGTCGACGTGAACCCCCGCCACCGAACAGGCTGTCGAAGATCCCACCGCCACTACCGCCGAACATCCCTCCGAAAGCTTCGAAGATATCCTCAACACTGGAAAACTGAGGACCGCCACTACCGCCCAGTCCGGCGTGGCCGTACTGATCGTAGCGAGCACGTTTCTCATTGTCGCTCAGCACTTCATAGGCTTCAGCCGCTTCTTTGAATTTCTCAACGGCCTCTTCGTTATCCGGATTACTGTCTGGGTGATACTTGATGGCGAGTTTACGGTAGGCAGAACCAATCACCCCTTTCGAGGCGTCGCGGGCGACTCCTAACACTTCGTAATAATCTCGTTTATCAGCCATCTTTTATCGATATACTTTTATAAAAAAAACCGCCCCCTTCCGGGAGGCGGCTTGTCTTTCAACTTTTCCGAAAACAAAAATTCGTCGCGTGGCAAAAATATTAACTAATTAACACTTCCTTCGACCGAACCTCGTTCCTTATCTTCCTTATCGTAGTTGGTTACCAATGCTTCGGTGGTCAGCATCAGCCCTGAAATACTACCCGCATTTGCCAAAGCAGTACGAACAACTTTCACAGGATCCACAACGCCAGCCTTGAACATATCACCATATTCACCGGTATTTGCATTGAAACCATAAGCGAGCGACTTGTTCTCACGAACATTGTCAGCCACAACACTACCGTCAATTCCGCCGTTATCAGCAATTTGACGAAGAGGGGCTTCCAGAGCTTTGAGAATAATATCAACGCCTGTCTTTTCGTCACCTTTGGCACCAGATCTTGCTTCCTGAACTGCTTCAGTACAACGAACAAGTGCAACACCACCGCCTGGCAGAATTCCCTCTTCCACAGCAGCACGGGTTGCATGCAAAGCATCCTCGATACGAGCTTTCTTCTGCTTCATATCAGCTTCGGTTTCGGCACCAACAGAAATGACAGCGACACCACCCGACAGCTTAGCCAGACGTTCCTGGAATTTCTCTTTATCATATTCACTCTCAGTCTGATCCATCTGGTTGTTGATCTGATCAACCCGAGCGTCAATTTCTTTACGACCTCCCAGTCCTTCCACGATTGTGGTTGAACCTTTGTCCGCAGACACCTTGCGAGCCTGTCCAAGTTGTTCCAATGTGACATTTTCCAACTGGATACCCAGATCTTCACTGATAAGTGTACCACCAGTCAGAACCGCGATATCACCCAGCATGTTCTTACGACGATCGCCAAACCCTGGGGCTTTGACAGCACAAACATTCAGGACGCCACGCAGTTTATTGACGACCAAGAGAGTCAAAGCTTCAGCGTCAACATCTTCAGCAATGATCATCAGAGGTTTACCGGTGTTACCAACTTTCTCCAGTACGGGAACAAGAGCCTGCAGGTTACTGATCTTCTTTTCGTGGATCAGAATGTAAGCATCTTCCATCACGCAATCCATCTCAGCAGGACGGTTGATGAAGTAAGGTGATACATAACCTTTATCAAACTGCATGCCGTCTACAAAATCGACCGTGGTTTCGGTTGTCTTACCTTCTTCAACAGTAATCACACCATCTTTACCGACTCGCTCCAAAGCGTCGGCCAGCAAGTTTCCGACTTCATTATCGTTATTGGCGCTAATAGCGCCAACCTGAGCCACTTCTTCCTTACTTGAAACAGGCTTAGCGATCGAAAGCAGTTTACTTTCTGCCGCCGCCACAGCCTTTTCAATACCTCGCCGAACGGACATAGGGTTACTACCAGCCACGATGTTTCGCAAGCCTTCGCGGTAGATCGATCGTGCCAGAACGGTTGCAGTCGTCGTACCGTCACCGGCCAGATCTGAAGTTTTCTGAGCCACTTCGACGACCAGACGAGCGCCCATATTCTCAAAGCGATCTTCCAGTTCAATCTCTTTGGCGACCGTAACACCGTCCTTCGTGACAGTCGGTCCACCAAACGATTTATCAATAATCACATTACGCCCTGTTGGACCCATCGTGACAGCAACCGCATCGGCTAGCTTACTGACACCACGCAACAAACGTGAACGAGCGTTATCTTCAAACAAAAGCTGTTTAGCCACAATTCAAACTCCTGGAGTTGAATAATTAGTTAGGAACAATCAGGGAATTGATCCCGTTGTTGTTAGTCGAGTACTTTCGCAAGTATTTCTGCTTCTCGCAGAATCTTGACGTCCTCGCCATTTACTTCAATATCTGTACCACCGAACTTGCCATAGATAACTACGTCACCCACTTCAAGTGAAAGACCTGCACGGTCACCACTTTCAAGCAAACGGCCACTTCCACAAGCGATCACAGTACCTCGCTGCGGTTTTTCTTTTGCCGAGTCAGGAAGCACAATACCACCTGCTGTTACTTCTTCGCTTTCGGCAGGGCGAATCACTACTCGATCATCCAGAGGACGAACTTTGATCTTTGCCATGATCATTTATTCCTTCATTGTTTATTTTTGAAATTAATAAGAACGGTAATTACCAGCTGTTTACATCATGCCGGGCATACCACCCATACCACCCATGCCACCCATACCAGGCATGCCGCCACCCATACCAGGCATGCCGCCACCCATACCATGATCGTGGTGATCATGGTGGTCGTCATCTTCTTCCTCAACAGGAATCTCTGTGACCAGACACTCCGTGGTCAACAGGAGTGATGCGACACTGGAAGAATTTTGTAAAGCTGTACGGATGACTTTCGCAGGTTCAATAATACCCATCTCAATCATGTCGCCGTATTTATCTTTATCAGCATTATAGCCATCCGATTTACCTTTGAGCTTCCGAACACGATTCACAATCACCGCACCATCGAGGCCTGCGTTCTTTGCAATCGCTCGCAATGGATAGTCGAGAATATTCTGGATAATCTGTCCCCCCATGGCTTCGTCGCCCTCTAAGCCAAGAGAACTAATCGCCCGATCTGCTCGAATGAGAGCTACACCGCCACCAGCAACAATACCTTCTTCTAAAGCTGCTTGCGTTGCCGCTTTTGCATCCTCCAATAACGCCTTACGTTCCTTCATTTCAGTTTCCGTTGTGGCGCCACAGTTAATTTGGGCAACACCACCGGCGAGCTTCGCTAATCGTTCCTGCAACTTTTCACGATCGTACTCACTATCAGTGACTTCGATCTCGTTACGAATCTGATCAGCACGACCTTCAATATCTTCTTTACTTCCGGCTCCGCCAACCATCACAGTACTTTCAGAAGTAATGCGAAGTTTTTTGACAGACCCCAAGTCAGACAACTTGACGCTTTCCAGTTCAATTCCAAGATCTTTGAAGATTGGAGTAGCCCCGGTCAGAACTGCAATATCTCCCAAGATCGCTTTGCGGCGATCCCCGTAACCAGGAGCTTTGACAGCACAAACATTGAGGATACCTCGCATCTTATTCACTACCAAAGTAGCTAATGCTTCTCCTTCAATGTCTTCGGCGACAATCAATAATGGCTTCTTAGCCTGACTGACTGCTTCCAGCAATGGAATCAGCTTCTTGTTCGAAGTAATTTTTTCTTCGAACAAGAGGATTAGACAGTTTTCTAACTCAACGGTTACTTCACTTTCGTTGGTTACGAAGTGTGGAGAGAGAAATCCACGATCAAATTGCATCCCTTCCACGACCTCGACAGTTGTTTCGCTTCCGCGTCCCTCTTCCACCGTTATAACGCCGTCTTTACCAACCTTAATAAAGGCATCTGCAAGGACGTTACCGATGGTACTGTCGTTGTTTCCAGCGATTGTTGCAACCTGCTGAATTTCTTTTTTATTTTTCGAGTCGATTGCAATTGCTTGCTTAGCGATCTTTTCGCAAACAGCGTCGACGGCTTTGCCGATCCCCCGGCCAAGTGCCATTGGGTCTGCACCAGCTGCAATCATTTTCAAACCTTCACGAAAGATTGCTTCAGACAGTACCGTCGCAGTCGTTGTACCATCACCAGCAACTTCATTCGTCTTGCTAGCAGCTTCCTTCACCAACTGGGCCCCAAGGTTCTCGAAGACATTATCTAATTCAATGTCTTCGGCAACGGTGACACCATCTTTGGTGACTTTCGGTGATCCCCATCCTTTGTCCAAGACAGCATTTCGACCACGAGGTCCAAGTGTACTTCGTACAGCACGGGCCAGTTTGGCAACTCCAGACAACAATGACTGCCGAGCCTTGTCGTCAAATACCATTTGTTTTGCCACGTCCGGATTCTCCTTCAAAGAGTGTTCCAAAAGCGTTTAATTCATATCAACGGAAATGACATTCCATTTCCAATTATCTTTATCTGTCTGTTAATTGACGTTCCCAACAAGGGACAGCAAATTAACCATCGATACAGTGGACAACGCAACACGCGTGCCAAAGTATCCAAAATATTCCAGAAACGGCTCGGAGACAAGCACACAGGTACCTATTATTTGCCGCTTTTCCCTTTACTTTAGCTCTCTTGAAAAAGTAAAAAAGGACTTCCAGTCTCGGCAGCCCTCTTTGAACAAGGAGAAATCAAGAAAAAACGTGCCGTGCCAAATTGGCAGGACTGCAAAAACAGCGTTTCGTGATGTGTCAGTTTGACAGAAATCCAGCGCGCCGCCTCTACAAAATGAGCGTGTAACGGGCTTAGCTGCAACTGCCGGAACAAACTACAACGAAAACAAGTCTCGAAAGAGGGTGCCTTGAACGATTCAGAGCTAGTCAATTCGTGGAGTAAAGTCATCTTCAGCCGTATAACTCGCAGCAAAACCAGCCAACAGGGAAGCGGCATGGTCAATATCTTCCAGCGAAATCGTTTCGACCGCACTGTGCATATAGCGGTTAGGAATCGTAACCAGCCCCGTCGCTACGCCACTACGATTCAACTGTAGTACATTGGCATCGTTCGACGCACCTCGACCTATCGCAGCCAGTTGATATGGGATCTGGTCCTGAGCAGCAACATCACGTAACTTTTGTAAAACAAGCGGATTACAGTTTGGGCCGCGATAAACAGTTGGCCCAGCCCCCAACTTAATGTCCCCCTGTTGCTTTTTATCGATACTCGGACAATCCGTGGCATGGGTCACATCTACGGCAATTGCCGCTGTCGGAGCAATGCCAAAGGCACTCGTCCGAGCCCCTCTCAACCCGATTTCTTCCTGGACCGTCGACACAGCAAAAACCCCACACGTAGGATAGCGTTCTTTTGCACGCTTCAATGCTTCGATCACTACCCATACTCCGGTACGATTATCCATACAGGGAGCGTTAGCCAGACCATTTAGCATTTCCTGCATTCCGAGACTCAATGTTACCGGGTCACCAACTTCGACTACCGCTTCCGCATCTTCTTTATTATTGGCACCAATGTCTAACCACATATCTGTCAGCTTCACCACCTGCTTGCGTTCCACGTCCGTTAGCAAGTGAATTGGCTTACGCGAAATAACCGCGTGCACCGGACCCGTCGCACTCCAAATGACCATACGCTGACCAATCAACTGCTGAGGATCCCATCCTCCAATGGTCTGAGCATAGACAAAGCCATTATCATCGATGTGCGATACCAACATCCCGATTTGGTCACAGTGGCCAGCAAACATCAGCTTCGTGTCAGCATCAGGGTTGATTGCACATATGACATTGCCATGAACATCCGTGGTAATTTCATCCGCAAAATCGGCAGCATAGTCTCGAACGATCTGCTGCACTCGCTCCTCATAACCGGAAGGGCCTGGAGTTTCCAACAGACTAACTAAGAAATCCTTTGATGCCTGATCCATATTTTAGTTCCTTCTGTATTTTTACTCTTCCGTTCCCGCTAACCATTTCATGCATTATCAAGGACGAAACCCGATGTTTTGAGGCGTTTCCGGGATGCTTGACCATTTCAAAATATCGACCTAGTATGGCCTAGATATGTCTAGTCATCAGAATCGCCACCTATGAGTGTAACGAATCCATTCTGATAAACCTATCGGGGCCTAGGCAACACACTCAGCTAAAGTCACGAACAGAGCATTTATGGAAAAAACAAAAATTGCCATCATCGGCCTGGGAACGGTCGGAACGGGCGTTGCCAAACTTTTACTCGACCACGGAGACCGTACGGCGCGACATGCCGGACGCATTCCGTGGCTTGAGAAAGTTGTCGTACAGAACATCAGCAAATCGCGCGACGTTGAAATCCCGGCCGGAGTGCTAACCGACGATCTCAACGACGTGCTTCAAAACCCGGAGATCACCGTCGTTGCTCAGCTGATCGGTGGTCTTGAACCGGCCCGTACCATCATGTTGCAACTACTTGAGGCCGGCAAAGACATCATTACTGCCAACAAAGCGTTACTAGCCGTCCACGGTCCGGAACTTTTTGACAAAGCACGCCAACTCGGACGTTGCATTGCTTTTGAAGCATCGGTGGCGGGAGGCATCCCAATCATTACTAACATCGGGCAATGTCTGACCGCTAATCAGGTCACATCACTTCACGGAATCCTAAATGGCACCTGCAACTTCATCATCACCCAAATGCAGGAGCATCGTGCAGATTACGAAAAAGTCGTCAAAGAAGCACAACGCCTTGGATACGCGGAAACAGATCCAACCCTAGACGTAAACGGCGCTGATACTGCTCAAAAACTTTCAATCCTTAGCCAGCTCGCATTTGGTATGCGTGGAAACTGGGAAGACATCCCGTGCAAAGGTATCGATGATCTCGACATCGCTGATATCGGTTTTGCCGATCGTCTTGGATACCGCATCAAACTGCTGGCGATGGCCAAACTTGTAGACAACGAAGTTGAGATGAGTGTAAGCCCCACACTGATCAAGAAGGGTTCACCACTTGCCGAAGTTCAGGATGCGTTTAACGCGATCCGAGTCCTTGGTGATGCAGTCGGCCCGGTTTTCTATCATGGACAAGGGGCGGGACAAATGCCAACGGCGTCGGCCGTCGTGGCGGACATTATCGATACGGTCGTAGGACGTAGTCAGATCACTTTTAATAACCTTGAACTTTGGTCGGAAAATAATCGTCCTCGCTCAATGGCTGATGCTGGCCAATCTATAAACCGATACTATTTGAGGATGCAAGTCATTGACCAGCCAGGGGTGATGGCTGAAATTACGGGCATCCTGGGCAACAACGGAGTCTCCATCGCTTCCATCATTTCACACAAATCCAAAAACCCGAAGACCAATACAACGGTCCCGCTAGTCATCATGAGCCACAATACGACACAGACTGCAATCGCAAATTCTGTCACACAATTCGAGCAATCGGAAAACATTGAAACGAAAGCGGTAGTCCTGAAAGTTCTCTAACAACATCCACTTATCAAATTCAGGTAGTCACATGAAATATGCAATCATCATTCCCGACGGCTGTGCAGACGAACCTCAGGAAAGTTTGGGAGGTAAAACTCCATTGCAAGTCGCTAATATCCCGCATATGGATGCTGTGGTTCACAAAGGCGTCATTGGTGCGGCGAATCATGTTCCGCCTCAGCTTCCCGCAGGATCTGCAGTGGCCAACATGTCACTACTTGGCTTTGATCCTCAACAATATTTCTCAGGCCGTGCTCCTTTGGAAGCTGCGGCACAAGGAATCAAACTTGGGCCTCAGGACTGGGGAATCCGGTGTAATCTGGTAACCGTTCAGCAACAGATCATGACCGATTTCACCGCAGATCATATCACCGATGAAGAGGCTGCCGAGCTATTGGCAACCGTCCAACAGGAACTGGGAAGCGATATTTTGGAATTCATTCCGGGAGTTAGCTATCGAAATCTGTTGATCTACCGTGGTGAAAACTCGGAAGCACCGTTTAGTAATGATACTCGCACAACTCCTCCGCATGACCTGACAGATGATTCTATCATCAACGATTTTCCACGGGGCCCCGGCAGTGATCTCCTTAGTTCACTTATGAGCGGCAGTGTCGAGCTATTTGAGGACCATCCGGTGAATCAACGACGAATTGCCCAGGGAAAACTTCCGGCGACCAATATATGGTTATGGGGACTTGGCATCACTCCTAAGCTACCAGACTTCAAAGACGTTTACGGTAAGCGGGGCAAGATGATTACCGCCGTTGACCTACTTCGGGGAATTGCCGCACTAATCAACTGGGATCGTATCGAAGTGGAAGGTGCCACAGGGTACACCGACACCAATTACGCCGGTAAAGGTCAGTCTGCGATTGATGCTCTCGATTCCACCGACATCATCTGCGTCCATGTCGAAGCAACCGATGAAGCTTCTCATGAAGGCAACGCCGAAGCCAAAATCAAAGCTTTGGAAGAAATTGACACCCATATTGTTGGCCCCTTGCTCGCCGAGTTGGAATCAAGAGGAGATTACCGAGTATTAGTTTCGCCGGATCACCCAACTCCAATTCGCACTAAAACGCACAGTCACGGGATTGTGCCTTTTGCCATCGCGGGTTCAGGTATATCTGCTGACAGCCAATCCAGTTATAACGAAATTGAGGCTGAAGCCTCAGTACTTCAATACCCTAATGGGCATGAAGTCATGAAGTATTTTCTCTCCTAAGCAAAATCACAATTCAACCTCTCAATCTCTGTATTAAATAACATGTCAATCATCGTTCAAAAATTCGGCGGAACGAGTGTCGCCACTACCGACAAGATCCTTTCAGCGGCGAGGAAAGCCATTCAAGCCCAGCAAGAAGGGCATCAGGTCGTCATGGTTGTCAGCGCCATGGGCAAGAACACCGATGCGTTGGTAGGCCTGGCTCATGAATTAATGCCACGCCCCCCAGCCCGTGAAATGGATATGCTGCTTGCAACCGGGGAGCAGGTCAGTGTAGCCCTTACAGCAATGGCCATCATGTCTCTCGGCCACAAAGCCGTTAGCCTAACCGGAGCTCAAATCGGAATTCGAACGGATAACGTATTTGGAAAAGCCCGTATCATTTCGATTTCCACGGACCGGATGCGAAAGCTTCTCGATGATGGAAACATCGTCATCGCAGCAGGTTTTCAGGGCATCGATGAAGAATTCAACATTACTACACTTGGGCGAGGCGGCAGCGATACAACCGCCGTATCTCTTGCAGCAGTCTTAGGAGCAAGTTGTGAAATTTACACCGACGTGGATGGCGTTTACACCGCCGACCCGCGCGTCGTAACAACCGCTCGTAAACTTTCCCATACCAGTTATGACGAAATGCTCGAAATGGCAAGTTTGGGAGCAGGCGTAATGCATAGCCGCTCTATCGAATTCGCTAAAAAGTACAATGTGCCCGTGCATGTTCGCAGTAGCAAGGAAGATACGGAAGGAACCATCATCTCCACCGTTTCTGAAGATCCGACCCGAGGCGTCAGCGGTGCCGCCGTAACCATGGATGAAGCACGCATCACCCTAACAGGAGTTCCGGACAGACCAGGAAGCAGCAATGCTATTTTCAGCTCCATTGCCCACGCCAATATCACGGTGGACATGATCGTACAGAATGCCGGCGTGGATGGACTCTCCAACATTTCGTTCACCGTACCTTCAGAGGAACTTACTCCCACCCTGGAAGCCGTCCAACCGGTGGTTGAAAATCTTGGTATTCAACAACTAACCTATCGTGACAACGCCTCCAAAATCTCGGTGGTTGGTATTGGAATGGCGGAGCAGTCCGGAGTCTCAGACCGCATGTTCCGTGCGTTGGCTGAACACAGCATTAACATCCACATGATCACGACCAGCCAAATTAAAATTTCCGTCCTCGTTGATCGCGACCAGGCCCTCGAGGCTATCAATGCGGTCCACCAAACCTTTGAGCTCGACAGTGTTTGTCCGGATGCTGTCCCAGCCGAATCACCACAGGCTACGCCGGCGGCCGACCCGGCCGCCGCAGCCAACGAGCTTCAAGGCATGGAAGAACTCGCGATCACCGATATCTCCCTCGATTCCAGCCAGGCCAGCATCTCCATCCATGGAGTCACCGATCAGCCGGGAATTGCCGCTACGATCTTTGAGAAAGTTGCTCGAGAAAATATTATTGTCGACATGATCATCCAGAGTTATATCGATGATTCTGAGATCGCCAATCTTAGTTTCACCGTTGACCGCAATAATGCCGAACGCACTGTAGCTGTCATCCAAGGGATTCAGGACCAAGTCCCCTTCCAGAAAGTCGTGAGTAATCCGACTGTGGCCAAGCTCAGTGTTTCCGGCATTGGACTGAGGAGTCATACGGGCGTCGCGATCCGAATGTTCCAGAGCCTCGCTGAAGCAGGGTTGAATATCGAAATGATTAATACAAGCGAAGTACGAGTGAATGTTGTCGTGGATGACAGTCAAGGACAAGCAGGACTTAAAGCTCTGAATAAAGCATTCGCGGACGTTATTCAGTCTGGCGGCTAAAACGATGCGAAAGCAGCCAGGTCGCAATTAATTCTCCACAGCTTCTGTGAGCACTTCCTCTTCGATATAAATCGGCAATGGCGGTTCGCAGGTTACCGCAACTGCGATAGCATCTGATGGCCGCGAATCCACTTCAACAATTTGGCCATCGACTTTGACTCGTAAGCGAGCAAAATACGTGTGCCCCTGAACTTCTGAAATCAGAACACTGTCCAGTTCTCCGCCTAAGGCATCGACCACACTACAGAGTAAATCATGGGTCAGCGGTCGCGGTGCCTTAAATTCCTTTACCCGCCGCTCAATACTCGATGCTTCAAATATCCCGATCAGAATTGGAAACGTGCGTTCTCCCTCCACCTCTTTGAGGTAGATCACCTGATGGTCATTGATGTCACTGATGATGATACGCGAAAGCTTTAATTCGATTGGCATCGGCAAAGATCTCCGGAAAGGCGAATACCTAAGTAGTTATGAAGTATTATACGTGCAATTCAAAATCCAAAAGGAAACTAGGTTTGACTACGTAAAGTCTCCAAAGATTTTGCCACCGATAAAACCTCTTCTTCCAGCTTAGCCAGGCCTTCACGTTCACGGTGCACAACCTCTTCAGGAGCTCTGGCAACAAAGTTTTCATTAGCTAGCTTCTTCTGCTTTCCCTGGATTTGTCCTTGTAGTTTTTGCAACAACTTTTCGTTACGTTCAATCTCTGCATCCACGTCAATAAAGTTTTTCAAGTCTACAAATACTTCAATTGCATCGACTCGTACATTGGCACTGTTGGCCGGCGGTTCGATACCCTGTCCCCAAGCAATGCTATGAGCGTTGGCCATGGACTGAAAATACCCATCCATCGGCTTTAACAACTCCACAATTTCATCGCTGCAGGCCACAGAGAATTCGACTTCCTGCTTCGGAGCGATATTCTGTCGACTTCGAATCTCCCGAATTGCACGTAACACATCCTGAAACAAAGAAAACTGATGTTCAATAACCGGGTCAATACGTTGTTTGTCAACTTCTGGCCAAGTCGCAAGCATAATTGACTCGGTGGCATTACTAAGCTGTGTTAGGCCACGTTGTGGTGCGATTTGAGACAACAGCCCCCACACTTCTTCTGTGACAAACGGAATCATCGGATGCAAAAGCCGCAAAAGCTGATCCAAAGCAAATGCCGTTACACGCTGAGCGATAGGCTTTGCTTCTTCATCCTGCATACGAGACTTGGTCATTTCAATGTAAAAACTACAGAATTCATCCCAGGCGAAATCATAGATCGCTCGGGCAGCATCCGCATAACCGTAATGCTCAAGCTTGTCAGTCACTTCTTTTGTGACCGAGGACAAGCGACTTAACAACCACCGATCTTCAAAAGCCAATTGGTCATCAGTAACCGGTGCAGCTTCATACGCTGACAGGTTCAGCAAAGTGAATCGTGACGCATTCCACAACTTAGTACAGAAGTTTCGAGCAACTTCAAAACGTTCACTCACGACAGGACCTGACGGCAAGGCTAAGTCGTCTTCTTTGCGAGCCCACTGAGTTCTGAACTCCTCACCACACTGTTTACACGTAAGCCGCGGTAATTCACGATTCTTCTTGGTTTGATCCATCAGGGTTCCGCAGTGCGGACACTCGAACTGGACGGGCATCCGGACATCCTGTGTTTCTGTCGTCAGGTATGCCAGGCCGAATCGCAATGCATCGGGACCAAATTTATCAATGACGTCAAGCGGATCTACACCATTGCCTTTACTCTTAGACATGGTTTCCCCGTACCCGTCAAGAATCTTTGGGTGGATAAACACCTCTCGAAATGGAACTTCGCCCATATTATTGAGTCCCATTAACACCATACGTGCAACCCACAAGGTAATAATGTCACGACTGGTAATTAGAGTACTTGTGGGATAGAACTTCGCCAGTTCCGAAGTCTGTTCCGGCCACCCCAACGTACTGTGAGGCCACAACGCTGAGCTAAACCAGGTATCCAGAACATCGTCTTCGCGAACGAATCCAGCTGCGGCAAACCTATTTTCTAAATCTACGTTCTCATCATTGATACAGAGGTGAATGACCGCGAACGTCTCGCCGGCATCATCTCCGACCACACGACTCTGCTCATTCAATTCGGCGGTTAATTCAACCTGATAAGCTGCTGCACCTAACTGGATGTCAGGATCCGCTTCGAGGGTTGCCAGTCGTGTATCTAAATCTGCCTGGTCCTGACAAGCATAGGACCAGATAGGAATCTGATGTCCCCACCATAACTGACGGCTTACCGGCCAGTCACGCTTTTCACCCAGCCAGTCCAAATAACCTTTACGGTATCGCTCCGGAAAGATTTGTACGCGTTCATCTTCGACGGCATCCATAGCTGACTGAGCCAATTCCTGCATCCTGACAAACCACTGGTCAGCCAGGTACGGCTCAATAGGCGTTTTACTTCGATCAGAATGAGCTAGATCAATTTCACGATCTTCAATTTGCTCGATGAGCCCCAGACTTTCGAGATCTTCGACAACCCGCTTACGAGATTCTTTGATCGTCAGTCCCTGATAATCACCGGCATTAACGTTCAACGTGCCATCAGGTCGCAGGATGTTGATCTTTTCGAGTCCACAGCGCTGCCCAACTTCGTAGTCATTCGGATCATGGGCAGGCGTAATCTTCACACAACCACTCCCCATGTCAGGCTTAGCCCATTCATCAGCCACCAACGAAATCTCTCGATTCATTAATGGCAACATAAGCTTTCGGCCTGCCAATGCCATATCGCGCAGCTTGATCAATCCCGGCAGGATCTCTTGTTTACGTTGTTCAAGAGCATCTAACTGTTCCTGGATCTGTTCTTTTTCTCCAGTTGTAGCATCCTGAAGCTTCACCTCGAGTTCTATCCGCGCTTTTTCCAGAGCACGTTCCGGGTCCGGATGAACGGCAACCGCCGTATCCCCCAGCATGGTCTCCGGCCGAGTCGTGGCAACAGTCACGTGTGTTGGCTCGCCTTGCAGCGGATCTACAACCGGATACCGGAAGTGCCAAAAATGCCCCTGAACAACGGCATGAAACACTTCATCATCACTGACCGCCGTCTGCAAAAAAGTATCCCAGTTTACGAGGCGTTTACCGCGATAAATGTACTTCTTCTTAAAGAGATCATAGAAGGTGGTACGTACTGCTCGAGCACAAATCTCATCGAGCGTAAATCGCGTACGTTGCCAGTCACAGCTTGAACCGAGCTGTTTTAGTTGAGAGATAATTCGTTTTTCATACTGACCTTTCCAGTCCCAAATACGCTCCACTAAGGCTTCCCGACCTAGGTCATGACGTGTTTTATTTTCTTCTTCTTTGAGCCGTCGCTCGACAACCGCCTGAGTGGCAATACCAGCATGGTCCGTACCGGGCATCCACAGTGTTTCAAAGCCCTGCATCCGTTTCATCCGGGCCAATACATCTTGCAAGGTATTGTTAAGAGCATGCCCCAAATGCAAAGCCCCTGTAACGTTAGGGGGAGGAATCACGATAGAAAAGTGTGGTTTCTCCGAATCCGGGTCTCCGTGAAAATACCCCGCCTCTATCCAACTATTAAAGATACGCTCGCTGGCCTCCTTAAAATTGAAGCTGGTAGGAAGCGATTCTGATGAAAATTCAAAGCCCATTGTTACGCTGCTATTTCTTTATTAATGACCTATGTTGTGAACAGACAGAAACACGGCAACGTGCTCTTACCCTTCATCCTTGTGGAGCTTGTATTCAATGGCATCAACCAGTGCCATCCAACTGGCTTCGATGATATTTTCACTCACACCAACGGTACCCCAAACGTCCTTTTCGTCTTTACAATCGATAAAGACTCGGATTCTTGCGGCAGTTCCAGCGTCCGAGTTTACCACACGCACTTTATAGTCGACCAGATGCATCTCTCGTAATTGCGGATAAGTATCACTCAGCGCTTTTCGGATGGCAGCATCCAAAGCGTTCACCGGACCATCCCCTTCAGCAACTTCATGACGCACATCATCATTGACTTTAACTTTGACTGTCGCTTCATTTGTAACCGTGCCGTCGGCCTGCACACCAACTCCAACGTGGTATTTAACACGATCGAAGTGAGGATTATAATTTCCTGCACACCGTTGTACCAGCAAAGCAAAAGAGGCTTTGGCTGCTTCAAACTGGAACCCTTCATTCTCCAAACGAACAACTTCGGCCAGAATCTCACGCATCAAGACATCATCATCCTCAGGAAGAGCGTATTCGGCTGACAACGCTTTTATATTACTGCGGCCCGACAATTCACTAATAAGAATCCGACGTTCGTTACCAACAAGTGCCGGATCGAGATGTTCGTACGTGCTGGCTGCTTTGGCTACGGCATGAGCATGCATACCACCTTTATGAGCAAAGGCACTGCGACCAACAAATGGCTGCCCGTTACGAAGGTTCATGTTGGCGGTTTCATATACAAACCTTGAAAGTTCAGTGAGGTGTTCAAGATTAGAGCCTCCCAAAACGTCGTATCCGGTCTTTTTCAATGCGAGATTCGCAATCACTGAAATCAAATCCGCATTACCACAACGTTCACCAATTCCATTAATGGTCCCCTGTACCTGTACGGCACCGGCGTCTACACCGGCCAATGAATTCGCTACTGCTAATTCGCTGTCGTTATGACAATGAATCCCAATGGCGACTCCAAATTCAGCCACCGCTTGGCGTGCGGCGGCTGTTAGTTCCGCAATCTCTTCCGGCAATGAACCACCGTTAGTGTCACATAACGCCACCAAAGTTGCGCCAGCCTCCGCCGCGGAACGAATTGTTTGCCGCGCGTAATCAGGATTGGCCTTCCAGCCATCAAAAAAATGCTCCGCATCGTATATTAATTCACGGCCTTCTCCAACAAGAAAGGCCACGCTGTCTGCGATCATCTGCAAGTTTTCTTCCAAGGTAACTCGCAACACTTCCGAAACATGGAAGTCCCATGTTTTACCAACCACAGTACAAACCGGCGCTCCACTATCTCGCAACGCCAGCATCCCTGGATCCTCTGCAGCATCTACGCCTCGGCGACGCGTCATGCCAAACGCGCAAACTTTAGCATGCTTCAGGTTCAGTTCCTGCACTCGCTGAAAAAACTGCTCGTCTTTTTCGTTAGACAGCGGGTAACCGCCTTCAATGTAATCGACGCCGATTTCATCCAAACGCTGTGCGATCTGCAACTTGTCTTCAAGTGACAGACTTACACCCTCTCCCTGCGTACCATCACGGAGCGTTGTATCATAAATCTGAATTGTCTTGGTTGTCATTTTCTTTCCTGACATGGGGTTAGTAACACTGTTACTAAAAAAGCCCTGAGACCGTTAGCAGGTCCCAAGGCTTTCATGATGTTCTGATTTGCCTGCTACCTGCTTTTAGGTCGAAATGCTTACACTGCTGACCACGCGGCCCGGATTAACATTTCCGGCCATAATAATGTTCTTATTATCAATATGGATGATGTGATGCATCGGTCAACAAAAGCAAAAAACAGGTTAATTACAGCGGTTTTCACAACCTTTTTTAGGTTATGCGCAATCCCGCAAACTGTCAACCAACAACATCGCCGATTAAGGGAACTTCACTTTAACAACCGCTTTATGAACATATTCTGTGGTTGCCAGAGGAGCATGGATATCCTGCGGTAAGAAGACTGCAAAACTACCTTTTGGCACCTGGATCCAACTCTCGGGTCGATCATAAAAGAACTCCAGATCCTTTTCTGAGTCATACGCCTGCTTGATTCGTTCCACCAATTCCCGCTCGAGCCAGCCAATGATATCGACCCCATCAATCACATACTGAATATCCAGATAATTACGGTGTGCTTCAAGCATGGCCCGGTCACGTCCTACTCCATCGCCCCGAGCGATAATAGCATACACTTCGCGCCCCTGAATCTCGTGCACGCCATCTTCAAGCGTTGCTAAATCCCCTCGTTTGAGAAACTCAAATCCTTTTTGAATAAGTGGGGCAACACGATGGTAACAATCAGCATTAGCCAAGCGATCAACTATCATTTCGCAACGTTCCTCTCAGACGACATATCACCGCCGTCGTTAAAACCTACGGATCAAATTCCTGGTCGACCTCATCCGCCCAGGAATCATCTTCTTCACACTCCTCCCAAAGTTCTTCTTCCTCTTCGGCGTCGGCAACCGCCACGGCTGCTTTCTTCCGAACTTTGGCTAGTGAAATAGTAGACTCCTCCTCTTCATACTCTCCCTCTTCATAGACATATCCGACGTCGTCATCCTCTTCCTCGTCAGCCTCTTCATAGACATATTCGACGTCGCCATCCTCTTCCTCGTCAGCTTCTTCATAGACATATTCGACGTCCTCGTCATCCTCTTCCTCGTCATCCTCTTCGTATTCGTACTCTTCGTCCTCTTCAGCTACTTCACCGTCTTCGTACTCATACTCTTCTTCCTCTTCATATTCGACATCATCTTCCAATCCTGCTTCGTCAACCTCGACAACTTCATCTGCCGACAAAAACTCCTCAACCTGAATACCTTCACCGTCAAGCGTTGCGTCGCATTCAGCTTCCTGCTGCACGCCTACAGTTTCAGAAGCACTACGTCCGCTGTGCTTGATTAATTCCCATTCCTCCATGGTCATCAGAATTTCCCGGGCACTTGAACCGTTATGTTGACCGACAATTCCATCTTCCGCCATATAGTCAACCATTCGAGCAGCACGACCGTAGCCAATTCCCAATGCACGTTGCAGCAACGAACAACTACCCCGTCCTTCACGCAACACGACTTCAATCGCGCTTTCATAGAGGTCATCCCGCTTTCGAATTGCCTCGGCATCGATTTCACCTTCCTGGTCGACCTTCAGATTCACAAGTTCGTGTTCAAATTTCTGTTCAACCAGGGTGCATTGCTCAACGACACGTTCAATCTCATTGTCGGACAGAAATGTCCCCTGCCCACGCACTAAAGTGCTTGTCCCCGGCCACAGGAATAACATATCTCCGTTGCCCAGCAGTTTCTCTGCCCCCATTTCGTCCAATACAACACGACTATCCGTTCGACTTGCAACCTGAAATGCCAAGCGAGCCGGCAAGTTAGATTTAATCAGCCCCGTAATAACATCGACGGTAGGCTTCTGAGTTGCAAGAACCAGATGAATCCCGACCGCACGACTTTTCTGAGCCAGTCGAATAATATGCTGTTCAACATCCTTACCTGCAGTCATCATCAGGTCAGCTAATTCATCAGCGACAATCACGATATAAGGCATGTGTGTCGGCACTTCCTCCATTTTCGCAATCTTAGTACCCAATCGCTCACGAATCTGTTCTTCACCGAGCTCATTAAAACTAGAAATATGTCTTACGCCAGTTTGAGCTAAGAGGTGATAACGCTCTTCCATTTTCTCAACCGCCCAGGCAAGAATAGCCTCAGCTTTCTTCATATCCGTAACAACCGGGTGCATGAGATGTGGCAACTTACCGTACACGGATAATTCCACCATCTTTGGATCAATCATTAGGAGGCGAACTTCATCCGGACGACGTGCCATGAGGATCGACGAAACGATTGTGTGGAGACAAACCGACTTACCTGACCCCGTACGTCCTGCAATCAACAAGTGAGGCATTTTACATAGGTCGACAGCAATGGAATTACCGGAGACATCTTTTCCAAGATAAATTGGTATCGCCATTTTGCCAGCTTTATCGTTTGAGTCTTCAATCACCTCCCGCATCCGTACAAGTTGTTGTTCGCCATTAGGCACTTCGATCCCAACAGAATTTTTCCCGGGAATCGGAGCCACAATCCGAACACTTGGAACACGCAAGGCAATCGCAATATCGTCACTAAGACTGGTAATCTTACTCAACCGTAAACCAGCTTCTAATTCGATTTCATACTGTGCAATCACGGGCCCCGTTTCAATATCAACTACTTTGACATTGAAACCGAATTCCTTAAATGTCTTTTCCAGAATACGGGCGTTCTGCCGTACTTCGCTCTCCTGAGACTCGAAGTCGATCATGGCTCGTCGTTCAAGTAATTGATTACTAGGTACTTCGTATTCAGCAAATTGCTCTGCAATTGTCGATGCCGATTCCAAAGATTCCATTAACTGTTCACGTTCCGTCTTCTCTTCATCCAACGGTGGTGCGGATTCCCCGATCACCCTAGCCGGAGTCGCGGGCACGATCGGCGGTTCAACCCGGCTATGGTCTTGCTCTGCCAGAGTGGCTTTCTTTTTCATCTGAAAATGTGGACGAGGCAGTTTTCGGCGTTTACGTCTCTTTTTAGAAACCGGTTCCACTTCTTCGACGACTTGTTCTTCATCGTCTTCAAATTCACGGGTGGCCTGGGACGAGACACGGCGACCACCAATCCTGATTTCCGGCTCAATCTGGTCGTCCTGTTGTTTGTCGTCAAAATCACACAGACTTAGTGCCTCGAGTTCATCATCCTCGACATTCATCACGTCCAAAATACGAACTGCTTTACGTTCTGCTCGTCTCTCGCGGCGAGCCAGAAGAAACCGAAATGTGCCAAACAAAGTAGCATGTATTACTTTCAAGGCCAGTTTGAGTGTCCGTGCCACCCAACTAACGACCATATAATCAGTCGCTAACATCAAACCACCAAAGACAAGGCTTAGAGCAAAAATCAAACCACCCGTTGTTGCAAACGACCCCTGCAGGAACGTGCTGAAAGATGCTCCTAACATCCCCCCACTACCCATCACTGGCCCCGGTGTGAAGGCGGGTATCGTTAAGGATAAGCATGTACAAACGCCACACAAGGAAATCATCCATCCAGCTAACCGTATCGCCGGAGCATCAAAACTCCTACGGCGCAGCATAGCAATATCAACAACAACAAGGGAGCCCAGCACATAAAACGCGCCGAAACCGAATAAGCCAAACGCAATGTCAGCAGCTAACGCCCCCAGTTTGCCGCAGGCATTCTGGATGTACGTACTTTCAGGGTACTCAAGCAAGTCAGCTTGATAGAGGTAATTAAATGGAGGTGTTAACGCTCCAATTGGATCATTTGCATGATAAGTCAGCAGGGCAGTCGCTAGAAATATACTTCCAGCACACAGTGTTAAGGCTAACAGATCTCTTTTTATATCTCTTTCCAACATGGACACCACGAAAAGGGGGAAAAGGGTGTCAGCTTCCATGCCTGAGAATGTTCACCAAGTTAGTCCATTTGTAGGCGAACATGTCGAGTTATCAATAGGTATAGGAATACCTAAGTCTTACCTTCGACCAGGTCCCTGGCAAATCACAAGAAAAAACTTTGGGGATATCTTTATCGTTTTTTTTGATACAACCAACGCGGCTAATTGGATAGTTGCATCAGTACTAACGATTATAAGGAAAGACACACGTAACGACGGAACGGTAATAACGCCCGCAGACAGCTTAGTCCATAAAAAAGTTCTTCGTCGGCTTGAAGGTCACCGTCTCGTTGACTCTCTTTAATACCGATAACAGTTGCTGATCTTGTGAAATGCCAAGTGTCAAATCACCTGGCACATTCTCCAACTCGATTGGACGGCCGTGATACAACTCTCGTTGCTGCTGTTGTTCCAGAATTGTCTGATGAAATTCTGAAAGGATCTCCAATGGATTACGCAACAACGTTTCAACAGCTCCTACCGAATCGAATTCCGGAGCCACTGCCTGGCCTATCTTAAATGCACCAATCGAAGTTCGTTGCAAGTCAGTCATCACCGCACCGGTTTGTAATGCTTCACCGATATCCCGGCCTAAAGATCGAATGTATGTTCCGCTGCTACATTTAACCTCGATTGTCAAAACAGGGTATTTGTAAGCTACCACTTCGATATGTAAGACTTGAATTTCACGTGTTTGAAGCTCAACTTTTTCACCTTGACGGGCCAAATCATATGCTCGTTTCCCATTAACCTTTAATGCTGAAAATGCAGGAGGCATTTGCTGCTGGATACCCGAAAAAGAAGCGACAACTGCCTTAACAGTTTTAAGGTTAGGAACTGCCAGAACGTTACGGCTAACGACCTCGCCTTCAATATCTTCCGTATTACTTACTTTGCCCAACTGGAAGGTACCCAAGTAAGTTTTACTAACCGAGTGAATATACTCGGTTAATCTGGTAGCTCTTCCAACCATCAGCACGAGAACGCCTGTAGCGAGGGGATCCAATGTACCCGCATGTCCTACTTTTACTGGCCGAATGATACGTTGCACAACATTCACGACATCTCGAGATGTCATTCCCTTAGGTTTGTCGACATTGAGAATTCCGAACACAATGCATCCTTTGAAAGAGAGGATTTAAGCCCTGAGCAGCGAGTTTTAGCTATTCTTCGATTTGCATCGGAATAGATGCTAATCGCGAACCAATAAATTCCACTGGATAAGGCCAATTTACACCAGTAAAAAGCCTGCCTACAGCCAGACTGCAATCCATAATATAAAGGTATACCGCTGATCATAACTCTCTTTCAATTATAGAAAGCTTGGCCGCCCAATCGAGACGACTAAGAAAAGATCAACAGATATGAATGTTGAACCCTCATTTCCCACACTCCGAATGCGACGCCTGCGTTATAACGCCGGTGTGCGAAATCTGACTCGGCACACCCGTTTACACCCGGGTTCACTGATCCTGCCACTTTTTGTTCGTGTAGGCGAGAATATCCGTCAGGAGATCGGCTCCATGCCTGGACAGTACCAACTGTCGATCGATCAACTCATTGAAGAAGCCAAAGAAGCACGGGACCTAGGGTTGGGGGGCGTAATACTGTTTGGAATTCCCGATGAGAAAGATCGTCAGGGGAGCGATGCCTTGCACGCGGGCGGGATCGTTCAACAAGCGGTGGCTGCTATCAAGAATTCCGTCCCCAACCTGTTAGTTCTTACCGACTTGTGTATGTGTGAATACACTGACCATGGCCACTGTGGCATCCTCCACGAACAGGCCGGAATCACAGACGTTTCCAATGACCCTACATTGGAATACCTCGGCAAGCAGGCCGTGACTCATGCCGAACAAGGTGCGGATATCATTGCACCCAGTGGTATGATGGACGGTATGGTCCAGGCCATCCGTAGTGCTTTAGACAGTGCCGGCTTCGCTCACATTCCTATCATGAGTTATGCAGCTAAGTACGCAAGCAGTTATTACGGACCCTTTCGTGATGCTGCTGAAAGTACGCCAAGCTTCGGAGACCGTCGAACCTACCAAATGGACTTTACTGCTCAGGCAGAGCAAGCTCTACGGGAGGTGGAGCTAGACGTTCAGGAAGGCGCGGACATGCTGATGGTTAAGCCGGCTCTCGCCTATCTGGATATCATTACACGAGTTGCCCAGAACTATCCTGGGATACCACTGGCTGCGTACAACGTCTCCGGCGAGTATAGCATGGTAAAAGCAGCTGCGGCCAATGGATGGATTGACGAGGCACGCGTCGTTGATGAAACAATGACTGCAATCCACCGTGCAGGAGCAGATATCATCCTTACTTACTGGGCGAAGGATATTGCTCGTCGGGTTTGCTCGTAGTTCTCCCCACTTCCCTCTTGATCTATCTCTACCATTCCATGGGAATCTAAAAATGTCCTACCAAAAAAGCCAACAGATCTTCAAAGCCGCTCAATCACTTATGCCTGGCGGGGTAAACAGCCCTGCCCGAGCTTTTGGTTCTGTTGGTGGCACGCCTCTGGTCATCGACCGAGGTGAAGGAGCCTACATCTACGACGTCGATGGAAATCGGTTGATCGATTACATTCAATCATGGGGCCCCATGATTCTTGGACATAAACACCCTTCCGTCATAGCCTCCGTCGAAGCTGCATTAGCCAAGGGATTCAGTTTTGGTGCTCCGACCGAAGGTGAAAACGAACTGGCCGAACTGATCATCGCAGCAGTCCGCTCGGTTGAAAAAGTTCGTTTGGTCAATTCAGGCACTGAAGCCACAATGAGTGCTATCCGTTTAGCCCGTGGTTTTACCGGTCGCGATGTCATTATAAAGTTCGCTGGAAACTACCACGGTCACGTGGATAGCCTGCTAGTGGCTGCCGGCAGTAGTGCGGCAACTCTCGCAGTACCTAATTCACCGGGGGTTACCGCGGGCACCAGCAAGGACACCTTGATCCTGACCTATAACGACAGCGAAGGGGTCCGACAGGCATTCAAACAGCACGGCAGCCGAATTGCCGGCGTCATCTTTGAGCCCGTGGTTGGCAACATGGGTTGTGTGATTCCAGACAAGGAATTCCTGCAAACGCTTCGGGACTGTACAACTGCCAGCGGAGCCTTATTGATCTTTGATGAAGTAATGACCGGATTCCGAGTTGCTTACGGAGGTGCACAGCAACTCTGGGAAATTACTCCTGACCTGACAACACTTGGAAAAATAGTCGGCGGGGGAATGCCTATCGGCGCCTATGGTGGCCGAGCTGACATTATGAATCATATCCTGCCAGCTGGTCAGGTATTTCAGGCGGGCACACTCAGTGGTAATCCCATCGCTTGCGCGGCAGGAAGTGCAACCTTACGCGAATTGCGCGACAACTCACCCTACGAACATCTGGAAAAACTCGGGGATAAACTGACAACCGGCCTTCAACAAGCTGCTGCTGCAGCGGGACAAACATGCTGCGTTCAACGTGTAGGCAGCATGATGACTCTCTTCTTCAACTCAGGGCCCGTCCGATGTTGGGAAGATGCTGCTGAAAGCGATACGGAGAAATTTGGTCGCTACTTATGGGGGCTGATTAAAAGCGGTGTCTACATGCCATGCAGCCAGTATGAAGCGTTATTCATTTCAGCCGCTCATACAGAGGAAGACATTCAGGTGACAATTGAGGCCGCTCAATCCGTCCTCGCCAGTATCTAATACCGCTGCACTATTTACCGTCGTGTAGACGATCCCCGAGGAAGTTATCCAATTCCTCGATCGCATATATTTGATTTGCTGTTTGCGCAATTGGGTAAGCGATACGTCTAAACTCTACGGTACGAGCCTCGTCATCCAGAATGACATAACAGCTTCGGGAATCCCCGTCGCGTGGTTGCCCAACGCTACCGACGTTAATCATGACTTTGCGATCGTCTAAATGATATACGTTTTCGAGTTGCATGAGCGTCAGAAACTCAAACTCCTCTGTAAATACGCCAGGCACATGTGTATGGCCTTGAAAGCAATATTTAGGAATCAGCGAGAACACTTTCTCGATCTTACGACGGTTATAAACATCTTCCGGGAAAATGTATTCGTTAATTGGATTACGAGCACTTCCATGTACGAACAGGAATTCGTCCACATGATGAGTCCGTGGCAATTCTGCGAGAAATCGCCAACGCCGCCTAGCATCCTCCGAGTCTTCCGCATCAAACTCGAGTTGTTTACGAGTCCAAAAAATTGCTCGCTCTGCGGTGGTCGAGAATCCTTCCGGATCAAACAAAGCTGCCTGATCATGATTCCCCAGAATACATTGTTGAAAATTGGAAACTTCGTCAATACATTCCCGAGGACTCGGCCCATAACCGATCACATCTCCTAAACAGAAGATCTCGTCGATCTGTTGTTCCTTGATATCCTGCAGTACTTTTTGCAGAGCAATCAGGTTGCCATGAATGTCACTTACCAGCGCCCGTCTCAAATGGTCACCTATCCGCCGTTTTCAATTTCCAGAGCGATTCCTCTTTAACGACCAGCTCGCAGGCGGTCTCCAAGAGAATTGTGTAATTCATCAATACTATAAATTTTACGAGCAGTTTGGTCGTACGGATAGCTCAGGCGTCGAAATTGAATGAGCTTCGTTTCAGAATCAAAGATTACGTAGCTACTACGATTATCCTCGTCACGCGGTTGCCCAACACTGCCAACATTAATAAGAGCCTTCTGAGGTCCTAACTGATATTCGAAGTCACACTCGTCCGGAGCGATGAAATCAAAGTCATGAGTAAAGACCCCAGGAATATGCGTATGCCCCTGAAAACAATACATCGTCACTCGTTCAAAGATCAATTCAAGCTTTGGTTTTTTATAAACATCTTCCGGAAAGACATATTCATTGGTGGGCTCCCGAGCACTTCCGTGCACGAACATCACATCACCTTCCACATGCATCCGCGGCAATTCGCCCAAAAAATCCCATCGTCGATTAATTTGAGAAGGATTGCCCGAAGATTTTTCTAACTCGTCTCGCGTCCAGTATACTGCCTGCAAGGCAACAGGATTAAAACCATCGGGATCGAATAACGTTGCTTCATCATGGTTACCAAGAATCGTAACGTCACAATGACGCATAACTGCATCTAAGCATTCACGAGGATTCGGGCCATACCCCACGATATCACCCAGACAAATAATCCTCGTGATACCCTGTTCTTGAATATCGGCTAAGACTACCTGTAGAGCTTCATAATTACCGTGGATATCACTGATTAGTGCGTACTTCACAGATTGAACCTAAAACAACTAAAATCTACTTCGAATGTTCTATTGTGTGACAAACTCTCAATCATATCTACCACAGATATAGAAAGTCTTTATGATTATATGGGTTCGTTTGTCGAGCCCATCAACGTCATCCATGAACTTTTCCAATCCACGAGTCTGTGCCTTGAGAATTTTAGCAATCGAAACCACTGAGCGCCAGGGATCCATTGCAATTAGTGAGTCTGGCTCACTGCAATATCATCATCAGTTACCTGCCGATGACCGCTCTGCCGCCACCCTGGCACCAGAGATAAAGGCGGTTTGTGCTGCCTATAAATGGCGGCTTGAAAATATCGATCGATTCGCAGTAACCACAGGCCCGGGTTCCTTTACCGGACTACGAGTCGGTATCGTAACCACCAAGACACTCGGCTACGCACTAGGTAAAGACGTGGTTGGTATTAATACGTTAGACGCCATTGCCATCCAGTCAAATCACACTGGCGAGTTGGAAGTCGTCATGGACGCTCAGCGAAACGAAGTCTTCTCCAGACGATATCTACTAGAAGATGGTCATCCGCCAACCCCCCTGACGGAGGTCTCCATCATTGACGATCAGATTTGGGCGGAACAATTACCAGAAGGCATCAAAGTCACGGGGCCGGTACTAAAGAAGCTCCAGGAGAGACTGCCTATCCATGTCGCCCTCGAAAATGAATCCCACTGGGCTCCCAGAGCAGAAAGCGTTGCTCTTCTTGCGGCTACCGCCGAGCCACTTGCCTCTCCTCTGGAATTAATGCCGAATTATTTCCGCCAAAGTGCAGCCGAAGAAAAGCACGCTCAAAACAAAAGCTAAGCAGCGAACCATTCCGGCTAACTCAAAGCTGAAACAGCTATTTGCCGATGCAGAACGTGCTGAAAATACGATCCAAAATATCGTCCGTATAAACCGTACCCACGACCAAACCAAGTTGATTCAGGGCCGTTCGTAATTCTGCTGCAACTAGTTCTTCGACCCATTTTTGATCACATAAGGCTAATGCCCGTTGCACACTTTGGCTGGCGGTTTCCAAGCTGTCAAAACAGCGGGCAGCGGTCTGCTGTACCACCGGACCTTCAGTGGCCTGCTGACAAAACAGGCCTGTCAAATGGTCTCTTAGTGTCATCACTCCCTCTAAGGTGTGAGAGGTAGCTACCTGAGCAGCCGTATGAAACTTAAATTCCGGAATGTCTTTTTTGGTACAAACTACGACTCGTGTCCCCTGAGGCGTCTGCTGTAGCTGTTCAATTTCCCAGGCATCCAACTCCCGACTGCCGTCAATACATAGGAGTTCGACATTAGCAGTTTCCGACTGCCGACTGGTCATGCCCTGAGCTTCTGATTCGATTTCGGACAATTGTTCCACACTTAACTCAACCCCTGCCGTGTCAATCAACGTGCAGTCAATCCCACCGATACTCCAACGGCGAGTTACATAATCGCGTGTTGTTCCGGCAACCTCTGAAACAATAGCGACTTCTTCTCCCACCAAGGCATTCAGTAAGCTACTTTTACCAACGTTCGGTAACCCCCGCATAAGAATCCGAACATGATTGGATTGTACGAGACGGCTATTTAGTTGCCCGAGGATCCCTTCCAACTGTTTAGCAACAGCATCGACCTGAGTGCGAAGTTGGTCCTGTGAAATGAATTCGATATCCTCTTCCACAAAGTCCAGCCCTGCTTCCAAATGAGCTAACAACTCAAGTAGCTTGTCACGCAAGGCTTGCAACTCTTTATTAAGGCCCCCCGCCAACTGACTCAAGGCGACGGACAATTCCTGCTGGTCAACAGCATCAATTACACCCAAGACAGCTTCAGCCTGTGTCAGATCCAGCCTACCAGCCAGAAAGGCTCTCATGGTAAATTCCCCTGGTTCGGCAATACGAACTTGCGCTCCACCTACCCGGCAAACGTAATTCAATGCCGCCTGTAACAATGGTGCGGCGCCGGGCAAATGAATCTCAACCGAAGGCTGACGTGTATAACTGCGATGATCAGGCCAAAAATAAAACTGAGCTTTGCATGGAGGAAACTCACCTATCCTGAGTGTCTCGACGGTCACTGTCGGCTGTTGGAACTCTTGGAGATCAACAGACTCGTTCAGCATCGACTCCAGGCACGCTGCGGCATCTGGACCACTGATCCGAACAATACCCCTTTGAGCCTGCCCGGCAGCAGATGCAATTGCACAGATGGTATCATCAGTATTAAACAAACCAGCGCCTCTATACGTTACGATGCCCGTAACAGCCTAGCAACTCCTCTAGCGTCGACGGCGACCACCACGAAGGCTGTCGAGCTGTTTGCGTCGCTCACTATTACCATCGCCAGAAGACGGAGGGCGTTGTTGATTTTCAGCCATTTCCATCATCCGAGCCATAAAACCTGGTTTCTTTTTCTTTAATCGACGCTCTTCCGCCAATTTCTCTAAATAAGCATCAGGGTCAGAGATCTTAGGTAGCAACTTACGCTCTAGAATTCCCCAAGTGCTGGAAGCTATAAAGTAGATACAAAGACCACTGGCAACACGGAAGAACATGAATCCCATGAACACGAACATAAGCTTCATCATTCGCTGAGCCATGCGCTGAGTATCATCAGTCGCCGGGGGAGTGTAAATCACTGACTGTAGAAGGAATAAAAAGATCGTAAGCAGCGGCAATAAATTCAGATAAGGGCCAACAAGTCCTCCACGATTGATGAGAACCGTCGTCGATTCTCCAAAGTATTGGAGCATGTCCGGGCCAGCAAGGTTGGTACACCAGTCCAAGCCCGGTAGTAAAGCCTGCCCACGCAGTTCAACGTCAACCATAATACTTCGATAGAGACCGAAAAAAATTGGCATCTGAACAAAAACCGGCAAACAGCCGGCCAAGGGGTTATAACCATACTTGGCAAATAACTGCTGCTGCTTCATCGTTTTTTGACGAGGGTCGTCTTTGTACTTCTCGTTAATCTTTGTCATCTGTGGCTTCAAAAAGCCCATCATCTGAGTACCGCGTACCTGTTTACGACTCAACGGATGCATACAACCTCGGACAAGGATCGTAAGCATGATAATGGCCACCCCAAAATTCCCCACTAGACTCTGAAAAAAGTGCATGATTCCACTAAGAGGGCGAGCGATAGCGCGGAACCATCCATATTCAATAACATTATCCATTCCATAAGACTGCAAGAGTCCATCAAGTTTTGGTCCCACAAAGAGTCGCAGATCATTACTCACCGTTGCTCCGGCAGCCACTTCAAATTCGTCACTGTCGATGAAGAACGAAGTATTTGGAACGCTGGCTGATTTATCCGTCACACCTTCAATCGGTTCAGCTAGAACCGTACGAACATCGCTAATGGACAACCCGATGCCGGGTTGCTCACCTCCATCAACAAAACCTGCTGCAAAAAACTGTGAGTCTGTCACCAGATAGTTTAAAGTCGGTTCTGTTTCTTCGACTTCCCAAATCGAAGAGGAGGGCTCTTCTTTATTCTCCCGTGCGAATTCGAGAATGGTGGCAGCACGAACATCGTCTTCATTGCCATCCAAGCTCCACTTTACATCGCGTGTTTTCCCAACCGAAGTCCACCAGGATTCATTTACGATGCTATTGGGGCCATACTGACGTAAAGCAAGTCGCTGTGATGCATCCCCTTTATTCGTAAATGCGAGATTTAAACCTATATGATACGATTGGTCACCACTGAGTTGCGCCAGTGAATACGTTTTCGAAACTTCAATCTGTCCACTCAACGGACCGGGGACGGTTTCCGGAGCGTCAGCTCCTGCTTCTTCGGTCGCTTCCGAGGCACCTGCTACATTGTCCAACAATAATTGGAAGGTGATGGTTCGCCCATCACTACTGGCGATAGACCAGTTACTTTGCATCAACGAAGGAACATTAGCCGGATCGTCATTGTCAGAAATTTGATTATTAATACGAGTTAAAGTTGTCCGCAGGGAATTATCCGGCGTATTTGGTATTTCCTGTTCCGGATCCACCGGAGGAAATGGTTGAGGGTCAATGACCTGCAACGGTTTATCGGTCAACTCAACTTCTACTGAATACGCTTCTCCGTCCCGTTCATACTTAACCTCTACCCTTTCGCCAACGGCCGTTTGTCGCAAAGCCTTTTCGATATCTTCACCGCTCGCCAAAGGAGTACCATGGACTGAAGTGAGCACATCCCCGACCTGAATCCCAGCAATGTGAGCAGGCGTCCCATCTCCCACAACTCGCACCATAACTCCAACGCCATTTTCGTCGACGGGGATCGGAGCTAAATAGCCCAGGTATCCATGTTTAAACTCAATGACACCATATTTCAATTCGCCATCGTCATCGCGTTCAACCAGTTCGATGCGATCAAGCGACGCGCCTCGGGTATTAAAGTATGCCAGGTACTTTTCCCCTTTAGCAGGATCATAGGACCCTAAAGCGACGAAAGCTTCCTCCTGCTCACCAACGAGCACAGGGGCAGCTTCCACTACTTCTACTGGTTGGTCGGCGCCATCTTCAATCGACGGAGGCTCCGGGACAAGCCCGAGCCATCGCATAGCAAGCTGCGTAACAATCAGCATAATACCGAAGAGCAACATGAAGCGTACGAAAGAGTTCTGTTTTTCCACCGACATCGTCCTTCAATCGTGAAGTGAGCTAAAACGTTATTCTGACGCAGCCCTTGAGATCTGCAAAGACCCAATCTTACAACTAAAAAAGCCCTTGTATCTACATTTTGTAAATACAAGGGCTTTTGTATTTCTAGGTAGCAACGGCTTAATACAAATCGTAATCGCCGCCGTGGCTATCCTTATGATCTTTAGGCTTTTCGGCAACCAATGCATCACTAGTCAGCAACAGTGTTGCAACACTAGCCGCGTTGGCTAAGGCAGTACGAGTAACCTTTGTCGGGTCAATCACACCAGCAGTCACCAAATCTTCGTATGTGTCGGTCAAAGCGTTGTAACCATAATTACCTTTTCCGCTAAGAACTTTTTCACAAACGATTCCACCATCCTGACCAGCGTTAGATGCAATCGTATTCAATGGAGAACGCACGGATCGCAGTACGATTTCAAAACCGATCTTTTCGTCATTTGTCAGTTCCGCAGGTACTTTGACCTTAGAGCCTGCTCGTAAAAATGCGACTCCACCACCCGGAAGGATACCTTCTGAAGCTGCAGCACGAGTAGCGTGCAGAGCGTCTTCAACCCTGGCTTTACGTTCTTTCATTTCACTTTCCGTTGCGGCACCAACATTCACTTTGGCGACACCACCAGAAAGCTTCGCCAAACGTTCTTCCAGCTTTTCACGATCATAATCGCTTGTTGAGTTATCAATCTCACGACGCAACTGTTCGATACGAGCTTTGATATCGCCCTTCTTACCTGCACCTTCGATGAGAGTTGTATTATCTTTATCAACAATGATATTCTTTGCCCGACCAAGATCCGTCAACTTGAGTGAATCAAGTTTGATACCCAGTGTTTCAAAAATGGCGGTACCACCAGTAAGAATCGCAATGTCTTCCATCATCGCTTTACGACGGTCACCATAACCCGGAGCTTTGACAGCGACACAGGCAAAGGAACCACGTAGGCGGTTGATAACAAGCGTAGAAAGAGCTTCACCTTCAACATCTTCGGCTACGATCAACAAAGGCTTACCCTGCTGCGCAACTTGCTCAAGCAGTGGTACCAGATCTTTGATGTTGCTGATCTTCTTTTCGTAGACAAGCACGTAAGCATCTTCCAGCTCAGCTTCCATTGTGTTCGGATCAGTTACAAAGTATGGAGACAGATAACCACGGTCAAACTGCATCCCTTCCACCCATTCAACTTCAGTTGAAAGGCTTTTACCTTCGTCGACAGTGATCACACCGTCTTTACCAACCTGTTCCATCGCGCCAGCAAGAAGTTCACCAATTTCACGATCGTTGTTTGATGCAATCGCAGCAACATTTGCCATTTCTGCACGATCTTTGATCTTGATAGACATCTTCTGCAACTGAGTGGTGATCTCCACCACTGCTCGTTCAATACCCTGCTTCATTTGAATGGGGTTAACACCAGCTACAACCGCTTTCAGACCTTCAGTAAAGATCGCTTCAGCCATTACTGTCGCAGTCGTCGTACCGTCACCGGCGACGTCACTTGTCTTACTTGCTACTTCACGAACCATTCGAGCGCCCATATTTTCATAGACGTCTTCCAGATCGATTTCCTTTGCAACGCTAACACCGTCTTTTGTGACAGTTGGCGAGCCGAAGCTCTTCTGCAAAATAACGTTACGGCCCTTAGGACCCAATGTTACCTTTACAGCGCGAGCCAATTTAGAAACACCTCGACGAATTGCTTCACGTGCTTCCTGATCAAAAGCAATGATCTTAGCCATGAGATTAACTCTCCCTTTGTAGTTTATTACCTAATCTGAGTAACGCTCTGAATAGCAGACGTTACACAGCATTTGTTTTCAATTATTCGATGACAGCCAAAACGTCAGCTTCTCGCATCAACAACAATTCATCATCATCAACGCTGATTGCTTCTCCAGCATAGCTGCTGAATATAATACGGTCGCTAGGCTTAAGCTGCAGTGGAATCTTAGATCCATCACTGGTCATGATGCCATCGCCAACACTTACTACCGTACCGCGAGCAGGAGCATCCTTTGCAGAATCAGGCAAAACGATACCTCCAGCTGTTACTTCTTCGGATTCATCACGCTTTACAACAATGCGATCACCTAATGGTTGCAATTTTGCCATCTGTGTCCCATACCTCCGGAATCAATGCTTGTTTCTGGCAAGCTGTAATCTGTTATTAACGATTCACTAGTTCATCTAATTATTTGTTTGGTAACTCGTGCTGAATTGACGCATGCGACAATTCACCCGAGTAGGATTTGTATTAAGAGCAACTGGCGTGCCAAAACTTAGACCGACACAAGCACGGACACTTAAGACATCCCACAAAGGATTTAAGATAAGTCAAAAAAGAGCGTTTATCTATGGGGGAGCTTTAGTTTTTTCGATATTTCAGGTCCCAGTCGGAACCAAATCGCTGCCAAATTGACAGATTGTCATTTCAGCCATCGAACAACCTGCCAAATTGGGTATCACGTAGCCTTTTATTAGCTAGTAATAGCCTACTCATTCAACCTGATAAACATTCCTCTAATTGTTTTTTTACTGGGAGGCTGCACAATGTATACTTCAATATTGTTTGCCGAGCCAAATCCACCTCTTTCACAACTAATCAACTGCTGACCTATTTTTCTACAAAGGTTCCATTATGCCGATTCCGGTCTCTTGCCAATGTGGCTACCAAGTCGATGCACCCGATCATTATGCCGGTCAGCAAGTAACGTGTCCCCAATGCCAGCAACCATTATCTATTCCAGCCCCCTCTGCCTCAACAGCAGGCGACGGGCTCGGCGGAGCACTAGAAGGAATGGGAATCGAAGCAAGCTCCGGTGGTTTCCCCTGCCCTAACTGTCTGGATGCCGAAATCCCCCCCGGTGGAATTATTTGCGTCGCTTGTGGTTATAACGTGGAAACCGGCATGCAAATGGGGGAAGGCAAAAGCGTTCAAAAGAAAGCCTTCGGAGCTGCTAGTTACACTTACCGCTCTTATGGCAATGAACAACTGGATCAAGCGGCTCAATTAATGGAGAAAGAGCTGCTGGAAATCAATTCCGAAGGTGGACTACCTTACTGGTTTTGGCTGTTTGTCTTCTTCAACGTAATTTCATTCGGACTCGGGTTAGCCATGCTCTCATTGACTTACTTTTCTCTCAGCGGAGAAACACTGAAGATCGCTAACCTTCGGGGTAACGGAGTAACCCAGCTCGAACGAGATGCTGAAATTGATCCCACCAAAAAAGACCAAATCTATCTATTGGTAAATGAAGCGGAGATTTCGAGCACCCCGTCAAAGCCTCAAAAAGACGGAAATGGTTCGGGGAGCACCATGACCCAAAAGGCTAAACCAGGAACGTATGTCTGGAAAGTTGACCAGCAAAACGGCTACTTCCAATTTAAGCCCTTACCAGACCAAAGCAATTCAGGCCCTTCAGGTTGGATACCAACATCTGGAGTGATTCGCGTCACACGATCTCAGGTTGACATGATCATCCTTGGAAATAAGAGCGACGTCCCTAAAGAATTGAGACCTGTCACCGAGGAGGGTCAATATGCCTTTTATAAGGGATTGAGCACATACTGCTCAATCGAGTTCTATATTGGTTTGGTCTATTACATCATTTGCCATATTTCAATCGCAAGCTGGGCTGTTAAAGACGAAACCAGTAAAGCAATTCTGGCCTGTGCTGTTCCGGGCTACAATATGGTATGGGCATTCATGAGGCGAAAATATGTGGGGGGCCTAGGGGTCATGGCTATACTCGCATTCACGATGATTTTCGGCTCACTGATTGTGGAAACCTTTGTACCGGAACTACTACCAACAGTAGCTGGCTCCCCAAGTAAGTAACAATCAGCAGGACGGAAAAACGCTTCTGGAGCGGCACGCTTTCTAGCACCTAGCTGTGCCGTCTAGTTATCAAAAATACCTGCTCCGAATTTATCACTTCTGACCTGAGTAACTGTTTTCTCCGGCGTAGCCTTGCTCTTTGCCCGATCGAGATGAGGACCGTCGGCCTTACCATTTCCCGACGAAAAACCTTCATCATACCGACTCGAATATCCAGGCTCCTTTGATTTCGCCAACTCAGCTTTGTACTCCTCCAGCACACCGCTTTGAATCATCTCTCGACACTCCGAATTAATAGGATGCGCAATATCAGCATACAGCTTAGATCTGCCATCCTGATTTTCCTGAGATGAATGGGGCTTGAGTTTGATGCCACACTGATTGCAATATGAAGCTCTTGTATGGTTTTTAGACTGGCACCGCGGACAGTGGCCTGTCATCTTGCGACTAGGCATCGCAACAAACGGCCCATTTGTACCTTCAATAATCTTTAAATCACGTACAACAAAACTATTATCGAATGTGATACTACAAAATGCCTGTAACCGGTCGTCGGCGTTCTCCACCAACTTGACACGAACCTCTGTAATTTCCATGACTTGTACTCCCTAAGCCAAACAAAAGGATATAAACACCTTCAAAAACCAATCCCCCCAGCATCAACACCCCCGAAGGAATGAAAGTGGAATAGGGAAGTTTGGAGTTTTAGGCTGCCCAACCAAAGGGTTGGCCAATTGTGTATGTATCTAAAACGGTCCCCAGCCTCATTTGCCGAAGGCGGGAAGCAAGTTTGTTTGCTTGGGTTTGGTGACGACAAATCACAAAGAATGTGCTGCCGCTGCCAGTCATTTGATAGCCGGGTACGTCGAGTTCTTTCAACCGACCGGACAAGTACCCCAAAGAAGGTAACTCGGCCAGTGCTGGCTGGAGTAAACGATTATGCAACCTCGCTCCCACCAATGACGGGTTGCCCGCTGCAAATGCAGCAAGCATCGGGGTAATCGAATCTACGTCGTCAAATCCATATTCTGCCAAACGATTGAATACAGCTGGTGTCGAGAGTCCCTGTTCCGGCTTTACCAAGACGACTGGTAAACTCTGCCCACTTGGAACCGGCGTAACGATTTCACCACGTCCCTGACAGCGAGCCGGCTGTCGATAAAGAAAAAAAGGTACATCACTACCAATCTGGACAGCAATGTCGAATAACTGCTCAAACGACAGCAAGTTGTCGACCAGTTGATTTGCTGCGACCAAAGCTGCTGCCGCATCACTGGACGCTCCCCCTAATCCTGCCGCCGTAGGAATTCGTTTGACAAGCTTAACGCATATTCCAGGGCGTTCTTGGCATAACTGCTGCACAACATCCTGAAATATAGAGAGAATACGATAAACCAGATTATCTTCCGGCGATGGTAGCTCGGGCTGCGATTGCAATCCCTGAGCCCAACCTGTGGAAAGATGAATGTCCGAATTCTCCGCCAGAGAGAGAGACAGCGTATCAAAGAGAGCGACAGGTACCATCAACATATCGAGTTCGTGGAACCCATCACTACGCTTGGCTGTTACCTCAAGGAAGAGATTAATCTTAGCCGGAGCCAAGATCTCTAAATTCGGGCCATCCTGCCTGACAAACATAACGCGTCAACTCTATCTATAGAAACAACACCTTTGGTCTTCATTCCCAATAAGGTGATGTCAATTATCTGTGCAATTAAAGGCTTAACCGCAACAATTGACATACTAAAATTGTATCGCTCGCCTCCCTCTCGTCAAAAAAATTATCCCCTACCTATCTATTAGTGCCGATGAATGGATAGTACACCTGGTCGAAACCCCTTAAAAAAGAGGGGGATTAACAAAGCTAATGCTAGCAAAAAAACTCACCGCAAAACTGCCAACTAAGAGCCCAAGCGTGCCAAAACAGGAACATCCGGTCAAAATCCGAACTCCTCTGGATTTCATCATGAATATATTCAAGGGAATATTCATGGGGGTCGCTGATGTCGTTCCCGGCGTCTCGGGCGGAACCATCGCGTTGGTCATGGGCATCTACGATCAACTCATTACAACAATCACTCGAGTGGATATGAAACTCTTAACATTGTTGCGGCGGCGACAATTTTCCAATGCAGCACATCACTTAAATCTGCTGTTTATTCTTTCACTAGGACCTGGGATTCTGACCGGTATTCTCTTCATGTCGTTACTCGCCGCTTCTTTACTGGAAGGCGACACAAGTAGCCAATTTACTTTTGCTATCTTCTTTGGAATGATCACCGCCTCCGCCTATCTGGTCCTCGGGATGATCGAAGCTAAGTCTACGAAAGCTAAAGTCGTTGCGTTCACTTTGATCATTCTTGGGTTGGTAGCAGCGTTAGCTATTAATCAACTACAAGCCGGCGAAATAACCAAAGCGACTACGACGCCGTCTCGCCTTTTTATCTTTATCTGCGCCGCCATAGCCATAAGTGCTATGATCTTGCCCGGGATCAGCGGTTCTATGATTTTGATGATTCTGGGAATCTATCACCATATCGTCAAGCTCCCCAAGAATCTAATGGAAGCCAACGAGCGTGCACCGGCCATCATCGAACTTGGAATTTTTGCATGCGGCGCTTTGGTAGGTCTGATACTCTTCAGTCGCGTTTTAAAATGGCTGTTAACTAACTATCGGCATCAATTACTGGCAACACTTACTGGTGTGATGCTTGGCGCCCTTCCAGTCCTGTTTAACGCCGCATTTGAGAAAAAGGGTTGGGCCGACACCTCGAAGATAGAACGGATCGAACTTGTGGGGGCGGCCATGCTCGCTGCTGTCATCATGATGATAATCACTCGCAAAGCTGAAGCCATCGCTGAAAGACCATCAGCCAAGTCAGCGCAATAAAAAAGGCCGTTCCATTCAGGAACAGCCTTTTATCTATATCAACAATAATGCCGAAATTCTAGCCTAACCGAGCTTTTTGAGCTCGTCGTTCAGCCCGCAGTCGAGCCCGTCGTTTAATATCACTTGGCTTTTCGTAGAACTTACGGCGACGCATCTCTTTCTTGAGACCACTTCGCATTACCAACTTACCAAAACGACGTACAGCTTCCTGAATCGTCTCTTTGTCGCGAACGATTACTTTAACCACGGTTTTCGTGCCTACCTTTCAGCATCCATTAAATTGCAAGTATTACAGCGAGCGGTAAAGCGCACTGCGTAAACTAAAATTCTACACCGAGGGTCCTCATCTCTGCCACCCCCAATTTAACTCATTTTATGCCACTTATTTTTCGGATGCCAAGCTCGCACAGACCAGATATTTATCGCTTCGGGCAAAGACATGCTTGTTGGCATAGGCCGGGTGACTCCAACAGACGCCATTGCGTTGACGCAATTGGTCTTCTGTTGGATCAATCAATTTAGCTCTACTAATCTCCGTCATACCTTTCGGCGACAGCCGACCAATGACCAACTCACCTCGTTCGTTAAACATCCAAACATTTTCACCATTTTTAACAAAGTGAATGGTACTCCAGCGAGCTCGTGGGGTAGCTGTCTGATCTTCCCAAACCCGCGATCCATCTGCAAGATCCAAACAACGCAATTCACCATAGCTATCGACTCCGTAAACATGACCACCGAGAATAATCGGAGTGCTGATAATTGAGTGAATCCCTTCCGTATGGCGTTCGTCTTCCCCCGTCTTCTGCCAACGTTTCTTAATTGCCAATTCATCCTTGCTTAGATCGATCAGCATGCATCCGTCATAGAAACTGGTCAGGAACAGCTGGTTACCGGATTTGACCGGTGTTGCTACCCCAATCGGCATGCGGCTTGGTGGCCATAAATGCTGCCAGTGGACTTCTCCCGACTTAGGAGACAGACCGGCGACAGAATCGCCTGTCCAAACAACAACGACCTGTTTACCTGCCTGTTCAATCAGTAAAGGCGAGGCATAACAGGCCCGTTCGTTGAGCGCCGTCCAACGCTCCTTGCCACTCTCGGTATCAAACCCGGCAATCGTTGCCTCTTTGCCCCCAAGTTGCACGACCACAATGTCATCCACAATTAACGGAGAACCGGCAATCCCCCAGATTGGCATCTGAATATCATATTCAATATTCAGATCATGTTGCCACAAAACCTTACCCGTACTGGCTTCAAAGCAATGGAAATGCCCCATAGCGCCCAAGGCATATGCCTTACCGTCAACCACCGTTACTGCAGCACGAGGACCGGCGGTGTAGCCAATCTTGTATGCGCACTCATAGGTGTATTCCCAAACCGTTTCACCAGTTTGCTCGTTGAAACACAGAACGCGTTCAATCTGAACGGGTTCTGCAATTCGATCCGTGAGAAACACCAAGCCATCTGCGACTGTCGGAGCACTATAGCCAGAACCTACTGGTACTCGCCATTTCAGTGGAATCTCATCCGATTCAAATTTTGAAATAATCCCCGTTTCGTGCCAAACCCCGTCTCGGGTCGGACCTCTCCATTGCGGCCAATCTTCCGCCATAGAAAAATCAACATAAAAAACACCAATTAGCAGAGCAATTGAGAGACGAACAAAGTACATGACAATCACCTAATGGAACGAATGGAGAGTTTATAAAGCCAATAAACTGTACTGCCCTACATCAGAGCAGCAAAGACATTGTACCAGATTAACTCTAAAGTCCATCTCTCAGGCTTTTCCTCTTCCTTGCTTTTCTCGACAGAACAACTCAAATTAGCCGCGGTTCATATTGGAGCAATTGACCAATTTCGCTAGATTATTCTTGAGTTTAAATTTACTCGTTCTAATAAATGCAAAGGATTCCCCAGAGGATGGCAAGGCAAGAAATAACGCTGGGACAAATCGTGGAAATGCTCTCGGCAGAATTCGACGGCGATCCAGGCTTTGTCATTGCAGATGCGGGCCCCATTCGTGAATGCAAGTCAGACTGGATTACATTTGTCAGCGACGAAAAACATTTCCGACAATTCGAGGACTCGGACGTTCAAGTTGCCATTGTCAGTCAGGACATGCCCGAATCAACCAAGATGACTGTTCGCGTTGAAAATGCTGTTACTGCTTTCGCTCAAGTCGTTCGACTCTTCAGAAACACGATGAAGCCGCCGACGAAAGGAATTCATTCGTCCGCTACGGTTAGCCCTACTGCGACACTGGGGAAGAACATCACCCTCGCTGCCGGCGTGATCGTCGGCGACAACGTCACTGTAGGCGACGGGAGTTGTATTCTTGATAACAGTGTCGTCATGGATGGTACAACGATTGGGGAGCAGGTCATGATCTTCCCGAATGTGACGATTTACGATAATAAGCAAATCGGCGACCGCTGTATCTTACATGCTGGCTGTAATCTCGGGGCTTATGGCTTCGGGTACGACTCCTCATCAGGAAAACACCTATTATCAGATCAACTTGGATTCGTTGTCCTTGAAGACGAAGTAGAAGTAGGTGCTAACAGTTGTATCGATCGAGGAACATTCGGCAGCACCCGAATAGGTCAGGGAACCAAAATCGATAATCTGGTTCAGATTGCGCACAACTGCCAGATTGGGAAACACAATCTTATTTGTGCCCAAGTCGGTATTGCTGGCAGCGCAAGCACAGGTGACTATGTCGTCATGGGCGGTCAAGTCGGAATTGCTGACCACGTGGTGGTCAGCCCTCAAACAAGGATCGGCGCCCAAAGCGGTGTTATTAGTGATGCTAAACAAGACAAATACTTTGGCACGCCCGCTCGCAATGCTGCCAAATTCATGAGAGAAACAGCGGCACTGGGTAAACTTCCTGATATGCTCAAGCAAATAAGAGAGCTTGAAAAGCAGCTCAATGCCCTCACTGAATCATCAGATTCTACACAGCAGGATGCAGCCTAACCGTGGACAACATCCCTGCATTAACATCAGAAGCCCGACTAGACGCTGAAGCTGTTGGATTAATGGCTGGCTGGGGAGAATACCCTGTCATCGTGGCCCGCAGCCTCAAGAAACAGGGCTACCGAGTTATCTGTATAGGAATTAAGGGACATGTGGATCCGGAACTAGCAAAAGAATGTGATGAATTCACCATGGGTCCGATTGGCAAAGCTGGTATGGCCATTCGTTTCTTCAAGCAGCATAATGTGCACCATATCACTTTTGCCGGCAAAATCCACAAGGTTAAATTCTTTCAAAAATTTGCCTGGCTCGACTACATCCCGGACAGGACGTCATTACGAATGTTCTACGACTTTGTCATCACCAAGAAAAAAGATCGTAAAGACGACACCTTCCTATTAGCATTTGTAAATCTATTCGAGCGGCATGGAATCTCAGTACTTCCGGCCACATATTTCGCCCCGGAGATCCTCGTGAAGCAAGGCAACCTAACCTCCTCTAAGCTATCAAAATCGCAAGAACTCGACATTCAGTTTGGTTGGAAAATCGCCAAACAAATGGGGGGGCTCGATGTTGGACAAACCGTTGTTGTCAAAAATCAGGCCGTGCTCGCGGTCGAAGCAGTGGAAGGCACGGATCTTTGTATTCAACGAGCGGGCGAATTGTGCAAACAAGGTGGATTTGTGGTTGTGAAAGTCGCCAAGCCACAACAAGACAGTCGGTTTGATGTCCCGGCGATTGGGGTAGGTACGCTCGAAGCAATAAACAAGGCGGGTGGTAATTGTCTGGCGATTGAAGCCGGACACACTATCATCATCAATGAAGCGGATGTCACCGAATATGCCCGCAAAAACAAGATCACCGTCGTAGCCCTTAAAGACGGACAAGTATCCGTGGAAGACACGCAACGCGATGCTGCTTAAGTTGCGGATTGCAAGCTTTCATTGAGGCTGTTTAGCACAAATCGTCGAGCGTCACAATTCGAGAGACGTTCGCCAATTCAGTCGCGATTGCGTCTTCCCCAGTTGAAGTCCGATCAATCCAAATACCTTGCCAACCTGCCTCTAATGCTGGTTGTATATCATTATCTAACCGGTCACCAATCAGCACAATTTGCTCTGCTGGCACGGCAAGCCGCTCGGTGATACCATCACAAAAACCTCTAGCCGGCTTACTCCAGCCTAACTGAGCTGAATGAAAGACGTGCTGCACCTGACTCAGAATCGAATCGCGCTGAACGATCCCTTCCAACCGTCTGTCAAAATTAGAGGCGATGCCAAGTTGAAATCCACGACTCGACAACCTCGTAAAACAGTCCTTGACATCATCGTAAACTCGCCATGCTTCACTGGAAGCAAAATAATCCCACAGTTCCTGAAAGAGTTCTCCGCCTGCTGCTTTAAATTCGGGAAACGTTCCTTCCACAACTTGCACCCATGCAGCAAGCGTCGATTCTTCCGTTACGGGCATCCGGGAATTTTCAGCGCTAAAGACCCGGGAGAACACCTGCTTGAAGCGAATTAACACTTCTTCTTGCTCCAAACCGTCGATGTAACGACTGCCAATATCAACATAGGTCTGAGCAATACTCGGTTGGGGAGCCAGCACGGTCCCTACAGCATCGAATAACACTATTCTAATATCATCAGCTAACATTTCCGACTCGGTGGAAACCTGTAAAAAAGGTATTTCTAGAATACTAATCTGACGATATCGTTGGACACAATAAACAGCATGAAGCCCAGCAACAGAAACATGAACATCACCGACAAGGTTCCCTGAATACGTTCACTCACCGGCTTACGTGTAATTAACTCGATGGTCAAAAACACAAAGTGTCCACCGTCCAGCACTGGAATCGGTAAAAAGTTCAGAATCGCGAGGTTGGCACTAAGCATTGTCAGGAACAACAGTAAGCGAGTCACACTTTGGGATGCTTCATCTTGTGCAACCTTGATAATCATAACCGGGCCCCCAAGGTCGCGTACGGAGGCTGTCCCATCAGCAATCCAACCAAGGGTTTGCCCCACTCGTTGCAGATCCTGTTTGGTTCGAATCCACCCCTGAGACATTGCTTCTCCTAACCCGTCAACTTGATGAACACGCTGCAAAGGATTAAATGCGACTCCACGTGAAGGCTGGAAATAACCTTCCACAGCCGTCCAATCAGGTACAATCTCCACCAGTTCATCCAGGCCTTCTCGTTCAAATATCAATTTGGTTTCAACCGTTGTATTAGCCTGCTGCGAACTGCCATGAACGTGAAACCAGGTCCAGTACTGCGACATACTTCTGACAGCAAGCAGGTCACTATCAAGATTCTCGCCTGCGTCAGCCTCTACCCGCTGGACATACTGAGTTGCAACTAATTCATCACCAACTTCAACCTGAGCAACTGACGAGGCTACGACAAGATTGCTGGTACGATAAGCCAGTCCCAGCGATGTCAGACATCCCACAGCGTTTGGCACACGAGCCATATGAGTAACACCGCTTTGAAAGGCGGGATCCGTAATTTCCACCAGTGCTGCATCCGCTTCAGGACCACGTCGCACACTAAAAATTACTTCTTGCCCATCGAAGGCGGTTAAATACTGAGGTAATTGAATTGCGCCAACACTGGCAAGATCGATGCCGTTTACCTTTTCAATTACGTCATCTAGCTGGAAGCCCAGTTCCACTGCCTTGCTTCCTTCCTGAAAGGACGTTATCGGGCCGATCCCTAAAACAAATCCGGGACCGTTCATGTTCAACGGAGGGATGGTCAGAACAATCTCAGATCCTGTGCGTAACACTTTGACTTGTATCGACTTACCCGGATTTTTAGCGAATGCCTCCCGAACTTCCCAACCCAATCGTTGCCGCTTCTCTTTCGGCCCGTAGCCATCGAATGAAATGGCTATGCCTTCCACTTCAATAACCTCGTCTCCTGGCATTAATGACGTTTCAACCTCTTCACCTGCCGAATCGAGAGAGGCTGTCGTGAAGGCAACCGTGCTATTAGCTGCACTCATAATGCCCACAGCCCGCTGTTTGCCATCATTACCCATCTGCACTGGAAGAACATTACTGGTCCGCTTTTGACGCTGACGATCAACGACTCGAAACGGAATCGCGTTGTCACCTTCCATGCCAGCGCCGATCACCGCATATCTGAGATCCCAGGTATAGCGATAGAAAAAACTGTCTTCGTCATCCTCATTAAAACCAACAAGGTCATAACCTGAATCCCATCCTGCTTCCCATGCGGGCGACCCGTAGGTTACTCCCCCCACCGCGGCAGGCTGAATCGGTGTGCCAATCTTGTAGGCAGCCGCGGCCATTAGAATCCCGAAGATCAGGTTCATAATCACTCCGGCAGAAATAATCGCCATACGTTGGGGAACATTTTTGGCTGGATAACTCCGAGGATTTAAGACTTCTTCGCCGTCTTCATTAACGGTGCGAATCCGGGACGCTTCTTCTTCTGCCTGATTCGGATTATCATCCTGCCCCAACATTTTGACGTATCCACCGAGTGGAATCGTTCCGAGACCATATTCTGTTTCACCCCACTGGAACTTAAAGATAGCTCCGGGCAATCTAAGTGGGCCAAGTCTTATAGGCACATCAAAACCAACGTAAAATTTATCGCACTGTACACCACAGGCTTTAGCAACTAGAAAATGGCCCAGTTCATGAACAAAAATGACAAAGCCAAGTCCAATCAAGACTTTGCCAATGTTCCATGCACCTTCCAAAAACCCGTCAAACGACGCGGCAATTAAGGTTTCCAACGTAATATCTCCTCTCGAGCCCAGCGATCAAGCTCTATAACTCGCTCTAAATCCGGGTTCGGGTCGTAGTCATGATGATTTAGTACGTCACGGCAAGCCGAAACGATTTGAGTGAATTCTAACCGCCCATGCAGAAAACCGGCAACCGCTGATTCGTTAGCAGCATTTAATACTGCCCCACAAGTTCCACCACGCTCAGCCACTTCACGCCCCAGCAACAACGCCGGAAATCGCTCATAATCAGGTGGAATAAACTCGCATTTAAATGTTTTTGACAAATCCAGCTTGGCAGCCGGGCCTTTCCAACGCTGTGGATAGGACAACGCATATTGAATTGGAAGTTTCATATCCGGAGGGCTCATTTGAGCCAGCACACTACCATCACAGAATTCAACCATCGAATGTACGATGGATTGCGGATGAACGACAACATCAATCTTATCGATTGATAACCCGAACAACCAGCGGGCCTCAATAATCTCCAACGCTTTGTTCATCATGGTTGCTGAATCAACGGTAATCTTAGGGCCCATATTCCAAGTGGGATGAGCCAATGCTTCTTGAACAGTGACGTCTTCCAACTGCTCAAGCGTATGATTTCTAAAGGGGCCGCCACTAGCTGTCAAGATTACTCGGGCAACTTCTGTTTCCCGACCCGCACGCATAGCCTGAAAAATCGCACTGTGCTCGCTGTCTACCGGAAGAATGGAAACACCGCGATCACTAGCCAATTGCATAACCAATGGTCCGGCTGTAACCAGTGTTTCTTTATTAGCCAACGCAATCGTTTTACCTGCTTCGATCGCAGCCCATGTACCTCGCAGCCCTGCACTTCCAACAATCGCAGAAACGACGATATCAACATCGTCCCGTGTAACTAACTCAATAATACCTTCCTGCCCCGACAACACCTTGGTCTGGCTGAAATCTGACAACTGTAGATTTCTTAGCTGCGATTGGTCTGAGACAACAGCTACAGCCGGCTTAAATTCAGCTGTCTGCTGAGCGAGCAACTCCAGATTGGAGTGGCCTGTAATACCAACCACACGAAACCGCTCGGGGCATGCCTGCACAACCTCCAGCGTACTACGACCGATGCTACCGGTCGAACCGAGAATTGCGATATTTTTCAAGCCTGAATTCATTCTTTACCGAGCAATCAACCGTCGGGGAAATAATCATTCTAGAAGGGGGGCGATGTTGCCGCAATACAATAGAAGTCGAGGCCAAGATACTATCAATTGGTGGAATGACCGGAAAACTCTGCTATTGCCGGCAAGGAAGTTTGCGCCCCTCGACGCGTGACGCTCAAGCTGGCCGCTTGCACTGCTAAGGCCACCGCCTCTGAAAACACAGCACCTGAAGCTAATTGAGCTGCTAACACCCCATTAAAACAATCCCCAGCAGCGGTCGTATCCACAGCATCTACCTGAGGGGCTGTAACCTCAAAAAAACTTCCTTCGCCATCGATGACAACAACTCCCTCGGAGCCCATCGTAACAACCACTATAGCAATCCCAAACTGACGGATGATTACTCGGGCAGCTTCCACTGCGGACGCAACATCCTGAATCTCAATTCCTGATAACTGACAAGCTTCATGCTCATTAGGAGTAAGGATATCCACATCATTCATCACCCCATGCTCAGCTAATCCAGGTACAACGGGAGCAGGATTGAGAATAATCGTTGCTCCACCTGCTTTGCTTCGCTTGACCGCTGCATGAATCGTATCTAGTGGAACTTCCAAGGAAGCCAACAGGACTGCCAAGTTCTCAAACTCCTCGTTGACTAGGCCTTCTACATCAGCCACGGACAATGCTGCATTCGCCCCCGGAGCAACGCAGATCATGTTTTCGGCTTGCTGATCTACAAAAATAGCGGCGACACCTGTGGCAAATCCTTTTTTTTTGACAATTAAAGAGGCATCCAGGTGGGGCTCATTTTGATAATCCTGGACAACACGGTGACCGAAATCGTCATCACCTACCGCCGCCAAAAATGCAACATTCGGTGAATCTGAACTCCCCCCTCGAGCTGAGGCGACAGCCTGATTCGCACCTTTCCCTCCATTAATACGCGAAAAAGTTCCTCCCAGAACTGTCTCTCCCGGAGAAGGTAACGTAACTGTTTCAAGCACTAAATCGAGATTAATGGATCCGATGACCATGAGGCGACTCATAATACTTTCCTTTGTTCCCAGCCAAATACCCTACTCACAATACCATGCCTGCCCACTCCGTCTTGATTTGTCATTCAACTCTTTAGGAAACGCCGGACTGGAAAACTATCGAAAACCGATGTAGCTAGGCCCTGCAAGACAAGCCTGCAACGGTTAAGTTCAATCGGGTAGACAAGCCTCAGGACCTCAGTTTTTTTATTCCTACAAATTGAACTTACTTTCATTAGGGTGTACGCTTTAGTACATCGCACTCAAATTTATAAGTATTAATTCTAATTCGAATACTCGAAGGAGTTTCTAGAATGACTAAACGTCAACAACGACGTGACTTCATGAAGCTAACTGCAGCAGCAAGCACTGGATTCTTTGCTGCCAGCGGAGTAGAGCTAAAAGCAAGCACGTCTGCCAACGAAGTGATTCGATGGGCCTGTGTCGGGGTCGGTGGTAAAGGTACCAGCGATTCCAACGACGCTGCTCGTCATGGTGAAATCGTCGCAATCTGTGATATCGATGACGGCAACCTAAATAAAGCAGCGGAAAAATGGCCGAAAGCTAAAAAATTCCATGACTATCGCAAGATGTTCGAGGAAGCAGGTGACAGCTTTGACGGAGTTACCGTGAGTACACCTGACCATAATCACGCACCTGCCGCTGCTCTCGCTCTCAAAGCTAAAAAGCACACTTTCACTCAAAAGCCTCTGACTCACACCATTCAGGAAGCTCGCCACCTTGGCGACCTTGCCAAAGAAGCTGGTGTCCAAACTCAAATGGGTAACCAAGGGACAGCGTCCAGCAACCTTCGTCGCAGTGCTGCACTACTTCGTAATGGGGTGGTGGGAACAGTGAAGGAAGTACACGTTTGGACAAACCGACCGGTTTGGCCTCAAGGTGGCGGGCGTCCTACAGACACTCCTGCGATTCCTGACCACATCCACTGGGAAGAATTCCTGGGGCCTGCAAAGCATCGTCCCTACCATCCTTCCTACACTCCATTTAAGTGGCGTGGTTGGTGGGATTTTGGAACGGGTGCATTAGGTGACATGGCTTGCCATACTTTAAACATGCCATTTATGGGACTGGACCTATTTGATCCCACCAGCGTTGTAGCTGAAACCAGTGGTCACAACAAAGAAACTTATCCGGCGAAGTGCAAAATCACTTTTGAATTCCCGGAATACAAAGGCCGTCCTGCTGTGACCATGTACTGGTACGATGGTGGTGAAAAACCAGATCGTGCACTGTTCCCAAAACGCAGCCAGTTCAAGGACAAGAATGGCAAAGAAATTGTTGCTGACACGAAGGCTTACGCCCGTCTGCTGAACACCGGTTCACTGATTGTTGGTGACAAGGGCTCGTTCTTTTCACCTGGTGACTATGGTCAGGACGCTCGTCACACGGGTGTACTTCAGGGTGACAAATTCACCTTGGTGGGCGATGTCAATCAGGAAGTCGAATTTCCGGAATCCCCAGGCCACTTCACCGAATTGGCAAACGCCATCAAAGGTGGGCCGGCCCCGATTTCCAACTTCCCAAACTACGCAGGTCCTCTTACCGAAACGATCCTTCTTGGCAACCTCGCTGTCTATGCTGATGGCAAGAAAATCGAATGGGATGCGAAAAACATGGTGCCAACCAATGCTCCAGAAGTCGCTCACATTGTTCGCAAAGAGTACCACAACGGGTATGGAATCTAAGATTCTTAATTCGATTGTGGTGTGACTTAGCTCCACGATACGGCCGTGAATGCCACTTGGTATTCACGGCCTTTTTTTTATGCCATAATTAGCTGCATGTACATCACTCAGGTGCTGTTACCGCTAAACACTCACAACTTTGATCATAGGTGAACCATGGCAAAAGTGCTGATGCCGTTAGGAGATGCAACCGAGGCTCTCGATACGTTTTACCCCTTCTTCCGTCTCAAGGAAGCTGGCTATGAAGTTATCGTCGCCGGACCCGAAGCCCGTCTCTATCACACCGTACTGCACGAAATCCCCCCCGATTCCAGTATCCCATGGGATATCACCCAGGAACGACCTGCTTATTTCATCAAAGCTGAAGTTGCGTTCAAAGACATTAATCCGGAAGAATATGCCGGTGTCTTCATTTCAGGTGGACGAGCTCCCGAGTACATTCGCTATGACGAAGATCTTAACCGCGTCGTGAAGGCCATTCACGATGCCGGAAAGCCCGTTGCCAGTGTCTGCCATGGTATCGAAATCCTGACATCAGCCGGCATTATCAACGGTCGAAATGTAACGACCGTTGCCAAGTGTGCCATGGATGCTGAGCAGGGTGGAGGAAATTATGTCAATCAGGAAACCGTCGTCGATGGAAATATCGTTTCGGCGAGAACATGGCACGACAACGCTCCACTCATGAAAACCTTCCTCGAAATGCTGGACGCCGGAAGAAGTGCCAGCTAACACAAAGCATTGACCAAAAGGATTAAACAACCATGACCATGCGATTTGTAATGATCGGGGGGTTTTTGGGGGCCGGTAAAACGACGACCATTGGAAAACTGGCTAAACTCTATCAATCTCAGGGCCTTAAAGTCGGAATCGTTACCAACGACCAAGCCTCCGATCTCGTCGATACGCATACCTTACGGAATCAGGGCTTTGAGGTAGGTGAAGTTGCCGGAGCTTGTTTTTGCTGCCACTTTAATGAACTGACGGCCACCACCTCTAAACTTAACGCAGAGCACTATCCCGATGTGATCATTGCAGAACCGGTGGGGAGCTGTACAGATTTAGTGGCCACCGTTATTCAGCCTCTTAAACATTTGCATCAGGACCAGTTTGAAGTCGCTCCCTATGGAGTCATACTCAAACCCAGCCACGGTCGTCGCATCCTGAAAGGGGAAGCCAATTCAGGCTTCTCACCAAAAGCAGCCTACATCTTTGAAAAGCAACTTGAAGAAGCAGACTTTCTTATTCTCAATCGAATTGACGAGCTTACAAGCGAGCAAATCGAAGAGTTGGAATCATTGCTTACCGATAAACATCCCGAGATTCCAGTCGTTAAAATCTCTGCTAAAACCGGAGACGGAATGCAGCAACTGCTCAAGCAAATGGAGAAGTCGGGAGAATATGGAAATCGGATCCTGGAGCTCGATTACGATATTTACGCCGAGGGGGAAGCTGAGCTTGGGTGGCTCAATGGCAGCCTTAAAGTAACTGCAATTTCAGCCTTTGAACTGGATGCACTACTGTTGGATATCATCGAACGCATGCGAATCCGACTTGCCGAGCTCGACGGGGAAACGGCCCATCTCAAAACGATCGGGATCGGAGACGCGGCGCATGCCGTGGCAAACCTTATCAGCAGTGATACTCCCGCCCAGATTTCTTTGGCTAGCAACCAGGATTTAACACAGGCCGATATCATTGTGAATGCCCGAGTGGCAATCGCGCCAGAAATCTTGACCGACTTAGTACAGGATTGTGTGAATTCATCGGTCGCAGCTATCAACGGAACGGTTGAGTTTGGGGAGATGCAAAGTTTCCGTCCAGGCCGACCTGTACCTACCCATCGTTACCAACCAAGCTAGCTGGAAAATACGGAGTGAAGGTTTTGGGAATTTAGTCTTCGCCCCTTCTTGATTTTTTCGTTCATTCAGCCGATAACAACACAACGAGTGGCAGGTCGAGCCTGCATGTCTCTTAGGATGGGTGGCCGAGTGGTCGAAGGCGGTAGTCTTGAAAACTACTGTACGTTGACGCGTACCCTGGGTTCGAATCCCAGCCCATCCGCTTCCATTTAAAAACGCCGGTTGATTGAATTCAACCGGCGTTTTTTGTTGACAAAATAGGAAATATGGTCAACCTATTACCCCACTGACTCAAAAACTTATTTTTTGGGGTCGGGCGACCCGAAACCGATAAGGCCTACCGTTTGTTCCCATTTCCGTTTTGACCATCGGCCCTATGAAGCTATCCGAATCAATCAGAGCTCGTGTCATCGACTTCTTCTTAGAGAATGGAGCGGATGCCACTATGGAACTACAGGAGGTCCTCCTCCTGTCGAACGGAAACTACAATGGAAGACGTTTCTATTGTGGGAACCTGCAGGCTATATGGTTGCCACGGTCTGGTGAACTTTCACTCATGATCAAAGATGTGGAACAGGCAAGAATCAACATTAGCGGCGATGAAGCCGCAACTAACGCCGCCTAAAGGCCAAGATTCTGTAACATGAATTGTTAGCATGCTGTTAAAATGCCTCCATGCGACACATTCCTCTGTTAGCTTCTTCTAGCGTCCTATAAGCAAACCACTGCCATGCAATACTCCTTTCGACTCGCAGAAATTCTCGGACATATCCCTGATCCTAAAAAACGTCCGGGAACCGTAAAGGCAATCGTCGAATATACCGGGCTCGACCGGCACCAAGTTTCAGCGTTATTAAAAAACGAAGTTAAATACATACCGCTCAAGGCGCTATCTCGGCTTTGTGATTATCTTGTCGAGCATGGATATGCGAATGCGGACCAATTACCTGGCGCACTGTTTGCTGTGGAGTCTGAGAACTTCTGGGAAATGTTGGCGCGCCGTCAACGAATTGAAATCTGTTGTGGCATTCGTCGTTTTCACGACGACGGGGATGGGCCGCATGGTGCCTGGCTAGTCGCCTCGGACTCGTTGCTGATGGGCGAATTGCTCAATGGAATCTCCTCCCTTGGCGGAACGTCCAAGATGAATGACTCCGACCCGATTCCTCATCCCGAGTTACTTCAGCAATCTCTGGTTTGGAGTCCCTCGGAAGAGGATCAGGCCGAAGTCTTCCGACGAAGTGCAGAAGTCTATGATGCTTTCACTCAATTTAGCTCTGACCGAGGGCTAATCGGATTAGGCTCCGTTAAGAGTAATCCGGTGGTTGAACACATCATGGCCACCACATTTGGCTGCGAACCATTCAAGGACCAATCCAGCGTCGCAGCAGGTATCGAACGTAGCTGTCCGTTCATGCTGCGTTATCGCGATAGTGATCTAAAACCTGAATCGTGCATGGCTGGAACGCGAATCTCTGAATCTGAGTTTCCTCAGACACCGGGAATCATGTACGAGAAAGAAGACGGGACTTGGGATATCGTTCGGTGGAACGAAAAGACTGAAGATGCTGCCATGGTGTTTTACATCCACCGTGAAGCATTAGGACGACTGGAAATGGTAGTAGGTGGCTTCTCAGGCCGAGCTACACGTATGCTCGCTCGAACGCTGGCGAGCCGCGGCGAAGACTTCTGGCCTCCTGTGTACACCGGACATGGCGTTCAGGTGGGAGCATTTGCGATTCAGTTCTCTTTCACCACGCCTAAGCAAAAGAAGCACGATATCCTACTGACCGAGCAACCCAGCAACGTCAAGATTACACCTTTACATCACGATGTCATTGCTCGTCGACTGGAAAAGTAGTCTAGCTATTGCGACTAATCTCAGCCTGTCGAATACAATGTCGCATACGCAATGTGAGCAATTCGATTATCGCTTCGTCGGTCATTTCAGTAACCTGCTCCGCTGAAATCGGTGGACCGTACACGCAACGAATCCGTTCCAAGCAAGGAAGTTTTCCGCCTCGTGGAAGACAATCATAAGCTCCGACAAAACCACAGGGGATTAATGGCACCTTGGAACGGCGTGCTAAGGTGATGAAACCAGTCTTTAGCTTCTGCAATTCCCCAGTCTTGGTTCTTGTTCCTTCCGGAAACATCACCACAGCTTCACCAGCCTTCAGTTTTCTGAGTGTCGCCTTGATGCCTTCAATACCCATTCCATCACGATTCAGTGGAATCGCGTCAAGCATGGAAATAACGAATCCAAACACAGGATTCTTAAACAGCGTCTTACGCGCAAGATAAATACAGTGCCGGGAGGGAGCCATCCCAACAAGGGGTGGATCTAAGTGGCTCTGATGATTTGCGCAGATAATAGCTCCACCAGACTTCGGAAGATAATGACGGCCAATACAGTGGTACTTGAACAGCAATAAACCAGCCAGACGGAAAAGGTACCGGAACACGGTATAACACAGAAATTTCCCCAGAGGCTTACGTGTTTTTTTCGAATCTGCCATAAACGCTACGAAATTTCCTGCACCTAAAAATTCAAGAACAGCCGATCTCAAACTTTGATTACTATAACATGTTCACTAACGTGTGTTACATACGGAGACGAACCAGTCGTTCCAAGTGCTCAACAACTTCAAATGGACGCATACCATCAGTAATCACATGCAGGGCATCCGCCGCAGCCTTCAACCCCCCTACTTCACGAGCTTCATCCTGCTGATCACGGAGATTCTGCTGTTCCAGTATTTCTTCTGTCGTGACATCTTTACCGGCCTGTCGCATTTGCTCAACTCGCCGACGTGCTCGTTCCTCAGCACTGGCTGACAAGAAGATTTTGCATTCCGCCTCTGGAAACGCCACTGTACCCTGATCCCGTCCTTCGGTCACCACATCATCTTCTGAAGCCAATTTTCGCTGTAAAGAGACCATCGCTTCACGAACCTTCAAGTTGTCAGCCGCATAATGAATTAATGCCGTGACTTCAGGCGACCGGATTTCAGAACTCACATCCTCTCCGGCAAGTAATACGAGTGCACCGTCAAACTCAAGGTCGAGTTCAGTCGCGATCTGTGCTAACACATCGCCAGTTCTCCAATCAACTTCCTGGCGACTACCCTGCAATACCACACAGCGATACATTGCTCCGGTATCCAGAAAGTCAAAGCCGAGTTTTTCGGCAAGCATTCGGGCAACAGTACTCTTCCCTGCGCCGGCCGGTCCATCAATTGTCACAATCATGAATTACCTTTTTGGTTGTCTGACTTGAACAGTTTTAGAACCGAGCTTCCAACTCAACCCATTCATTCGCGGTTAACGGTAGAATAACTCGTCCTTCATCCAGATCACACTCAGCAATCTTCTCACCATTCTGCTTAAACTGGGTGGCAGAAGTGACCGCACGACAACTCGTTAATCTTGCACGCACGGGCCGTCCTGCACTCTCCATTAGACGAGCTTTGTAACCTACTACGGAATCATTTTCATACCATGGCTCCCAGCGTGTAACAATTACATTCTTGGCATCGACATGTAACAAGGAACTTGACGTCTGGCCTGCTGGCGGAGGCGCAGTTTCATTTACCACAATCGGCTTCATTCCAAACTGACGTGCAGCATGTACAGGCTGAGGCAGATCCAATCCAATCCCCAATTGGAACCGGCGGTTCGTCTCACCACTAACTATCAAAATGGAGTCTAAGAATCGACGTCCGACACGACGATGAAACGGCAACCCACCGGTCAAAAGAGCTGTCTTCTTTTCCGATTCCACTTCTAGATACTGGGGGGCCTCTAAACGGCTGCCTGAAGCACGTTGACGTACATCATTGACGGTCCGGTAAACACTTGCCGCCTCATTATCCCAGGCATAACGCAGGCAATAATAGGAATTCCATGGATTGTTCTTGGGTTGTTCTTCAATCTCCAGTTCAATATCGAGATCCAACACTCGTGAACCACGCCGCAAGGAAAGCACCTGCGTGTATCGAGCAAGTATATCCCCTGCCCTGCTCATGATACGACCGATTACCGTAATCTCACCATATACCGAAGTGCTCGCAGTAACCTCAACCGAGTCAGCCGCCATCACCGAATAGTTCGCTAAATCATCCACTTCGGCCGGACGCCCTGACCTCTTACGTACCGGTCGACGATATGCCAACTGAAATGACCCCCGATTGTGACGCGGTGCATCATACGAATTAATTGACTGGATACCTCCGGTTGTTTCGTTGACAAGCACTTCAAAAAAATCATTTTTAAGGACGTTCTTATCCGCGATAAGCGGCCCAGATTTTTCACGTTTTTTACCCGACGACAACCATGTAAATCCAAGGGACGGTGTATCAACGACAACCTGTTTTACGTCTTCACTCGAGGCTGCCGCATAAACCGGCTTCTCGAGAGCCGGGATATTCAACAGCTCAGCATTGTCAACATCGAGTCGCCGAGTTGAACCATAGGGGTTAAAGACCAGAGTCCCCTGAGTCGCCACTCCATCTCGAGGAACAGCTGCTGCTAAAGCCAGTCCAACCTGAGCTTCAAACTCGGTCACCGTTTGCTCCAATGCCTCAAGACTATTCTCCACTCCTTGGTCAGTTAGAATCTGACTTATACCTATCAATTGCTGTCTTGATGAATTCACACCTTCGAGTGTCTCCGTTCCCATCAGGCTTAGCATCAAATTGGCACCTTCAAGTAATTCAAGGCGGTTATTTAGACGCCAGTATCTAACCGACCGCGAAACAGGGTTCGGGATAGATTTGATCATCGCTTGTTTTAGATAAGGAGCCTGATACTGATCCCCTTCGAAACGTTCATTCATTCCTGGAAGGTCGGTATCTCGAAAATATTCTTCCAGAGTTACAAAGCGTCCCAGTGCATTGGTATACCTGGCCGCTCGACGCATATCTTCATACCATGGCAAAACCTGCCCCGGCCAATGTGCTAGACAAAGTGTGGCAACATGATCCATATCCATGGTTTCGCCGAGGCGGTTCGAAAGCCCAAGAAATGTCTCATGCCGGTTGGCATTAAGAGGGGTACGGGCAATGCAATCAAGTTGGGAATTCTCCACTCCTTCCCAACGAGTTTTGGCTTGCGAGCTTTCCGGATAGCTTCCTTCTCCCAAAAGGAAGTGCAAAGCAGCATCATACCCCAATTGCTTTAGCCATTGGGGATGGTTGGGAGTGATTCCAAAATCTTTGCGGCCATAGACTTTTGGCATATCACCAAAGGCCTGTTGATACGCTACTTGTCCAGCGAGCAATGATTCCCTAACCGTTTCAGCGGGCAATATTGTATTAGGGATATTCTCAGCTTCACAACACATTACGCTCAAAGTTTGGTCGGCCAGGCGTTGCCGAACAATATCAGCAGAGCCCGCTGTTTCCTGTAACTCCCGATAGAGTGACGGTGGAATCAACAGGTTGGTGGGCGGAGAGTCAGTCAGTTCTTCACGTAGCATCTCTCCTAAGGTGGACCCAGCAATCATGTTGACATCCACGAGATAGGCGTCAACCGAGTAGTAATGGTCACGCTCGGTTGAAAGCAAGTCGAAAGCGGACTGAATCTTTTCCTCCGCCTGTTGCCTCTCTCCAGCAACTGCAAATCTAGCGGCTTCGCAAACCGTATTTTCAAAGTGAATTTCATCAAGATTGCTGGCGTACCGCATTTGTCGTGTGAGCAGTTCAATCTGCAGGTAGAAGTAACCAAGAGCCAGAAAGTCATCAATCAATCCCTGTGGAATAACTGGCACTTCCAAACCTTCCAACGCCAGGCGAATAATCTCTTGACGACAAGTCTGACGGCTAATGACTCGTGCTCCTGCATCTTCCGCTCTTTGCAAATAACCTGTTTGTAAGTTATCTGCACTGGCTGCTGGGACGACGATTAATTTATCGAGCAGTTCTTCAGGAGGATCATCAACACGATGCCATTTGATAATCCCTCGGGCTTCATGGATCAAAAAGGGATGCCAAAGGCCTGTCCAGCTAGCGAGTAAACTCGCTGCATCATCCCCTTCATGGTAGGTCGGAAAATCTTCTAAACTGTGGCAGGACAGCAGAATTGAGAGTTCTTTATAGGGCATCTCTGAGCAACCGTTGCGTGTAGTGTCTAAATGATCATGTCGCTAATTCGACAGAGGAAGGAAAAACAAGATATTCAAATCCATCGTCTTCAGATACCCTGTCTATGACATTATTTGCTCATCTCACGTCCACTGCCATACGTTGCCTCATTATTTCAGCGGTTTAGTCACTGAATCAACCACTATCACGAAATCGATTTCGACCAGGATTAACCGGTAAATCAATTGACACTAAAACAGGCACTTAACTAAATTAATAGTAAGAAACATGAGATTTTATTGGAACTATTTATTGGTTACATTTTGTCTAAGTTAATATTGCGGAATCATTCATTTATCAACTTATCTTTAAACCGCTAAAGGCAAAACGTTTTTTGACCACTACAATGGCGTTGTAATCGGTATAATTACTCTGTTCTGAGTATATTAATAGCTAAAGTTGTGATGGACATAACGACTGTAGGACGTGTAATATCCGAACAATTCTGATATCAGAATCCAAGAGGCTTCTGGCCGATAGAGTTAGTAATGTAGTGCGCGCCCACTATCGAAGTTCGAATGTCCGGCGAGAACTACGGAGAAGTTAATTACATCCCTCAAATAACGAACCGGCAACTTGCCGTTCGAATTGATGTTTGGAAAGGGTCCTAATGGCCACAAAAACAAATCCGGGAGTCTGGGGCGTTGACATCGGACAGTGTGCACTCAAAGCAATGCGTTGCGAGATGCAGGATGGAGAGATCGTCGCCACACAGGTTGACTACATCGAGTATCCAAAGATTCTAAGTCAACCGGATGCTGACCCGAATGCTTTAATTGCAGATGCTTTGGAACAACTACGTGAACGCAATGACATCGATGATGAACGTGTAGCCGTATCTGTTTCAGGACAAGCGGGCTTAGCTAAATTCTTCAAGCCGCCACCAATTGAACAAAAAAAACTCCGCGATATTGTCGAATTCGAAGCTCGTCAGCAAATCCCTTTCGAACTGAGCGAAGTGGTCTGGGATTACCAGCAAATGGGTGGCGGTACCGAACTAGAAGGCCTTATCACCGAAGCCGAAGTTGGCTTATTTGCGATGAAACGCGACCAAGTGGTTCGCGAAATGCAACCATTTGATAATGCCGAACTCAAACTAGACACTATTCAACTCGCTCCAATGGCCGTCTACAACAGCGTTACTTATGACCTGTTGGATAACTGTCCCGATCCAGATGCCTTTGACCCGGATTCTCCACCCGCCAGCTACATGGTGCTCTCCATCGGAACCGAAACGACAGATATGATCGTTACCAATGGGTTCCGCGTCTGGCACCGAAGTATTCCGATCGGCGGTAACCACTTCACGCGCCAAATGACTCAACAACTCAAGCTGACATTTGCGAAAGCGGAACACCTTAAACGTAATGCTCGAGATGCACCGGATCCAAAACGAGTTTTCCAGGCGATGCGTAGTGTCTATGACAATCTGGGAACGGAAGTTCAGCGTTCATTGCGATTCTTTGAAGGGATCGATCGAAAGGCAACGATCAAGGGCGTCGTACTTTTAGGAAACACGGCCAAACTTCCTGGCCTGCGTTCCTTTATCGGCAAGAAACTCGAACTCGAACTGGTAGAACTGGAAACATGGAACCGCTTGAAAGGTTCCAGCGTGACTGCCAGCCCAACATTCCGAAACAATGTTTTAGCCTATGGCAACTGTTACGGGCTCTGCCTGCAGGCCTTGGGTATAGCCCAACTACAAACCAACCTGCTCCCACGTGAAATCCTCTTTGACCGGTTGGTTGATTCAAAGAAGCCATGGGTTGTAGCAGCGATCTCTCTGCTGCTAATTTCCTTCACCTTCAACTACTTCCTGAACTATGCCCAATGGAATAAAGTTGCGCATGATTCTACCGGTAGCGAACCTATGGGAGTATGGGAGAATGCGATCAGCAGTGCTGAAAGTACAAAACAACAATCCACCGAGAACAAGAACAATTACGACAAGTCTAAGAAAGAGTTTGAAAATCTCATCGAGTTTGGCAACCAACTGATCGGTAACGGGGACAGGCAGGTGATGTGGCTCGAACTTATCGGAGCGATCAACTCAGTCTTGCCCGGCGAACAAACTCAATGGCGTGATCCTGATGTCATCAACTTCAAAGATCGCCCTGACTTCTATATCGAAGCAATTGATAATGCATTTTTCACCGAAGAAGATTTGACTTCCTGGTGGGATCAGCATGAGGAAAAGTATTCTACGAGTCTGACAGAGATTGACGCGGACCGGCAAACTTGGCTGGAAAGCATTTCCGAAGATGCCAACTTCATGCAAAACAACGCCGGCTACGTCAATATCTTAAGTAAATATGAATTCGCCCGTCAGCAAGCTGCTGCTGAAAACGCTAATAATGGACGTGGAGGTGGTGGGGGATCCGACAGTGGAAGTGATGCCACCGAATTCGAAGCGCCGGAAGATGGTGCCTGGGTCATTCAGCTTAAAGGCTATCACTACTTCAACAATAACAACGAAACAGGATACAAGAGCCACGTTCAGTATGCCTTACTGGAAAGGCTGCGCCACTCCATCCTTGCGATTCCAACCCCCTTTGGTGTAACACCATTCCATATGGAAGAAATGGGCATCAAGCATATTGTGCTTGTGAATTCTAAAGATGAAGGAGAAGTCCGGATTGGCGCTTCCTCCGGAAACAATGGATTTGGAGGCGACCCTTCAGGTGGAGCAGGTGGAACGGACCCAACTGGCGGCTTTGGTGGAGCGACAACAGGCGGTGATGCCGCTGGAGCAGCAGGAGAAAATTCGGACCTTGCAGAAGAATCAAAAGAATACACTGCGAGGAAGTATTCTTTCACGATTCAATTCGTGTGGGAGCCGAATGAAGTAACTGAACGATATGAACTGAAAAAACAGGCCGATGAAGCTGCTCGCCTTGAAGCTCAACAAATTGCCGAAGAAGAAGCACGCAATAATGCAAATCAAAATGGCGGTCCTAATGGCCCGCCTAACGATGGCCCTGATGGCCTTCCGGCTCCCGGAGCCTCGGAGAATCAGGAGCCACCGGGCGAAGCCCCAAACAATCAGCTACCGCCACCGGGTAACTAAATTACTTGCTCGACTTAATCAACAAGAAAACCGGAGTTGCCACTCCTAACCTTTAGAGGTATTAAATAATGGCTGACACTAAAAAATTCATTTTCTGGATCTTATCAGGCTTAGTCACCGTAACGGTAACCGTAATGTGGTTTCTGGCCATCGGCAAGCTCGACGAAGAACGTGCCCAGCAGACTAACCAACTTAATTCGCAATTCAGTGATATGGACGGAATTAAAACGGTCAACGATTCCAACCATCCCAACTCGCAATTCAGCAAAGGGATGGAAGAAATCATGACCCAAGTCAAAGCAGATATCTACAAGACCTGGGACGCTAAGTACGTAAACCAAAAAACGGCCTTTAACTGGCCAACCGGGGAGGGAGAATTGGACCAGATCACAGCCAATACGTTTGTCCCTCTGACGCCTATCGAAATGAAAGTAGTGGCAACCGGAGTTAAAGTAAACGGAAGTGATGCGGCGGGAATTGAAGTCAATCGTATTGCTCGTACCAATTACAAAGACTTTGTAGAAAATTATATGCCTACGCTCGCACGTCAGGTTGATGCTGCTTGGGGCGAACCTCAGATCGAAGATGACGGTTTCGGAGGTGGCGCGGGAGGCGCCTTTGGCGGCGATCCAGCCGGTGGCGAGGGTACAGCCGTTACTATTGAAGAAGCCCCAAGCCACATGGTTGCCTGGGAAAGCAACAACCAGAAAGCCCTCGATGCGCGTTTCACCTTCACGGCTCCCCCCACAACACTGGAAATCCTCTATACCCAGGAAGACCTCTGGGTATTGCAACAATGGCTGGCCATTATCAAAGATTTGAATAAAGAAGCGGAGACTGCCTATAACGCCAAGATTACGGAAATCATTGGTGTCGATCTCGCCAAAAATGGTGACATATTGGGGCCTAGTGGAGTGGATCTTGCTAAAGACGCTATTCTTAGTGGTGGTAAAGTTGTTGCCGGCGGCATGGGCGGAGACTCGGGCGGCGGTATGGGCGGTATGGGCGGCGACATGAGTGGAATGATGTCACAAATGGCCGGCACCCCTGAAGACAGCAGCGGAGGAAGCAATAAAGGCGGGAAAGACGAACAGGGAAATCTGGTCGCCACAGATGACCCAGGAGACTTACGTTATGTAGATGCACAATACAACCCTCTTCAGGTAGTCGAACTTCGAGATGCTCTTTCCACAGATCCCAAAAAAGCTCAAAAAGCAAAACCTGAATTAGCAATTTCCAAACGATACCCAACTCGCATTCGCCTCAAACTGGACATGCGATACCTATCTCAATTCCTCGCGGCCTGTGGCAATGCCGAACTTAGCATCGAAGTCCTTCAGGTTCGCATCGGCGGTGAAAGTGGCATCAATAAAGGTGGCGGGTCCGGCGGTGGCGGAGCCGCTGGTGGCATGGAAGGTGGCATGGGCGGAGCCATGGGAGGAACCGATGGAGCCATGGGCGGCGCGGATGGAGGCATGGGAGGAGCAATGGGAGGAGCAATGGGAGGAGCAATGGGAGGAGCAATGGGAGGAGGCGGCATGGGAGCGGTTGTTAAGGCCACCGAGCATCCATACCATCAGGAGGTCGAAGTGTACGGAATCGTACATATTTACAATCCGCCAAATCCATATGCCCTAGGAATCGACCCAGACGAGCAAAAGGCTGAACAAAACGGTCAGAATGGTGGAGATCCCAACGGCCCCGATAATCAAACCGAGCCTGCTGGTATTGGTGCCGAGTAACCAGCGACCCTCATCAACGATAACACAATCTAGTAGTCAACAATCTAGCTATAAACATTCCCGGCCTTTGTCGGGTGGAGAAACTCAAAAATGGTATTCGGACGTAAAAATAAAAAAGACGCTGAAGCAGAAGCCATTATGGATTCCATACTAGCCGCAACCGGTGAAGAAGATCTGACTTCTGATCCCGATGCACCTAAGGCTAAGAAGGCCAAGACGAAGAGAACCACCAAGCAAAGGAAGGGAAAGCAGGTTACCGACAATCCACTCATTCTATTTGGAGAGAAGATTGCACTAACACTAGCTGTCCTGGCATCCGGGTTTCTTATCTACTCAGGAATAAATGCGGGAAAAGACCCATCGGGACAGACCTTCGAAAAAACATCTGAGCAACTGGAACAGCAAATCCAGGCTGCCAAGTCAGCCATCTCTCGTGGTGATTGGGAGGATGAAAAAGGAACTTACACTGCCGATACGGAACAGTCATTTGAACAGCGCGCGACTGCTGGGGAAGTCAATATTAGCGTTTCTGATTATCGTATGCCAAACCTTCTCAGCCCACCAGTAAATCGCAACACCAAAAAGCGTGAAGATCCCGAGTTATATGCAGCGTCCGATCTTCGGGCGCATGCTCTGACAGGACCAATCGCCTATAACTTACCTGAAGGAAGTGCGGATCCCACAGCGACTGATGAGCCTGCCATCCAGGAAGAACCCGAGGAAAAGAAAACTCCGACGCGTCCTAAAAGGGGCAGGAACAACGATCCCTTTGCCGGAGGAGGAATCCCGGGCATGGATGGCGGCGATGGTGACATGGCTGGCATGGGCGGCATGATGGGCGGCATGATGGGTGGAGACGCGGCCGACAGCACAGGTGTAATTCGTCGACTGCGCACCGATCGAGGCCAAATCATAGGTTATCGTCCCGGAGGTAATGCAGGAGGTAATGCAGGAGGTGGCATGGGTGGCGCCATGGGTGGCGCCATGGGTGGCATGGAAGGTGGCATGGAAGGTGGCATGGGAGGAGCCATGGGAGGAGCCATGGGAGGAATGGATGGCGGTAACAATAAAGAAAAAGGGACACCTGTCGCTATAGCCCGCACCGTTGTTGGCGTGACGGCCCTTGTTCCGTTTAAGAAGCAATTTGATGAATACGAACGAGCACTGGCGATGCGTTCCGGGTACGAAGCTCGACGTGACCGTCCAGACTATATCTTCATGACGATACAACGTGTTGACATCACAGACAATCCACAGCAGGCCGAAGGAGAATATGCTTGGGAAGATCTGCTGAACACACGCACCCATAACAACGCGGCTGAAAGTTGGCATGGAGCCGCCGGAGAAATCGTCGATAGTACTCACCTTAACGACTACATTTCACTTTCATGCCCTCCGGTCATGCTGCGAAACATCAATGAGTTGCTGCGGCACCCGGAAATCCCACTAGCCGGTCAGGCCCCTGTTGAAGAAACCGTGATTGAAGAAGCGGAAGACGAACCTGAAGAAGAAGTCGACGGCAACATTCCAGGCAGTGGTCGTAAACCAAACCGCAACAACAATGCCGGTGGTGGCATGGGCGGTGCTATGGGCGGCGACATGTCAGGCATGGGTGGCATGGGCGGCGACATGTCAGGCATGGGTGGCATGGGCGACATGTCCGGTATGGGTATGGGCGGAATGATGGGCGGTATGGGCGGAGACATGGGCGTCATGCTTTCGTCAAACATCCCTGACTACAAAATGGTTCGCTTTTTTGATTTCTCTGCTCAGATTGGACATACCTACCGTTACAGAGTTCAACTTTGGATAGAAGATCCAAACCTACCTAACACAAATCCCGACGATGAATACCCAGATCACCGAGCACCATCCGAACAAACACTAGATGCTGATTCATTAAACCGACTAAAAACATTAAAAGCAAATGCCGGCAACGGACTGGCATGGTTCCGTAAAACCGAATGGAGTACTCCTTGTGAAGCCATTACCATTCCAGACCCAACGATGATCGCCGCCGGGTCAGTGGAAGCTGCTCGTGAAAGCCGTTCTCCAACGGGAGCGACCTACGTAGACTCTGAACCAACCGGAATTATTAAACCGATCATCTTTGACCGGCAGCGTGCTGTGGACGTACCTTACGATCGTAGTGTGAGTCGTGGAGCCTTACTCAACTTCGTTGCGGATGCAGAGTACGGTCACCCAATCACAGAGGTGATCAACGGCTTGCCGCAGTTCAATTTCCAAACTGACATTCTGGTCGGGGACCTGCGTGGAGGAGACCAACTCTTTAAAGGCACTAACTACGAGAAAATGTTTGAAAAGGACAATATCATTACGGCTCCCGGGGAGTTTGTATTATTTGATAGAGATGGCAACTTGATTGTGCATTCAGAAATTGATGACATTGATATTTGGGAACGATTTAACTACCAACCTGATGCACCTGCCGCCAATACGGGAGGTGGCATGGGCGGTATGGACGGAGGTATGGGCGGTATGGACGGAGGCATGGGGGGCATGATGGACCCTGGTGGAGAAGGTGGAATCCCCGGCATGTAGTGTTTTCCACAATCACTAACAACAGAAATGCACAGGACAGAACGAACCTGTGCATTTTTTGTGCAATATTTTATTCGCCCCAGTGAACAGCTTCGTTCCTATAAAAGCAACATCACAAGGTATTTTAATCCATGGCAAAAAAACGACGAGCAAACCAACTCCGACAGATCTCAGTTCAACGACACTTTACGAACAAAGCTCCCGGAAGTGTGTTGTTTTCTGCCGGAAATACAGTGGTGCTTTGCACCGCCAGTGTTGAAGACTCTGTCCCCCCATGGATGGAAGGAAAGGGGAAAGGCTGGATCACCGCCGAATACAATATGCTTCCTTCCAGCACCAGTCCTCGTAAACGGCGGGATCGTGGCAAAGTAGATGGACGCACGACGGAAATCCAACGGCTAATTGGACGAAGCATACGAGCCATCGCTGATTTAGAAGCTCTGGGAGAACGTTCAATCGCCATCGACTGTGACGTACTTCAAGCCGATGGGGGTACTCGAACAGCAAGCATCACCGGAGCTTATATCGCTGTCATCGATGCTATTCGAAGTATTCAGGATGAATTACCCGACCCCAAAAATCCCCCGCTTCGTGACAGTTTGGCTGCCGTTAGCGTAGGCATTGTTGCTGGCAAAGCATATCTCGACCTAGACTACGAATTAGATTATGCCGCCGAGGTCGATATGAATGTCGTGATGACAGGCAAAGGGCAATTTGTGGAGATACAGGGAACCGGTGAAGAAAGTACATTTAGTGAAGCTCAACTCGCCGAATTGCTTATGCTCGCTAAAAAAGGAATCCGTCAACTAACGAGAATCCAGAAGGACTCACTGCAAACCTAAGCCGAACGCTCGGCAAGTAGCCAAACCAACAAGCCCTTTTGAGCGTGCATACGGTTACCCGCCTGCGGAACGACCCTGCTCTGACTGCCATCCATAATTTCGTCTGTCACTTCCTGACCTCGTTTCGCTGGTAAGCAATGTAGAAAAATAGCGGATTCCGGAGCGGCTTGCATTAGTGTTTGATTTACCTGAAATGCCGCAAAGTCCTGCTCACGCTGTTTCTGCTCTTTCTCCTGTCCCATACTAGCCCACACATCCGTATAGATGGCATCTGCATCTGCTACTGCCTGCAGGGCATTCGTGCTCTGGGCAAACCGAAATTCTTTACAACCCGCCTCTATCTCTTTCTTTTCCTTCTCGCAAAATTGATAAGCTTCAGGACAAGCCAATGTGAATCGTACTCCGAGCTTTCCGCAAACAATCGCTAAAGATCGGGAAACGTTATTAGCGTCTCCCACGAAAACAACATGACGACCTTCAAGATTTCCAAATTCTTCCTGAATCGTCAAAATATCTGCTAATGCCTGACATGGATGAGAATAGTCTGTCAAAGCGTTGATCACTGGGACACTCGAATATTTCGCCAATTGCTCAACCGTCTCGTGTTTATAACTACGGCAGGCTACAACATCTACATATTCGCTGAGCACCTCACTAAAGTCTTTAATCGACTCCCGTTTTCCCCAACCTACATCTTGGCCAAGATACAATGCATGCCCTCCAAGTTGACTGATACCACACTCGAAGCTCACTCTAGTGCGGAGGGACGGTTTTTCAAACAACAATGCCAGATTGTGAGATTCCAAGTGAGCCTGACGGTTGCCGGCTGCTAACTCCTGTTTCAATTCCACAGCGATTGCCAGAATCGCCAGGATTTCTTCACTTGTCACATCAATTAAGGAAAGTAAATGTCTCATCGTCTTACTACTCAAAATCGCCCCATGATCAATAGGAGATCATTACGGTACAGAATATTAAATTTAAGGAAGCCTTCACCTACAGAGTGAACTACGCTTGCAGGTTACGCAGTACGTCAGAAAGAATATCTACTCCTTCATTAGCCTGTTCAAAGGTCAGGTTCATCGCAGGTAGCAGGCGAATCACATTGCCCTGAGTACAGTTGATGAGTAGGTTTCGATCTAGACATTGCTGAACAACCGAAGCCCCTTCAACTTCAAGTTCTACACCAACCATCATTCCTGCAACACGTACTTCGCGAATCCATTGGCATTCCTGTTGCAACTGTTTCAACCGTGTTTGAAACAATTCCGCCAGAACGCTGACATTGTCCAAGAGATTTTCCTGTTCGATCATTTCCAGCGTCGCAATTCCGGCAACCGAAGCAATTGGATTACCTCCGAACGTTGCTGCATGCATTCCGGGCCGGAGACTTGGAGCAATTTCAGAAGTTGTCAACATGGCTCCACCGGCAATCCCGCCACACAAACTCTTGGCAAGTGTGATAACGTCAGGTATGACATCAAAGAACTGATAGCCAAACCACTTACCTGTTCGGCCACAGCCTGTCTGAACTTCATCAAAGATCAACAACAAGTCATTTTCATCAGCGAGTTGTCGTAAACCCTGCAGAAAACCTTCCGGCGGAATCCGAACTCCACCTTCCCCCTGAATCGGTTCGATCATGACCGCGCAGGTTTCATCATCAATCAGTTCTTTGACTGCATCGAGGTCACCATAAGGAGCGTAGTTAAAACCTGCGACAAGGGGACCTAATCCTTCATGGTATTTAGGCTGAGCCGTAGCAGTTGTAGTCGCTAGACTTCGACCATGGAATCCACCTTCGAAAGTAATGATCTTATATCGCGCAGGGCCGTGATGTAACCGAGCGAGCTTAATTGCTGCTTCATTAGCTTCAGCGCCCGAGTTACAGAAGAATGCCTGTCCTCCAAAACTTCGTTCACTCAAAAGCTGAGCCCAGCGACCTTGTGCTTCGAGATGCCACGAATTGGGGACGTGTATTAAAGTCTCGACCTGTTTCTGCACAGCCTTCACAACAGGCTCAGGGCAATGCCCCAATAAATTACACCCCCATCCTGGAAACAAATCCAAGTATCTTTTCCCTTCGGCATCCCAAATGCAGGAACCTTCACCACGCACCAGGTTCACACTGTAGCGACCATAATTAGGCACAACATATTGTCGGAACAAATTGACTGTATCTGGTGAACTTAGGAATGAGTTTTCCACGGCACAGATCCTCTCGTAGGTAGTGGTTAAAATTCGGAGGTAGTAGTTTTCGACGGTAGCTTCAATCCAAAACTGATTGAACTTTATTTTGTAATCTGAGTTCCAATTCCGGAACTGGTATAGATTTCCAGCAACAGCGAATGCCGAATACGACCATCAATGATATGCACCTTTTGAACACCACGATCGAGCGTATCAAGGCAAGCTTCCACTTTGGGAATCATACCACTATCAATCGCTCCGGATGCTATCAACTCACGGGCTTCTCCGATGGACAATGAATGAATCAGTGTGCCTGCATCATTTTTATCCCTTCGTACTCCGTTTACATCGCTCAAAAACACAAGTTTTTCAGCTCCCAACAACTGAGCTACGGTGGTTGCTGCAGTATCGGCATTCACATTGAATTTTTGATCATTCTCGTCAATACACATCGAAGGAATCACCGGAATTGTTCCCGCATAGCACAGATTTTCGATGACCGCACGTTCAACTTCAGTGACGCGGCCAACAAATCCCAAATCAACAACTTCACCGTCAACTGTTAGTTCGAGCTTTTCACCGATTAACACCGGAGTACTCTCAAAATTCAGTGTCATGGCGCGGCCACCGATTTCTTCAATTAAGTCTGCCAAACCCTGATTGACTTCCCCGGCCAGTACTTTTTCGACAATCGCTAGCGTTGCTTCATCCGTATATCGCCTACCGCAAATAAAATTGGCGGCAATCCCTGCTTCGTCCATCGCTTGACTAATCGCTGCACCACCTCCATGCACGATCACCGGCCGCATTCCTACAGTTTCCATAAACACAATATCCACTAAGACATGACGCAGAGCATTCTGATCTTTCATGATGCTGCCACCAAGCTTGATGACCGTCGTCTTACCTCGAAACTGCCGGATCCAGCCGAGAGCTTCGATCAGAGTGTCTGCTTTTTGGATTGCGTCTTGCATGATTTTACTGGGAACTAATAGCCTAGGCACTGTCACGTGCTGTGACGTGCCCTAGTCACGACATTCACAAAGGGGGAAACAGGTAATTCTAGACCTAGATCGATCTAAGTGTCAACGAAGAGTTTTTATGGGATCGGTAGTTAGTCAAAGTTTTACGATTAGGGAATCTGTTAACCCCTAGAATCATCTATCTTTTCGTGAGATGATATTCATTAGATGTGGATCACACAGCATCCGTACTTTTCCCACAACTGATTTGACTTAGTAACAATAGCCCTATTCAATGCCTGTCCGCCGTAGCCAATCCGCCTCAGGAAATTTTTGGTGTTGGCAGGGTGTCCTATACACAGCCGGCCAGACCGACTAGACAGCAATGTCAAACAACTCTGCAAATCAAGACTCTTCTGTTAGTAAGCCTGAGCAAACACTGGCCATTGTGCTCGCTGCAGGTCAGGGAACCCGAATGAGCTCGGACTTACCGAAAGTCCTCTTTCCGGTATGTGGCAAACCGATGGTTCGCCACGTGGTGGAAGCTTTACGAAAAGCAGCGGTCACGCAGATCATTCTAGTGGTTGGCTTTCGGGAAGAATTAGTTCGTCATGAATTTGCTGACGAATCCGACATCGAATTCGTCACTCAGCATGAACGCTTGGGAACCGGACACGCCGTTCAGGTTTGCCATGAGCAACTGGCCGGTCATACGGGCACTGTGGCTGTCGTCACAGGTGATTCCCCGTTAATTCAGACAACTTCCCTAGCAGCATTGATTGCTGCACAACGCAACGAACAACTAGCATGTGTTCTCGGCTCACTGCAGTGCGACGATCCCACGGGACTCGGACGAATTGTCCGCCATCATGACGGTTCCTTCGAAGGAATTGTCGAACATAAGGACGCTAACGAAGAGCAGCTTAGAATCACCGAAGTGAACATGAGCACCTACGTTTTTGACTCCTATCACTTACAATGGTCATTAGGTCAGTTAAAGACAAACAATACACAAAATGAATATTACCTGACAGACTGCCCGTCAATCCTCCTAAACAGCGGGCAGGCTGTTGATGCCAAACCCGTTTTACAGCCCTGCGAAGCTTTGAGTGTTAATACACCGGAGCAATTGCAGATGGTCGAAAACGAAATGAGAAAGCTTGGTTACTAAATGCGTGAACTGAAGATTTTTAGTGGCGGTGCCAATCTTAAACTTGCACAAGATATCTGCGGGTTCCTGCACCTTCCACTCGGAAAGATCACTCTTAGTACGTTTCCTGATGGTGAACGTCACTGCAAAATTGAGGAAGACGTCCGCGGACGAGATGTCTTCCTGATTCAACCAACTTCTCCATCAGTAAATGACAATCTGATGGAACTATTGATCATGATCGATAGCTGCAAACGAGCAAGTGCATCCCGAATCACTGCTGTCATTCCATACTTCGGCTATGCCCGCTCAGATCGAAAAGATGAAGGTCGGGTGCCGATAGCCGCTAAACTCTGTGCCAACTTGATCACTCGGGCAGGTGCTGACCGTGTTCTCACAATGGATTTGCACGCAGCTCAGATTCAGGGTTTCTTCGACGTTCCGGTCGACCATCTTTATGCCGCTCCAGTGCTCAACAAATACTTTATTGAGAAGGGGATCCAGGAAGAAAACCTTGCCGTCGTCAGCCCCGACGAAGGTAGTATTAAACGAGCGATCGGACATGTTCGTCGATTAGGCGGTAAGTTGGCAATCGTTGACAAACGCCGCGCCAGTGCCTTGGAAACGACTCAGGAAAACCTTATTGGTGGCCCGATAGACGGCCGCGTGGCACTCATGTTCGATGACATGATTAGTACTGCCGGTAGTATCTGCGGGGCCGCCGAACTAGTGAAGCGAGCTGGGGCAAGTGAAATCCATGTGGCCGCGACCCACGGAGTATTCTGTGGACCAGCTCTGGAACGACTCAAGGAATCTCCTATCACCAGTGTTATCGTAACCGATACCATTCCACTTGGAGCTGCCGCTCATATAAGTAAAATCAAACAGTTGACCGTTGCACCGCTTTTGGCCGAAGCCATCAAACGCGTGCATCATGACCACTCCATCAGTGACATTTTTGCAGATTACGAGCCTGAATAGTCTCATCCACCAAAATAACGCTTGAGAGCAAGATAATCGAACATGGCGAAACGCAAGACATACGAGACCGTTGAACCCATCGGAGCACGAATCCTCGTTCGTAAAGACGAGCCAAAACGCGAAACACGCGGAGGAATTGCATTGCCCGATGCAGCTGAGATCCCAACAATTACGGGCCGAGTCGTCACTATTTCCGCCGTCGTGGAAAATGACGATGAAATGCCCCTCAAACAATATGATAAAGTGCTGTTTCACCCCAAAGATGCCATTCCGGTCGAATTTGAACACGATAATCAGCTGTTTGTCGTGCCCGTCGACGACATCGTCGCGGTTTTTCGCTCAAACGAGTAACCCAGACCAATCAGAAATTTCGGTTTTTTCGCCGATGGCATATTGTCTGGATCTACGAACAATTCCAACTCGGCAAAAACAGCGGGAAATTCTTGGATTCTGTGGGGATCTTCGCCTGCATTAGGCCTTGTAATCCACAGTCTTTATGGCAGAATGATTTGTTTGACTCCTGTATAAAGGCTGTACAGGGGCGGTTGCAAAGTTTTGACGATGTAACTAACACGATCTCAAAAATCCAATTATGCATCTGGTTTCAGATGTTAAGTTTTTGAATCCCCCCCATATTTTATTGGTTTGAGGATCTGTTCACGAAGATTCCGATCGGAAACTTACCGAGATCAGGCGTGTCAAATAAAACCAAAAACAAATCATTTAGTAACCATTAGTGAAATAGAGGAAGAATTCCATGGCGGAATTGTTTCAAACAGAAGTACGAGAACTTACGGGGTCGGCAAATACCCGACGTCTTCGTCGAGCCGGCAAAATCCCTGCGATTCTTTATGGCCAAGGCAAAGAAGTGGTTCATCTATCGATTCCTGAGACTCAGGTGAATTCAGCCGTACGTAAAAACCAAGCTTATATTCAGTTGGAAGGTGCAGTGGCTGAGAGTGCGCAGATCCAAGATTTGCAGTGGGATGCTCTGGGAAGCACCGTTTTGCACGTTGATTTAACTCGCATGGACTCCGACGCAACGATTGAAGTGGAGCTCAGTATCAGGCTTGTTGGTGATGCTCAGGATTTGATCAATCAGGTTTTCAGAACAACCACCGCTGTTGTACCCGCGATGGACATTCCTGAAGCTCTGGTGGCTGACATTTCTACACTTGCGAGTGGCGATAGCCTGCATTTAGGTGATATCGAGTTACCCGCAGGCGTAAACCTGTTAAGTGACCCTGCTACTCTCGTTCTGACATGTGGCGGTGTTCCCGCACCGGCTCAGGAAGAAGTGGCTGACGAAGCTGCTACCGAACAACCATCAAGTGAGGAAACTCCTACTGAGGAATCAGTCGCAGAGGAAACTCCTTCCGAAGAAGCGGCGGCAACCGAAGAAGACAGCAGCGGAGACGAATAGTAATTCGTTCAAAACTGCCTGACATAACAATACAATTTATTCACCTCCCCTAGTGCCATGAAACTAATCGTTGGACTGGGAAATCCCGGCAAGAAATACCAGGACACCCGACACAATATCGGTTGGCAGGTCTTGGCGGAACTAGCTCAAAGGCATGGAATCAGCAAGCCTCGGGCAAAGTTCGAAGGGGAAGTAATAGAAACACAATTTGGTACTGAAAAGGGCTTATTACTTTGCCCCATGACGTACATGAACGCGAGCGGCCGAAGTGTTCGACCTGCAAGCGATTTTTACAAAATGTCCCCCCCGGACATACTCATCATTTGTGATGACATTAGCCTGCCGGTTGGTACGATGAGGTTTCGGCCTCAGGGTTCCTCCGGCGGACAAAATGGCCTGAAAGACATCATCCACAAACTGGGAACGCAAGAAATCCCCCGTTTGCGAATTGGTGTTGGACAGCCTCCCCCTCAGTGGGATACGGCGGACTACGTATTAAGTAAGTTCTCCAAATCCGAAACGGCCGAAATTAAGCAGGCGGTTGAGCGGGCGGCGGGAGCGGTGGCAGATTGGGTTCTTCGCGGAATCGACTTCTGCATGAACCAATACAACCGAAAACAACATACGAACTCACGCGAAAACTAACGACAACAAACCTAGCTGGGAAACGTACTCCCAAATTTGTGTGACGAAGTACTAGGAGATTTTACATTGGCTGCAAACGTTTACGAATGCATGTTCATCCTCGATTCCAACCGATATGCTCGTGACCCTCACGGTGTTCAGGAGTCTATTGACAACGCTGTGACCTCTCTTGGCGGAGAGATCCAAGTTTCGCGTCTTTGGAGCGAGCAGAAACTGGCTTACCCAATCAATGGCCACCGCAAGGGCACCTATTGGTTGACCTATTTCCGACTGGAAGGTAATAAATTGAGTGAATTTGAAAGAGCAATTCAACTCAATGACAACGTCATGCGAAGCCTGACGCTGAAAATCGACCCTCGTCTTGTCGATCACCTGATCGCACATGCCAAGGGTGAAACGCCGGAAGAAGCAGATGACGCTGCAGAAGCAACAGAAGAAGTTGTTTCGAAATAAGGTAATTGCAGCAAAACCAAATCTAGTATTTACCAATTGGCAGAGGCCAAATGATAAATACGATGATTTGCTTGCTCTTGTAGTTTTGCTCTGATACACTGCGCCAAATTGGCAAATGCATCACTTAAAAACTCAAGAACTTTAACAAAGGAGTGTGGGCAAATGGCGAGCTTTAATAAAGTTATCCTCATGGGTAATCTGACACGGGACGTCGAATTAAAGTACACCTCGAGTCAAACGGCTGTGACAGAAGTAACTCTGGCGGTCAACGATCGAAGAAAAGGCCAGGACGGTCAGTGGCAGGACGAAACGACCTTCGTTGATGTCACTTTGTGGGGCCGGACAGCCGAAGTTGCCGACCAATACCTCGGTAAAGGCTCCGGAGTCATGATCGAAGGTCGACTCCGTCTCGACCAATGGGAAGACAAACAAACCGGACAACGACGTAGTCGACTGCGAGTTACCGGTGAAAGGATGCAGATGTTGCCTCGCGGTGGCGGTGGCGGCGGTGCTCCTCAACAAGGAGGATCTAGTCAAAATAGTCAGTCAACGAACGGCTATAGAGACTCAGGACCTCAGTATGGTGGTGGAAACAGCTATAGCGGGACGCCCGCTCAATCTGATCCTCCACAACAGGACAATGGTTCAGGATTCTACAACGATCCGCCAGCGTCGCCGGGAATGCCGCCAGCAGATGATGACATCCCGTTTTAACAAAAATGACAACTGACACCCGATTTCAAGTGACATAGACTTATGCCAAGAAGCCCCGAAACAAAACGTGCGTTCAAACGACTGCCAAAAGGTCCTAGTGGAGGTATCGAACTTCTGCTAATCCAGTCTGTCGATAACCTTGGTCGATCCGGCGACATCGTAGAGGTCAAACCTGGTTTTGCCAACAACTACCTGATACCTCAGGGACTGGCAACAGTAGCCACAGACCACCATAAACGTATGGTGGAGAAGCACCGAGCTAAGATTCGCGCTCAACAGGAAGCTCGACTTGCTGGCCTTCGTGAAATTGTCGACAAAATCGCTGAAGAGAGCGTTACGATCGAATCTAAGGCGAACGAAGAAGGTGTTCTCTACGGCAGCGTGGGGATTGCTGAAATTGTGGGAGCTCTGCGAGCGAAAGATATCACTGTCAATAATGAACACGTCTTGCTTGATGGCCAAATCAAGGAACATGGCCTGTTCCCAGTTAACATTCGCTTGCACCAAGACGTGGAGAATGCTGAACTGAAAGTCTGGGTCGTCCCGCCAGCAGGTGAAGAATAATTTCACCAATCCCAGGAATAAATACGACGTGCAAAGCCCTGCTTGGAATCAAGTGGGGCTTTTTTACGGTCTAGTCATCCCAACGTATTCTCCGCTTTCCGTGATCGGGTACAATGAGGTTGCAAAACTCCTCTATTTCACCGATGCGTCTTAAAGACTAATGGCTACAGGCTCGAATAAACAAGACAATTCCATTCAGCGAACTGCGGATATTCTGCAGCGTCAGCCACCATATGATCTCGAAGCAGAACGAGGCGTGTTGGGCAGTATTCTGTTGAAGCCGGACATCATCGACGAAGTCCTATTCGTACTGCACAAAGATGACTTCTTTGATGAAGCCAATCAAAAACTCTACGCAGTTATGTACGAAATGCATAATGACGCGAAGAAAATTGACGTTATGTTGCTCGTCGCCGAACTGAAATCACAAAGCCTTTTTGAGTTGATTGGCGGTACCAAGTACCTTGCAGAACTTGGGGGTGCTGTTCCGAATGCGGCTCATGCGGTTTACTATGCAGAAATCGTTCGTGAGAAAGCGATTTACCGTTCACTTATTAATGTGGGCACGGAAATCCTTAAAGACGCATACGAACAGGCCATGGATTGCCGCGCACTACTAAGCCAGGCCGAACAGAAAGTCTTCAACATTGCTGACGACCGCAGTGGTCAGGCTGTTTCCAAACTGGACGAAATCCTTCATCTGGCGATGGACCGCATGGAGGCTCGCATGAGCGGCGAGCAGACCGAGGACGGTGTGGAAACACACTTTACTGAACTCGATCGAATGATGGGCGGTTTCCATGCCAACGAACTACTTATCCTAGCTGCACGTCCATCCATGGGGAAAACAGCCTTGGCGATGAACATCGCCGAAAATGTCTGTCATCTCGGTAAAGCTCCTGTTCTCTTTGTCAGCCTTGAAATGTCACAACTCGAACTCTGTGATCGCCTGCTGTGTAGTGCTGCCAGAGTGAACGGGCACAAGATGAGAAACGGCACAATTTCCAATGAAGATCGTGCGAAGCTAGTCGAGAAAGCCGGAGAACTGGCCAATGCGCCACTCTACGTCGATGACTCTCCTTCACGTACTGTCAGTGAAATTGCCTCAGCCGCTCGCCGAATTAAACGACAGCACAACGACCATCTGGGGCTCGTCGTTATCGACTATCTCCAGTTAATCGAACCCGATAATCCACGTGACCCCCGCCAGGAACAGGTTGCCCGTATCGCTAGACGCCTCAAGGGCCTTGCCCGAGAAATCAAAGTCCCTGTTCTCTGCCTTGCCCAGCTAAACCGTCAGGCAGAAGGAGCAGCAGACCACCGGCCAAAACTTAGTCACCTGCGTGAATCGGGAGCAATCGAGCAAGATGCGGACGTGGTAATGTTTATCCATCGTGAAGAATACTATCGACGCGGAGAAGATGCTGAGCAATTCGCCGGCATGGCGGAAATTATCATCGCGAAACAACGTAATGGCCCGGTTGGAGAGATCGAAGTGCTTTGGCAGAAAGACTTTACGAGGTTTGTCGACAAGGCCCCAGAACGCCTACAAGCGTTCGACGATTTCAATTCTGGAGCCGAAGCCGGAGTTGCGGGCGCAGACCCCTTCTAAAGTCTCTTTTAATCGATTTTTCTCTTCGATTTAGAAGAATTCAGACTCCAAAGCTGCGAAATCTGTCTTGCCTTGAATCTATATTTTCAGTTATTTTTGGGCTAACTTTCGGAGCCTAGATTGTGCTCTCCATTAAGGAGAATTCCATCTTTTGCTCTCCCAAATCAAATTGACGAAAAATCTCAGGTTCCATTTCCACATGGCATAACCGGAATGAATTACACGCGTCTGATGAAAACTTCTGCCTTCCCAACCCAAATACCGCTGAGTTGTTTCGTGTTATTCTGTTTTGCAACTCAGGCAATAGCTCAAACCAATCCTGAAGCTCCATCAGCATTCCGCCCTGGTTCCACGGGGCAGGTTCAACCAGCTAGTGGCCTACGTCCTGCTGGCCCACGTTCACCTCGAATTCAAAGCCTCAATCGCCAACCAGGTACCCCCGGGACAAGAGGGCCGGCACAGAACAGCAATCCTCAAACTGTCGAGGATATCAAGAAGGAAGAACAACAGCAACATTTGGAATATGATGGCTTACCAGTCGCTTCGATCGAATTTAAGGGAAACAGTTTTCTCACCGGCGAACGACTTTACGGGACCATTAAAACCAGAATCGATCGTTCCTTCGATGCGGCCATCGTCCAAGAAGACGTACGATCACTTTATGGAACAGGACTCATTCGTGATGTGCGGTTGCTAGTTAAGAAATCTAAACTGGGACTGCACCTCACTTTTGAGATCTTTGAACGACCCACGATTGCCGTCGTAAGATTTATTGGCAACCGCATGTATCTGGACAAAAAACTCACCAAAGAAACCGACCTCAAAGCAGGCGACGCTCTCGACCTATTCTCTATTGAAGATGCCACCCGAAAAATCCAGGAATTGTACCATGAGAATGGTTTCCCCAAAGCCCATGTAACCGTACTCGAAGGACTTAAACCCGGTGAACGCGATGTGGTCTTCTACATCAGCGAAGGCCCTCGGGAGAAAATCGCTACTGTCGAAGTTGTTGGCAATGACCCCCACTTAGCTCAGGATGCTCGTCTGCTCACACTTTTCGAGTCCAAAGCCCGGCTTAGCAACTGGATCATTGGGGGTGATTACATTCCCTCTAAAATCGAAAGCGATATGGAGAAACTTGTTGCCTACTATCGAAACCTCGGCTATTTTCAGGCAACTGTTGGCAGGCAAATTGACTATGACGATTCCGGTCACTGGGTAACGTTGCGATTCATCGTCAATGAAGGGCCGCGTTACCGAATTACAAATGTAAGAGTCGAAGGGAATGCCAACGTTTCAACCAATTCACTGTCGACATTGATTGCCACATCTAACGGAGACTACTTTCTCCGTGGTCAACTAAATAATGATCTTGAATCTATGCGAGAGCTCTATGGCAAACTTGGATACATCTACTCCAAAGTAAGCGCTGATATACGTTTCCGCGAAACCCCCGGCGAATTGGAAATCGTCTTTGATGTGGATGAAGGTGAACAATTTAAGGTTGGCGAAATCGCTGTGCATATTTCCGGCATCTCTCCTCATACTAAAAACTCAGTCGTACTCAACCGCTTATCGTTAATTCCTGGCGATCTAGCCAACAATCAGGAGATGCGCTCAAGTGAACGTCGTCTACGCCACAGTTCCTTATTTAATGATGGAGCCATGATGGGTTCACCTCCTACCATTGTCGTTCGCACGGAAGAGATCAATACTCCGGCAAAGAAATCCGGCTTACCTCCAGCACCAAATCCAAAATCAGCTTCGGGACCAAAAACTGACACCATTCGTGGCCAAAGTCCAGGTTTTAACTTCAATGGTCAGGTCGACCGCACGTCGCCCTTCCCATTGCCTCAATCTAATACACCACGGATTTCAACAAAATAACACCATGATGCTCTCAATCATTCTTAATAGAAAACTACCTTGTACGCTGGCCTATCTTGCATTCATCCTGACAGGCCTGGGATGTACTTCCAAACTTTCTACCAACCCTGCCAGTTCGCAACAAGCTATCGGCGAGAGGCAAACGCTTGCACAGCTTGCCGAGGAAACTTCAGTTGCCTCACAATCCCCGCACAAAGTTACCGTGGGAGCAGAGTATCATGAGTCCACTGAGTCTGCACAGGATGTCGCTCAACCAACGATCATCCTCCCCTCCGATGACCAAGGAACTGAGCGATCGGGGATAGAACTAGAAACCAATCCTGACGACACACTGATTCCACAATTTGATGATTCGGCATTCCATCACCAGGATGAGAATATATTAATCCGAGGCCAGAGCCCTGTGACGGATGCTGATTTTGTCGAACTATCTAATCCTTCAAAAATTCTTCGTGTTGATGACCAAGTGCAACTCGCGCAGATCCAGACCCCCAATAACGAAGGGGCCCCCAACGACAACTCCGTTGTCCCCCTGTTCGATCCAAATGCAGCTATGAACACCATACCTTTCGACGTTTATGTCGAGGAAGGAAGGACAGGGAGGTTTATGTTTGGGGTTGGGGTAAATTCGGATGCCGGAGTTACCGGTCAAATTGTTATCGATGAACGTAATTTCGATTACTCTGCAGTCCCAGCGAACTGGGATGACTTTATAGAAGGTCGCGCATTTCGTGGAGGCGGTCAAGGGTTCCGGCTCGAAGCCATGCCCGGAGAATTCTGGGAACGCTATATGCTGAATTATTCGAATCCGTATTTCCGAGATACCAAAGTCAGTTTTAATACCAGCGCTTTTATGTATGACCGGATTTATCGTGACTGGGATGAGAAAAGAGTTGGTGGACGAGTTGGGTTTGGCTACCGACTCAATCCAGACCTTAGTGTCAATCTTGGAATTCGATTAGAACGCGTCAAACTCGCTGATCCATCTATCACGGGAGTCGCTGATCTTGACGATGCTCTAGGGCACAATAATTTGGTAGGACTCAAGGTGGGTCTCAGTCACGACACACGAGACACGCCTTTTCTGGCAACCGAAGGATATTACTTAAATACTAACTTCGAACAGATTCTCGGAGATTATACGTATTCCCGGGGTAGCTTGGAGTATCGAAAATACTACTTGATACGTGAGCGGGCGGACGGAACCGGACGACACGTATTTTCCTGGCGACTGCAATACGACATTACAGGGGAAGACACTCCACTTTATGATCATTACTTTGCCGGTGGATATACCACAATGCGTGGTTTCGAATTCCGAGGAGCTTCGCCAGAAGAAAACGGTATTCGTGTCGGAGGTCACCAAAGATTCCTCGGAACTCTACAGTATTTATTCCCGTTCACCGCTGACGATATGCTTAAGGGAGTCGTCTTCACAGACTTTGGGACTGTCGAAAGAGACTACAATATCGACCCGGACAATTTCCGCGTGGTCGTTGGGGCTGGCTTGCGAATCTCCATGCCCTTCATGTCTCAGGCTCCGTTCGCGCTTGACTTCGGATTCCCGATTCACCATGCCGATACCGACGATAAGCAAGTCTTTAGTTTTTATCTTGGATTCAGCCGAGGCTAGTTCAAGTTAAGCATTACAAGCATTGTTAGAAGAATTAACAAGGCTCCAATAGTCCAAACAATGACGTTTTTGTTTCGTCTAAACTGTAACTTTTCCTCAGTAGTCCGACTCATTAATTCTATTTTGCCTGCCCCATAGCCAACAGTACGAGGTTCGTCTCGTAGCTTAATCGAAACAGGCTCCATGCCTTTCGGCTCCTTCGTCTCGACTGTGCTAATCATCGGAGTAGGGAGGGCAACCTTCTCACCAGGTTTTTTTACCACTCCATCCAACGCCTGAGGTAAAAACCCGCTATCAGACAGATCTTCTCCAAAGGCTGACTCCAGATCCTCCAACGCTGCGGCGATTTCTTGTTCTGCTTCTTGTTCTGCTTCTTGTTCTGCTTCTTGTTCTGCTTCTTGTTCTGCTTCTTGTTCTGCTTCTTGTTCTGCTTCTTGTTCCAGTACCGATTTAACTTGC
>Ga0115011_10000050_pt1 | contig 119299 bp, 94 predicted proteins | sample TroAtlMetagenome_2_FD_88705 | JGI IMG/M metagenome (GOLD analysis project Ga0115011, IMG submission 88705) | Marine eukaryotic phytoplankton communities from Atlantic Ocean - Tropical Atlantic ANT8 Metagenome | ecosystem: Environmental > Aquatic > Marine > Oceanic | place: Tropical Atlantic... | reverse complement strand
TGTGCGACGCACGCTACCTAACCTCTCCAGATAACCTAGGTCACGCCTTACCGTGGATCCGGAAACTTTTAATAAATTCGCCAAATTATGCAAAGTGGCAAATCCATCTAGCCGAATTAACTCTAACAATCGATTTCTTCGTTCTTCTGAACCCATCTGTGGCTACTACCTACGAAGTGATCCTCTTAAACGGTGAGCCCTAATGCGCTCTTTCTTGTAATATTATGTTCATATTATACCTTATTTTGAACGGAACATTCCATTGTTATGCGCATTTGTTGTCACAAGGGGGCGAAATAGGTCTGCTACACGCTATTTACAGTATTTCAGCCGATCGCCAATTGGGCAAAAACTTGTGAAATAAAGGTTTTGGTCGAGAATCAACCTAAGAAATGATCACTTTTCGATCTTGGACCTGGATTCGGCCCGTGGACAACCATTGCAAGACGGTGGGATATGCTTCGCATTCCGCCTGAAACACGCGAGCTGCGACGTCCTCCGCCTGATCGTCGTGATGGATAGAAACCGTGCGTTGGAGAATAATAGGGCCATGATCAAATTCGTTGTCCACAAAGTGGACCGTGCAGCCACTTATCTTAGCCCCGTAAGCAACGACGGCATCATGGACGTGGTGCCCGTACATTCCCTGTCCGCAAAAGGAAGGGATAAGGCTTGGGTGAATATTCACCACCCTGTTTTCGAAATCAGATGGGATTAAAACGTGTTTCAGGAATCCTCCCATAACAACATATTCGACACCGGCTTGACGACAGGGAGTGAACATCGCCTCACAATAATCTGAAGGTTGTTCGTAATCGCTTTTCCGAACTACCAGCTCCGGAATACCCGCCTTACGAGCGTACTCCAAGCCTGCCGCAGATGCCTTGCTGGCAATCACAAGCTTGATCTCAACCTGCAACAACCCTAGTTCAATCTTCTCAAGGATATTATGTAATGTTGTACCACCACCGGATATCCAGACAGCAATCGGTAACCGTCCGCTCATGACCCCATTACTCCAACGAGCTATTTACAGTTACATAAAGTTGAATATCCGCATCCGCAATCTTTCGCTCAACACTCTCGGCGTCCAAGCTTCCAATGACGACATTGTCAGCTAGGGTTTCTGCCGCAACAACATCCCCATGCTGATTCAACGTCTCTTGAAGAACGACCGACTCGGTTTCGATGGCGACGCTGATGCGATCAGTAAATTCGCAATTCAGTTCCTTGCGGCGATCCTGAATCATACGAATTAAGTCACGTGCATACCCTTCAAGAATTAACTCTTCGGTAAGCTCCGTATTCAGGACGACCACAGAATTTTTACCCTGAGCGGCAGCCCAGCCGTCTTTGGCTTGCAAACGGACCTGAATATCTTCATTATCCAGCACGACGGATTCTCCGCCCACTTCAATCGTTACGACACCATTCGCTTCCAACTGTGCAAGAAGTTCCCCCCCATTGGCTTCACCTAACACCGCCTTGACCTGAGGGATCAGCTTGCCGACTCTGGGTCCCAGCCGCTTAAAATTAGGCTGAATCAAATAATCAATATACTGGTCAGCTTCTGTAACATACTCAATCTGTTTCACATTGAGTTCTTCCCGCAACAATGCGTCATGTGATTTAAGCCACTGTTTATCCTTATCATCTCCAAGCACGACCTCAACCTTTTGCAGTGGCTGACGAACTTTAAGTTTTTCGTTCATTCGTGCGCTACGACCGAGGCTGGCAATCTCTCGCAATGTTGCCATTCGAACCGATAAAGCCTCGTCTTTAAGCTCATGCACGATCGTCGGGTAATTACAAAGATGAACACTTTCAGGTACACGCTCAGCAAACACGCCGGCTAACGTTTGCCACATATAATCGCTGAGAAATGGTACGAAGGGAGCAATTGCCTTGGTCAGCGTGATGAGACATTCATAGAGTGTCCAGTAAGCATCAAGTTTTTCCGTGTTCTGCTTGTCTGCGGCCCAAAACCGATCCCGACTTCGACGCACATACCAATTACTTAACGCATCCACAAATTCATTCAACGCCAGGGCAGCACCATAGTTGTCATAGCGATCCATACGATCTACAACGTCTTCGATCGTACGATGTAATTCGCTGAGCACCCATCGGTCAAGCTCACCGCGTTCCGCTACTTGCCGATACCCTAACGCAGACGTAAGGTCGTCCGCTGATAATTCGCCGACCTCACCCGCAAGCAATTCCTCCGGTGAAAACCCGTCAATATTGGCATAAATTGTAAAGAAGCTAAATACATTCCAAAGGCGCAACAGAAATTCGGGAATGCTTTCCTTAATCGACTGCTCTTTATATCGAATGGGGGTCCAGGGCGCTTGGTTTGCGAAGAAATACCAGCGTAACGCGTCGGCTCCGTACTTGTCGAATATCTCATTGGGTTCACGGTAATTCCGCTTGCTCTTCGACATTTTCCGGCCGTCTTCACCGAGCATCAACCCGAGTACGATGCAGTTGCGATAAGGATGGGGGTATCCTCCGCCGGCCACCTGTTCCGCGCCGTGTTCTCCGAAAAGCATCGTACTAATTGACAACTGGCTGTAGAACCAACCTCGAGTTTGATCAAGTGCTTCGCTAATAAAGTCCGCCGGAAACTGTTCCTTAAACTTCTCTTGATTAGTATGCGGATAACCCCACTGTGCGAACGGCATCGCGCCAGAGTCGTACCAGCAATCGATAACTTCTGAAACACGTTCCATCCGCCCGGTTTCCGCGAAGGGGGAAGCATAGGTAATAGCGTCGATATAGGGCTTGTGAACTTTAAGGTGGTCCGACAATTCGGAATTCTCTGCCTTAGCCTTGTCCCAAACCTCCGTCCCCGATAACCCATCCTTATCCAACAATTCCTGATACGAGCCAATCGCCTCCATCCTCCCCGTCTCAGTACAAACCCAAATAGGAAGTGGCGTCCCCCAAAAACGTTCTCGCGAGAGTGCCCAATCGACGTTGGATTCAAGGAAGTTTCCAAAGCGACCGTCTTGAATGTGATCCGGAAGCCAGTTGATTTGCTGATTATTAGCAAGCATATCATCGCGAAATTCGGTCGTCCTAATAAACCAACTTTCCCGGGGATATTGAATTAGCGGATCCTCATCAGCACGCCAGCAAAAAGGGTAATCATGCAAATACTGATCAAGCAAAACCAGCCGACCTCGCTCCTTTAGTTCCCGGCTAATATCTTTATCCGCTTCTTTGACCCAACGACCAGCGTAGGCACCGGCTACCTCTGTGAACTTCCCGTCAGGACCGACGGCGCAAATTAACTGAGGCCCCTCACCTTCCAAAAACCGCTGCTGCTCAGACACGAGGACATCGTAATCCGCCTCGCCAAAGGCAGGAGCCATATGAACTAAGCCCGTACCACTGTCGGTCGTAACAAAATCAGCCGCAACCACCCGCCATTGATGTACCTGCTCTCCTCCACTGCAAAGTTCCCCGCTAGCATCACCCAAATCTTTATAGAAGTAATCAAACGGCGGATCGTAGCGGAGTCCCAGCAGTTCAGTGCCTGAACAAGTCGACTCGATCGTTAACTCACGTTTGAACTGTGCCGCAAGTTTTTCAACAAGACTTTCCGCCACAATCAGAACCCTGCCTGTGTCAGCATCACGGACACGCGCATACAGCAAATCTACGTGCACCGCAGCAAATTGGTTGCTGGGCAATGTCCATGGAGTTGTGGTCCAAATTAGCAATGATTCATCCGGATGGTCACGCAGGGGGAATTCGACAAAGACGCTAGGATCTGCCACTTCTCGATAACCCTGCCCCACTTCCCCGGCGCTCAAGGCAGTTCCGCCTTGTGCCCACCACCAGACAATCTTATGTCCACGGTAAAGTAGGCCACGATCAAACAGGTTTTTCAGCGACCACCAAACACTCTCCACATAGGACTGGTGATACGTGACGTAGGCCTCATTGAGATTAGCCCAGAAGCCCAAACGTTCCGTCAGTGCTTCCCATTCCTGCATATAACGCCAGACACTCTCCTGACAACGATGAATAAACGGCTCGACACCGTATTCCTCGATTTCCTCTTTCGAATGGATTCCTAATTCTTTACAAACTTCAACTTCCACTGGAAGTCCGTGAGTATCCCATCCCGCTTTTCGCTCGCAAAGAAATCCGCGCATCGTCTTATATCGGGGAAAGAGGTCCTTAATCGAGCGCGTCAGACAGTGGCCAGGATGTGGCATCCCATTGGCCGTCGGAGGACCTTCATAAAAAACGAAACGCTCAGCATCTTTCCGGTTTTGCAGCGATTTCTCGTAGACGTCGCCCGCCTTCCAGCGTGACAACACCTCGCCTTCGAGCGCCGGAAAACTGGGGTTATTTGGTAGTGGTTCGAACATAGTAAGGATGAATCGTCACGAAGATAGGTGATTATTGTTAACCGTCAAGACAATCGATGTCTCTATTTATCCGCCCCATCTTCCTTATCATCTCCATCGCCTGATTTCTTACCCGCCTTCTTTCCCTCAGCTTTCTTCTTCTCCTCAGCAGCCTTCTTCTCCTCAGCAGCCTTCTTTTTTTCTGCCGGATCTACAAAAACAAAGTCGTTCTCGAATTCCTCAACGACATCATATTCGTCTTCTGCTTCTTCTTCGAAGTCATCATCGAACTCATCGTCAAAATCATCTTCATCAAAGTCCTCGAAATCAAGCTCTTCGTCTTCATCCTCAGCATATTCACCTTCACGCTGTGGTTGGCCTTCAAACGCTTCAGCCTCTAAAGGAAATTGCTCTGTTTGCAACTCCGATTCCTTGGTTTCCGGCATCGCTAATACGGTTGCCATTAATCACTCCTCAATGTCTCGTTCTTATTTGTAATTTACCTACAGGTGCTCACTAACAATCTGCAGGCAAATGATGGACGCTGTCAATTTATCGCAGGATAGAATATTCGACAACACTAGTATTCAAAATGTTCTCAGACGCCTCCTCAGGTGTGGTAGTCTGAATTAAAGACCACATAGGCTGTTGTCAGGTCACTTGTCCAAATCCTGGCCTCTTCGGCACCCTCGTCCAACTCAATTTCTATCAACACAGATTCGGATTCCGCCATCGATTTACTTACCTTTTCAGCATCAAAGGGGCATGGTTCCCCTCCTTCAAAAAGCAGCATGCCGTTCAGACGCAACTTCAAGCCCTGCACGTTGAATTGTACTCCTGCATAGCCTGCCGCGGACGCAATGCGTCCCCAGTTAGGATCATTCCCTGCTATACAAGTTTTTACTAGATTACTACTTCCTATCGTCTCGGCAATCTGTTTGGCATCTGCTTTGGAGGCCGCCCCTTGAACGAGGATATCTATCAAGTGTGTCGCGCCTTCGCCATCCGCGGGGATCTGCTTTGCTAATTGAATCAGTGTTTTTTCGACCTCGGCCGAGACTTTGTCTAGGTCATCCCCCGTCAGTGGCAATGAGTTAGCCACGCCGTTTGCCAGAAGCAGGACCGTGTCATTGGTACTCGTATGACCTTCCACACTGATACAATTAAAACTCTTGTCTACTGCTCGCTTGAGAATTTGCTGGGCACTTTCCTGGGAAAGGTTTGCATCTGTCGTCACTGCCGCCAGCATCGTCGCCATATTGGGGCCGATCATGCCGGCTCCCTTAGCCATCGCCGCGATCCGCACGATTCCCTGACTTGTTTCAACGATACTACCCGCAGTCTTTCTGCCTTGATCCGTTGTCAGAATGCCATTGGCTGAATCGAGAAAGGCTTCTAAACCGGATGCCAGGCTACCCACTCCCTCTGCCGATGCCGGGATCAGCTTTTCCATCGGCAGAAATTCACCGATAATACCGGTAGACATCACGAGGACCTGTTCTGCCTCGATCCCGAGTAGTGCAGCCACATCTGCCGCCATCTGTTGCGCATCCTGTATCCCTCGGCTTCCCGTGCAAGCATTGGCGTTTCCACTATTGGTTACAATAGCGCGTGCCTGAGTCCCAGGTGTCCGGGAACGGCACAGATTAACCGGTGCAGCACAAATTAAATTCTGAGTATAAACGCCCGCAACTACAGCGTCTCTGTCACTCACGATCAACGAATAATCTGGACTGTTGGAATCGGACTTGAGGCCGCAATGATGTCCAGACCAACTGAACCCCTGAGGTAAACATTCTTCTTTCATACCATTCTTGCCCTTAAAGAAGCGCCGTGGTTTCTTCGTAACCACACATCAGGTTGAAATTCTGGACCGCTGCGCCCGAAGCGCCTTTGATAAGATTGTCGATACAACTTAACACAACAAGGCGATCACCGGACTGAGCCACATGCAGGTCGACAAAATTTGTGTGACGCACCGCGCGAGTTTCAGGCGGATTTGCAGTGACCCTAATAAAGGGTTCATTCCTATATGTTGTCTGAAGCACATCTATCGCGTCCGCAGCCGTCATCCCATTCGCCGGGTGCACGTAACAGGTGGATAAAATGCCGCGATTCATAGGTACTAAATGGGGCGTGAAAATCACATCCGCATTTTCCGTGCCCGCAGACGTCAGAAACTGTCTGATCTCTGGTGTATGCCTATGAGTTCCGACACCGTAGGCCTTGATGCTTTCATTACATTCCGGGTAGTGAAATGGCAATTTAGGGCTCCGTCCCGCACCGGTTACACCACTTTTAGAATCAATAATGATCCCACGCATTTCTATAATTCCATGCTTCACCAATGGCGTGAGAGGTAAAATCGCCGAGGTGGGATAACACCCGGGATTTGCTATCAAGGATGCGTTCGCAATTTGTTCCCGAAATAATTCCGGTAGCCCATAGGGGACGTTACCGATTCGTTCCGGATCCGGATGCGTAATACCGTACCACTTCTCATAAACGTCAATATCCTTTAGACGATAATCCGCGCTGAAATCCACAACCTTAACGCCGTTATCGACAAGTGGCTTGACACAGGTCGCAGAGGCAGCATGAGGTAAACAACTAAAGGCTACGTCAACCTTCTCGCCCAACGCTTCCACATCAAGCGTTTCGAGATGCAGGTCCAGACAGCCACGCAGCTCGGGGTGAACCTCACTTACATGTGGTCTGTTTTCCTGCCTTGAAGTCAATGCAACGATTTCGACCTCTGGATGGCGAAGTAACAGCTTTAGCAGTTCTAAAGCTGTATATCCGGTCGCACCCATTACTGCGATTCGCGTTACCATGATTTTGTATCCGTTAGCAATAAAATTCACTAAACCTCAGAAGAAGCCAACCCTTGCGAGGGCTTGCCAAGTGGACTGAGTTTCAATGACCTGACTCTGAAGCAATAAGTATAACTTTTACGGGCTGTTTGCTTAACGGGGGAAATCTGACATTAATACACTTAGCTCCGCAAGCATCATAGCGCTTGCCCCCCAGATTTCCTGCCCCTTTACCTTGAAACATGGCACCTCGCGATGCACTCCGGCCAATTCACGCGTCGTGCTACTAATGCAATCAGCCCCTACCGCCTCCAAAGGAATATCGATCACCCGATTAATTTCAGCTTCATCGACAGTGTAGGAACCCGGTCGCGGACCGATGCCGACAATGGGCATTACGAGATTAAAACTGCCAAACACGTACATAGGGGTCAATATCCCCAACACCTCAATCTGATCTGACTTGATCCCCGTTTCCTCGTTGCATTCACGCACCGCCGCCTCTTCCCAACTTTCGCCAATCTCCAAGCCCCCACCCGGAAATGCCATCTCACCTGCGTGGAATTCCAGATCATCCCTACGCTTCACCATGGGAATCGTTATTTCACCGCCACGCGCATGCATAAGAAGCATTACCGAAGCCCGACGGGCGTCACGAGGAGCAGGCCCCCTGTGTCGCCCATAACTCATCGCTGGCTCCAGAAGCATTTGGGAATGGTGTCCCGGCAACGGCTCGTTAAAACGTTTGACTAAGTATTTTTTTAGTTTATTAATCATTGGCTACCGACGAATTTAAAGACACCGTAATACGAGAACTTTCCCGGGGGGGGAAACATTTTTCTAAAACGAGTGTCCTTGTCGAAACGGTGCCGAGTTTCTTCAGAAAACTGCGTGAGGACTAGGTAGTCGGCGTCATAGCGTGCACAGTTTGCTGCTAGTAAATCATTACCGACTCTACTTAGACTCCGCGAACCATCAATAAAAGGATAAACCGCATTTCGACGTTCGTTCCATTCCATGAGCGATTTGGCGTCCTGAGGCATATCCTTACGCGTCACAACTTCTCCGCGACCCGAGTACCATTTAAATGTTTGCTGACGTAATGGAGTGATCGCTATTGAGTCTCTGGAAGAATGATTCTTCATCCATAAGCATGCCAATTGCCAATGGCGATGAATTCGGAGCGTATTCTCTTTCCTGGCCAACGGATCCTTCTTCTTTGATTTTGGTAGCGTGAGGACGTCACTTCGTGGACGTGGATCCCAGTAACGATCACCCAATGCATCAGCCAAGTAAAGCCCCACGACGAGCAGCAGGATGCTGCCGCTAAGCCGCACACCGCCAGCGCTCTCACGACAAACTCCATACACGACCACGCAGGCCATCACACTGGACGCCAAAGGCACTAGCACGTCACTCGTGCGGTAAAAATAAAACCGAAGCAGGCGGTGTTGTAAGGGCGAGTCATCCCCAATCCCAAAAGTTATCAACACACCTACCGCTGCAAATAACAGGCTAATCACCGCAGGGTAAACCACTAGTTTATGCGACGGTTGTCGCCATTGAGAGGAAAGACTCCAACCAAACCCAAGTCCCACCACCATGACGAGAAACATTAGGATGCGTTCCGTGGAAAAAGTCGTGACCACGAGGTGATGGGGTAACCTTACATGTACGTAGAGGTAGTTAGCTTCGGCCGCCACGTTCGGATCCGAACTCGACAACAGCAGGCCCGGCACCAGGCCTCCTAGCGAAAGGAAGCCCCCTAACATCAAACACATTACTTCCCCGCGAGCGGGTTTCTTCTTAGTCGAAACTAATGTCCCTATACGGTAAATAAGCAAACACAATACGATCCAACCACCAACTAACACATGAATCGCGGAAGCCGTTCCAGCTAAGAGCCAGGTTTGGGACCACTTGGATTCCAAGGCCCTGTTGCCCCCCCAAAATGCCAGACCATAAGCAATCGTCTTCGCTTCAAACCCACCAATGACCCACTCGCCAGCCAGATGAAAATTTTCAGACAGGATGACAAACACCGAACCAACAAACACGCCTACCAAAGGGCCCTTCGATACCTTCCGCCCAAGCGTCACTAACGCCGAGCCAATCAAAACCCACGAAACTATCCTGCCTATCCAGGCCACGACGGGAAGTTCAAACAGAAGGGTTAGCCACCCAAACATCCAATAAAAGCACAAATGTGCATCTGCTGAGGATAAAAAAAAGTCGGTCGGACAAAAGCCAGGATCCCAATAATGCTTCGCCTTTACGAGGTAATGCGCCTCATTCACATCCGGGGGAGGATTGCCATGAGATAAGGCAAAGACCAACACCAGCAAGACCACTTCCAACAAGTAGCCCAGTGAGTTGATCTGATACTTTTTTGTTTCGCCGTGCAAGTTAAGCTCTCAGGATTCACGAAGACCGTTAGCCTTCAAGGGCTGAAATGGCCTTAAAATTGCCCTTAAGTGATTGATATAGATTCTGGTAAACGGGAAAACGAGCGTCATATATCCGTTTTGTTTTTCTATCCACCGGCGTCGAACTTGTTTCCCGAATGGTGGCAGCACATGCCTGCTGTACATTCTTATAGGCTCCTGCACCTACGGCGGCAAGCAACGCCACACCATAGGCCGGTCCCTGTTCTGCATTGATCGTCACAGCCTTCGTACCAAATACATCGGCCTGCAATTGTCGCCACAGTTTACTTTTGGAACCGCCGCCGGAAACACGTACTTGTTTAACGGGCACCTTCATCCCCCGAATGATTTCGAGACTATCTCGCATTGAGTAGGTCACCCCTTCCATGATGGAACGCGCCACCTGTGCGCGGGCGTGCGCTAGGGTCAAACCTACAAAACACCCTCGGGCGTCAGGGTCAGCATGCGGAGTTCTCTCTCCGGCGAGGTACGGAAGGAAAAACAAACCGTCCGAGCCTGGACACGCCTTGCTTGCTTCCCGGTTAAGGACATCGTAGACCTTTTCGCCAACTTCCGAGCATAATTGTTCCGCGAACCATTGTAACGAACCTCCCGCACAAAGATTGACCCCCATCATATGCCATTTACCGCGAACTGCGTGACAAAAAGTGTGCAATCGGCCAGCAGGATCTACTTGCACTTCGTCACTATGAACAAACATCACGCCTGACGTACCAATCGAGGTGGAAAGAACTCCGGACTTAACCACCCCAGTACCCACGGCATTGGCAGCGCAATCACCTGCTCCCCCAACGACGACACAATCCGATGTCAATCCAAGTGTCTTGGCCACTTTCTTGGTCAGAGTACCAGTAACGTCCTCCGACTCATAAACCTTCCCGAACAACGACTCGTCAAGATCCAATTTACTCAAGAGCTTTGTAGACCACCCTCTTTTCCTGACATCCAGCAATAACATTCCACTGGCATCGCTAACCTCCGTGGCATACTCTCCCGTCAAACGGCGGCGCACATCATCTTTGGGCAAGAGAACTTTGTGCAAGCGAGCATAATTACGAGGCTCATGATTTCGCAACCAGAGAATTTTAGGGGCCGTAAAACCCGTGAGCGCAGGATTGGCAACCATCTTGATCAAAGAACGACGTCCACCGGCCCTACTTTCAATCTCCTCACATTCCTCCGCAGTACGCTGGTCATTCCACAATAGTGCCGGACGAATAACCTTATCGTCTTTATCCAAAAATACACTACCGTGCATCTGTCCGGATAACCCAATTGCCTTAATGGATGCTGCCGGTTTACCCGCTTTGGAAACCACGTTACGGATTGTTTTTACTGTGGCCTTCCACCAATCCTCCGGGTTCTGTTCACACCAGAGCGGTTTCGGGTGAAATAATTTATAACGAGCGCTGTCTTCCGCAAGAATTTTCCCTCGCTCATTTATCAAAATCGTTTTCGTACCCGAAGTACCAATATCGACGCCAAGAAAGTAACTCATCCTGTCTCCATTATCCTGTGGGCTTTTACATTTACATATCCCCGCGATCCCTTGGCAGGTAATACAATAAAGTATTCTATTATTTCCCCTGCCTTCAACAAGGTCGGCCTCGTCTTCCCAATCTAATTTGATTTTGGTCTCATGCTCAAACCTTCCGCTCTCACCCTTCTCATTTTGGCGACCTCCCCGTTACAGGCTACCGAGCCGCTCAAGCTTCCGGTTCCAGCGGAATGGCGTGTCGAAAACACCTCCTACCCGCCACCGTGGGCCCAAACACTGCCATGGAAGGGAACCATCCAACTACGTTTCCCGAAGTCTTTCTTCGATTCTCATAGTGATTATTTCTGGTCCTATCCCATCCTTTACCAACTCCGGGGCGATGCCATCACAAATAACAAAGAACTCAAACGGGCGTTGCTGGAATACGATGCGGGCCTTTATGGCAGCAAGTATCCTAAGGAAAAAATAAAAATAACCCTCGGCTCGGGGCGGGCAGACGAGAACTATCCAATAATTATCGTGGATGGCTTCGATCCGTTCACGACTAACAAACCACTACGCACCTGGATCGTATACCATCGACGTTACGAGAAGAAATCTGACACAACGACCATACTACTCTTACGTAGTTCACAACCTTACGACGCCGAGAACGAGGTCTGGAAAACGCTTCGGACGATGTTTCGACCTCAGACTGGTTTTTAGTCATGCGGCATTTCTGCGACGCCCACCACTCGCCCCAAAGACCAGGTAATTAGCTTGCTACCCATGAAAAATTCGCCGACCTGGTTTCCCTGGGCATCTATTTTCTTTTGGTAGAACAGGTAAGGTGCCAGGCTTCCGTCATCTCGACGAATCCAATACCACTGCATCGGCACGAGCTTGTCCGCCATGAAAGTTAGTCAATCGCAGGATGGTAGCCGGTGGCTTTAGTTAGAATTCGATAGAAACCTTTACCTGCAGTAATATACAAAGTATGAATTTCTTTTCCGCGGCCAAAGCTCACATTGGTCGGAAGTTCAGGGGTTTCGATATAACCTAACTCCTCTCCGTCTGGCGTGAAAATCACAATCCCAAATCGACTGGCACTACGGACGGCAGCATAAACCCGACCATCTCTATCGACCGTCATGCCATCAACTCCCGTCTCGCCACCAAAATCATGAAGCACTTTCCGACGAGACAACTCTCCCCGACGGTTTACATGAAACGAATTCAACGTCATCCGACCGGGCTCAAAGCCTTCTTCCAAATCCGCTTTAGCGGAACCATTATCCGTCTCGGCGATGTAAACCGTCCTCTGGTCAGGTGACAGCACTATCCCGTTCGGCTTATCAATTTCAGCGGTTGCAATCGACAGCGTATTATCCACGTCCAACCGATATACATCGAAACTTTCCAATTCCAATTCTTCCGGACCAACATATTTAGGGTCTGTAAAGTAAACTCGCCCCTTCCGGTCAATGACGATATCGTTTGGCGAATTAAATCGCTTGCCTTCGAACTTCGAATGAAGAACCTCCACAGACCCATCTTTTTTAAATTCCACTAAGGCTCGGTGTCCCCCCAAAGGCGACGCACAACAACCAAGCAATCGCCCATCACGAGTAAACATCAGTCCGTTACCCATTCCACTGTCCGGGCAATAGACATCTGTTTTACCTGTGCGGGGATTAAACCGCATAACCCGTGCCGGACCAGAATCAAAGGGCTGCGAAAAGTCTGAGAAGTACATATTCCCGTCTGGGCCTGCTGACGCCCCTTCCGTGAAACCCCCTTCTTCCCACAAAGTCTCCAATTGTTCCCCGTCAATGAGGACGCGACTCCCACCCTCAATCTTCAATTCATCTGCCATACCCATTCCCGCCATCAGCATGAAAGAAAACAGAACACTGCTGTTTAACTTTTTCATCTCTCTATACCTTTGTATTTCTAGCATCCGCCTGTTTAGAACCTAGTGGAACAAACCACCGACAACCAATGCTTCGAGTCGTTTGAACGTTGAGTTCCATTGTAGCACTTCAACAGCAACTTCGCCTTTCAGGGGGAATTCGGACGACTCAATGACTTCCGCTAGACGATCCTCAAAATAAAGTTCGACAGCGGTCCCGTCGGACATGACACCATTAACCGTCCTACCTCTCTGATAATTGTCAGGTAATTTGAATGAAAAAGTCCGTTTGAAAGATTCAAGTTGTACAACAAACTCGTGCGCTGCACCCTCTAGCAATTCTTCGAGGCGTTTCAATTCAACGGAATAGGGCTTGGCATTTTTGATAGCTTGCAACTGGTCAATCAGTCGATCTTCGTGAAACAAGTCGTTATCGCCAGTCTGTTTTTCAACAGCAGGATCCTTTTCGGCAGTATCCACTGCCTGATTTCCCAACTCCCTATCGTAATCGTTGACAGCATCTTCTATTGAGGCTACCGACGACTCCGGCATCTCGCCCCGCTGGACAGTGGAAGAGATCTGGTCGTCCAACGATTCACTCTCCGTCGCGTGTGATTCCATTGGCTCGCTTGCCTGTGGGCCGGCGCCACCAGCAATTCGCTTTTGAATGATTTCCCGGTGAACGAGCAGCAACGGGGAATCAGGATCGACCATCTTAATCAAAGAAATCCACCCCTGATATTCAGAAAACGACACCGTAGTATCCTTGCCCATCTTCAGTCGATGCTGAACCGCACGCACCCAACGCCTCCGACTACGTGGGAGGCTAACCTTATCATTTACAACAAGCCCCGTTACCTGCTGACGTCTGTGATAACGAATGATCCGTTTCTTCTTCTTGTTGAGCGTGTACTTATAATCCCTTAAAATGACACCCGTATGTTGTAATAGCCGATGCACAACATTACGATCATAGCTTTTTAATGAAAAGGTTAAGTCATCTGCGTAACGGGTGTAATTCGCGTTAAACTTTTCTGACAAAGCGAACAAACGAATATCCATCGCCTTATTGATAATATTACTTATCACTGGACTAGTGGGAGCTCCCTGTGGTAACCCCATACCGTAACAAACCAACTTCGTAAGCAAATCAGCTCCTGCCGGATCCCAGCCGGTCTCTGACAAGTAACGATTGACCCTGATCCTGTATGTATTAGGAAAGAACTCTTTGATATCGAGCTTGATAACAACCTCGTGCCCCACATGGGGTTTGGCATTATCAACAATCGACCTTCCTTTGACGAAGCCGCAGGCAGAGGGATGAGTTTCATAATTCGCGAATAGTTTGTGATAAAGAGCGAGTTGTATCTTCTTCGTTTGTGGATCAGGAATTTGCAGTTCCCTGAATCCGCCTGAACGTTTAGGTATACGAGCCACTTCATAACCAGGTTCCCAGTCAGAACCTAAGCCCTCTAATTCGGGGACCAACTTGTAAATACGAGAAATACCGGAAACCGGTCCGTAAACTTCCGGTGCCAACTCACGTTTTCGCTGCGCCACGACTGCTTTTTGAACACGGGATAAACGTTTGAAACCATCAAGATTGACGACCTTGTCCTGACTGACGTTCTTCGCAAGTCGATTCAAAAACCGAACGCACACGATAAAAGCGAGGAAGAGGAGCAAGATGCTAAAGCATATGGCAGCCCCGGCACCGTCTGCAAACAACATATCCAAATTTTGCATGAGTTTAAATCCGCTAATACCAAAAAAATAGGTTGGCCCGAATAACCACCCGGACCAACCCTAAGACGACTCCCTGCTATGGCTATGCCAATGCTGCCCGTAGCATACGGTGCAGTTAAAAATAACGCAGCGAAGCAAGGCAAGTTTTAACTGCACCGTAGGCTACGGGCAGCACAAATACCTTTCCCAACTGCAATTCCCAAGGATGACGAAACATCACCCTATAAACGCCAAGGCTATCGTGTCCTTAAAGCCTACCTAAAAGACCAATCTTTTCGCAAGCAAACTAGTGAAAATCCAATACGCGATGCCTATAGTCTTATATAGGCATCGGACCTAAGACTACTCAGACCTTTCAGAACGAACGATTTCATACTATGAGAACCTCCGGCGTTATTTTCGTTTTACTTCTGTTGCCGACGGCTGTTTGTCAATGTACTGCCGGGGACTTACTTGTAACCATCAGTGAGAAAACCACCCACATTACCGCCCCCCTCAAAGCAGATGGATATCCCGATTATCTAGCAGCGCTTAACGCCAAGGTTCGGAGTGAGACGACCCCTCAAAACAATCTTGCCCTCGGACTCTGGGAAACGTTTGGCCCGTCTGGGATTCCCGTGGAGCTTAGACCGTTTTTATTTGAAGCCATTGGCGTCGACGAAATTCCTGTTGAAGGAGATTACCTGGTCGACTTGGGCACTTACCAAAATCAACAACTCGGCCAATTTGACGCATCCAAAACAACCAACGATGAATATGCCGCTAAGTCACGCCAATTTGAAGAAGCTTATAGTTTTGTAGTGGGAAACCATTGGACCAAGCAAAGCCACCCGCTCGTTTTCCAGTGGTGGGAGCAAAATCACAATCATATCGAAGCGCTCGTACAGATTACAGCAACACACGACCAGTATTACCATCCCTATGTGTTACCGTCTGGCTCTGGTGACGGAGACAAGGAGCCTGGTTCCCCTGTTTTAATTTCCATCCTTCTCCCCGGGGCCCTACAAGCACGAGAGGCGGCGCGAACCTTATCGATCGACGCCCATTACCATCTCGGGCAGGGGAATATCGATGCGGCCATCCGCAGCGCTATTGCCACACATCGCATAGGGAGACTTACTGCACGGGGTGGTACTGTCATCGAAGGGCTCGTTGGGATAGCCATCGGTAGTATCGCGTCGTCAATAGATCGACACATCCTAACCGCCGATGGTCTTAATGCAAAGCAACTTGAGAATCACCTCGCTCAGTTACGCTCCCTACCCTCGATGCCATCCATGATAGATAAGGTCAATTTAGCGGAGCGTTATACGTTCCTCGACGCTGCAATTCATGTCGCTAAAAATGGGGCTTCTTCGCTAGATCTTTCCACCGGCAAAACAGCAAATTCTATCACTAGAAACCTTCGAAATACCATCTCTTCAAGGATCGTTGATTGGGATTATGTTTTGAGCAAGGGTAATTATTGGTACGACGAAATCTATCGGGTCGGAACTATTGAAAACATTCCCGAACGAACTGAACGACACGCTGAACTCGTAAAACGATTCGAAGCGATTCGCAAGCAATCCAGCGACCCCATAAGCCTGGCAAAAGAAATACTTCTAAGCGGCAAGTCACTTCCCGAGATCACTAGCGAACAAGTAACTAACATCTTGATTTCGCTGATGATGCCTGCATTTAGCAGAATCTCCGATGCCGAAAATCGGTACTTAATGGAAAACGAGATCAGCCAGTTGGGAATCGCTTTGGAATTACACTACCTGAAAAACAACTCCTATCCCTCAAACCTAAAAGCTTTGACCGGGCCGAATCTAAAAGATGTGCCCAACGACCGATTCAACGAGGGAGGCCTCACTTACAAAAGCACGGCAACAGGTTACCAACTTTATAGCTTCGGACTGAACCGACAGGACGATCGCGGGCAAACCCGAGAGGATGACCCTGATGCAGACGACCTTGCCCTGAAACGCCAGCATTAAAAAGCGAATTCTACAATTCCACTATCTTCACGGATATCTGAAATCTCTCCCCTTATTTTTGAATGCGAAACTACTGGCGTGTCATTGTCCAAAAGCCTGGCCGAGGGATCAACCAAAGGTTTTCGCGTGCCCCAGATCGTAGGCCGAATAGTCGATGGCTGGATACAATTGACACTTCCGTTCACGTCAGCTACACCTTCTATATCCTCGCTGGTTAGGTAGAATATTCTTCGTTGATAGTAAAGGTAATCAAGTCCCTGCATGGGGGCATCAGCCGTCAATTTAGAGTAACCGACCACAGTTTGATCTTCGCTGGCTGTTAGGAGCGGACCACGCCGACTTCTGGCATTTTTCACGAAGGCCGTACGGACGTATGGCAAATCTAAGACCGGTCGAATCCAAACAATACTGCGTTCATACGCCAGTGGATTATCATGGTCCCAATCTACAAGGTTATCCGCCGAAATCACGCGCCGAATCTCGAGTCTTCCATCGTCATGTATGATATTCCTAGTTTTCACCATCTTTAAGGACCACCTTTGAGAAAGCTGCGAATTTCAACTTCGAACACTATTTAGTAATGCAACCTACGTGCCAATTCGTTTTTTTTTGTTAATTCCTTTCAACTAAGGGGGAATCTGTAGTTCTTAGTCCCTCCCGATTATCTACAATGCACCGGCGATGTATCAAAATCTCACACTGGTGTATCATTTGCAAACAGGTCCATGACATTATTCAGGCGATCCTGCTAGCTCCTTATAACGGGCCCAAACCTTACTCATCCGCTACAACAAAAACTATGACAATCACAGCAACCATTCTCGCCGGAATCCCCAAATCTAACTATTCGCTTTATCACAAGGTTCGATTTCTTGTCGGTGACCCAACAGCCCTCATTAAAATAGAAGGGAGTTCGGATGACCACTCGATGTTTATCGTAAGAGATATCGAAATGCAGAGGGCTCGGCGTGACGCTCGAGCTGACAGAATCTCCTGTCCGGCAGATCACACACCTGAAGCAGGGCTTTCAGGCGATCGCGAAACTGCAACCGCCCAAGCCACGGCGGAATACCTAATCAGCCAAAACGTTACTACAATCACAACGGATCGTAGTCTGCCCTATATTTTTGCTCATCATCTTCTACTTCGCGGACTAGAAATTCAATACGATGCCAACTTAGGCGTATTGGAGCGTCGGCAAAAAGACGCCGAAGAATCGGCATGGCTACAGCAATCGCAATCGATCACGGAAGAGGCGATGCGTCTGGCATGCGAACTTATTGCCAACGCCGACGTGAATGACCAGCAGCAATTAGTCCACCGAGGCGAAGTACTCACATCCGAACGCGTGCGTTCGGTTATAGATATCTTTCTGTTGGAACGAGATTATTTCAATCCCAAGAGTATTGTTGCTTGTGGCACGACTGGCGCTGATTGCCATGATTATGGTTCTGGCCCGCTTTATACCGAGCAACCTGTCATCGTCGACATTTTCCCTCAAAACCGAAAGACACTGTATTACGGGGATTGCACTCGTACCGTTGTGAATGGACACATCTCTGATACGCTTGTTCGAATGCACACGGCGGTTTGCGAGGCTAATGCGGCAGGTTGCGCTGCAGCCAGACCTGGTGTAACGGGCGAAGACGTCCATAAAGCAACCATCCAGGTAATCCTTGAAAATGGGTTCAAGACGGGGCTGCCATCTGATAGTGATCCTGAGTCATTTTGTAGTATGACTCATGGCACCGGACATGCCGTCGGGCTCGAGGTTCACGAACCTCCTTTGCTCGACTTCGGCGGCCCGGAACTACTACTTGGAGATTGCCTCACCATCGAGCCTGGACTTTATTGTCGCGCACTCGGTGGAATCCGTGTTGAAGACATGATCATTCTAACTGAACAAGGCAACAACAACTTAAACACCCTCTACACTGGATTAGACTGGAAAAACTAGCAGCCCTATGAATATTGTCTCTTTAATCGACCATGCAATCCTGCATCCCACTGCCGACGACTCCGAACTTACTAAGGGCTGTGAGTTGGCGGCTCAGCTAGAGGTCGCCACTGTTTGCGTCAAGCCTTATATGGTCGCCCGAGCGGTTCAACTCCTTCATGGTTCACCAGTAGGTGTTGGTACCGTCATTGGATTCCCGCATGGAGGGAATGCAACGATCGTCAAAAGCGCTGAAGCCGAACGTGCCTGCCTCGATGGTGCGGAGGAACTCGATATGGTCGTCAATGTAGGCCGTGTCCTAGCTGAGGACTGGGAATATGTTCAAGCCGATATCGCGGCCGTGCAGATCATTGCCCGTAGTCACAAGGCGTTGTTGAAGGTTATCTTCGAGACCGATTACCTGCAAGACTCCCACATAGTTAAACTCTGCAACATATGCTCCGAACTGCAAATTGATTTTGTCAAAACATCCACCGGTTTCGGATTCACAAAACGCGAATCCGGCGACTACAACTATACCGGTGCCACCATTGAACACATTCAACTTATGCTAGACAACGTGGATGGCAGCGTACAAGTCAAAGCGTCGGGCGGAATCCGAACCTACGAATACGCAAAACAACTGTCTGATATGGGGGTGACCCGGCTGGGCACCAGTGCCTCTCAGGCAATTGCCGATGGCGGAGTTGGAGAAGGTTACTAGACTCGTGACAATCGAACACTTCAGTACGCCGCCTGTCGAAATCATCCGCCTAAAACGCGACGGACATGCGCTTTCCGAAACCCAGATCTCGCAACTGATCAAGCAATATCAGAACGCTACCTTGCTCGATTCACAAATGGCAGCATTTGCCATGGCCACTTGCATCCAGGGAATGAACGCCGACGAGACGTATTACCTTACAAAGGCAATGCTGGATAGTGGATCTCGTCTCGTTTGGCCCACCGACTCTGTCGTTGTGGATAAACATTCTACCGGTGGAGTAGGTGACAAAGCATCCTTGCTCATAGCCCCTCTTCTCGCTAGTTTTGGTGTTCGCGTTCCAATGATCTCCGGTCGGGGACTCGGCATTACTGGGGGCACCCTGGATAAATTGGAGAGCATCCCGGGATTCAAAACCTCTCTCTCCTTAGTCGAGTTACAAAATACGGTGAACGCCACAGGGTGCGTCATTACGGGCGCAACCGAAGAAATTGCTCCCGCTGATCGAATGCTATACGGCCTGCGGGACATCACCGGCACGGTCGCATCTATCCCGTTGATCACCTCAAGCATCCTTTCAAAAAAACTAGCCGAGTCTCCCGATGCCCTAATTTTCGATGTCAAATGCGGTACCGGCACCTCCATGAGAAGTTTAAAGGAAGCCCGTGAATTGGCAGCCATGCTAGTGCAGACCTGTCGTCGATTTTCTGTCAAAGCCAAGGCCATCATCACGGACATGGACCAACCTTTGGGGACGGCTATTGGAAATGCTGCCGAAGTACGAGAAGCATTACTTTCATTTTCTGGGTCTGGCCCCCCCGACCTGGTTCATCTGGCTACTACCTTCGCATACGAATTATTAGTGCTAAGTGGGAAAATGGTCACGTACAACGACGTCGCTGAGAACCTCACCAACGGTTACGCCCAAAATCATTTCGAAGACATGGTTAAAAAACAGCATGGCAAGTTATGCCAACTTGCCAGCCCTCACTGGACCCCCTTGATAGCCACACAAAAAGGCTACCTTGCACGGGTAGATACGGGTGCCCTCGGAGCGTTGCTTGTCCGGATGGGAGGGGGGCGTCAACTACCTGATGACACGCTCGACCCCAGCGTTTCGCTGGCAGTTCCTAAAAAGGTTGGTGAACTCATAGAAAAAGGTGACGTCATTGGTGCTGTTTCCCACACAACTCCCGAGCCTTACCTCAACGAACTCAGGGCAACGCTCCACATTTCCAACACCCCCGTTGAGCCACGCCCTCTGATAATGGGAACGGTCACTCAGGACGCAGATAAGGAATAACGATGTCACCTACAGAATTAATACAACATGCACTTAAGGTCCGCCTAAATGCTTTTGCTCCATATTCTAACTTTCTGGTCGGCGCCGCGGTCTGCAATGCCCAAGGAGAATATGCCGTCGGTTGCAATGTGGAAAATGCAGCTTATGGAAGCACTATCTGTGCGGAAGCCGCAGCGCTCAGTCAGGCCGTCGCAAAGGGTATCCAAGCCATTACCGATATCGCCATCGTTACAACGTCGGGCGTTACTCCATGCGGTAATTGTCGCCAGCTCATTGCTCAATTAGCTCCGGACTGCCGTGTGCATCTCGCAAATCTCGAGCCTAATACGACACGAACCATAACCATCCGTGAATTACTCCCGGATGCCTTTACCTCAGTCCCTCAGTAACTACAGTAACAGCCCGGGAAGTCGATCGACCATCAGAGTACGCTGCTCAAAGGCATAGGCAAGCTGAAGCACTTCCATATCACGTCGAAATCGTCCCACAATCTGTATCCCAACGGGCAAACCCGTTGGTGTAAAACCTGCCGGGATAGAAATCGCCGGCATTCCCGTTACCGTTACAAAATAACATGACTTCATCCAATCAATATAAGTTTCCATTTGCTGCCCGGAGATCTTCCGGACAAATGGCTCGTTGATATCAAACGGAGCGACCTGACTCACTGGAGCGACTAGAAAGTCATAGCGTTCGAAGAACTGCCTTGTCTTCTGGAAAAGCGAAGTTTGACGTTGCTGGGCCTTCCCCACTTCCGGCCCCGTCAATTGGCGTCCCTGTTCGATATTCCAGAGAACGGTATCCTTCAGGTCAGCTTCATGGCGAGACACCAAGGGACCAAACTTCATCTCAAAACGGAAAGCACGTAGCACTTTAAAGACTTCATCCGCACCGTCGAAATCTGGACATGCCTCTTCTACAACACATCCAAGCTCTTCGAATAACGCCCTTTGATTTTCAATAATTTCCCGCACTTCAGGTTCCACCGGCAGGCCACCCAGCGTGGGTGCGAAGGCCACTCGTGACCCTGCCATTTCGCCTACCAACTCTTCTGCGAAAATAGACGCTGGTTCTTGAAGGCTTAATGGCGACCGATCATCAGGGCCGGCCATCGCCTGCAACTGCAAAGCAATGTCTTTGACATACCGGGCCATAGGCCCTTGGACACCAAAAGAAAAGAACGCATTATCGCTCGGCCAACTGGGCACTCGCCCCGTCGAAGGCCGAAAACCTACCACATTACAGAAATTGGCCGGATTGCGTAGGCTACCCCCCATATCACTACCATCTGCGATTGGGACCATCCGGGTAGCCAACGCCACGGCAGCCCCTCCACTGCTTCCTCCACATGTCTTTGAAAGGTCATAAGGATTACAGGTTGCGCCGAATACCGTGTTGAAGGTTTGAGATCCAGCACCAAATTCTGGCGTATTGGTTTTACCGACGGTCACGACCCCAGCGTGTTTCAGACGCTCGATCAAGAGTTCATCTCTTTGAGGAATATGATCCGCATAAATCGGACTGCCAAACGTGGTGCGAATCCCTTTAGTCATCGTGAGATCCTTGTGCGCCATGGGCAGGCCATGTAGCAGGCCCAATTCTTGACCCGAGGCCTGTATTTCATCCAAGGCCTGCGCACGTTTCTCAGCAGTTTCAGCCGTTAATGTGACAATGGCATTAACGGACGGGTTAATCTTTTGGATATGAGAAAGATGACAGTCGAGTAATTCCCGGGCGGAAATTTCTCGGTGTTCAATCAGCTGACGCAATTCAACTGCCGAGGAGTTGAGTAATGTTTCCATATCGAACCCGTTCTAGCTTCAAAAACCCAAAAGGCTAACAGGGTCACCGTATAACATTCCGGCAAAACAAGCTGTCATGAATGCCGCCAACGTCCCGCCGAGCATAGCGCGTAGACTTAACCTTGCTAAATCTCCGCGGCGGTTCTTCGCTAACCCCCCGATTCCGGCAATCTGGATGCCGATCGAACCGAAATTTGCAAAGCCACAGAGCGCATATGTCAAAATCATGGAGGTCCTGTCGCTTAACGCAGTATCAGGGTTCGCCTGAACTTCCGCTAATAGGTCATAGGCAATAAATTCATTGGCGATAAGTTTGTAGCTCAACAACTCGCCTGCTTTAAGGCATTCGCTACCCTCGATTCCCATCACCCATGCTAACGGCGCGAACAAGTAACCCATGGCCGTTTCGAGCTTCCACTCAAATTCTACGGCACCTTCCCCGGACACCAAATTAACAGCCCACTCTACGACCTCGCCAGCAAAGGCGAAGCACCATTTTGCCAGCGCAAGTAAAGCCAGAAACGCAATTAACATCGCCCCAACATTAAGGGCCAATTTCAACCCCACACTCGCGCCCTGCGTTGCCGCATCGACGACATTTACCGGACCATCCTTCTCCGGAAGAATCACAACGCCACTTCCCAAAGTCTCCGGGGCGTCAACTTCCGGCTGTAATAACTTGGCTATAACTAGAGCAGCGGGGGCGGAAATAACCGACGCACTTACCAAATGGGTCGCGTCAATACCCATCCCAATGTAAGCGGCGAGAATCCCCCCCGAAATGGTCGCAAACCCCCCGACCATCAGCGACATTAATTCTGAATTGGTCATCTTTCCGATATAAGGCTTCACCACCAATGGTGCTTCGGTCTGTCCCACAAATACATTCGCGGCCGCGGCCAATGTTTCCGCTCCGGATGTCCTAAACGTGATGCGCATCAACCACGCCATCGCCTGAACGATCGGCTGCATAATCCGGAGGTAGTACAAGATCGCCATCAACGATGAGAAAAAGATTATCGTGGGTAAGACTTTGAAAGCGAAGAAGAACTCACCATAGTTTTCGCCAAACACACCCTTCGAGCCCTCGTCTACGAAATCGAGCATCCCGGAAAACATCCTACCCATCACGGTAAAGACCCTATTCCCCTCAGTGGTTCGCATGACCAGCAATGCCAATAGCATTTGTAGGCCCAACCCGCCCAGCAACACACGGTAGTTTCGAACGGAGCGGTTCTTCCCCATCGCCCAGGCAAGCAACAACATCACTACAATGCCAATACCGCTCACGATTCTCAGGCCACTTTCGGACTCACCCATATTACTACTACACTCTCTTTGCTATATACATCTGCAACCGCCACCAGACTTAAACGGTCCCGAAATACCGGTCACCCGCATCGCCCAGGCCGGGGACAATATAATTAATCTCATTCAAGCCGTCATCAATGCTGCAAGCCGTGACAGAAATCTCGGGGTACTTCTGTTGTAATTTCTCGATTCCCTCCGGTGCGGCGATAACGCATCCAAACGAAATTTTATCAATCCCTCTGCTTTTCAAAGCTGAAACCGCAGCAATCGCGGAGCCGCCTGTCGCGAGCATTGGGTCCACCACGATGGCAGAGTCTACCTCCGGCCACTCCTCCAGTTTGTTGTAATAAGAAACCGGTAGTGAAGTCGCCTCATCCCGATACATCCCGAGATGAAAAATAGAAACATCCGGGATGAAATCACTAAAGCCTCGCACCAGAGCAAGACCTGCACGCAAAATTGGTACGACGGCAACCTTTTCCTTGATCATCAGAGACTCAGTTTTTACCAGCGGCGTCTGAATGGTAACCGGCTGAACAGCCAGTCCGGCCGTCATCTCCATTGCAAGAAATACCCCCAGCTTGTCTAAGGCATTACGAAAAAGTGCGGTGCCGGAGTTGTGATCTCTAAGAATCGTCAAGTAATGTTTAACGATTACGTGATTTAATTCAAATACTCTATTCAATAGTTCCCACTTTCGCTAAACGCACTTTTCGATGTAACACAACCGTGCATTATAACCCTTAATTGAGAGTTAATATTAATCGAAACAGCTTCAAATTCTACTTGCCAACCTCTTCTGGAAAGCTAACATCGAGTTAAAGCCCGATACTACCACCGGCGATATCGGAGCAACTTTTTTCCTACGACCCTTTTCTCTACGACAATACCATGCAAAACCGAGACATCCTCGCCATTTTGTTTTACATTCTAATCAGCGCGACTCCGCTCCTTGCTGTGAATCCGTCCGTCATCCAAAACTACTCGACGGAACTGCGGCATGACGGCCATGAGATCTGGTACATCACCACACGTCATCTACCACTATACGAAAATCTTGAGGAAGCGGTCGATAACATTGGCTACTATAAGATGGAGGGTAAAGCGTGGGCTAAAAAGTCGTCCTCAGAATTTAACTCTTCCGAAGACCTGGATACGATGATCGTCGTTCACGGAAGTCCGGCCAGTGTCTCGCTTGTCTCAGAAGTTTGCCTAGACGTCTATCAACATATCCAAACGGTCATACCTGAGTCTAAAACACGAATGCGGTTTGTCATTTGGTCTTGGCCAGCGGATCGCCACGGTTCGGGGTTAGTTAAAGAATTTCGTGATCAGGCCCGGCGTTCCCAGCCGCAAGGTTTCTATCTAGGCCATGTCATTGATCAGTGTCGCTCTAAGAATGATACCGTGGTGGTTGGCTATAGCATGGGAGCTCGCGTTGCAAGCTGTGCCCTCCATCTTCTTGCAGGAGGCGAATCCGAATTTGCCCCAGCGATCAAAACGACTTCCAGCAATAAAGTCGCCTATCTGATTGTCGCCGGTGCGATCAACAGAGACTGGTTAGAACCCGGGCAGCATTTCGGTGATGCCCTCAAGAGCACAAATCGATTCCTGAACGTCTACAACAGTACCGACCCACTCTTAAAACGATATCCAAAACTTTATCCAAAAGGGAAGTCGCGTCCTGAAGCGAGTGGATACAAGGGGCTTTACAGTCATGCAAACCTAGCCACGTTTGGCGTCCCGGTCGAAGAAATAAATGTCTCTGCCGCAGCCGGCAAATCGCATGACATACGATATATCACCCGTGATACAGAGACGCTCAAAAAGATTTGGGCTCGATTATTAGAGCCTGTACTTAACGGCAATTAGCTGAAGCTCCTGGGAAGCCCATTATTTTTGCGAGGCTTCGAAAACCTCCTTCGCCAGCTTTTCCTGATTGTCGGACAATTCGGGATTAGGCTTGGAATCCCCTTTTTCTTTGCCAACGATCCAGCGAATCCCACCCAAAATCGATTTTTGGAATGTTTCACTCGTCCAGACATCTTCTCGGTGGCCAAGGCTCATATGAAAGACTTTTCCCTGGCCGTAACTCTTACACCAGCAAATCGGAACATGGTACGGCTTCTTTAAAGACGTTTTCTCCATATTCAGACTCATCAGCACTCGAACTTTTTCGGGCTGCCAGTTTTTAAATTGATAAATCTCATCTTTAAGTGTTACTTCCTTCCCCCATGCCTGCACAATCGGGTGGTTGGGTTCGTGATTTGTAATAGTAACCGTGGAACCGCTACCCCACGGGTGGCCATTAAAGGAACCACCAATCATATCCCAGTAGGGCTCATAATCTTTAAACGTGTCTGCCGCCGAGTGCGTACCAATAAACCCGTGCCCTTTTTGCTTAAGCCAATCGTTAAAAAAGTAATCCAGATTCTCTTTAGCAATCGGCAACTTGCCTGTGGTGTAAAACATTACGATCTCGTAGTGTTCGAGCTTTTCCTTCGTGAAATCTTTTGCAACATCCTGTGTGCAGTCCACTCGAAATTGATTACTAGAAACCCCGAGTTCTGTCATGACTCGCTCAGCAACTGAAAGATTCCCTTCCTTGCGTGTTACACTACCATGCCGAAAGCCTGAACTCTGCGTAACAAACAAGATGTTTACCGAGCCATCTTTCCCCTTCGCGTAATTACCTTCACCAAAGACTGCGATGACCAAGAGGAACAAAAGTCCCATACAAATTCGTCGGTTGATTGACATATTTTTCTTCCCTTATCAAAACATCTATTTTTCGACATCTACCGTAGGTCTAACCACGTTAAGTCGCATGGGAAGGGTACATTGATTACCTTCCACATTTGCCTGAGCATAGAACAGCCGACTCTGTAGCGGAATCCAGTCCTCTGCCGCTAAGAAGACACTTCGTTCTGTCTGCCCCTCTACGATCAATACGCCGTTAAGCCCAATATCATTTACGATCACACCATGTGGCAGATTAAATACCTCAAAGGCAATTCGACCATCAAACCCTCGGCGTTGAACACTTAAGCGAACTTGAGTTTCTTGCCCTGGCACAATATCTATTTCCGCGACCGCCGGAACTTCAACCGGCGGGGGTACTAATTTCTCCCTTGTGGTCGACAGCCTAAACCGCCCGATCGTATGTTTTGGGAATTTAGTACTGTGTTTAAAGACGACGAGCAAAGTTCGCCGGGCGGGAATCTGCATGGGCTCGGAAAGTTCTAGCTCCACAAAGTGGGACGCATCTTCACCATTGCGAGGAACCCTGAATCCCCCCCCCTCTCCCTTTTCTGAAATCGCCCAAGCCGTATCCAATTTTCCATCGACAAGCCATTCCGGCTTAAAACCAGCCTGTGTAAAATCCGCAAAAACTGAAGTCATCTGCAATTTCTCCTTTTTGGCTGGATTCGCCGGGTCGACGAGGTACAACTCTAGTTCGCTCAAAACAAAGTTACCATTTTCAGGATTCCGACCAGGGGCTCCTGCTGGCAACGTCTCATGTCCTAGTACGTCCAGACGAATACTAGTAATTTCCCCAACCTGCAGATCGTATTTAACACTGTAAAGATCGTTATCCGGGGTTTCACCGGTTGCGAGTAAAGACTGATCCTCCTGCTTAATCAACTCTGTGTCGCCTTCTGCCAGCCAATGCGTTGGCGTCAGGGTCTGAAATGTACGATCGTGACGGCTCCAGAATGTCGTGACTGGTCGCTCTTTAACCGTTATGGGCGTCATATGAGCAACCACCGCGGAAGCGTCGGCAAGCTTAAGCTCACCAAGAACGCCACCGTCTTTGAGGACTTCCTGGCCTCCGATCATTGCTTTGGAAGTAATCTTCCCCCATTGATTCCCATCGGGAGTAAGAGCGTTAGCATGAGCGTGTACGACCCCTCGGACCTGAGTATGGCCTGCCTGAATAACCAGGGGCGAAGTAACGGTAAAACCAGACGGAAGGTTCGTCAGTTGAATCTCGATGGGACCGTTATACCCATCAATCCGATTTGCAGAGACGGTAAAAGCCTTACCACCACCTCGATTAACAGTAGGATTTGTGCCGCTGACGGAAGTCTCATAGGACGGTTCGGGACGTCGAGCAATAACCTCGTAGTGAAAGTCATTACCATGATGGTCACGAACGTCACTCACGCGTAAAAAGAAACGCCCATCTTGGGGTGCTGCGAAATGCAACTTTGAATCTCGCCCCTGTTTGCGGTCCGACGAATCATCATTTTCGTAATTCACCGTAAAAACGGGGAGGCCATTGTCTGGGACTACCGTACCGACAGGGTACGGTTTAACCACATAGGCAACCTGTCCAAGAGGATGTGAACGGGGGGTAGTATCAAAGTACCCCTGACGAGAACCATTCTCTGGGTAGAACAGTGAATCAGAATCCGGCCCACGACGTTGTCGAAAGTGTTTAAGAACCTCCCCATTCACATAGAGATATTCATCCAGTCGAGTCTCATCATAATTGGCAAATCGGAAACCTTTCTGGTCTGAACTGACCGACCGAAATTCTATCAAGCTATCTCGGACGGAACCAAGAACTACGCGGGGGACGGGAACACCTTGAGCATCTAACATTTCGATTTTTGAGTCCAGCATCGATTTATCGCGCGCTGCATTCACCTCAAAGATCCATTGCTCGCCAGCCAGCGCATCGAAACCAAACAGATCGTCTTCGATCCAAACCGTCGCAGACTCCATTTCAGGATTAAAAATCTTACCCTGAAAAATAGCCGGCAAGGTAATAACTTTAGCTTCAGCCACGGAACCATTAGGCTCATTTTCCTGAACGGCTGGAATTTCGGTTCGGGAGATCACACCTTCGTATTTCACCAGAGGCATAAAATCCTGCAGCATCTGGGGGTTAAACACCTCCCCTGTCTGTCCGACTCCCGTTTGATAAATATCAACACTTCCATCCAGGCGACCTGCCACGAAACCACGGCTCACAATCGGAGAGACTGCCGAAACCCAGTCAGCTTCTGATTCATAAGAAGCGATATTAGCCATCAGCGAAGTGTCCCAAAGCTTGATCAGATTATCTTCACCGGCGCTTAGCAGCCGACTTCCATCCGCAGAATAAGCGATGTCTACAATGGCTAATTCATGAGCATAAACGCTAGTTAAAAGGACATTGGTTCCCTCTTTGAAATCTCTACTCAAGCTCCACGTACGTATTCGATTGTCCACGCCTGCCGCGGAAAGCGTTTTGCCATCCGGTGCAATGGAAACGCAATAAAGTTCTTTCTGGGATTCCTTGAGAGTTTCCAGCCTTTTCCCTGTGACCAAATCCCAGAGTTTCACCGTTCGGTCACCACTTGCAGTGGCTACCATCGACCCTGTTGGATGAAAGGCAAGGTCATAAACTGCACCGTTATGCCCTTCTATTTCCAGTCGTTTCGACCCATCAGCGAGATCCCAGACAATAAGTCGCTTATCATAGCCAACGGAAGCAATGACGTCATTGTCCGGTGAAATCTGAGCAGCATAGACGCTGTCACGATGTCCACGAGATTTACGAACTAGGGACCAGTCAGTTGTCTTAAACAACGCCACTTCTCCAAATAGTCCGGTTTCTCCAGCACCAGCGACCAACAACGATCCGTCCTGGCTAAACGCCACTCCGTTGACCACCCCGGTCAAGTCGTCCAGCAAAGCAACCTGAACACCGTCCTTCAGCGTCTTAATTTCAACGCGACCGTATTGCGCAATCGCCAGCAAGCTTCCGTCTGGGCTAACAGCCACCGAATTAATGGGATCTCTTGCTTCGCCTAATAGCTTGATTTCAGGGGTGATCAGCATTGGCCTTCCTACAGTGCCGTCAGGCCCCTTTGCACCAGTGGAAATCCAGCTCCTTAGCAATTCCAACTCTTCGTCAGTGGGAACTTCATTTCCCTCTGGCGGCATTTTAGGCTTCGCTTCACCGGTAACCACTCTTAGCAGACGGCTTAAATCCGCCCGACCGGGTAATAACACCGCCCCGCCTTTGCCTCCCTTCATGATCTCCTCAAAGGTTTCAAGGCTAAGCCCCCCCTCCGCGTCGTCTGCGTTATGGCAAGCAACGCAGTACTTCGTGAGAATGGGAGCAACCGAGGCATTAAACATCGACTGAGAACTCACTGGCTCTGTCTGCCCAGAAAGGTTAGCACCAAGAGCAACAAATAAGAATGTATAAATAAAGTTCTTCATTACGCTGCGCTTTCCTTTCTAATGGTTAAAAATGAATTCTTTGGAAGTAAGCAAAGACCAGTAAAGATCTTCTAGCACTAATCTCTTTTCCGCAAGATTGGCTTCGGAATCTAAAATAGCAACCAAACGTTGCATTTCTAATTCTGTTGGTTCCCGAGACAACGCATCTAAATAGGCCGTCTTCACAGCTACCGCGGCGGGAGTTTTTTGTGAAAAGAGATCTTCGATTCGCCCTTCGTTCGATTGAAGCTTTTGATTCAAGGTGTCCCCGTTATACAAGTGCAAAACCTGGGTCACACTGGGCTCATCGGTACGTTCGCATTCACAGGTAATAATTCGGTCCGGCCTACCGAATGTGGAAAGAAAGTAGCTATCGACACTACTGTCAGGCAACTGTAAAGCGCGTGTCCCTGGCTCACGATCCTTAAAAACGCTGGAAACCCCCGTTACCTGAGAGACTGCATCCAACAGAACTTCCGCCTGGAGCCGGCGAGGATAATAGCGAGAATAGAAACGCTTGTCAGCAACATTACCTTCAACAGCCGCACTCGACCGTTGGTATGTCGCGGAGCTTAAAATCAACCGCATCAACTTCTTCAAATCAAATTCGCATTCGACCAGATATTCGGCGGCACGTTCTAGCAATTCCTGATTACTTGCAGGATTGGTCACTCGCATATCGTCGACCGGTTCCACCAGGCCCACCCCTAAGTAGTTCGCCCAGACCCGATTCGTAATCGATTTTGCAAAATACGTGTTGTCTCTTGAGGTCAGCCACTTGGATAAAGCGATCCGTCTGTCGCCTGTGTCATCAAACGGCAATGCCTCTGCGTCCAATGGTCGTGGGGGTTGAGGCTTCCCTGTACTTGGCTGAATCAGTTCACCCTGCGTATCAGAAAACACAATCCGATTACCATCACCACTGCGGAAATCTCCCCCCCAACCTTTAGCACGGACGCGTGAAAACATATTGGCCATTCCGTAATATTGATCATTCGTCCATTTTTCAAGCGGATGATTATGGCATTTTGCGCAGTTGATACTGAGCCCCATAAACGCCTGAGCCACTGTCTCTGCCATCTCTTCGGGTGATTGATGCAAGGCGTAAAAGTTTGCAGCGCCATTCTCCAATGCACTCCCACTTGCTGTCACCACCTCCCGCACCATAACATCCCACGGCGTATTGTTAGCCACACGTTCCCGAATCCAGTTGTAATAAGATTCCACGGCGGCGGGCCGCAGGCGAGCACCAGTTACCAACAACAGATCTGACCATTTATACGCCCAGTAATCCACGAATTCGGGACGACTTAACACTTCATCTATCAGGGCAGCACGTTTCACCTCGGAAGGACGCGGGTCGGCCAGAAAGGCCTGGTATTCCTTCGGGGTAGGCAAGACGCCCATCGCGTCTACATACAGACGACGAATGAAGGTGGGATCGTCGCACAGTGGCGAAACAGGAACCCTAAGTTCTGCTAGTTTACGATTGACAATCTCGTCTATAAAATTATTCTGCTGTGGCGATTCGCCTCCCAATAATTCCTCATTGAAACGAACGGTATTAAAATTGAGAGCATTTAAATTGAGATACCAGACTTTGATAGCGCCTTCACCGGCACCAACGAACTTTACTTCTCCATGCTCACCAACATTGGCAACATTCAAATCAACGCTAGTATATTTCGCCCAGCGAGTCACATCCTCCACGTGACCATCACTAAAACGCGCCATCACCACGAGTTGCTGCGAGGCTCCAACTTTCTGCGTTGTCAGCGGAGGGAGCACTTCTAGTTTTTCAATCACGGGATCATCATTTCCGGGGCCTGGCGCCCCCGCCGCAATCCACTCAGCCAATACCCTGTACTCAATTTCATTAACGTCCAATCGTACGCCACCCTTATGGGGTAGTGCGCCTGTCGGTTTCGTCAGCAACAAACTCCGACCCGGATCACTCGGCACAATGCGTCGCCCTCTGGCCTGCCGTGTGAGATACGAATAATCTGCCGCCAAATCAAACCCAAACAGCGTCAAGCGGAATCCATTTTGGCCTGCGCGCGCACCATGGCAGGCTCCGCCATTGCACCCGGCCTTGGACAGCACTGATTCAACATGATTACGAAAACTCCAGCGGAAATCCTGGCCTTGCCCGCTCACCTTAATCGGAATTCGTTTGGTCAAATCACCAAAGGACGCAATCAAATGGGTCTCACCGTCCATCACCGGTTTAACGAACTCCCCTTCGAGAATTGCCACGCTCGGATTTTCAATTTCTAGCTTCAGCCCCTCAATGACCTGTCCTGCTACGACTTCCTCTTGATGTTGAACAACAATCCGCTGGCTTGTCTTTGGATGGTGGAGCCTTACCGAGGGCGGGTAAACCTGCAATTCTGCAGCGGCACCGGTCGTCGCAACTGCCAAAAACAACAGTAATCTGAATGTAAACTTCATCATCTCAAATCCAGAAAACATTCTGGCCCGTTTTTTCATAACGCTTAGAACAGTTCAGTGATTGCTTCCTTGCCAAAATCAACGAGGGGAAAAGGACGTCCATTCGGCCCGGGGAGCATCGTATCGAGATCAAAACCTAGGCTATGGTAGATAGTAGCCACCACGTTGGCTGGATCGACGGCCCGTTCTGCAGGAAAGCCGCCGTTAGGATCGCTGGCTCCCACCACTTGGCCACCTTGAACTCCCCCCCCTGCGAAATAGACACTGTAGCATTGAGGCCAGTGATCTCGACCTCCTGCCGGGTTGACCCGTGGCGTCCTTCCAAATTCAGCCAGATTACAAACCAGAGTGTTCTCCAATAACCCCCGGTCTTCCAGATCTTCGATCAGTGCGGAATACGCCTGATCATACATAGGAGCAACGATGTCTTTCATACCAGCGATCGAGGTAAACGGATTACTACCATGAATATCCCACGTAATTTCATTGAAGACGGTGAGGAATGTGTTCACGGTCACAAATCGCACGCCCGCTTCAATCAGACGGCGTGACAGGAGGCAACACTGTCCGAAGCGATTTAAGCCATACCTTTGCCGTACCTTCTCCGGCTCTTTACTCAAATCAAACGCTTCTCGAGCCGCAGGACTAGTCATCAATCGGAACGCCGCTTCAAAATTCGAGCCAAGCAGTTCCGCATTTTCACTATTCTCGAAACCCTTGACTGTATCCTCCACGACATCGCGAAGTTTACGACGGCGGTTCAACCGTGCTTCCCCAATTTCAGGCGGTGGCAATAAGTCGGGAACTTTGAAGTCCTTCTTAGAAGGGTCAGCATTTAATACAAAAGGATCATAGGATTTCCCCAGAAACCCGGCATCTTGGCCATGAGGGAGATTTCCACCGGTGGAACCCATTGGCTCAGGTAAAATCGCGTGGGCCGGCAGATCCGTCTTACGTCCCCGCAAATACGATAATGCGCAACCCGCATGGGGGGTATTGATACCGCCACTAAAGAGTCGGCCGGTCTGCATCATTTGATGCCCCGAATCGTGAACCGCCGCTCCGGAGTGATAAACACTTCGGACAAGGGAGAATTTATCAGCAATCTTGGCATGTCGAGGCAGGATCTCTGTTAAGGTCATCTCCGGCGAAGCCGTCTGAATCGGCTTAAAAGGCCCACGAATCTCCGCTGCCGCATCGGGTTTGGGGTCAAAGGTGTCAATTTGGCTGGGTGCCCCTAAATTGAAAATCATAATGACATTTCGTTCGTCATGTTCATCTTGAACGGCACCGGTTTCCTGAGCCTCGACTAATTGAGGCAAAGACAACCCTACTGCCCCGAGACTTCCAACCTGAATAAAATCCCGCCTGGATACACCATCACAAGTATGTGATTTGGCATTACTTGTAAGGTTTAGCATTGGACGATTTCACTTCATCAATAGAGGTTATCCGCACGTCTGCCCGTGCCGTTCCCGGCAACCTGCAGACACACCTTAAGTTACCAGAACCAACCACTTCACTCAAACAGCGCTCCCCCCCACTCGGACTCCAGCGGTTGCGTTTTTGCGGTGTTTTTCTACTATTAGTAATTAGCAGGCAACTCCTCAACCCCCACAACGGCATGCCAAACATTCAACGACTAACGCTAACGTTAATTCCCCTACTTCTCTGCACGACGACCAAGGGGCAAATACCGGAGCAAAAGTCGCTAAACCAATATAACCAGGAAGTCTCTAAATGGATGGTTGCCGAAGCCACGGCCAAAACATCGAAGCATCATGAAATAGCCGTTGTTGAACTAGCAAGACTCTACGGAGAACTGGCGAGTGACCCACGGATTAGACTCAGCCCCACACTGAACCAATATCGTGTCAAAGTGCGTGCCCGGCTAATGAGGGTTTTGCGAGAACTTGAGCTTCGCCTCTCACGTAACCTTAGGCCACCGGATCGAAGTACCTCCGACAGGTTGCAATCAACACTGCAACGGCATCTGGAAGCCACATCCCGTTCGGCAGGTGGAGCAGGTGCGTTTCTTGGCCCCCGTGCTGGCGCCAACTCTCCGGACTATGGTCCTCATTTAATTGCGTTGATTCAACGAACCATCGCGCCAGAGCATTGGAAACTCAATGGCGGCCCCGGGACCATCGTCTACTATCCCCCATTACGACTGCTAGTTGTTCGAGCGACGAGCGAGGTTCACAGCCAAATACTCGACCTCAATAACAAACTTCGATAACCTCCAAGGTTAAATCAGCTAATCTCTATTTTTGAACAAGTTACCATGAACACCGCAGATTTCTTTCCCCATGGCCTTACCTATTCTCAATTCCTCGAGGAGCACGGACACGATGGCGATCAGCGTCGCTGGAAGCAGGTTTACGAGCAGTCAGAATTGACGAATGACCAAAGTGCCCTACTCGCGTCGTTTGTCCGGGAGCTCAATGTCTTAGTTTTTGCCGGGGCCTGGTGTGGGGACTGTGTCGTACAATGCCCAATCCTGCAACGTTTTGCAGAGACAGCAGAATGTATTAATCTCCGATTCATCGACCGTGACAAGTTCCCGGAGCTCAAAGAAAACCTCACCATTTGTGGTGGCGCTCGCGTTCCTCAGGTTTTATTTTTCAACGAAGATATGCAATACGTAGGACACTATGGTGATAGGACCATTTCAAAATACCGGGCAATGGCGGAAACAATTAGTGGCGCCGCATGCAGTAGCGGCATGGTAACACCAGGCGACAATGTCCATCAGCAGGTTATCCAGGACTGGCTTCAGGAGTTCGAGCGTGTTCAGTTGATATGTCGCACCTCACCTCGTTTACGCGAAAAGCATGGGGACTAGTTAGCGGTTGCACGAATCATGTTCTCTGTGAAAATGGAAACTGAACTAACAATCTTCCGATAGCAAAACAAACCCGAGGTCTACCTAAGTGTCCAACCGAGTCGAATCCATTTCCGCTGAAGAGCTCATCGAAGAATTTGAACTCTTCGATGACTGGGAAGAACGCTACCGTTATATCATCGAAACCGGAAACTCCATGCCGCCATTAGAAGCCAAATACCAAACCGAGGAACACCGCGTTCAGGGATGCCTGAGCAGCGTATGGCTCGTGATTGCACAGGCGGAGGACGGGCGTTACTACTATCGAGCTGATAGTGACTCCCAACTGGTAAAGGGCCTGGTTTGTTTAGTGATCATGTTGTTTAGCGATAAGTCTGCTGACGAAATACTCCAACTGGACATCAACCATGTTTTCGAGGCGATCGATCTACGACAACACATTAGCCGCTCTCGATCTAACGGACTTAATTCTATGATCGGCCGTATCAAATCACTGGCACTAGAAACGCTTCATTCCTAAACGGCGGTCTACAACTCCATCGGCGACGGCAACAGCTATCATATGAAACGGCCACATCTTACCACGAAAGCGACGGGGCGAACTGTCAGCGACGGCAGTTCAGTTAGGCTTTCATTTTGAACTCATTCTCCGGGTCAAACATTGATCTTGTGATTGAATACTTAACTAGCTCGCCAACTTCCCCTTTCTTGCCGGGACCGGTTCTGGTTCCGGAACTTGATGGACGCCGGCGACACAAACGGCCCAAACAACCCATCCAACCACGACGATCCAGAGTCCCTTGAGGGGATAGACGACCGCCGGGGATACGTAAAAGTCTCCCTGCATCGAACTCATTACCTGCCAAATGAGGCCAAGACATAGAGCCGCTATTCCTATGAGTTGTCCGATCAAGTTCATCCGCGAATAAGATCGTCGATAAATGGCGACCATGATCATAGCCAGCCAAAAACTCATGGCCATCAAAGCGGACGCGAAGTAAAAGACACAAGCATCCCAAAAAGGCGGCAACACCGGTGGATAACCCAGAAACAAGAGGATTTCTGAAGCGTAAAACCGAAAACCGCAGATGAATACGGATAGCAGGAAATATCCCGCCAACCAACTCATCCCAAAGACAACCTGTGCTAACGCTAACAGGCCCCGCCCACGCGGGTTGATTCTCCCCATATCCATTTCATGCATGAGCCACCATGTATGAGTAACACCACACGGACCTGTGAGCAGGCCGAATGGAAGGATAAAAGACACGGCCGAAAGAATGACCCAACGTTTACCGTTATGATCTGTCAGTGAATGCGGGTTAACTCTCCCTCGATTCACATGGCCCTGCTTCTTGACAGGGACATCGCTACAGCGGCTATACAAATACAACAGTCCCATGGGAAAGGCCTGATATAAAGTCATGGCTAGCCCATAGAAGTAGACCCCTCCCTGTTGCCATGTGCCGGACAGCGGAATGGTCGTTTGTTGATAGATAACCCAGTGAATAACATCGGAAAGAAAAAGTAAGAAGACAGCCGAAAGAGCCAAATAAATACCGAAGCCCCGGCGTTTCCGAATCAAGAGTGCACTAATCAGGATCGCCCAGTAAGGTAGCGTACCTAACCAGAACAATTCCCCATTCAAATGAAACCACATAGACGATCACCCCCATACTTTAATTTACTGAGGTTCGCACGTATCGCTCGGCGAGCAGTCTGGTCGGAAAGACTTTTTTCTGCACCTGCACCTGGTCCCGGCTCAACTTTAGCCGCTCTAAAGTGTTGGCCAGCCATTTGTCTGCAATCTCATTATTGTGAAATACGTTGCCGAGCATTTGCACCCCGCGTGGGCCTCGAAACCGCAGCAATACGGTCACGTGCGGCCATTCAATAAACGGATCCTTATAAGGGAGCTTATTAAGATATGGTACAAGTCGTGTTTCCAATTCAGCCGGCTCGAATTGATAATGCTTAGCAAACACGTCCAGATGACGAGGAATCTTTCCTTCCGCAGAGAGACGATAGCCCCCGTCAAGGGGACCAAGCCGTTGTAGCTCCTGAATGTACGTCCTGAATTGCATGGGTCTTAGCTTTGCCAGATAATGGGTCAACGCCCAGGCTGACGCATAGCCTTGCGAATCTAACTGATGGGAACTAATCAAATCTTCCATCCACTTCCCCGGCGACTTGACAAGCACCTCAGTGCTTTTAAGAAATTGCTCTAGCTCAAACATCCTGAAATCGTTGACGGTACCAGCACCTTTCCAACGCATATATTGACCGGTACTGGTCGGCGATAAATATTCAGCGATCCCTTCAGTAAACCACATTGGCCATTGTGAAGTTCTGGTCTGAACCCCAACGTTATGCAAGAGTTGATGAACTCCTTCGTGGGCCACGGTATTGATCTTTTGCTTAATTGCCAACTCAGGTTTGAGTTCAGAAAAACGCGACTCTTCGTACATCACCACGCGATTAGTTAGCGTATGGTAGTAAGCAACAATTCCCGAGGGCGTATTTCGGTAACGCTGAAATTCAGCCTCTGTCGCAAACATTACCACGACAAGCGGAACTTCGGGTTCATGGACTTCTAACTCCAGGTTTCTCATATAACCAAGAATCCCGGGAGCCATCTTCTCCAGAATCTGGCTTGTTGCCTGAGCAAAAACGTCACTGGTGTTGTAAACGTAGACGTAACGCCCACTCTTCCGCACTTTGAAACCCGTAAATGCCTGTTGTTGCAACAATTTACCAAGCTGTTGTTTATCAGCCCCTGAAAACGGCTTATTCGTTTCCTTCGTCTCTGTGATTGGTCGCCCTACTAATTGTCCGTCCGGCAATAAGACAATGTGATAGTTACCAACCGTTACGTGAACCTTTCCCACGACGGTCTGGCCAAATTCATCCATCGCGAAGACATGCTGCCCCTCAGAAGCAATCACTTCACCAGGCGGGATATTGAAACCATACGATCGCAAATCCAATAACTTCCCGACAGGTTGTGCGTGAACAACCAGGGGCGTTAGGAGTATGAGGGCAAGTATTCTGCTATTGAACAACATATATCAGTAAAATAAATGAGACCGGACTAAAAAGCATCACGAATCGATGCTTTGAGCAAACTTACTTCCTTTTTTTTCGGCAATTTGAAACCCAAATAACCGGCACACTCAACAAATACGCACCCAAACTTACCTCACAGTCATATATTTCCTAGTTTCACACCGAAACGTATGCCGAATTTGCTGGTTAAACCTTATTATTAGGGTGATAACAGCCTATGGGCAACTATTGCACATAAACGGTATGACCGTTCCCTAATACGGTTTGTTGAATTTACACTATTTTTTCAACCGAAAAAGGGAAAGTGCTGTATTGATAGCCACAGTTCTATGGGTACCCTCATGGTGCTATCACAACAAAGAATTCTCCGCACGGAAAAACTTCAATGAATACTTGTCGTTCTGGTTCAATTGTTAACGCGCTTAAACTTTCTGTCGTGTTATTCACTTTTGCTCTTTTGGAATGCTGTGGCCAAGCAGCCGAGTTCACTCCAAGTCTGGGAGTTCTAGACATTTTGGCTGACCCGACCCAGCAGCTTGAGACTGGACTTTCGCCCGAACTAACCAAAAAGTTCCAAGTCCTTAAGCAACAGCGTCTCGAAATCTTCGAATCCCTATACAAAGATAACACTGCGGTAGAGCGAGAAGTTGTTTCTCAAGATTTCAGCAAGGCTTCCGAACAAATGGCTTTAAGCCTTTTAACAGTAAGCCAACGCACTCGGATCAACCAAATACAATTCCGCAAAGATGGCCTCGCCTCGCTTCTTAAAACTGAAGTTCGCGTCGCGATAGGAATCAGTGACCAACAAGCCAATGCGATTCGCGCACACGTTAAACACCGTAATGATCTGATAGCCCACGCTACGGCTGCAGAAAAGCTCAAACTACATCAGGCGACTGAAAGTAAACTAATCTCGGTGCTCACCGACAAACAAAGATCGGACTGGGCTCGGTTGGCTGGCGTCGAACAACAAGTGGCTTTCCTTCAAGATACTACCGAGGAATCCCCAAAAGAACCAAAAACCGTTGACCCTGAAGAACCTGCTGACAAACCGGAAGAAGAACCTGCTGACAAGCCGGAAGAAGAACCTGCTGACAAACCGGAAGAAGAACCTACTGACAAGCCGGAAGAAGAACCTGCTGACAAACCGGAAGAAGAACCTACTGACAAACCGGAAGAAGAACCTACTGACAAGCCGGAAGAAGAACCTGCTGACAAGCCGGAAGAACAAACTTCAACTGAAGCAAGTAACAACAGCGATTCCTACCTCAATGAAGCCGGGGAAATTGAAGTCCGCTTTGCCTTTAATAATACTCCATGGGCTGACATCATCGAGTGGTTCTCCGAACTAAACGAATTATCGCTCCAAATGGATGCCACCCCGGAAGGAACGTTCAACTACACCGATCCGCAGTACTATTCACCTGCTAAAGCCATGGATTTAATGAATGGTGTACTGCTAACCAAAGGCTACACGCTCGTGCGTCGCAATCAAATGCTAATGGTCGTAAACCTTGAAAACGGTGTGCCTGACGTACTAGTCGAATACGTTCCTCTTGAGGAACTTGATAGCCGTGGTGAATATGAACTGGTAAAAACCTTATTCCAATTGGTAAAGATGACGCCCGAAGAAGCAACCGCTGACCTCGAAAAACTAATTGGGCCGACAGGTCAGTTATACGTCTTTCCTGCAGCAAAACAGGTTCTCGTCCAAGAACAAGCTGGCCGACTCCGTACCATTCGCGATGTTATCGAAGGTGTAGAAAAGCCTCGTGGCGAACTTGCCAGTCAAGTCGAGGAAATTGAACTTGAAAACGTGACCGCCGAAGACATTCTCGTCGTGGCTCGAACTATGCTGGGCATGGGGGAAGCGGACTATGCTCGTGAAGGCATTAGCTTTGCCGTCGACACACTTGGAACGCGAATCTTTGTTACGGGTGAAGAAGAGAATATTGCGGTACTTCGCGACCTGGCCACACGCCTCGATATAGATCCACTCGATGGGATGGAAGAGGAAGAGATCGAAAAACCAACTCTAAAAACGCACACGATCAACGTAGCCGACCCGACAACAACTTTCGATGTTTTACAAACATTACTTGCGGGACTTCCCGATGTGCGGCTAGCTCTGGATCCAGCCACCAACAAAATCATTGCCTTAGCACGCCCCACCGAACACGAAACCATCACTTCGACGATTAAGGAGCTAGAAGGTGACGTACCAGTCTTTGAAGTCATTTCACTGAAAACGCTCGATCCCGAAATGGCATTGGCTATGATCGCCAATATGTTTGGAACCACCACCACAGAAGATGGGGTGGAAGTAACCCAGGGGCCCAAAGTAACAGCTGATACTGTGTCCATGAAACTTTTTGTTCGGGCGACAGAAGCTGAAGTCACATCAATCCGCACAATGATCGAACGGCTCGAGTCCGAAAACACCACGACTCAGGAAGGTAATATCAGAATTCTACCCTTCAGTGGAAAAAGTGCCGAAGACGCGCTCAATCGTGCTGAACGCTTTTGGACAGGCGAAAATACGATTAGGATCGTAAAACCTGAAGATCGAACCGAGTCCGGAATCCAGAAGCGGACGACTGAAGAACCCGAAAAGGCAACTCCTCCAGTCGCCGAACCTGCGCCGATTCGGCCTACCAAGGCAGATACCCTAGAAAAATCGGCCGGTTTGCAAGACGGTGGCCTTCAATTCGTTAGCAGTGCATTACAGGATGGTGAAACGATTACCTCCGCTCTCGGAAATGACATCGTTGTCGAGCTAACTGCCGAAGGAATCATTATTGCCAGTGATGACACCGAAGCACTCGATCGTTTTGAAAGCCTTCTGCGTCAACTAATCCCACCGGGGACAACGTTGACAGACCGTCAAATCACTGTCTTCTACCTAAAATATGTCAAATCTGATGTAGCCAAAACACTCGTCCAGCAAATTATGAGCGGAGGAGAAGATTCGTCCAGTGGACTAGGTTCGCTTGTCAGTGATGCCACGAGCAGCTTAATGGGTGGCGGGCTGATGGGTATGATCCTCGGCGGCGGTGGTGACACCGCTACTGGTGACAGCAGTACCTTCTCCGCCTCCGGTACCGTTAGTATTGTTTCCGACCCTCGCCTGAATGCCTTAGTCGTCCAGGCAAACGATGAAGATCTCGCCATGGTTGATTCATTGCTAGGCATCATCGACAAAGAAGGGTCAGAAACCGAAGTTGAAACCCAAGGCAAGCCACGGTTAATCCCCGTAACCTATGTTAGTGCAACCGACATTGCCAACATCCTTAAGGAAGTCTATGCGGGCCGTATTAACGGAGCCTCCGGTGGGGGCCAGCAACAACGCCAACCGAATCCAGAAGATATCATCAAAGCGATGATGCAACGTGGAGGCGGCGGTGGTCGTGGTGGCGGAGCTCAAGAAGTTAAGAGTGAACCGGCTAAATTAAGCATAGGCGTAGATAACACCAGCAACTCAATTATCGTATCTGCACCGGAACCGCTGTTCAAAGAAGTGGAAGAACTCGTCCTAACTCTGGATCAGGCCGGAACACAAACGCAGCAACAAATCGAAGTTAGAACCCTCCATCTAGCAAACCCTGATGTAGTCAATTCGGCTCTCCAGGCTATTCTCGGCGAGGCCGTCTCGACGACAAGGTCTAGTGGCGGTAGCAGCAGCTCTAATTCCGGCCAGCCCGGTGGTAATCCTGCCTCATCGGCAGATGCAATCCGCCAGCGAATTCAGGCGTTCCAGGACGCCGCTCGTCGTGCATCCGAAGCGCGTGGAGGTGGCGGGGCTCCGAGCACAGGTCGTCCCGGAGGAGGTGGTTTCCCAGGTGGTGGACGCCCAGGTGGTGGTGGGCCTCCAGGTGGCGGCCGACCTGGCGGCGGACGTTAAACCTAGTAGTACGCAGATATTAACGAGAAAGAGCACTAACCATGGAAGCATGCGTAATACTAAAAGAAAAGGGACTTCTTAACGACACTCAGGTCGACACGATTATTCAGACCGGTGCCAAGGGGAACGACCAGGTTGAATCAGCGGTATCGTTGGGTTTCGTCGATGAGCGAGAAGCCTTGAAAGCGATTGCTGAGGCCGTGGGCGTGGAATTTATCGATTTCCGGGAAACCGAAGTCGATCTATCTCTGCTCGATGAATTCCCTACAAGGTTAATATACCGAGAGTCGCTCTTTCCAGTCGTCGCTCAAAATGGTCATATTACCGTTGCTACAAGCGACCCCTTCAACCTGTACCCGATCGACGAAGCAGCAGCGGCAACGGGGAAGGCAATTCTCCCCGTCGTGGCAACGCGCCGGGACATTGACACCCTTATTAAAAACCATCTTGGTGTCGGTAGCGAAACGATCGACAGCCTGGTTGCTGCGAAACAAGACAACGAAGTAGAACTACTCGAAGAGCTTGAAATCGACGGCTCCGAATTGTCGGAAATGGCGCAGGAAGCTTCTGTTATTCGCCTGGTGAATGAAATCCTGCTGGAAGCCATTGAGTCGCGAACGAGTGACGTACACATTGAATCCCAGTCAAGTGGCATATCAATCCGTTATCGTATCGACGGCATGCTACACCCCCAGCCAGTACCACCGGAAATCAACCAATTCCAAGCCGCAATCATAAGCCGTCTGAAAATTATGGCGAGACTCAACATTGCGGAAAAACGCCTTCCACAAGATGGTCGCATTAAACTCAAAGTGCGTGGGCGTGAAGTCGATATTCGTGTCAGTGTTATCCCGATGATCCATGGCGAAGGTATTGTCATGCGTATTCTCGATAAGGGATCGATGGTATTTGACCTGCAAAGTCTCGGAATGGAGCCAGACACCTACGCTACCTATAGTGAATTGATCCGTATTCCTCACGGAATCGTTCTCGTCTGTGGCCCGACCGGGTCCGGAAAAACCACCACGCTTTATAGCTCACTGATGGAGATCAAGGGGCCCGACAACAAAATCATCACGACGGAGGATCCGGTCGAGTACCAACTCGATGGAATCAACCAAATTCAAGTTCATTCCAAAATCGGCCTCACTTTTTCAGCCTCGCTTAGAAGTATCCTTCGACATGACCCAGACATCGTGCTTGTGGGAGAAATTCGAGACCTCGAAACGGCTGAAAACGCCATCCAGGCTTCGCTCACCGGCCACATGGTATTCTCGACCCTTCATACCAACGATTCCGCTGGGGCCTATACACGTATGACCGACATGGGTGTTGAACCATTTCTAGTCGCCAGCACGGTAGAGGCTGTCATGTCACAACGACTCGTCCGGCGTCTATGCAAAAACTGCAAACGCCCTGTCGATTTGGATAACATGGATGTCCCCCACGACTTTCCTCGAGACATGCTGGACGGCGATGTATTTGAAGCGGTCGGATGTCGGGAATGTCGTAACGTTGGATACTCTGGACGACTTGGTATCTATGAATTGATGTTAACGACTGACGAAGTCCGCGACTTGGCAACCCAAAATGCAAGCAGCTGGGAACTTAAGAAGGTAGCCGTTCGTAATGGAATGGGAACCCTTCGTGATGATGGGTGGCGAAAAGTCATCGCCGGAAAAACCAGTATGGATGAAGTATTAAGAATCACCAAGGGTGACCAAATCGTCCCTAAAAGTTAGAGCCAGTTCAGAATGCCAGATTTTCAATACACCGCACGAGACACCGCCGGAAAGAAGGTGGTTGGCCAAATTGCCGCCGCCACCGAGCGCGAGGCCGTGCGTATGCTCGCCGGAAATGCCCTATTTCCGCTGGAAATATCGACCGATCTCAAGTCCACCGTACGAAAAAGCAACAAACGTGTGAAGGGGCAGGTCATGGCGCAGGTCTATGGCCAGCTTGCCTCCCTATTGCGAAGTGGCGTACCGCTCCTTCGTAGCATCAAGGTCTTACAAAAACAAGCCACCAATGACACCCTCTCCTTTGTGCTCGGAGAGGTCTACGGCCAGGTGGAAGAAGGCATCAACATCGCCGACGCCATGGCTCAGTACCCAAAAGTCTTCAGCGAAGTCTGTATTAACATGTCTCGTGCTGGTGCCGAAGGCGGTTTTCTGGAAGACGCATTAGACCGGGTAGCAAAATTCACCGAACAGCAGGAAGACCTGAAAGGAGAGACGATTGGCCAACTTGCGTATCCGGTATTCCTTGGAACCGTGGGTTCTATTCTCGTTGCCGGCCTGGTCATCTTTTTCGTGCCTAAATTTGGCGATATGTTTGACAATTTGCGTGAACGAGGCGAACTACCGGCAGTGACTGACTGGCTCCTCGCCTTTAGCGAAAGCCTTCGCACTGTCTGGGCATTTGTTTTCGCTCTCGTCATCGCATTCGGACTGGCAATTATTAGCAACTACTTTAAGACCGAGGCGGGACGCAAATCCCGTGATCTCATCAAAATACGCCTTCCCCTAGTAGGAAAAGTGTTTCTCGCTTTCGCGGTTGCTCGTTTTTGCCGAGTCCTGGGGACGCTGCTCCAGAACGGAGTTCCCATATTGAAATCACTTGAAATCAGTAGTCTGGCTGCCGGCAACAGGGTTATCTCTGGCGCTATTGATGACGCCACAGAAAACATTACCAGCGGTGAATCACTTTCTAAACCATTGTCTCAAAGCGGGTATTTCCCCGGAACTGTCGTTGAAATGATCTCCGTCGCGGAGGAATCTAATACACTCGACCGGGTTTTGATCGAAATAGCGGATAATCTTGAAAAACGAACGGCCCGGCAATTATCACTCGCAGTTCGACTACTCGAACCCATCATGCTTTTAGTAATGGCAGGTGCGGTTTTAGTCGTCGTCATCGCTTTATTAATGCCTGTGATCAAGATGAGCAGTGCGATTTAGTTTAGAATTTAACGCAACTCAAGACATTGAACGGTGTTTAATACACTAGTAACACCTCCCCTCAAACGGAACAACAAACAAAAGGGATTTAGAGAACTATGCAAAAGAAACGATTTGCAAATCGTAATCGTAGCCGCAAAGGCTTCACACTGATGGAAGTACTCATCGTGATGGCCATCCTGGTTATCCTCGGTACGATCGTGGTCACCAACTTTTCCGGTGTTCTTTCTCAAAGCAAGGCGGATTCAGCTAAAATCCAAATGCAAAACTTTGAGCAGCCTCTTGAATTATACAAGCTGGGCGTGGGTAGCTATCCAACAACAGATATCGGACTTGAAGGACTTCTCAATGAACCCGCCAACGCTCCGTCAGGGAAATGGCGCGGACCATACCTTAAAGCAACCGAGATCCCTGCAGACCCTTGGAGTCGTCCTTATCAGTATACCGCCGACGGAGCCGGATTTAAGATCATCAGCACCGGTGAAGATGGCGCAGCAGACACTGAAGATGACATAACCCACATCGTTAGTCAGTAAGCATTTCCAACGGCCTGCTGTTACCTGTGCTTTTGCCAATAATGGGGTAACAAACCATGCAATCAACAAAGTGTAAACTGCCTCCTGTCATTAAAAAACAGCAAGGAGCTTTTACACTTTTTGAAATTCTGGTTGTGATGGTCGTAGTAATTGTACTGGGGGCCATCGCTTATCCCGCCATCAGCGGCATGACTGGGATTGAGTCCCTTCTGCGAAGTGGTGACCAGGTAAGAATCCATCTTGCACGGGCACGTAACCAAGCGATGCGAAGCGGGACAACCCTAGCCCTCCGCTACGAACTTCAAGGCGATCGATATATTATCGAACCCTGGACGACCGGAGAAGAATTTCTGGAAACCGGTGCAACGTTGGAGAATCAACCCCTAGTCAATGTCATGGGCGAGACCAACAGCGAGGCTTTTGCTGAAAGCGAATATCGCACGATTAAGAAACTAATTGGCTACCCTCATAAGCTACAGACTGATATTAGTTTTGTTGGCTCGATCATGGAATTCGATGCGCGTTCCGCGATACTTGGTGACGCTCAACTAAACGACCTGACCACCGCCGCGGGCCAGACAAGTATGACCGATGGTATTCAGGGGGTCTGGTCAGACCCGATTCTCTTCTACCCCGACGGAAGTACCAGCCAGACCGAAATCAGGCTTGGTTCCACAGATGGAAAAGGATTTATTATGGTGCGTCTTCGCGGGTTAACAGGAATCGCCTATGTAACCGAAATCGCAAGCGCCAGTGAAATCCAACAACTAGATATGCAACGACAGGGGAATCAGTAATGCGTTATCCCTCTCGCCAGACCCAGGCCGGTTTCACGCTCATGGAAATCTTGGTTTCGATCACGATTCTTGGGCTTTCTATGGTGGCAATCAATGGCCTAGTCAGCATAGGCGCGCGGAATGCTCGCGAAGCCCAAGTGCTTACAACGGCTCAATTCCTTGCGGAGTCCAAACTCTCGGAGGTAAAGACAGGCCTCTTATCTCCTAACAGCACTGGGAAAATGCCGTTTACCCAGGAGGAGACCATTGAACCTTTTACGTTTGAAGTTCAGTCCCAATCTATGGGAACCGACGGACAACTCATGGCAATCCGTGTTGTCGTTGAATACACCCCGGAGGACGGAAGCCTACCACTCATTTACCAACTCGACACTTTGATGATTGATCCGCAAATTGAGATGCAGCAGGATGCGGATCTCACCGTTCATGAAATGATTATGCAAATGGAGGCCACCCAATGAGACGCTTCCAACCCCAGCAAGGTGTGACGCTCCTTGAGCTCATCATTTCTCTGGCACTTTCCGGCCTGCTTTTTGCCATGATCACTCAAATGATTGGCAACCACTTCCATGTGCTAGAGAAGCAAAGAGACAATGTCGAAGAGGTGCAACTTGCACGTGCATTGCTTTCTCGCATGTCCCAGGACATCAAGAGTGCCGTACAATACAACGGTGTTGACGTCGAGGCGGCAATGGGGGATGTCGACATCCAGGGAGCCCTAGGGATCGCGGCTGGTGCTGGCGTGGGCATGGAAGACCTTTTGGGTGCGGCTGACTCACTACTCTCATCAAGCGATTCCACTACACCTTCCTACGATTTCCAAACCACGTTCCCTACGAGCCTAGGAATGTATGGAGACCAGCAAACGCTGCGAGTTGACATCAGCCGAATTCCACGTCAGGAAGAATATCGCGCGATGTATGACCCCACTGAAATCGGCGTCCTGCAGGACATTCCGTCGGACGTCAAATTGATTTCCTATTATTGCCGGACCTTGAACGTAGAAACAACCGTTTCCGCGCAGGATGTCTTTAACGACGACCCGACTATCCCGGGACTGATTCGAGGCCAACTAAGTCGTGCCATCACTTCCTACGCGATGAACAATGGAAATTCCCAGGCCGTACAGGACGCCGATAAGATGCTCGCTCCCGAGGTAATCGCATTGGAGTTTCAATACTACGATGGATACCAGTGGCTGCAATACTGGGACAGCGAGGAATTCGAAGGGCTACCTCTAGCAGTCAAGATCCGCATGACCATGCGTTCAAATTCACCTTATGCCAGCGGCGGCGTGCTCGATGCTTTTTACGGGACGACAACCGATGCTGAAGGACGGATGGCCGTAACCTACCAAAAGGTCGTGAAGCTACCCGTCGGGAAAATACGACCTCTCGAGCAGGAGGACGAAGGGTTGCAAAACCTTGGACTATGAGTAGAACACATGCCATCCGCAGGCTACGCGGCTCAGCTTTAATGATCGTTTTGGTCGTTGTCATGATCGTTTCCCTCGGGGCCTATACGTTCTCGGAATTAATGTTCACTCACAATGAAACAGCGACCCTATCCTCCCAAAACATTCAGGCCAAATGGCTTGTTGACGCAGGGATCGACGTAGCCAGAGTTCACCTGCTCCAGCCACACGAGCAGAGAATGTCTGCGGGCGGTGATTTTGACAATCCGACGGTTTTTCAGGCCGTCAATGTAATCACCGATCCTGATCCGAAGATGACAGGCAACTTTACTTTGATCGCACCGAATCTGGACAGCGATGGGTACACAGCGGGATTCCGCTTTGGACTGGAAGACGAATCATCACGACTAAACCTAAATGCGCTTACGCTTGCTGATAAATATGCGACCGATGGTGGCAGGGAAATGCTCATGGCTTTACCGGGCATGACCGTTGACACCGCGGATGCCATTATGGACTGGATCGACGAAGACGACGAAACACGTGAATTCGGCGCGGAATTTGACTATTACCAATCGCTCGGCTCTCCCTATGAACCGAACAATGGGCCATTCAATACCGTCGAAGAACTATTGTTAGTACGGGGGGTGGTGCCGGAACTACTTTTTGGAGCTGATATTAACCGTAACGGGACGATTGACTCCCACGAAGAACCGGCGCGACAGCGAGTTCAGGAACTAGTCTCTATGGCGAACACATCCGCCGGCGACGAAGTATTAAACACGGGATCGCTGGATCGCGGGTGGAGTGCCTACCTCACTCTTCATAGTCAGGAAAACAATCTGAACATCAATGGCGAGCCACGCATCGACATCAATTCTGCAGACCTTCAAACTCTTCATCAGGATTTGTCGGCTGTGTTCGATCCGGCCGTTGCCAACTTCATTATTCTATATCGTCAGGGCTACGAATTAGTTGACGAGCCTCAAACCGACGGGATTCCGCAGCCTGCCTCTGCCGTGGAAATTGACTTCCTGAGGGAATCCGAAAGGGATTTCACCCAGGTACTAGACCTCGTCGGCAAACGCCTCCTGTATGAACCCGATCTTCTCGACGAAGAACCTATCGACATCCTTCCTGCCTATCCGCTCGACATTAGTCTGGCGAACACCATCGATCTATTAATGGACAATGCATCCACAAGTTCGAACCCGACCATTCCGGGAAGGCTTAACATCAACCAGGCTCCTCGACTCCTGCTTCAGGGCGTACCCGGGCTCAGCGACGAGATGATTGATTTCATTATTCAAACAAGATCGATTGATCCGTATCAAGATCAACAAAACTACTACCGCCATGAAACATGGTTGCTGAAACAGTCCGGCATCAATTTCCTTCTTGGTGGAACACCCTTTACTCTCGAGAACATGAAAGCCCTGCAACCGTTTATTTGCGGGGGTGGCAGCGTCTTTCGGGCACAGATTATCGGCTACTACGAAGGCGGCACAGCCTCAGCACGAGGCGAAGTCGTTATAGATGCTACAACCGTCACACCTCGCATACGTTTGTGGCGTGACTTAAGCCATTTAGGCCGTGGATATCCCCTAGACGTGCTAGGCTTACACTACGCCGGTGGGAACCAAACAGCCTTACCAACCGTTCAATAACCTTCCCTAAAAGGAATACATCATGGCTAAATTCATCGCATATGAATGGGATGATCAGTCAGTCCGGGCAATCTCTGCTTCCTTAAAGGGCGCAGACATTGCTATTCACGCACTCGTGGAGAAAAAGCTAGAGGCTTCCACTGAGAACGCGGCGCCTGACACGATGCTTGAAAATGCAATTTCTGCGGCGCTGGAAGGTGTTGGGGCCAGTCGTGGGCAAGCCACCGCTTTCAGTGCCCGGCGATCACAGGCTGAAGTGCGAATGCTCACATTCCCGAAAGTACCTGACCATGACCTCCCTGACATGGTTCGCATTCAGGCCCCGCAGGTCTTCAATGCCGGAACTGATGGTCTGCTGGATTTTACGCCTATCGGAGAACTACAGGACGGACAACGTTACATTGCCGCCGCGGCTCTAAGTAATGAGATGCAAGTCGACGCAATCAGTTCGGCAGCGGTTGCGGGCGTAACGATCAGCAATATGACGCTACACCCATTTGGAAGCGCCTCCTATGTCAACAAACATCTTCCAAGCAGTGACTCCAGGCTGATCATCGATTTGCTAGGCGTCGAAGCTGAATTAACCATTGCTCGCGATGGGGTTGCCCACCTGGTGCGTACCATCCGTTTAGTTCCTGATGCGCCCGATGTAAACTATATCGCTTCGGAAGTTAAACGTACACTCACCTCCTATGAAAACCAACCTAACGGTTCAGACGTTACTGAAATTGTAGTCGCGGGGACGGGGACTGTTCAGCAGTCACTACTGGAAACGCTAAAATCCATTCTTAGTGAACCGGTCCGTTTGTTTGACCCTCTGGAGTTTGCAAGCCTCGACGCGTCAATTCAAAACAATACGCCTGAGAACTCCGCATCCTTCCTCGGGCTCATCGGCCTAGCCGAACAGTTAACATCCGGTGTAATCCCGCCGATCGACTTCCTGAACCCCACACAACCTCCCAAGCAAACTGAAAGTCGGGACAAGGCGGTAAGAACTGGCGTTTATGCAACAGTGGCCTTACTGGTACTCATCATCGTTTTATGGGTTCCAATATTTAACTATCAGCGAGACATCTCGAGCCAACGCCCTCCCGCCGAACTACGTACAGTTTTGCAAAAAAGGCTCGATCAAGCCGACTCCCAACTAAAAGCCATTCAAACCTATGAGGCGTCCGCCGTTAATTGGTTGGATGAACTGGCACTCTTGTCTGACACTTTGCCATCGGATCCCAATGACGTAATCATCGATGCTTTTTCGGGAAGATCTGATAACAGCCGGAGTCGCACAACCAACTCACCTTTAGGCAGTATCTTTCTGGATATGCACCTCAAAAACTCGAGCGTTTTCGAACAACTTTCAACGACCCTTGATGGTGGAACGCACCTCGTAGCGTCTAAAGGCCTTACCCCCGACACCACAGAAGATGGCCTGTATACCCGCCGTACACAGCAAACCATTACGATCCTCCCGCCCAACAAACAGGAGGCTGATAACAACCCAAGTGATTCTGAACCCAACGAAGCAGATTCTACAGAAACCCAGGCCAAAGAAGGCTCCCCAAGTACTAACAGCTCCGATGAAGTCGCTGAAGACAATATCGAGCAAGCTAGTGCCTCAAACGACAAGGACGGAGAATAAGCCATGAACGATCGAGAAAAGAAACTACTGCTATTCTTGCTCGTAGCAGTCGTGCTAGGCACCGTATTGACCGGCACGAAGAGCTATTTGAGCTATCTTAGCGAACTAAAAAGTGACCTAAGTGCGGCGGAGCAGGATAGGCAATTATACGAAGCTAACCAAACGGCTGCAGAAATCTACGAACTCACGGTCGACGACTACGAACAAATGTCGTTGGGGAAAGATCATAACCACGCCTTAGCATCCTACAAAGCGTGGCTTATTAATTTACTCGAAACGGACCTGGGGCTGGAAGACGTTCGCATCACCAATGAACCCACTCGCGAAATCGATGGAAAATACCACCGACATACCTTTGGTATCAACTGTGAATCCGATCTTAAGACCTTAACTGAATTCCTGTATCGCTTCGAAACCAAGAAACTATTGCACCGAATTAAAGACCTTGCCGTAAGCCCAACCGGCTACGATCAATTGCAAATCCGCATCGTCATCGAAGCCATTTCTCTACCCGCAGCAGAAGAACAGGTAGATATCGCCGCCATCGAGCACGACAAATCCCTGGTAGATCATAGCCACGAAGACTACTGGAAACGAATCTCGAACCGTAACTTTTTCGGGCCGGAAAACAAAACACCAACATTCACTCCGCCGCCCATCGCGGCAACCGTTGGCGAAACCGAATCCCGCACCCTAAGTGCAAGCGCAGGTGTGAATGAACAGAACCTGCAGAATGTGAGTTATTCCCTCGTTGCAGATACCGTTCCAGCCAATGTGAAGGCCTCAATTACGGGAAATCGGCTTATCGTCTCTAGCGATGAAATCGGTCGCTATCAATTCGATATCAATGTCACTGACACGGGCCTGCCGGCTAAGACAGTCACCAAAACGGTTGCTGTGACTATTAGTGAAAAACCGAAGCCAAGACCTCCTACGGTGAGACCTGAGCCCCCCAAACCTCCAGTTTTCAACGTCGCCCAGCTCGCTTACTTCACAAGTACCGTCCAAATTAATGACCGGATCGAAGTTTGGATCCATCGCCGTGATCAGGGCCAAATTGTCAAACTCCCAATCGGAGCTAACATTGAAATCGGTGACGTTAAGGGAAAAATTCACGCCGTGAACCAACGCTACCTGACTATTATCACGCCGGAACAAGAACTACTGGAAATTAAGGCTGGAAAGGCCCTCAGCACCGCTGTGAACGTCACCGAGCAGGCAGAGGCTCTCCTATCGCCGTAGCAACGGTAATCCAGGAAGAATACAAGAGAGCGAGTGACGCTGTAACTTAACAGCATTACTCGCTTTTTCTTCGTTTAAACTGTCAAGGACTTTGCCGGTTATTCCGATTCTACAGAACATGACGGGTCCTGCGCGTAAAATACGCCTGCGCATAATCAGTAGGGACGCTGGTTTGGTAAAAATTTGGCTAGGCCTAAATGACAATTGAAAGACGTGGAAATGGAATTCCTATTCAAACAAAAGTTCAACCGAGTCGGTTTGAACATCATGGCAATCATGATTTTAACCAGCTCCTTGCTCGTGGCACAGACTTCGACAGACAACACAGCCGTGTTGCAAGTGAAGCACAATCAGGCCCCGGCTTTGGCCACTAGGCTACAATCTGTGCTCAAAGATTTTGGTGTCAGTGCTCAGGTTACCGCAAATCGCGCTAACAACACCTTAATTGTTAACGGTTCGTACAACGCTCATAAAATCGCTGCGGATTTACTTCGAACGCTCGACAAGCCGGCTACAAGCCAATCCGCTCAGGTTGCCAAGCAAAGTACCTCCAAGGTGGTCGGCTATAATGTGCCCACCGATATGTTAGCTGAGACTGCCCAGAAGATTCAGGCGGCATTTGCTAATCAAAAGGAAGTGAAGGTAGTGCCCGACGCTCGTACAGGGCAAGTTGTCGTTATTGCCGGCGACCTAGTGCACCAGCAAATTGCTCAGTATCTTGAAACTGTCTCAAATTCGGCCCGAACTGCCGTACAACCCGTTTCGGGTAGTGCCAAGCCAGTCCATCAACTCAAAAGTATTGGCTGGAAGGAATTTGAAGCGTCCATTCAAAGTATGATGGGCGGTAAACTCAAGCTCAGCACCAATCCTACTGGAGAAGTCGCCAGCCTTGCCGTTCCGTCCCGATCAGGCAGCGGAGCGCTTCTTCAAGTCAATCGTCGGACTAACACAATTACCATTGAAGGTGATGCTGTTGCCAGACAGGCATGGTTAAAAATCACCCGCCTTTTGGACCAGCCAGCCTCTGGCAAAGAGGAGCGTACTGGAATCGTTCCCGTCGAAAAAGCGAGTCCTAGCACAGTTAATAAAGCAGTGTCTCTTGTTGAAAATGCCGAAAGAACGGCGGGGGGCGACAGTGGGGCTCTGCAAAGAACTGGTAACCGCAAAGCCTGGGGAGGTGACCTTGTCAGCTCCATCTTTAATCAGGAGGCTGTGGCTCAAGAGGAGGTTCCTGCCGCGGACGATGCCGAAGGTAGTGATGAAATAGGTGAGACGCTGCTTCAAATTGAGCCCGGAGAGGCCGGTTTGATTGGCCCTGTTCAGATAGAGTTTGTTGAAGGTCTCGGAGTGTTTATTATCAAAGGTCATCGTAGCGATGTAGCCCGAGTGATTGAGATTATCGAGGAAATTGAACAGCGCACCAGCGAGACTCAGCCTGCCGTTGAGATTCACAACCTGAAACACGTGGATAGCAATGTGATCACGGAACTGATCGAGGAACTTTATGACGATGTCTTTGGTTCTCGGAATAGTAACGTTAGTATCACTGCTCTTGATAAGCCAAACGCTCTGCTTCTTATCGGGCGTGAAGAAAGCATGTCGGCTATCAAAGATCTGATTGCGAAATTAGACCAACCCGTGAGGCCGGATACTCAATTTGAGATATTTGCCCTTAAGCACATGTCTGCCCTTGATGCGGAACGTCAAATCCGATCGTTTTATACGAACCAACCGGGTGGTGACGAAGAACAACGCCCCGGCCTGGGCGTTCGGCCACGTGTTATAGCGGATTATCGCACCAATAGCTTGATTGTCCACGCCGCTCCCCGCGACGTAAAAGAGATCGCAGCATTATTGGCAAGACTGGACGTTGAAGAATCTCCGGCGACCAATCAACTACGGGTATTTCGCCTAAAGAACGCGCTCTCCGCTGACCTGCAACCGGTATTGCAGGAGGCTATTACGGGCATTTCAGCAAATCAGGGCAACCAAGGCGGCGGTCAGCAGGGTAGCTCGGCAACAATCAGTCCGCAATCCTCGAAGCTAGAAATACTAACTATTACCAATGGTGGGGAAAGTAAAGTCAATTCAGGAATTTTGGCCGGAGCAACCGTCACCGCAGACGAAAACGTCAATGCACTTGTTGTACGAGCTCCCGCTACGGCAATGCCTTTGATCGAAGAGCTAATTACGCAGCTGGATCAGCTTCCTAACGCTGAAGCTCAAATCAAAGTTTTTCAGGTCGAAAATGGTGACGCGATCAACCTCACGCAATTACTTCAAGAGCTATTCGGCCTTCAGGTAACGGCCGGGTCCAATGCAAGTAGCAATGCTTTTAACACCGCTCTCAGTGCTGGGGCCGGTGGTATTGGCGGTGGGGAATCTTCACTTGTTCCACTGCGTTTCGCGGTTGACCAGCGTACAAATAGTGTTATTGCTTCCGGTTCCGAAACCGACTTAGACATCGTCGAGCTTCTCTTGATACGACTCGACGAGGGGGATATTCAAACACGACGTAGTGAAGTAATACGGTTGAAAAACGCGGATGCTTCTTCTGTTGGGCAAACGCTACAAACCTATGTTAACACCCAACGGCAACTGTTGACCCAGTCATTCAGCCAACAGACTAGCATTGCGAACTACGAAATAGAGGCTACGGAAGTAGTCGTCGCCTGGGACGTTGCGAGTAATTCAGTTATTATTTCCGCTCATCCCAAAACCTTCGAGGCATTGATAGCTCTTGTCGAAGAATTGGATTTCGAGCCTGACATGGTGATGATTCAAGTCATCATTGCTGAAGTCGAGCTAAACGACAGTTTTGAAGCGGGTGTCGAACTTGGCCTGCAGGATAGCTTGCTGTTTGATCGAGGTGCTTCCACGAACGGTTTCGCCTGGCATGGGCAAACACTGGGCAACGACCCTGGTGCCACCGCTTCCAGCGCAAATCTCGCTGGGCAGGTAATATCTGGCTTTGGAATGGGCCGAAATAGTGCGGCGCTCGGATACGGTGGGCTTGCAGTTAGTGCTGCTAACGAATCAATCCACATCATGATGAGGGCTCTTCAGGATCGCGGCCGTCTTCAAATACTGAGTAGGCCACAAATCATGACCCTAGACATGACCGAAGGATTTGTTCAGGTGGGTTCCGACATTAGGCAAATCACAGGTAGTCAGGCAAATCAATTTGGCGGTATTACCAATACCTCAGAGCCAGTTTCCATCGGCCTGCTAATCAACGTCAGGCCCCGAGTGACCGTCGACGGCAGGATTGTCATGGTCGTCGGAGCAGAGAAGTCTGAACTGGGAGAAGCAAGTTCCGGTACGGTTGTAGGTATCAACCCTGACGGCATGGCCGTTATGGCGGCACCGATTAATAAAACAACAGCCGAAACAGTGATCAGTGCCCGGGATGGAGAAACGGTCGTCTTCGCCGGATTGATCACCAAGGACAAGGCCGTAGCCAGACGCAGCGTACCTTTGCTGGGAGATCTTCCCGGACTTGGTAGTCTCTTTCGATACGATGTCGAATCTGAAAAACGCAAGGAACTGTTAATTATCATGACACCTCACATCGTACGCGGTGAAGAGGATGTCGATCGCATCAAAGCGTTGGAAACAGAACGTATGAGCTGGTTGTTGTCAGATCTGACAGAGATTCACGGTGGCACTGGAATTAAAGAGGGGCGTGGTTTTTGGGGCGAGCCCGGTACTGTGATTTACCCGGATGACGATCCGGCAGGAACACTGCTTGACCATGCGTTTCCGTCTTCGTCTATGGGCGGGGCTCTTCCGCAGCGTGAATCTAACCAACTGCAGAGCAAGTATATGTTCCCTCCGAACGGGAACCCCCGGGTGATGCGGGCAAATCCATACAACGTTCAACCACCGTTGCCTTCACCTTCCCAGCCAGCTTACCAGCAGCGCAACGCGCCCGTGCCACAGGCGCCAGGTGGTGTCAGTGCTAACCCCTATTTACCGGCGACCAATATGGGCCGCCAGAGGGCGAACACTTATACATCGCAGCCAGAGCAGCCCTATAATGGCCAAATCCGCCGCGTCCCTCCCCAAACGACACAGAACTATACGACACCAATTAGTCGTTAATATCCGTTCTCGTCAATGCTTGAATAGCATGCAATTTCTTTAGCTAGGTACTAAATAATGACCCCCCCCCCAACATTATTCAGATTCGCATTTATCTTTACAGCCCTATCCACACTTGCCCTGGCAAGTGGATGTAAAAGTCTTTCTAATTCGACCAAAGCTCTAGACGATTCGATGCCATGGAATGCCGAACAGGCGGCTCAACGCAAGCATGAGGAAAGTGCCGCCCGCATTGTTACTATCTGGACTCATGATGTCCTGTCTGTCCCCACGGGCGGAGCAGTACAGGGATTTGGCGGTAGAATGTATTTCTACAATCGTAAACAAGAGGCTGTCGAAGTTGACGGTCAACTAGTCGTCTACGCTTTTGACGACACCGACAACCCTTCCGCAGATCATTCTCAACGCCAACCGAACAGAAAATATGTTTTTCGCGCGGACCAGCTTTCCTCACACCTAACGGAGTCCGAATTAGGTCCTTCCTATAGCTTCTGGCTTCCCTGGCAAAAGCTAGGGGGATACGGAAAAAAGGTGAGCCTCGTTCCCGTCTTCATCCCCAATGAAGGAAATGTAATCAATGGGTTGTTCAGCAAGGTCTCGTTACCGGGCAATTCGCCAAAATCTGATAAGCCGAACAGCATGGACCAACTGGTAAATCGTCCTTCGCAACCTTCTATGCGGGTTGACACCCTCGGTCGTCGACACGGATTGGACAGCCAACATCATCGAAAGACTCAAACCATTGATGTTTCACCAAGCTTAACGCGACATATGACGTCTGCTCCGCAGCAACAGATACGTCCCACGAACGCGACATCTCCAGTCGGTCCAGCCGCCATCCCGGCAATCAAACTTGAGCTACCCAATTACGATGACTACAACGCACGCCGTCGTCCTACGGGTATTAAAACTACCGTTAATCCATCCGGGTTAAAAACAATCAAACTTGGACCACCACAGCGTCCCTAAACCTTTGTGGTCCAATGAAAAAGCCCGGATGCTTGAGCAACATCCGGGCTTTTTGCGTTATATCGCAGGGTACACGTTAGTTATCCTGGGGCTGTTTCTCTGAGATAGCCAAATTGTTATTTACTGAATTGATTCCAGGTTCTAGAAGCACCAAACGCTCCACTAGAGATTTTTCTCGTTCCGAAATAACTTGCCCCGTTAACGTGGCAGTAGACTTTTCTAGGTCTACCACGACTTTATTAAAGCGTGATAAGCCAGGAAGTTTAGTGAGTCGTGTTTGAGCTTTTTGTTTTACATTAGCCACAATAATCGGACGTACTTCAAATTTAACCACAAAAGGAAAGCGTAGGTTAGCACCAGGTTGTTGCTGTTGCTGGCCTCCAAACATGCCTCCCATCATCCCTCGTCCCATGCCTCCCATGCCTCCCATGCCTCCAAATCCGCCCATGCCTCCAAATCCGCCCATGCCGCCGGCTCCGCCCATGCTAGCCTGACTAGACGCAGCACGGGGATCGCCGCCGATCCCACCACCGCCGACGAACCCCTGGTTCGCTGTTTGGCTGGATATTTCACCGGTCGACGAAACCTGGCCGCCTTGTCCGGCTTGTGTAGTTTGATTCCCTACTTGCCCAAAGGCCATCGGTGCCCAAACAAAGACTGAAACCACGGTTAAGAAGTATTTCATTGGTGTTAACATGTTATTTTGCCCTGCTAATGCACTTATTTGAGGTCAGCCCTACAAAAAGACCGCCAACAAAGTCTAATTCGACATTGCTGAACAGACCTGTATAGTCGTAAATACCGCCTCAATCGATTATAAACGTAATTCGAGGCGCTTTACCTGAATAAACCCAAAACACCGCAAACTCTTGGTAATCACTACAATTTAACGATGATCAGTCGTAGTTTATCAGCTTGCTGTACGAAACCTTAACGTATCAGCGGTGTTTAACGACCTAGTTTATCCCCCCTAAAACATTGAAGGTTATCCCCTACATGAATCTCAAAATCAGACTCCCCTTAGTGGCTTTGCTGTTCTTCACGTTCTTGGCGGTACCAGCCCTAAAGGCCGAACGCCCAAGTGCTCCTAAGCTTCTTCCGTATAACACGGTTGTTTATTTGCGAGTCGACGATTTCCCAGCCCTCGGTGATGACTTTTTGCGGACATCTTTCGGAAACATTCGTAACGACGCCTCCGTCTCACCTCTGGTAGACCGACTTTATAACGAATTACTTAATGCCTTTCCACAGGTAGAGGACGAATTGGGGGTAAGCGTCGAGGAGTTACTGGAGTTACCGACGGGCGAAGTTGCAATTAGTTTGGCCGTCACCGATACCGGACGCCCTATGTTCGCGTTTATCGCTGACGTTGGTGAAAATGTCGATACTGCCAAGACTCTTTTGGAACGCGCTGAATTTGAGCACATCAACAACGCGGGTGACCTTTCCGAAGAATTGATCGGGGAAACGGAGGTAACACTTTTTGCAAACCCTGGTGACGATGATGACGTCTATTCTTTTATTAAAGAGGAGACCGTTGTTTTATGCAGCAGCGAACTGATGGCCACTCATCTAATTAGTGTGTGGGAAGGAACTGCCACCGAAGCCGATCGAACACTAGCTGACAATCGCAAATTTACGGACATTATGCGTAACAGCGTAGGTGCTGAAGATTTCCAACCACAAATTAGTTTCTTCGCTGATCCACTCGCCCTCGTTAAGTCAACCACTCAGGACAATTTTCAGGCGCAGGCTGTACTGGCTTTACTGCCCACGTTAGGAGTTGACGGATTTAAGGCCGTTGGAGGTTCGTTAATTGTCGGACCTCCCGGCTTTGATACGATGGCACATTTCCATCTTTCGCTGGGCAGTCCACGCCGTGGAGTCTTTAATCTTTTGACACTCGGGGAGGGAGAACTTAATTCCGAAGACTGGGTCAGCAACGACATCGCTAACTATGGAACCATGTATTGGGATTTGGAAGCAATGTATGGTGAGTTGACGAAAGTAGTAGATTCGGTACTTGGAAGCGGATATTTTGAGAATCTAGTCGAGGAAAATGTCAATTTACCGGCAGGGATTAACCTACAGGAGGACGTCATCGCCCACTTTGGTGGTCGACTGACATTCGTCCAGCAAGTGGTGGATCCTGATGTGTTGAACGGTCAGGCCACGGGTATAGGCTTCAAGCTCAAAGAACCCGAGCAATTAGCTGATTTCCTAGACACTTTTATCGAGGAGAAAGCTGCCTGGATGAGCAAGCAGTCACACAATGGTGTCACTTACTACCAAACTCCCGGCGGTCGTCCTGGTGGCCCGGGTGGCCCGCCGGATTTGCAGCCCACCCCAAACCAACCTAACGCACAGCCTACCCGTCCGGGCCCCCCTGGAAATTTCAGAAGGCCGACCCCAACATTTGCCATCCTTGGAGACACACTCCTGCTATCAGACTCCGAACTTGTTGTGTTTAAGGCGATCGACACCCATCAAGGCGGAGAGGACCGACTAGCTGATGCAGAAGACTTCAAGCTCGTATTAGATACGGTCAAATCGCAGACAGGGGAATTTAAGCCTTCCGCCATCACGTTCAGTCGGCCAGAAAAAGGCTTGGAATTCATTTACAATCTTGCCTTAGGCGAAGACGCCCAGTCAGCGTTACAGCAGGGCGCCGAAAACAACGATTTTCTTCGCACTTTGAATTCCGCTTTTCTCGATCACCCGCTTCCGCCTTTCGATGAAATTTCGAAATACCTGGCTCCCAGCGGCGGTGTTCTTTTCAACCGGCCTACCGGCTTACACTTCCTTAATTTTTCACTTAACCCCGAAAACCAATAGTTATCATCTATTACGAGCTGAACTTTACGTCGCTTTTCCCCTCGGGATGAGCGGCGTTTTTTATCATGCCTTCGCTGGGCCGCTTGCCTCGCCAAAATAGTGTGCTAAAGTTCTAATAGAACGATCAAAGGAGGGGCTCGGCAAATTGGATCAACTGGCAAAGAAAACGGTGCTACTCGTAGATGACGATGCGGATATTCTCGCTTCTGTTAGCTATGCGATTGAGGAAGCCGGGTATAATGTGCTAACCGCCAACAATGGTGACGATGGACTCGCGTTGGCGAAAGCCAATAGACCTGATCTTGCGATCCTTGATATGATGATGCCTAAACGCAGCGGTTTTCTGGTAATCGAGTCATTACGCGAAGAATACCCGGATCCTATCCATATCATTATGATGACCGCCAATGAAGGCAATCGTCATCAATCTTACGCTGAGTTACTGGGTGTAGCTGATTATCTACATAAGCCTGTCGCAATTGACACGCTGATCGCCCGTGTGAACGAATTACTTTCCTGAACAACTCCGCTTTTCTTTTGTACCATCCACCTGCTGGAATAAACTTCTCACCATGAATCGCCCACCTCATACACAAAATCTGCCTGAACCATCCGTCATCCCGCAGGAGGGCTGGCACTGTTCTCATTTCTACTATTCTTTTGATCGCGTGGCCCTTCAGGGATTCTCCGACGATGAACTCACCATCGCCAAAGAACAATTCTGCCATGTACTGGCGTTGAATGAGGATGGACCTGAACGATTACAAGTCAGCATTGTCTCCGGTCATAAAGCAGACTTCGGCCTGATGATCATGGATCCCAATCCACTCACAATAGACCGTACTCACCAAAACCTGCTTAACACTAAACTCGGCGCGACGCTAACGACTACGTATAGTTTCGTTTCAGTCACAGAGATCTCCGAGTACGTCCCCACACTCGAACAATACGCTGCGCGATTGGTCGAAGATGGTGAAGAAATTGACAGCCCATCTTATGAAGCGAAGCTCAATGCCTACAAGCAACGTGAGCCTATCATGCGTAAACAACGCCTGACGCCTGATTTTCCAGTATGGCCGGCAACCTGCTTCTATCCGATGAACAAAATCCGTATTCCTCATGCAAATTGGTTCATGATGGATCATTCTGAACGTAATAAGCTGATGGCAGAACATGCCCGCAGCGGAATGGCCTTCGCTGGTAAAGTACAACAACTTATCACCACTTCCGTTGGACTCGACGACTGGGAATGGGGTGTCACTCTTTGGGCCAGAAATCCCGAGTATCTAAAAGATATCGTTTACCTTATGCGTTTTGACGAAGCCAGTGCAAAGTACGCTGAATTTGGTCCATTTTATACCAGCTATATTGCCTCCGCAGGCGAAGTATTAACGCACTGCGGCATCTAGGTAATACAAGCCGGCTTTTAAACGATTACTTATCCGATGGTTCGATGCCAACTGGCTCGTCTTCAGAAGAGGGGAGTTTTGGCGGTTGCTTACCGGCTTCAAGCGCCTGAGCCCACTGTTTAATGTGGGTCAGGATTTCAGCATTCGAGTCTAACCGTCGTGGCGTTTTCTTGGTCATCTTGCCCGGTCGATTTACCATAATCAAACGCACCGGAGTCCTTACCTCAGGCAACCTTGCCGAATTAGCGTGATACTCCAGGAAGTTATTGTCTTTGGTGCTCTCGACCGCAATATCCATCGTCGCCGTTGGGAAGTTAGACACGCAAATCATAGCTCCATCATCAGCATAGTAGCGTCTTTCTCCTGTCGCTGAATCTTTCCAGAAGCCGCTACCGGCAAATACCCATGCATGGTCTAGTGTTTTCTTACTACGCCCTTTCGTAACCCAATCCTGGGCAAACACCGCTTGTATTTTTCCCTCGTTGTCTTTCCAGACGCAGATGACATCGATCACCGAACCGCTGGCTGGTATATACTCCGGATCAAATTTAACTGGATCACCTGTTTTTGCGCCGATTGCCAGGAGAGCAGCGTGTACAAACCTCGACGAGGACTTTACTGCGATGACGGACTCATGCTCTTTGGTCCCCGCTGGGCATGCGAACATTTCAAGCGGCCCCACCGTCAGGCAAACTTCGCCGTCAGCGACTACCCATTTTCGGCTTAGGTCAACCCACAGGCCTCCATCAGGCAATAACGACAGGACAGACGCCCCTTTTTCCAGAGACTTGAACTGCTTCTCTTTGATGCTTTTGTCAGCAGGGCTCCCGGGGGCACCTTCATTTTGAGCCGTTGCACCAACCGCCAAAAGCGAAACACCCAACCAAGCCAGAATATATAATCTGTTCATCACAACAAACCTCGTTATCGTTTGACAACTATTCAATCTCTACATACTCGTAAACAGTCCCGTCTTCCAAAAATTCACCAAACGCGAACTCAGAAGAATAGTTTTGCCCTAACAAAGTTCGATTACCAAATTCGGTCATCGAACGATATAAGAGCCAGTTTTTCTCACCAATCTGAATTCGATATCCTGCAGCAACGTCCTTTGGCTGGATATTTAATTCTTCGGCAACCGTAAGCTGTCGCCAAGTATAATCTTTTGTGACGGTTTTGCCTGATAGCACCATAAGTAAAGGCGCGTAAAGCCCTGTGGCTTCCTCCGAAGTCACATTGTAGGTGAGCAATCCAACCTGATCAGTCAAACTGCCGCAGCGAGTTCCAGCACGCCACTCAGGTAACGCCAGTGGCAACACCATCCCTACAGGATCTTTGCTCCACAAAAACCCTTCCGCGTGTTCTTCCGACGGGTAGAAACTGATACCTTCACCGTATTGATAAGCCTGTTGGAGTTGAATCGAACCGCGGCGGCCGTCGCCAAGAACTACATCTCCGACCAAAACTAAATTCTCATCCTTGGCCAAAAGGAAATGTTTCTGAAGTTTCCAACCGCCCGAACAACTGATCTCCAGCTCTAAATATTCAACATCATCATCGCTTTCCCAACAAACTTCTTCCCATGCTCCGAGAGGGGACAGCGGCATTCCATCGACCACCAGATTTGAAGCAACGTTGCCACTGAACAACAGAACCCCAGTAGACACGATATCCACATACACATCCTGCTGTTCATAGCGAATATAGAGTTCACAACGCTTAGAATCCCAGCCAGATCGCATCACGACAACCTGCGACTCTGCTGAGTGGAGCGTTGCGTCGGGCAGGAAGTGATGCTCGCTGGGATTTAAGAACTCTCGTTGTGTATATCCCATGTGGGATGCGAGGCGTCTATCTGAAAGGTCCCCACCCAGCTTTAGCAATAAGGCAATGAAGGGTTTCGCTAACTTTATCTCGCCGCCATCAGCCAACTCGCTAATCGCTCGTTTACCGTTCGAACAAAGCAACAGCTGGCGAGCTGTCCATTCAAATGTTGCAATAAAGTGTTTCTTTAGTTTGAGGTTAATCTGTTTTCGTCTTGAAGCGGCAATACACCTGGTCCATGTCGCCACGATAGCTGCATACCAGGAGAAATGTCGGGCCCTAACGACCCCCTCTTCGTCAAACAATACATTGGCGGATTCAGCTAAGAGCGAAGCTGACCCTTTCAAGAGTTTGCGGACGGCTTTATTATCGGGGCTAATTCCTGCCAGAACTGCGGGGATCTCAACCCCGGCGATTAATACGTTCCACGGATTGTTTACCAGTTGATGACTGTTAACCACTACGTCTGCGTAGGAAGCGAGGCCTGTAATATTCTCTTCCCTCGACTCATCACTCTTGGCACACTCGTTTAACGCATAGGCAGCTTCCAAGGCCCCTAATACAGCAGTCGCCGAACAATCGCGGCGATCCGCATTCTCTCGCCAGGCCCGTTTGGAATCACCTTGTTCACGAAGGTAATTTGGCAAACCCCAATAAAGAGCCTTAGGGAATTTCAATAACAGCTCAAACATCCCGTCTTTAGCTTCCTGCTTAAATGCCTTCGCTTTTGCATCAAAAACGATTTACTCGATATAAACACTACGCAGCTACGAACGCGGGATTCCCTCGAACAAACTGCTGCCCACGCGGACAATCGTAGCTCCATGCTCAATGGCTATATGATAGTCTCGGCTCATCCCCATCGATAGCTCGTCTAGCTCTACATTATCCGGTTTTGATCTCTCCAGCCGTTCTTTAAGAGTCCGCAGCGATTCAAACTCCGTGGCGGCGCCATCTAACCCAGAATGTAAACCTGCCATCGCCATCAGCCCCCGTACTTGAAGGAAGGACAACGCCGCACATTCCTCGAGCACTGACTCCATTTCATCCGGCATAAACCCATGCTTCGCTTCTTCACCTGAAACATTTATTTCCAATAACACCTCTTGAGTTGTTTGCACCCGCTCCGCCTCTTTATTTATTTCAACCAGCAAACGCATACTGTCGCCGGCATGGAACAGATGGATGAAGGGAAGCGAACGCCGGACTTTATTGCGTTGTAAATGACCTATCTGGTGCCAACGAATTGGCAGAGTGTCGAGTGACAGCGCTTTATCCCACAACTGCTGGGGCCGGTTCTCGCCAAGATCAAGCAAACCGGCTTCAGCTACCATGCGTGTAACCTCTTCACCGAAATACTTACATACTCCGACCAAAGTGACGTCCGCTGCTAAACGCCCAGACTTCTCCGCACACTCGGCAATCGTCTCTCTCACTTTGGCAATATTGTCCGCAATCAACGCCGAACTCATCGTTCAAGTCCTCCTTGCCCCTGCAACCACGTTTGCCATTTGTAGATCGATTCAGCAGTCACGCGTTCCACTTCCGGTGAAGAGGTGAATTCAAACATTATAGGGCCGTTATACCCGGCCTTTAAGAACTCTTGTACCACTCTCGGCCAGGGGACTTCTCCGTCACAGAGTTCCGTCTCAATCACCCCGCTATTAGCTTGTTTTACGTGCAGCATCGAGATCTCTGACTTATCGATCATAACAACGATTTCCATTATTCGTTGCGCCTCACGAGATAACGAAAGGTTAGCCGGATCAAAACAAAGCCAGAGATTGCCGGTCTGGCTTCGCTGGCGGACTTCCTGAAAAACGGGCCAAAAGATATCCCATGTTTGGAACGAATGTTCAATGGTAAGTCGAATCCCATAGGCATCAAGATCATCAGCCACCTGCACCAGACTTTCGACGGTCTGAGCAGAATTTGCCTCAGCCATGTCGTTATCGCTAATCACGTCCACTAGTCGCAAATGAGCATCTCCGTTTCCACAGGCAAGCGCTACGTCCCGACCTAACTGCAAATCGCAGGCACTACTATCAAAGGGCCCGGAAAAAAATGGGAAACTCATCGCATAATCAAAACGACAATGATGATGTGCCTGAGCAATCGCCTTAAGTTCATGTAGATGCGGATCGTGATGTGTAGGTTCTAAGTCCCCCAAAGACCCCTGACGCAATTCGATGTCTCGCATTTCTAAATCCGCGGCACGGCCTATCAAATCGCGCAGGCCGACGTTGTTTTGCAGATAGAAATTCCAGCAATTACTAACGATTCCGGTATTAAGCATCACTTCCTCTTCCTGTCTCTTGTTTTACCATATAAAGCAGAGACTTTAAGTTCCCATCGGACCCTGACATGCAAATCTCTGACAATAATTCACCACTGGAATTGACTGCCGACCAATTGCGTCAGGATATTGAAAAGACGCTGGAACATCTCGGGCAGCATATCACCACACTTGATCAACAGCCAGCATGGGATTTACCCGACAAATCAGCGGGCGGAATTCCGCCGCGTGAAGGGATTCCTGAACATGGTCTCCCTCTGGAACACGTGCTTGACGACCTGTTCAATCATCGCCTGAACCCCAGCTACAACCCATCCTGCGGGGGATACCTGGCTTACGTACCGGGTGGTGGACTCCCTCACGCCGCAATTGCCGATCTTATTAGCGGTATTCTCAATAAATTCGTGACTCTCTGGCAGGTCGCACCGGGCTTTGCCAATATCGAAGCTGATGTTGTCGAGTGGTTTGCCAGTTTGGTTGGTTACCCCGGCGGCAGTGGGGGGTACCTGACAACCGGCGGTTCTATGGCGAACTGGTCTGCCATTGTGACCGCTCGACGAACACTACTGGGCGACAATTTCCTCCGTGGAACGATCTACACGACATCTCAGGCACATCATAGTGTAACGAAGGCTGCGGTTCTCGCGGGCTTTCCTGAGCGAAACATCCGGCAGGTAGATACGGTTAATTTGGCTCTATCGGTCCCCCATCTCGAAGAATTAATCGAAGACGATCGTAACGAAGGCCTACGCCCATTTCTAGTGGTTGCTAATGCCGGAACCACCAATACCGGAACCGTTGATCCGCTCGAAGCGATTTCACACGTCTGTAAACGATCAGGATTGTGGCTTCATACGGATGCAGCTTATGGTGGATTTTTCATGTTCACCGACCGTGGTAAAAAGATCCTGCATGGTTTAGCGTTATCCGATTCGATTACGCTAGACCCTCACAAGGGCCTTTTTCTTCCCTATGGAACCGGCTGCTTACTAGTGAAGGATGTAGCAAATTTAGAGTTGGCTCATAAGGTATCCGCCAAATACCTGCCTCCTTTTCAGGAGGATGGCAATCACGTCGATTTTTGCGGGTTGTCTCCTGAATTGTCACGTGATTTTCGTGGTCTGCGTATCTGGCTGCCATTTAAACTGTATGGCGCTCCTATCTTTAGTAGCTATTTGGATGAAAAATTAAATCTCTGCAATCTTGCGTATCAGGAAATTTCCAGCCTCGAAAGTATTGAGACACTGGCCGCGCCGACCCTGTCTACCTTTGCATTCCGCTACAATCCTGCAGCCAACAATCTGTCTAACGGTGAGTTGAATGACCTCAATCAGCGTTTTCTGACCGAACTTAATTCCTCGAAGCGATTCCTTCTCTCCTCCACCTATCTAGACGATGTATTCACCATTCGAATTTGCGTACTCTCTTTCCGGACGCATGCAACGCACATCAACAACTGCATTAAGGAAGTCATCCGGGTGGTAGAACAATTCGATAACGCCTAACCAACAATCCGTTACAATATTAGATTACTTATAAAGCCTTTCTGGAGCATCCCGTAATGTCAGAACACGAAACAACGCAAGAAGCACCATCGCGTAAATGGTATCAGGCGATCGGGCCAGGTATCATCACGGCCTGCGTCGTCATCGGACCGGGAAGTATTCTCACAAGCAACAAGATAGGTGCGGGCAACGAATTTAGCATGATCTGGATCGTCGTCGTTGCCTGTATCTTCATGATGTTCTTCATGAGCATGGGAGCTCGCATTGGAGTTGTTGCGAAATCTTCTCCTGCGGATCTGATTCGTCAGCATCTCGGAGGGACTTTAGGAAAGGCTCTCGCCATCATCGTTGGCTTATGTGTTTTTTGTATCTCCACTGCATTCCAGTTTGGGAATAATCTAGGAGTACAATCCGCCTTCAATGTCTACCTGGACAAAAGTATTACCATCTATCTCGTCATTGGCTTCAATGCTCTGTCGATTTCGTTCCTGTTCGCATTTAAAGACTTCTACAAAGCGTTGGAAAAGGTCATGATGGTTTTTGTGGGACTCATGCTACTTTGTTTCGCCATAAATTTGGTGGCTGCAAAACCAAATATCGGGTCACTGGCTAAAGGCTTCCTGCCTCTTGATGCTGAGATCAGCCTGGACACGCTCGGGTTGATCGGTACGACATTCGTCGTCGCAGCCGCGTATTTCCAATGTTACCTGGCACGACAAAAGGGGTGGTCTATTAAGGAACTTAAAAACGGGATCGTCGACGCTCGGGTTGGTTCGGTGATCATGGCCACTCTGACCATTATGCTAATGGCCACTGCCGGGACCGTATTGGTCGGGCAGACCTTGAATAGCGTCGAAGATGTGGCTGCAGGTCTTGAACCTGCCTTCGGGGAAACCGGGAAAATGCTATTTTGCATCGGATTGTTTTCGGCAGCCTATTCTTCCTTCCTCGTCAACTCCATGATTGCCGGTTTTATTCTTTCTGACGGTCTCCAATTAGGAGCAACGGCTGGAGAAAAAGGACCGAAGATAATTACCACCCTCGTATTACTTACTGGGATGGTGGTAGCCTTGGCCGCCGTCTTAATGGACTTCGAAACGGTTCCTGTTGTGGTATTCGCTCAAGCTGTTACGGTTATCGGGAATCCATTACTCGCCGCGGTGCTTTTGTGGATGACCAACAGCAAGAAGATTATGGGAGACAGGACTAACGGACTCATCACTAACATTGTTGGTTTCCTCGGTATCAGCATATTACTGGTAATGGCTTATCGCACTGCGTTTGTAGTGATTCCATCAAAGCTCAAGCCGCCCGAGGTAACGGCCGTGGTCGAACAAGTTCAACCAATACATCTATCACCGGGTCAAATACTTAGCCTAACAAACAATAAAGAATAAATCATGGAACTAACACCTGAAGACGAGCTACTCATACTCAACGAGAAGCTACTTGAAGCGATCGATACAAACGATTACGAAACCTACACAGAATTATGTGACGTCAATCTCAGCGCATTTGAGCCGGAGGCTATGGGACAACTGGTCGAAGGGCTTCCGTTTCATGCATTCTACCTGTTGCGTGAACCTTCCAATGCCACTAAACAATCAAGCATCTGCTCACCACGTGTTCGCATGCTTGGGGACGATGCTGCTGTCGTTACCTTTGTTCGACTTTCGCAAAATTCTTCACCTGAGTCGGGCGACTCAGTCGCCAGCTGTGAAGAAACCCGCATCTGGCAAAAACTCGATGGAAATTGGAAGCACGTCCATTTCCACCGCAGTTTTGCCGGTAGCATCGAGTTAGGTTAGTCGACCTACTGCAATGCCTAAAGCTGTCCGACGCAAACGCACGCCTCCACGGTGGAATCGACTTAATCGGGAAATCGACGCCTGCCAGAAGTGCCCTCGCCTCATTGATCATTGCCGGGAAGTGGCCCATGTAAAACGGCGGGCCTACATCAATGAAACCTACTGGGGGGGCCCCGTTTCAAACTTCGGTGATCCTTATGCCGAGTTGCTACTGGTAGGCTTAGCTCCCGGAGCACACGGCGCTAACCGCACCGGAAGGATGTTTACCGGAGACCGTAGCGGAGACTGGCTGTACAAAGCATTGTACAAGGCTGGATTCGCAAACCAACCAGAATCGACCCATCTTCAAGATGGGCTGCAACTGACAGGATGTGCTATCACTAATATCTGCCACTGTGCACCACCTCAGAACAAGCCTACCAGAGACGAAGTCCGAACTTGCCAGCCATGGTTTGAACAGCTTGTGGCCCAATTGCCTATTAAGGTTTTCCTGGCCTTCGGACAGATCGCCTGGCGTGGAGTGATCGACTTCATGAAGGATACTGATGTTTATTCCGGACCTATCCCAAAATTCGGCCATGGACATTCGTTTAATTTTAACGACGGCCGGGTTTTATTAGGAAGCTATCATCCTAGCCAACAAAACACCTTTACAGGTAGGCTTACCGAATCGATGTTTAATTCTGTCTTTCGAAAAGCGAATCGCTTTCTAGACGAGCGATAAATTAACAGATTTCATTATAATTAGGTTTTAACCTTTAATCTTCAGAGATGCATTGACACCTCCTTCCATGAAACTTCATCTCCAACGTGCCTGGCTGCTTACCTGTCTTTTGATCGCCAGCGTTTTTGTCCTGCCTGACAAGCTAATAGACGCTCAGGAAGTACAAACCGCTAAAACTGTCGAACAGCTCGCCGCCAATATCAAACCTTCTTTGGTCACAATTTCCACGATGGGCCGAGATGGTACATATCAGGGCGTCGGCACCGGTTTTGTTGTCGATCAAGAAGGCCTCATCGTGACAAACCTACATGTGATTGGTGATTCTCGTGAGTTCCGAGTGGAGACAGCGTCGGGCGAGGAACTTAAAGTCATAGGCATCCACGCATCAGATCGCGTTATGGATCTTGCCATTATTCGAGTGCAAGCTAGCGACTTAACCTCCCTAGCGATGGGTGATATCAATTCCTTAGCTCAGGGCGCACCGATTATCGTCATGGGCAACCCTCATGGACTGCGAAATAGTGTCGTGTCCGGTATTAACTCAGGGATTCGCGAGATCGATGGCCGTAAAATGATGCAATTAGCAATTCCAATCGAACCTGGCAACTCCGGTGGTCCCGTGCTTGATATGCAAGGTAATGTACACGGGATCGTCACGATGAAGTCTCTTGTGACTGCGAATCTTGGGTTCGCCGTCGACATTGCACCGCTGAAGGCACTGCTGGACTCCCCTAACCCCGTCACCATCGACAAGTGGCTAACGATCGGGTCACTCGACCCACGTGACTGGGAGCCCGTCTTTGGCCCTCATTGGAAGCAACGAGGGGGGCGTATTCTCGCGGGCGGTTCCGGTGCAGGGTTTGCAGGACGTTCTCTCTGCCTCTACCAGGGAGAAATCCCGGAGATTCCTTACGAAATCCAGGTGCGAGTGAAGTTGGACGACGAAAAGGGTGCTGCCGGCCTGATTTTCTTCGCCGACGGCCGGAACAAGCATTATGGATTCTACCCGACAAACAATAAGATTCGTTTCACGCTGTTTGAGGGTTCCTCAGTCTTCACGTGGACGGTTCTGTACGATCAGCCATCCGACGCTTATCGTCCTCGCGAATTCAACACCCTCAAAGTTCGGGTCGAGAAAGATCGCTTTAAGCTGTTCGTTAACGGACAGCAGGTACTCGAATCCACCAACCGTAACCTCACTTCCGGCAAACCCGGTTTAGCCAAATTCCGGGACACTACCGCTGATTTTCGCAATTTTGTCGTCGCCAAAGAAATCGGTCCATCCAAACTGAGTGATGAAGCAAAACAACAGATCACGGATGCCATTTCCGAGGTTCCCCCACTTGCCGATTTGAAGCCGGAAAATCTTTCCCCCTTCCTCGCCACGCCTAGATACTCGCGCACTATCGTGCAGCAGGAAACAAAACGACTCGAAGATAAACTCGCCGAATTAAGGAAGCTGGATGCTGACATCCATACGAATGCGGTCGCCAAAGACCTCGGAAATTACTTCGCCGAATATGAACAACGCCTTTCCGAAGCCGAAGAGCACAACAACGTATCTATTGACCTATTAAAAGCCTCCTTGATTATCGCGTCGGTAGACGAAGAGGAAATCAATATACCGGCTTACCTGCGGCAAGTTGACCGGATGGTCACAGATATCAAATCAACTCTTGTTGAAGACAGTAGCCCTATTGATATTCGCAACGCATTAAACAAGTATCTCTATGAGGACAATGGATTTCACGGGGCACGATTTGACTACTATCACAGGGCAAACAGCTATATGAATCGATTGCTAGATGACCGAGAAGGCCTGCCAATCACCCTCTCCGTTCTCTACATGGAATTAGGGACTCGACTGGGTCTCAAGGTCGAAGGAGTCGGAATCCCCGGGCATTTCATCGTTCGACAACTAATTGACGAACAACCCGTATTTTTGGATCCGTTTGATGATGCCCGCATATTAAGCCTTGATGAAGTCAAGGAACTGGCAACAAACGGCCGTACCGAGCAGTTTGACGATCGTTTCTTGGAAACCGCATCTGCCAAGAACATTCTCATGAGAATGTTAAATAACCTACTGGGTTTAGCACAGGACGAAGAAGATAAAGAATCCATGTTGCGATACCTTGAAGTTTTGATGGCACTCGACGAAACCCACATTCAAAACAGAGGAATGCGGGCTATCATCCGATTTGAGACCGGAAGAAAACAGGCGGCCGTGGACGACCTCGACTACTTCCTAGATACCCGACCAAACGAATTGGATCTCGATCAAATCCAGCGGATGAGAGATTATTTTAACCGCTAAACAAAAAAACGACTGCCTGTTTCGGGTTTCGAAACGAGCAGTCGCCTAGATTCTTTCACTTTGTAATGCGTGCTATTTCTTTACCGCGATTGCAAAGTCACCTCGCGTATCCCGCCACAAACAGTGAATATGACTGGCAGGGTTTCCGGCAGCGTCAGGCTGCGTGTTTACGAACTCAATAAGAAAGGTTGGGCCCTGCACTCGATAGTAATGCCCAACGCCAGGTTTAGTAGCACCAGCCCAACAAAATTTAACCTTCCCCCAGCCGGCCTCTTTGATATCTGCCAGCCGTTTCGCTGCGATATCCGGAGCCATACTACGCGTATATGTCATGATCAATTGCCGCAGCGTTTTCTTCTGTTCTTCTTCAAGATCACGAATCAAAATACCTTCTGCAGGTGTTTGTGGAGGCTGAGCCTGCCCTGCATTACGGACTTCCTTAGGAGCCGCCTCTGCGATGATGGCAATCTTCTTTTGTTCATCACTTAGTGAGTTCACTAGGTCGAAGCCGAGTGTTTCTTCATTATCCAGAACACGAGCACCCTTCTCGAAGCCTGCCAGATCCGCTGGTACGATCGTTGGGTTCGAGCACATCACCTGAGGAGTCGACGAAATAACTTCATTATCCTCAATCACAAAGTTAAGAGACATGTGATGGCCTTCGATACTCACGCCCCATTTCCCTTCTTTCGAAGGGCTTCCAAAAAGGGTGTAGTAGTAGAGTTCGGTATCACGTGGAAAACGCCCCGGGCTAGCCTTCTCTAATTCATGAAGGACACCCTCCAATTTCATAATATTCGTGAACTTCTTGTAGCCCAGGAAACTGAGGCCAGACCGTAGGATTTGGCTAGCGGCTTTTCGTTGTTTTGGACTCATATCCTTGACGACAAGTCCCTTACGACTGTCTTTGGGGATGAAGTGCCAAGCCACTCGTTCAGCATTGTCATAGTCCATCACCGCTAGTTTCTTTTCATCGTCACTCAACGTCCCAAGAAACCCATTAGCTGCTGTCAGGAATGCCTCACCCGCTGGAGGACGTTCTTTCTGGAGCCCCAACGTCGTCAATGCAGTTGTCAGTACCAATACACTTAAAATTGTTACCTGTCGGGCCTTCATCAATTAATCCTCTTTGAAATAAAATGAGTTGTAGATTTCTGTTACCCTTATAGTCTAAGCCGTCTAACTTACCATTACTACAACAGGCTATAGATATACTTTTTTGATTCTCCCAAGATGCTATCTTTCTATTTCCAGTTAACTTGCCAGAATTGCAAGGTACAACGAGTCCTGTCCGGTGTTGAAATGCATCACCAGCTAATAAGCCTGGGAAAACTCAGAAAACAAGCCTCGCCTGAAACCGAGATCATGCTTGAGCTTTTTAGAACGTCGCCAGAGCTTGTCAACTGTGAGGACTGCGGCAGCGCTGCTGTCGGCATCTCACGCGTTTCAGACGAATTCGACGATCTGGCCACTCGTCGTTGTGACATCTGTAACAAAGGAATCAATCCGGAACGCCTAGAAATCTTTCCGGCGGCCGAAACTTGCACGCCATGTGCTGCTAAAATGACTTCCGAAAAGACAGAGCATGACTACTGTGCTCTTTGCGGAGAAAGAATGTCGGTGGTCACCACGAACCGCAGGGGAATCACTCAATATGTATCGCGTTGTAACGGGTGTGGATATGAAAGCTAAACTGCCTCTTATTGCCATCCTACTACTTCACGGTGCAATACCAGGATGTTCTCAGCCTGAGCTAGAATGTGAACCAACTGCCATCGAACTCGTGGAGGCAGCCGAAGTTATCCGCACTGCACTTAGGATTCCTGACACCACCACGATTCACATTGAACAGAAGCCTATTACAGATCCGGATCTTGAACTCCTGCGGGACAATCCAAATATCACCAATTTATTACTCGACGAAAGTGAAATAACCGATAGCGGTATCGCGACTATAACCACCTTGCCGAACCTGGTTCATCTGCGTGTGCGCAGTAAGGTAACCGACACCTGCATTGATGACTTATTAAGAATTGAATCGCTAAAGGTATTAAACCTACCCTATGCCGACTTCACCGATGAGGGTTTACAACGCCTCGCAAATCATCCTCGCATAGAACTGTTACGTCTTCGGAGTCCACGTGTCACAGATGCCTCGATGCTGGCGATATCTGAAATGCAGAGCCTGGCATTTCTACATTTCATCGAAATCCCAATTACCGACGTGGGCTTAGAAGCATTTTATAAAGCCGAGCAACTGCAATCACTCTATTTAGACGATTGCGGCATAACAAACAGCGGCCTCTCAAAGCTGCTAAAAAATCAGCCAGCCTTACACCTTCATGTAAACCAGGCGCATTTGGACAACGACCCTACAAAAGATTCTCACGATCACTAAGGCCATCTAAACTCAATAAGTGACCTTAAGAGCGTCATACAATTCCGACATGGCGGCAATTGATTGAGGGCATCCTTGCATCGAGTAGATATGGATCAGGTTTGCGATGACTCGCGCCACCCACTGACGATTCGTCGCCGAGGGAAGTTGATCGACCGGCACAACCTCTCGCTGGCCTGTTGTTAAGGCGACGCGATCTGCTACCTGCTCCGAGTCCAAGACGTCGCCACTGAAGAACGGGTCTACTATCATAGAATCTCCCCCGACATGGAGGCGGGCCAGAAAATGTCCCGGACTGCTGATTCCATCAACTTTCAGTCCAATGCGTTCCGCTACTAGCTTATAGATAATCGTAAGAGTGATTGGCAGTCCTTGTTTCGACTCCAAAACATGCGGCAAGAAACTATTTCGGGGATTGAAGTAGTTGTTAGCATCCCCGTGAAAGCCTAGCTCATCGAAAAGTACATCATGGAGATGAGCAGCTAAGGCTCGTGGGTTGCCACTGGAAACACGGGACAAAATACCGGCCGCAATTTCGTCAATTTCGAGCTGCACCGTCCGAACTTCTGCATTCGGCAAAAAATGCATGGAAACGGCCACAACCGCATTAAGCAGGCCCTGACTGTTATCCAATTGCTCAATCTCGCGGCAGAACGTCCAGTAGGCTTCGCTGCGGCAATGAACGGGTACATCCATATAATCGAACTCGGCGTATTCTCTGACGAAAACCCGCGACTCCCAGAGTCGCTAAGGGGCACTTTTTGAAAATAACGGATAGCTCTATCAGAAGTCAACTTTTTTAAAACATATTTCCCAGGGAGCCATTCCCTGACTCTTGTAAGGTCTGACATCCTCGAGATTGCGAATTGACTTAGGAACTGGCTAGACTTTGGGCTTCCTAAAACAGTTCCGCAACGCCTCCCGCCTCTACGAACCGCTCCCCTAAACGCGACTTAACAATTACGGCTATAATTATTATGATCAGCTGTCACACCAACACGACCTATTACATCTAACTGAGACCCCCAACTTGTCCACCGGATTCCAAGACGACGCTAAAGAACAAATCCGCCAAATGGTGGACATTGTCGACTTGGTGGGCCAATCCATCAACCTGGAACGCCGAGGCAAACTCTTCCTAGGTCACTGTCCATGGCACACCGACAATCGCCCCAGCCTCCAGGTAGATCCAAATCGACAAACTTGGAAGTGTTGGCCCTGCAATTTAGGTGGCGATATTTTCAGTTTTATCATGCAACGTGAAGGGGTGGAATTCCGGGAAGCCCTTGAACTACTGGCTGATATTGCCGGCGTTGAACTCAAGAGTTCAAACCGCCCAAAGGCCGCACCTGGCAGTCCAGACGACAAACGAACCTTGTTCAGAGCAGCTGGCTGGGCAGCGGAACTTTTCCATCACCACCTCCTTCATTCCTCCGAAGCGGCGGCGGCAAGACAATATCTGCAGAACCGAGGCATCACCGGCGATAGTATCAAAAAGTACAAAGTCGGGTACACTCCCAACGAGTGGGAATTTCTCCTTCGCGAATCCGCGAGGACTGAATTTTCGCCTCAGGTCCTGCACGCCTGCGCCCTGTTAGGCTACAGTGAGAACCGAAAAAAACACTACGACTTCTTCCGTGGCCGAATTATGTTTCCTATCCACGATACACGCGACCGGACAGTAGCCTTTGGCGGCCGAATCCTGCCACAATTTGCTGATGACAAGAACGCGAAATATGTCAATTCGCCAGAAACAAAGATCTTTTCCAAAAGCGACAATCTTTACGGTATCGACGTTGCTATCGACGCAATTCGTAAAGGGGGCAAAGTCCTGGTCATGGAGGGTTATACCGATGTGATCATGGCCAGCCAATATGGCATCTCCAACGTTGTTGCTGTACTAGGCACTGCTATCAATGAGATTCATGTTCGCAACTTGAAGCGGCTCGCCGATGTCGTCACGCTCGTGCTCGACGGCGACGATGCCGGGAAAAAGCGGGCCAACGAAGTTTTGGAATACTTTGTTAAAGGTCAACTCGATTTGCGTGTTCTTACGCTACCTGAAGGTCTTGATCCTTGCGACTACCTCCAGACAAATGGAACCGAGGCGTTTCTCGATCTAACAGGTAAAGCCGCGGACGCGCTCCAACACAAATTAGATGTTGAATTGGCGAATGTCGATCCCCTACGCGATATCCATGCTGCCAACGCAGCCCTACAGAGCATCCTGAAGACGATGGCCTTGGTTTCAGCGGATCAGGTAGCCACTGACATCGCAACCCGCCAGCGAGAACAGTTGATTCTTGGACGACTCTCCCGGACTTTTTCACTCGAGCTGAGTGAAATCCACGACCAACTAGTCGCCGTTAGACATCAGACACACTCTAATCCAACAACATCCCCTATCAACGGATTGCCACAACATCCAGCGCCACGTCAGCGAGTTCGACTCACACCTATGGAAACCGAACTGTTGGAACTGCTAACCGAACGACCTGACCTCGCCTCCGGAGCCGCTCGTGAAATTTATGTTGACGACCTGGCGTCGGGCGCAATGAAATATATCTACGGAATCTACACGAATCGCGTCCTCGAAGGGCTCTCCACAAATTTTGAAGATATATTATTAGAAATTGACGACCCACAACTCAAATTCGTATTGGTCGATGCGGCGGAAAACGCTAAAAACAAGGCCAGCAAATCACAACTTACCCCTGAACAACGTTTGGATTCGTTGATTAGTACTATTTCCAAGCAAATTCGTGACGGCGAACGTCGCGAGTTGATGAGGAAAATAGAAAATAGAGAAGTATCTGCTGACGAGGAAGCCGATTTACTTCAACAGTTGATCGATCAGGAACGTGAGGACCAGGGACTAACGTAATCCCAGGGATGGGACCAGCATACAGACTCAAGTCAAAATGAATGACGGTGATCTGTGGGTTGGAGCGTATGACACGCAGGAGGGCATGACACGTGGAGTTTTTCGAAGAAGAACTTGAGTTACTAGTCATCAAGGGAAAAACACAGGGTTACCTGACATTTGATGATATCAACGAGATACTTCCAGACGATGAGTTTGAACCCGAAAAGGTTGACGAACTCCTCGTACAACTGGAGGAAAAAGGGATCAAAGTCGTTGATGAACGACCGGCTAAGCCGGACAACGTAAAATCCGCTTCCACAGTCGCTCGGCGGAAATCGCCTAAAGCACCAGTCGCGGATCTACCAGCGATTTCAACTACGGGGATGCCGAAGTTAAGTGACGATCCAATTCGTCTTTATCTTGCCCAAATGTCTGAAATTCCACTGTTAACGCGCGACGAAGAAATCGGTTTGGCTAAAAAGATTGAACGCGCTCGTCGCAAATTTCGCCGTAGTGTTCTCTGTTGTGACTACGCACTGCGAACAACGTTTGAAACGCTAAAACGCGTCCACGAAGGTGAGTTGCCCTTCGATAGAACGATTAAGATTTCTCTTACGGAGAGGCTTAGCAAAGAACAAATTCAGGCTCGGATGCCTCACAATCTCAAAACACTTGACAACCTACTTGAAAGCAACCACAAGGCTTTTAAGACGTTACTTTCAAAAGCGGCGTCTCAGCAGGAGAAAAATGACGCCCGTCTGTATTTCCTGCGTGGTCGCCAAAAGGCTGTCTGCCTAGTGGAAGAACTAAGTCTTAGGACGCGTCGTATTCTTCCTCTAATGAAACAAATTTCAAATTTTGCAGACCGGATGGAATTGCTGCAACGCGAAATCAGTGAATTAAAAGGGCAGAGATCCGGTGCAGCTAAACATCAGCGCACGAATCTCAAACGCGAATTGCGAGATCTGATGCTCCTGACTCAGGAGACACCGACTAGCCTGCGTCGGCGGTGCACGGAGATCAAACGCAAGTTTGAATATTACGACGAAGTCAAGCAAGAACTTTCCAGCGGCAATCTTCGCTTAGTTGTTTCCATCGCGAAGAAGTACCGTAACCGCGGACTCAGTTTTCTCGACCTCATTCAGGAAGGAAACACTGGGCTCATGCGAGCCGTCGATAAATACGAATACCGCCGGGGATTCAAATTTTCGACGTATGCCACCTGGTGGATTCGCCAAGCCATTACGAGGGCAATCGCTGATCAAGGTCGTACCATCCGTATACCCGTACATATGATCGACATCCTATCGAAACTGCGCAATCTGCAAAAGCAAATGCTTCAGGAACTGGGGCGTCATCCATCTTTCGATGAGATGGCTAAGCGTTCCAGCTTGGAAGTCGATGAGGTTCGCCGCATTATGGACATCGGTAGACACCCGGTTTCACTCGATAAACCCGTGGGCGATGGTGAAGACAACAGCTTCGGCGAATTTGTAGAAGATTCTGGGAGCGACAACCCGGTTCGAGCCGCTAGCAATGGACTATTACGTAATAAAATTGAAGGTTTGCTTAAAACGCTGACGTACCGGGAACGGGAAATTATCAGGTTACGCTATGGGCTTGGAGATGGTTATACCTATACACTCGAAGAGGTCGGACGCATTTTCAAAGTGACCCGAGAACGTGTGCGGCAAATCGAGGCCAAGGCAGTTCGCAAACTTCAAAACCCCGTCCGAAGCGGCCAACTGGAAGGTTTTCTTTCGGAGAGTACTAACTAGACTTTTCCCTAGGATTATTGATCAACTGAGACCGTTGCCACTTTGGCAACGGTTTTTTTGTTATATTTAAGAACACTAATCACAACACTACTGGTTGTACGCAAATGGAGTTCGTTTCAATGACGGCCGTTCTTAACGTTTTACGGGATCTACATCGCATCCACCAACAACTCGCTGATATTCGAGGACGGCTGGAACGATGCCCGAAATTGCTTCGGACAGCTCAGAATAAAGTGGAGCAATCCGAGGCTTCCCTCCAGGCACAAAAACAACAAATCCAACAGTTGCATTTAGCTGCTAAGGAACAGGAACTCGTCCTCGAAGGACGAGCCGCTAAAATAGCCGACCGACAAGCACGACTGAAAACATGTGCCTCCAACAAAGAATACCAGACACTCAAAAGTGAAATTCAGTCGGAAGAAGAAGCCAATAGCGAGTTATCCGACACGATTCTGTTAGCATACGAGGCAATAGACCAACAACAATTGCTTGCTTCTGAATTGGAAACAAGTGTTGTAGAGGCCACGCAGGACTATGATACTACTGCGGCACAGGTTGGAGAGCGTGAAGCTTCGCTGAAGATAGATCTCAACCGTATTGAAACAGAACTTAGCTCAACCGAAAGTGAATTACCTTCCGAATTTGTGAGTGAATATAAGCGGATTGTAACAGCGCGGGGTGCGGACGCACTCGGCGGAGTGACCGACAATTGTTGTGGAAACTGCTATCGGCAAATCACGGCTCAAATGACGAATGACATATTAGTCGGCAAACTAACAATCTGTGGTAGTTGCGGAGCCATCCTGTATCCGGATGATTAACCTCAGAACTACTCTCTTTACACCTCGACGATTATTAATCAAAATAGAGTCTATTGGTTCAACAGCATACGACTCCCGCTGAAAACAGGGGTCGTTTTTGCTTGTATTATTTTGGAAACCCTACACGAAGGAACGAGGTGCACCATGGGTGGTAGCATCCCAATGACACGCGATGCCTATAATCGCAAGCGTGAAGAAGTCGAACACATGGAAAAGGTTCGGATGCCTGAAATCGCTGAAAAAATAGCGGAGGCTCGGGAAGAAGGTGACCTAAAAGAAAATGCCGAATACCATGCCCAACGGGAAGCCCAGGGCATGCTACAGGCAAAGATCAACCAAATCAAGGGTGACCTATCGCGCGCTCAAATTATCGATACCTCCAATATACCGAAAGATGAAGTCGCTTTCGGTGCGACCGTCAAAGTACTTGATATGGACTTCGACGACGAAGAGGAAATGACGCTAGTCGGGGCCGGGGACGAGGATTACGACGCCGGTAAATACCTCATCACCAGCCCTATCGGCCAAGGCCTGCTTGGACGTAAGGTTGGAGAGGAAGTGGAAATCGAAGTACCCAGTGGTACTCTCAAATTCCGACTACTAGAAATCCGATACGAGTAGAACGCCTCTTCTCTCTTCAAGACGTCTACCCGCAGTCCGGTCATGTCATTAGCCAACATCCAAACCTTAGCGGATACCATTAAGAAGGCTGAGCATATCATTGCCTTTACTGGCGCGGGTATGAGTACTGATAGTGGAATTCCAGACTTCAGGTCACCCGGCGGTAAGTGGTCCAAGGTAAAACCTGTCATGTTTCAGGACTTCATCAGCAACGATGAATCCCGATTCGAATACTGGCGGCAAAAAAGCGAAGGCTTTGATGAATTTGGGAAGGCTAAACCCAACGCTGGACACCAGATGCTTGCTTCCTGGGAAGTAAACCGAAGTTTACGTGGAATAGTCACTCAAAACATTGATGGCTTACACCAGGACGCCGGGAACGAAGTAGTGCTCGAAATTCACGGTACCGCGAGAGACGTTCAATGCCTGGACTGCGGTTTCCGTGATGTCGCTGACGTCTATTGCAAATACTTTCTGCAAGAAAACGCTGTCCCCAACTGCCCCTCCTGTAGTTCGGGGCTCCTTAAACACGCTACCATTTCCTTCGGGCAACAACTTGATGTAGACGTTCTAAAAGCGGCGACTGCGATGGTGCGTACGGCAGACCTGATGCTTGTTATGGGATCCTCGTTATTGGTCGAGCCAGCGGCATCCCTTCCCATCACCGCAAAACAGTATGGTTGCAAGCTTGTCATCATTAATCGTGACGCTACCCAACTCGACTCGTTTGCAGACTTGGTGATCCGAGATAATATTGCCAAAACACTAACGGCCACCGAAGCCATTTTGAATTAAATCTTTCTTCGGCCGAATGTGATGTTGAGTCACTTGCCGTTAATACGTAATATCGAGATATCGAGGTTCTTTTTTTTGCTTCCGGTTTTTTCTTGCCATGCTTCACTCCGACGGACAATTCACTATTCGAGAAGCAACAATGGGCGACCTAAATAATATCCAACGGTTGTTACAGCCTTTTGTCGAGCAGCACCTTTTACTACCACGCAGCCCGGGTGATCTTGCCGTCCTAATGCAGCATGCGTTTGTAGCAACAGATAAGGGTGAGTTGATTGGGTTTTCTGCCATTGAAATCTATTCACCAAAACTGGCTGAAATACAGTGTTTGGCAGTTGACCGTGCATATCACGGTCAGGGGATCGGAAAGCAACTCATAGCGAATTGTGTTGAGCGTGCCAAGCAACATAACATTCTGGAAGTAATGGCCATTTCAGCGTCTGATGAATTTCTTAAACAATGTGGCTTCGACTACTCCCTTCCAAATCAAAAGCGAGCGCTCTTCTTTCGCACAGACAAACGTAGAGAAGACGAAAGTAGCGGTATTTAAGTGCCTCACTTCATGGCATTTTCTATAATAACTTTGTCAGCCTTTAGTCTTAGACGGAGTACTACCCATGGATCGTCGCAGTTTCCTAAGTTCGTCCGCGGCCAGCGGATTTACTGCCAGCACGGTTGCACTCTACGAGCGCCGGTTAGAAGCTCGTAGTGTTGGCCCAAACGACCGCATTCGGATTGGGATGGTTGGGACCCATGGTCGAGCCGGTGCCTTGATGCGTATCTTTGCCGGCCAAAGCGATGTCGACGTGATCGCTCTCGCCGACGTCGACACCCGTTATCACGACGCGGCAGTGGAAACGGTCAGGGATATCGCAGGCAACACTCCGAAAGTTTATACAGACTTTCGCCACATTATCGATGACACGACCATCGACGCCGTGGTAGTTGGGACACCCGACCACTGGCACGCCATCCCGACCATCATGGCCTGCCAGGCTGGCAAAGATGTCTATGTTGAGAAACCCGACGGTCATAATATCCTTGAAGGACAAACCATGGTAAAGGCAATGCGCAAGCACAAGCGAATTGTCCAGATGGGAACACAAGCAAGAACGAGCGAACATTTCCAATCCGCTATGAATTGGATCAGCGACGGTCGTCTGGGCACGGTTTTAGTTGCCAAAGCCTGGGAATCAACTCGGCAGGGCAGCATTGGTAAACCTGCAGATACCGCGCCCCCTGAAGGTGTTGACTACGACCTATGGCTTGGCCCGGCCCCTGAACGCGCATTTAACCCCCGCCGTTTCCATGGCCACTGGCGTTGGTTCTTTGATTATGGAACCGGCGACTTAGGGAACGACGGAGTACATCGTATTGACATAGCGCGCTGGGCCCTCGACACAGCCGGTCGAGCACAGGGGCTGGAACCACTCACTATGCCTACCAGAATCAGCGGTCTCGGCGGGCAGTGGTACTTTGACGACCTACAAGAATGGCCGGACTCCCTGCAGGCAACTTTTGAGTATGGAAATCGTGACAGTGACAAACCCGGCCGTCTCCTGTCTTACGAAATGCGGCTTTGGACACCTTATCGTTACAATGATGAAACCGAAGGCGCGATCCTCTATGGTGACAAGGGCTATATAGTCATCGGAAATCGCCGATGGAGGGCTTTTGATCCCGGTGGAAAGATCCTCGCGCAAGAAGCTGGAGAAAACGGTGGTGCCAGCCATCTGCGGAATTTCCTGGATTGCATGCGTTCCCGAAAACGTCCCAATGCTGACCTGGAAACAGTAGGTCACCCGTCCTCCATCCTGTGCCACTCGGCGAACGTATCCTGGCGTTTAGGCCGACAGGTCACCCTGGATCCCAAGACGGAACTGTTTGTGGACGACGCGGAGGCAAATGCGTTACGAACTCGACAAACATACCGAAAGCCATGGGAACTACCTCAGGTCTAGCCCGAGAACCCACGGTGTTGCCCAAGTGGTTATTTTTCCGCGGCTATAAACGTTTTAATGCGACTTGAAATCTGATCTCGAATATCGCGGAAGCAAGCAAGAACCTCGTCTTCACTCCCGGTCGCGTCCGCTGGATCCTCGAATGGCCAATGCACGACTGGAGTATCTCCCTGAAACACCGGACAACTCTGAGCCGCGTTGTCACAAACAGTAACAACCAAATCAAAACTGCGATTTTTATAGGTATCGACGTGTTCACTAACACCGTCGCTTAGATCGACACCCAATTCATGCATGACTTCAATAGCTTTTGGGTGTACATACCCTGACGGATTGGAGCCCGCAGAGACACCTTCCCACCCGCCCCCCGAAAGCAGCGTGAACAATCGTTCGGCCATTTGACTACGACATGAATTACCAGTGCAAAGAACCAATACCTGCTTGGCCATAACCTTTTCTCCGACCTATGACATTTTTTAACTGTGGTCGTCAGCGTCTATCACTTAGAAGCGTTACCACGTGCTACAAATTGGGAATAGGTACGTTTCAACGACTGCAATACTCGCAATAATTGCGGAGCAGACAAAAACACACGTGACGTGACGATAGATTTTGGATAGAGGTTAGCAATAAAGTCCAACTTAAACTCAGATGCCGAATGCCCGATCATCAAGGCGTTGGCGTAAAAACCATTTTCCACCTCCGAATCCAAACGGATATCATCATAAATATCCTGCGCTGAAGGCTCACTACTCTCCTTCGTTCCTGCAGACGACAACTCCCCGATACCCACCAGTTGCTCCGAGGTTAGGTCTTCCGCAACAATCTCTTTTTTTTCTTTTGCCACCGGCTCCGGCACCGGCGGACCAGGAGAAGTGAACTCCCCTGGAATCGGCCCATAGCGATCTTCATGGCCTTCTACGTTACGTTCGATCGCATCGATAATGCGCCCCATCGCACCGTGTGGAACAATAACCCGGGCGACAACAGACGTCGGAGAGCCAAGATTTTGCACGAAATCCACAATGAATTCGCTCCCACCGGTCAGCAAGACTACCCCCGTGCTGAAGACACCGCGACTCGCATGCTCCGATACGCGTGCCGCAACAGGATTAGCCTGCACCGAACCAGAGCGGGGTTGATCAGCAGAATCTTCACTCATAGTTTTCGAAACTCCAAACAAATTTAGGTATCAATCGCAGTAAGACGGCCGGTGCTGTCTCCAATCGACTTAACGTCTGCATCCAGACGATCTAACATCGAAAGGAAGAGGTTATTCAGAGGAGTTTCTTCCGAAAGCACAATGTGCCGGCCAGTCTGAATCGTTTTCCCAGCACTGCCGGCAAGAACAATTGGCAAGTCATGATGATTATGTCGATTCGCGTCACTTAAGCCAGATCCGTAAACAATCATCGAGTTATCTAACACGCTACCATCCCCTTCCGGCATCTCTTTAAGCTTCTTCAGGAAGTACTTAAACCCTTCAGCAAGATAGAGATCAATCTTCCGTATCTTGTCCATCAACGGTTTTTCATTTCGATGATGTGACAATTGATGGTGACCTTCATTAACGCCTACCATCTTATAACTCCGATTACTGCCAGCATTTCCCAACATCAGCGTCGAGATCCTAGTGGAATCGGTTTGAAACGCCAACGCGATAATATCGTACATCAGGTGCATATGCTCTTCAAAACTACTGGGCGCATTTTCCGGAAGTTCCAACTCGGGGCGTTCAATATTAGCCAACTCTTCCGCTCGCTGAACGCGAAGTTCTAACTCACGAACGCTCTGGAAATATTCATCCAACTTCTGCCGGTCGTCTTTCCCAAGTTGTTCCACCAGTGCTTGGGCATCTTGCCTGACTAGGTCTAAGACACTCTTTCGATAAAAATCCCGACGACGACGGCTCTCATCTGTCTTTTCGCCAGTACCGAAGATACGTTCAAAAGCCAAGCGAGGATTGATCTCTTTTGCCATAGGCACGTTTTCTGTTTTCCAAGAAACATTATTGGAGTAGGCACAACTATAGCCAGAATCGCAATTCCCCGCATTGCGTCCCTGTCGCAACCCCAACTCAAGGGAAGGCAGCCGGGTTCGAGAACCAACCTGCTCGGCAGCAGCCTGATCAACGGACACGCCCACCTTGATATCAGCGGCTGATGTCTTGTAGGGATGAGCACCTGTTAGATAGGTCGACGCACAACGAGCATGATCCCCAGCGCCATCACCATGCGCACGGCCCATATCCTGGGCTAGTCCTGTGATGACATTAAAGTCGCTGCGAAAGTCCTCTAAGACTTTGAGGGTATCTGACTGAACATACGAATCTCCGTCCCCCGCCGGCTTCCAAGAATCCATGATCGCACCGTTAGGAAAAAACACAAAAGCCATACGATTCGGTGGGGGCTCGGGCGCGGCTGCAAATACGGACGTATTAGGATTCATCGCATGGAGCAACGGCAATCCCACGCCCAGACCGGTACCACGCAAAAATGTTCGTCGATCTAATTTATTCATCATTATTCTCCGTCAATACGCCTTTTCAAAAACGGATCGCTAAATACAACCTGTTTTACCAGCGAATGGAAACGAAATTTGTCGCGTTCAAGTTCTACTAATATTTTATCAATTGCACAGCGATCATAGTATCGCAATCCTCGCCCTAATGCGAAAGTCAACATCCGCGTGGTCAAGGCCCTAGCGAACTCCCGTTCCCGACTTCTAAGGATAGCGACCAATTGCTCGGTACCCTCAAACTTTTCACCCGTAGGGAGTATTCCCGTAGGATCCACGTCAAATTGACCGTCTTTTACTCTAAATCGACCAATTGCATCATAATTCTCAAATCCAAATCCCAGCGGATCCATGTGGTTATGACAACTTGCACAAATAGGGCTTTCCCGATGAATCTCTAATTGCTTACGAAAGCTAGCCTCCCCTGATTCTGCTTTTTTTTCATCGATCTCAGGGACATCTTCCGGTGGGTCCGGCGGCCTCGTCCCCAGAATATTTTCCATAATCCATTTCCCTCGGATGACGGGCGATGTACGGTTAGGTTGAGAAGTAAGCGTCAATATGCTGCCCTGCGTCAAAACACCGTAACGAGGCGTATTGACGAGACTAACAAGACGAAACTCCGGGCCTGATACGTTAGGGAGATCGTAGTGTTCTGCCAATTCCTCATTTACGAACGTGAACTTCCCATCTAAAAAATCCGTGATCGATCTATTACGACGCATCACCTCTTCAAAAAACATGCTTGTTTCAGTCTTCATGGATTCACGCAACGAATCACTAAAGTCAAATTTCGGGGCTGGAGTCACTTCGTCTAAATTTCGCAAATTCAACCACTGCGACGCAAATCCCTCTACCAGGCCGGATGCCTTAGGATCAATCAACATCCGTTCTATCTCCGATTCCAACACCCGTTGTTTGACGAGATCCCCACTAAAGGCAAGCGACAATAATCGATCGTCCGGCGTACTACTCCACAAAAAATACGAGAGTCGAGAAGCAAGCTCGTAAGGGTCGATATCCCGGATGCCGCCTTGCGAACCTCGATTCCCTTCAACCCGAAAAAGAAATCTTGGCGAGACCAGAATAGAGCTAAGCGACACCTGCATGCCCCGTGCAAAGCTCTCTCCTTGCCCCATGGCAAGATTCACGAGATTTGAATAAGCAAGCACATGGGCAGAATCCACATCACGTCGAAATACGCGGCTGATGATTGGCGTCAGAATCCGAGCCGCTGCCGCAGTCGCCTCAGGACCTTCTTCAGCCCTCACTGCCAGCACTTCACGTTGCAATCTACTGAGGGCATCTTGAGGAACGACTTCCGGCCCCACTAACTTCACCGAAAAGAAACTGAGATTGCGATCTCTCTGGTTCGGGTCAGAGGCTCTGGGATTATAAAAGTCATTAATAAAGCCAATTCGCACCGCGTGTTTTCCGGCTGACAGTTGCATCTTAAATTCGTAATCTCTGGGTGTGCGTGTCCTCGCTGAAATAGACATCAACTGGCGCGTTCTCTGATCAACCTGAAGCACCATTTTCGCCAATTCACTTCCGGCCTGATCGGCTCCGACAAGAACGCGCAGTATATATTTCCCGTTAAAGGGAACTTCGAACGACGCCGTCGCATCTCCGTTCGAGGTGAATCTCAAACCTCCATCCACGAGTGAGCCCGAACGATTCACATTAAATTGATCGAGGGCAATCAGGTTCTCCGCCTGATTATCATCATTTGGCGCGTAAATAACCTGTTCAGCCACCTGTTCAGCCGCATTTAGATATTTTTCCATCAACAGGGGCGACAACGTCAACACATCGCCAATATTGTCAAACCCTTCCCCAACATCATCTGACGGGAAATCGTCGGCTGGACGAAACTGAATTCCAAACAAGTCACGAATCGTATTGTTATATTCGAGACGATTGAGCCGCCGAATCGTTACCGAACCAGGGTCTTTGACCTTGTCGCAATCAACACTATTAAGATTCTGATCCAGCCAAATAGCCACTAGATCACGTTCAGCATCTTCTGGTTGCTCAGCTTCTTCCGGTGGCATCGCCTTAAAGCGGAGCATGTCATAAACTTTAAGCCAGTTTTCACGGTCATTGATAAACACATCATCGACCTGGCTATGATCAGTTCGGACCCCGGCTTCTAGAGCGTCGGCATTATGGCACCCATTACAATACTTTGCAAAGAAAGGTTTCACTTCTTTGTCATAATCGACAACAGGCTTCGCCTGGGCAAACAAGCTTTTAGCTATGAGGAGTGCGAGCAAACAAAAAGTAGGACGACCAAGCATTGGAAAATCAAACAGTCAGTGGCGAAACCCTGCCAGACCTTATCTGGGAGACAAGCCAAATAATAGCTCAAAGCAGATGGGAACAAATAATAAAACCTACGGCAATACCTAGATTATATCGTGGCACACCGAATTGTGTCATGTCCAAACCCTACCATGGTCAATGCAATCCATCGTCCGGCTAGAGAATGTAGCGACTTAAATCTTCGTCCGCCGCAACTTCCTCCAAGCGGCTATTCACAAATCCTTCATTAATCTCAACCGTGCAGGGTGACATTTCCGAAGATTCAAAACTGAGTTCTTCGAGCAATCGCTCTAGAATAGTGTGCAATCGCCGAGCGCCGATATTCTGCGTAGTTTGATTTACCGTAAACGCATAATTAGCCAACGCCTTGACAGCATCCTCATTAAATTGGATGGTAACCCCCTCGGTCTCAAGTAACGCCTGATACTGTTTTGTAAGTGAATTATCCGGCTCTACCAAAATCCGCTCAAAGTCGTTGGCCGTTAGGCTTTCCAGCTCCACTCGAATTGGAAAACGCCCCTGCAATTCCGGCATCAGGTCGCTGGGCTGAGAATTATGGAAAGCGCCAGCGGCCACAAACAAAATATGGTCCGTCTTCACATAACCATAACGCGTCTTCACCGAGGTACCCTCGACAATTGGTAATAGATCCCGTTGAACTCCAGCGCGTGAAACGTCCGCGCTTTTGCCTTCCGCGGCTGTTACCTTATCTATTTCATCGAGGAAAACGATGCCCAAATTCTCGGCAAGAGCGATTCCCATGCCATGAACTTTATCATCATCGAGTAAACTCTCGCATTCTTCTTCCAGCAACACTTCCCGAGCTTGCTTGACGGTCATTTCGCGACGTTTGCTATTGGACGGCATAATTTTGTCAAACATGCCCTGCAAATCCATGTCCATGCCTTCCATTCCCATACCACCCATGACTACCGGGTTCGACTTGTGCTGAGTAGTAATTTCCACGGTACGCTGATCTAGTTCGCCGGAGACCAGCATCGCTTTCATCTTTTCACGAGTACGCTGGTATTGTTCTTCCGGGTTGTAGCCATCGTCCACGGACGTAGTAAGGGCTACCGGAGGTGGTGCGAGTAAATCCAGCAACCGGTTGTCAACTCGTCTCTGAGCTTCTGGGACGACCGTTTCCCGCTCTCGCTGTTTGACTAATTGAATGGCGTTCTCTACCAAATCACGGACTATACTTTCCACGTCCCGGCCGTAATATCCAACCTCGGTATATTTTGTAGCCTCCACTTTGACAAATGGGGCTCCGGTCAACTTAGCTAACCTTCTCGCGATTTCTGTTTTGCCTACACCGGTAGGACCAATCATTAAAATATTCTTAGGCGAAACTTCCTGTCGCATGTCACTTGCCAATTGCTGCCGACGCCAGCGATTCCTGATCGCTATGGCAACCGCTCGTTTAGCCTGTCCTTGCCCCACAATATAGTGGTCCAAACGTTCAACAATTTGACGAGGTGAAAGATCACAATCCATGAAACTACTCTTCCTATTTTTCGTCTTCTAAGTTTTCCTGACTGCCAGTTACTAAACCCACGTTCGTCCTAGATCTCTAAGCCCAGTGTTTCCACAATAATACTGTCGTTCGTATAGATATCAATACTGGCAGCTACCAGCATTGCTTCCTTCGCTATCTCAGCTGCCGACAATGATGAATGTTTCACTAAGGACCGAGCGGCTGCCAGCGCATAATTGCCACCAGAACCTATTGCGACGACGCCATCTGTAGGGCTAATAACATCACCGGTACCACTTAGCAAAAGCGTATGAGATTCGTCGGCAACAATCATCATGGCTTCCAACCGCCTTAAAGCACGGTCCAAACGCCATTCTTTAGCAAGTTCCGTCGCAGCCCGTGGCATGTTAGACGGGAAATCCTTTAGTTTCGCCTCAAAACGTTCTAGTAATGCGAAAGCATCAGCACTACTGCCAGCAAATCCGCAAAGCACCTTACCTTCACATAAACGGCGAATCTTCATCGCATCTGCTTTCATAATTGCTGAGCCCAATGTAACCTGCCCATCTCCAGCTAATGCGACCTCCCCTCCATGACGTACTGAGACGATTGTCGTCGCGTGAAAGGTATGGCCTGAATTTGTTTGACTCATCTATTAACCCTTCTCTAAGTGATGACCGAGAATTACTATTTTCTTCTACCTATTATTTTGGCGTATCGCAATGGGTGGCAAAAGGGGCTGTCCTGACAGTACAATGTCGTTTCCCCACCTTTTTGGAGTCCAGCTATGACTATTTCTGCACGCAGCCCTGAATTGATGAATACAGATGACACCGCGTTACTTGTCGTCGATGTTCAGGAGAAGCTTCTCCCGGCAATAGAACATCGACAAATCGTTCATTGGAACATCGGTCGACTATTACAAGCGGCTGACGCATTCCAGGTTTCGACGGCAGTTACGGAGCAATACCCCAATGGCCTTGGCAGGACAGTCGATTTCGGAAACGCATCAACCGAAATCGCTGAAGAAAAAATGATGTTTAGCTGCCGAGAAGTCGGGGCCATCTTTTCACGTTGGTCCAAAGCAGGAATCCGAAAAATTTTAATCTGCGGCATCGAAACACATGTTTGCATCCAACAAACCGTCCTCGACCTCCTCGCTGATGGTTTTCGTCTTTATCTTGCCACCGACGCCATGGGAGCAAGGCATACACACGATCACCAGATTGCGCTTCGTCGGATGGAAAGTAGTGGAGCGGTGCTAACCACCACAGAGGCGGCTTTGTTTGAATGGTGCGAAACCGCCGAAGCCGATGCCTTCAAAACAATTAGCGGTCTGGTGCGCCAGGCTGCTCCAACTAGCAGCTAAATAACTGCTATTATTAAGATTAACTAATTTGCCTCATCGTCAGCAAGCTAACCACGAAAGTACTTAATCCGTGTCAGACTGTTACCCAACACTCAACCCACCCACTCGAATCCTCATGGGCCCGGGACCAAGCGACATCCACCCACGAGTCCTCAATGCGATCGGTAAAGGCACCGTTGGCCATCTGGATCCTTATTATCTGGAAACGATGAACAACCTTCAGGAAATGCTGCGTAAGGTCTTTAAGACTGAGAATGAATTAACAATGGCCATTAGTGCCACCGGTTCAGCGGGGATGGAAACAACCGTCGTTAACGTCATCGAACCGGGAGACAAAATGCTGGTATGCATCAATGGAGTTTTTGGCATGCGTATGGCCGACGTAGCGGAACGCGCTGGTGCTGAAGTCTTCACGGTGGAACGCCCGTGGGGTGAGGTTTTCACCACCGAAGACTTACGACCAATCATTGAAGCCGAGAAACCAAAGGTCGTCGGCATCGTCATGGCGGAAACTTCAACGGGAGCCTGTCAGCCCCTAACAGAAATTTCTGAGTTAATTCATGCCAATGACGGCCTGCTGTTGGTGGACGCCGTCACGTCACTCGGCGGAATGAACGTGGAAGTCGACAAATGGGGAATTGATGTGATTTATTCTGGCTCCCAAAAGTGTCTCAGCTGCCCTCCAGGCTTGGCCCCCATCTCCTTTAGCTCGTCGGCCGTCGAAGTTCTCAACAATCGTAAAACTAAAGTCCGCAGTTGGTATCTCGATCTGTCAATGCTTTCTAATTATTGGAGTGAAGATCGCGTTTACCATCACACAGCCCCGATCAATATGACCTATGCATTATACGAGGCTCTGCGTGTAATACTCGAGGAAGGACTCGACAACTGCTTCAAACGCCATCAAAACAATCACCTAGCTCTCAAAGCCGGATTGGAAGCTCTGGGGTTCGAATACAGTGCCGACCCTAATCATCAATTACCCATGCTCAATGCGGTCAAAATCCCCGAGGGCATCGATGATGCCGTCATTCGCAACGGCTTGCTAAACCGATTCGGCATCGAAATTGGTGGTGGTTTAGGAGCATTTAAAGGAAAGGTATGGCGTATCGGAATCATGGGACACGCAGCTCGCCAAAACAACGTCCTAACGTTTTTAGCCGCGTTAGAGCAATTGCTTGACGAACACGACTTCCAAATCAATCCGGGCAGCAGTATCGCCGCGGCAAATATTACTTATGCGACTAACACGTAACCCGGGGATTCTGCTAAAACCTCCATCCGTTGACTTGCATACAGATCGGTCGTCTGATACGTTTTATGAAGGGTATTAGTTTTTCTTATTCAAAACGTGACGGAACATGTTAGTTTTAAGCCGTAAGGTCGGCGATCGGATTCATATTGGTTCAGATATTGCTGTTACCATTGTGAAACTCTCAGGCGGAACAGTGCGGATTGGCGTAGAAGCTCCTCCACACATGGCAATCGTACGAGATGAACTCAAAGAGAGCATCGAGCGTGAAATGAACGCCACAAGCCAAACGGTCACCGACATCACCACTTAGTTAGTACTTGGCAGTATTCGAGCCTCGTTGAAATGCTTGCATTTAGTTGCAGCCGTTTTCGGTGAGCTATTCGACCTCTACGAGCGGTACTACTTCTATCTTTTTCAATGGACGTAAATCGAGCTCCATCGGCTCCGTACTAACTTCAAGCGTTTTATTGTTCTCATAGAACTCCACCAGACGACGAAGTTTGTCGGGAGCCCCCACTTCGTTCTCGCCCTCCTGCCCAGGCAAACTACCCCACAGAATTCTAAATCCGTTGGAGTCCTTTTTAAGGACATACACCACGGTCTCTTTGGTTTCCGAATTCTCCACCAACTCGATGCTATAAAGCCCCATCTTCTGCCAAGGCCCCTGCCCCAACAACGCAGCAACCTTCGCCGCCTTAACGATTTTGTCGTCGCCCCAACTGTCCCCGATTTGCCCGGCAGGAGGAACTAAGTCATGGTTAATACGTAAATAATTTACGATATCCTCGGAATGAAATTGCCCAGGCGGTAAAACAACTGCCTGCTCATCAACGGGGTACAGGAAGGTACCATTATCGAGTTTGACGACTACCATTGCCACGGGATGACGATAAACCAACTCCACATCCACTCCATCAGGACGTTTAGATACTTTGTTCACGCCGGCGACACAAGAATGTAGCAAAAATGCGTCTCGCAACTGGGTTGCCAATTTGCGATCTGTGAGATACTGATCTTCAAGCTTCTGATCTGCGAACACTTTCGTCAGCACGTCGGTTTTAATCCATTCCGGCTGCGTTGGAGTCAACACAATCATCTCCACCTTCAACTGATACCGGGGTTGTTTCGCAACTTTATCTTTATTGATGTACCAGCCTATCGCTAACGCAATCACGAAGACTGCAAGGACTGCCAGTATTGAGATCGTAGAATTACCGCGGGATCCATGATAATTTATTCTTAACTTCATCGAGTTGCGTACCCCTCCTGACGGTAACACACAAGATCAACTGTTTTGGCTATGGAAAGGGCTACCACACTTCGACCTGACGGACCAACGCAACCCCGGTTTGTGCTTCCACCTCCGCCTGCACATGATTCAACAACGCAACCGCGCTATCGACAGATCCGCCCTCTTTGAGTTCCAGATAATTCGGACATGCATCACTCAAACTTGCTGCGCCCATCGTCGCCCCTTTCAGCCCGGCAGATTCAATAAGGCTTTCAGCTGTAACACCCCCATGATCCCGAAACATGCAAATCGTACCTGCCGCGCCACGAGGCTGCTGTGCTTTCTTCAAAATCCATTGTGTCTGTGTGCGTTTCGTAACTTCTATCGAATCAATTGGTTTCAGCTCAAACGTACCCTCAAGGATAACGAGCTCATTTAATGAGGATTCCCGATAAGAGAAACGCAATTGATCACCTTCACGAACCACAACCTCTCCATCGCGCGTTAGCACTTTTACTGCTCGTGTCCACTGCCCAATGTCATCGTTATGAGTCCCGGCATTTGTCTTAAGTGCACCCGCCACGGTCCCTGGAATTCCAGCCAGCGACTCCAGGCCGCTTAAACCCTCTCGAGCCGCGGTACTTAGAAGCTGTACCAATTTAGCTCCTCCACTTGCCGTTACACAGTTGCCTTCCACCGTAATTTCTGTAAACGCTGCGGCAGACAAGTGGACGACCATGGCATCGACAACTTCTGATGTCACAAGAATGTTTGATCCTCCGCCCAACAATTTGACAGACAGGTCACGTGACTTACAGAGCGAAACTAACGCAACCAGTTCATTGGCTGTGGTGGGTTCTGCGAAATATCGGGCGATTCCCCCGGTACGAAGCCAGCCATAGGGCGCTAACGGCTCCTGCTCGCGTACGATATGTTCCAATCCATTGAAGTCTTCCATTTTTTGGTACTACCGTCCATTGCAAAAACTAATTTTAGTTCACTCGGATAATAGGCAAACAACGTGCAGGTGTCAACGCAAGCCAACATTACATACCACTACAAAGCATTACCGTTTCCACCCACTCTCGCCAGCGGTACAAGTCAACGCTTTCCATCTCCGTCTGACGAATCACCGGCACCGGCATTTGTTGCGTATTACCCGGCACTTCTGCCATGACTGACAGTCGTCCATGCAGGTCGTAGCGGAAAAACAAAGTCAGTTCTGTCTTTTTCGGGAGGTTGGCTGGCAAACCGTCTATCCGACACAGCCCCACATCTACACAATCCAACGGATCCTTGCCCTCTCCTTCCAGGAGCTGGAGTACGAGCGACTGCTGGTTCTCTTCATGCGTTGGGAATATTTTTTTAGCTCGTACCGGACGGGGCGTGCCTTGGGGAACAATTACGACGTTCACCTTCTTTCCGGATTTTATATCAGTGCCCTGAATGCCTAGTCCACGAGAGGTAATATTCTCGATCTTCACACTAACATTTTGACCCGTCGAACCTGCAATGACCAGTTCAGCATAGATCGCGGCGCCCTCCGCTACGCACGACGGCGACATCTTAGTGAGTTCTGCGTTTGGAAATCTGGATGAAACCATCTCGCGGATCATCGGCATATTACTACTTCCACCAGCAAGCAGGACGCGTTGGATGTCGGCCGCTTCCATACTACTGGCAGCCGTCACTTCTTCAAGATATTTGTCTATCCGCTCCAGCAAGCCCACTGATATCTCTTCCAACTTATTACGGCCCACGGAGACTTTGGTTGTTTGACCGGGAACCTGTACTTTGATGGCAACAATCTCCTTCTCACTCAATTTTTCTTTCGCCCATTCACAGCCCCGCATTAACTGGTAAGCCTGTCGCATGTCTTCACGCGGATCATACTGGTAAGCACTTACCAATCCGTCACTCACTAAATCTCCTAGCAACTCGTCAAAATCAGCGCCACCTAGTCGAGCATCACCACCGGTACTATGCACCTTAAGGGTTCCCCCGCCAAACGAGATTACGGAAAGGTCGAGTTTACCGGCTCCCAAATCCATCACGAGCGTTTTCTCTTTCAGACCGGCATTTTCATCACGGTAGAATGAAAGAGCCGTTGCCAACGTTTCATCGACTAATCCCGCCAACTCCAAACCAGCAATTTCAGCCATGTGCTGTACGGTCTCCCTCTGAACTTCGCCATAGAACCCCGGCACCGCCAACGTTACCTCCTTACACTGCCCCACAATCCGTTGGGCATCATTGGCAAGCTTAGCCAGTACTAACGCACCCAGTACTTCTGGAGGATATTTCTCGCCTCCTAACTCAGCAGGAAACAATGGTCGGCCAATAAAACGTTTCACCTCCATTGCCAGCGAACCAACATCTCGCATTGATCGTTCAATTGCCTTCCGGCCAATCGCCGTATCCATAGCATCGACAATCACCACCGCACTTGGAGTGTCTTCATTTCCATCACTATCGGCGATTGTTTGCACGATCGATTCGGTGTTAAGCCAGGCAACTCGACTATTGCCAGTACCAAAGTCAATTCCGACAGGAAAACCTTGCGCATTCTGAGCGCGTCTCAACTCACTCATCAACGTCGAAGAGCTGTTATCCTCCCGATTTGCATAGGCTTCCTGCAAATCCTGACGGAATTCCGCCAACGAGTCGTAACGGTCTTCGGGACGTTTGGAAACAAGTCTTGCAAAAATATCGTCCAGCCAAATGGGGATTTCACTATTCTGCGCTGACATCGATGGAATCTTAGAATTCGCATGTGCCATCAACGTCTGAATCATATCTCCTGTGTATACAGATTTCCCAAGGAGCATGTAGTACAAGGTGCACCCAAGGCTATAAATATCACTGCGATGGTCGACGCTGTGAGGGTCCTTAGCCTGTTCCGGCGACATATAATTCACCGTGCCCATAATTACGCCACTCTTGGTCAGATTGTCATCCTGTTCCTGACCATACCGTGCCGTCCCCATATCGAGCAACTTCACGACTCCGTCTACATCCACCATTAAATTACTGGGCTTAATATCACGATGCACCATTCCGCGATCGTGAGCAGACTGCAGACCGGTTGCCGCCTGCAAAATGTAATTAACCGTCCGATCCACGTTGAACGGACCATGTTCTTTAATCAACCTCGAAAGCGGCTGCCCATCCACATACTCCATCACTAAAAAGTGAACACCCGAATCTTCCCCGGCATCAAAGGCCGTGACAATATTAGGATGAAATAGTTGCGCCGCTGCTTTTACTTCCTGATGAAATCGATCGACGGCTTCAGGCCGCTTCATCATGTTTCGCGGTAAAACCTTAAGGGCAACAATTCGATCCATGCGGACGTGACGAGCCTTAAATACCATTCCCATGCCGCCGGCGCCAATCTTACCGAGCAAAACATAATCACCAAGCACTGGCAATTTCGGCTTACCGGGAGCGGTTTCCACATCGTTAGAAACTGCCCCGTCGGTTGTCTCATCTAGGTCTCGGGAGGTCCCATCATCGAATGCAGGCTGATGAAAACGAGTTTCATCCTGTTCATCACTTTGGTCAAGGCTTTCCGGTAAATCGTTCAACTATCCATTTCCATCAGAGGGGTGTCACGTATACTTTAAACTAACGAAATACGGGACAAACGTAAACTATTAAGTACTACCAGAATGCTTGAAGTCGCCATAATACCTGCTGCAAGCATTGGAGTAAGCGAAACCCCAAGATTGACAAACAATCCCGCCGCCAATGGAATTGCCAATAGGTTGTAAATAAATGCCCAACCTAAATTCTGTCTAATAATCATTCGCGTCTTTTGTGACAGAGAAATTAAATCTATTATCACATCTAACCCCGGCTGGAGCATCACAACATCTGCGCTTTGGACAGCAATATCGGCCCCGCCGCATACTGCGATACCCACATCCGCTTCCGCCATCGCTACGGCATCGTTGATGCCATCGCCCACAATCGCCACGAGATCACCAGTCGCTTGTAACGAGGCTACAAGTTCTACTTTTTCCTCCGGTGTCATCTCACTATAAACCTTATCTATCCCTACTAACATCGCAATCTGCTGACAGGCAGCATCATTATCCCCGCTGGCGAGTATCACATTCTCCATGTTTCCACAATGCCCCTGCAATGCATGCACCACGGCCTGTACCCCCGGATAACAACTCGCGGCCAGTGAAAAACAAGCAACGACTCTGTCAGCAAGAATCACCCACGAACGCGTCACCCCAGGCTCCGCATCTATATCCATTTTAAATTGCTTAACTACGAATCCATCGTTCACCAAGGCCAGTGATTGTTCAGCCACAACACCCCGAATACCATTGCCCGAAATCGTTTCTGTGTCGGAGACCGTCAGGGGTACCATCTCCAACTCCCTGTCCCCGCAATAATCCAAAATTGATTTCGCTATAGGATGAGCAAATTGCTGCTCTAACCCGCAGACTAACTGCAATAAATATTCCAGGTCCAACGTATCATCCAACAACTCGACCTCCTGCACCTCGAGCCTTGGCGACGTCAATGTGCCAGTCTTATCGAGCACGAACTTCCGTATCTTGGCAAGTTGTTCCATAGCCCCAGGATTCGTTACCAGGCCACCACACCTTAAAGCACGGGTGCCACTAACCAATGTCGCGACTGGTGTCGCGAGACCTAATGCACAGGGACACGCAATTACCAGTACCGCAACGGTAAACCGCCACGCATCGGCATATTCCGCTTCCCCCAACAGTACCCACCCCCCAAAAGTAAACGACGCAAGGATTATTAAGGTCGGAACGAAGACAGAAACGACCTTATCGGCCAACTGTTGAATCTGAGGTCGTTGCCCAAGACTCTTTTCCAAACGTTCCATAATCTGATCGTATCGAGTTGTACCAGCCTCCGACGTGACACGGATCCTAAACCGCTCTCCTTCATTCACCGCCCCAGCATGAACAAGATCACCAGGAGCAAGATCAATCGCCCCGGTCTCTCCCGTTAGCCACGCCCGACTTACCACTGCATTACCGCCGGTGACATTTCCATCTAACTGCACCCTTTCGCCCGATCGCACTATCACCTCCATGCCTGCGGTAACCTCCTCGACACCGACATCAACAAAGCTTCCATCTGGCACCACCTTAAGAACTGACCCCTGCGAATCTGTCTTGGTAACCAACTGTCCGACGGCTCGATTAATCGACAAACTTTCAAGCCACTTACCAAAACTTACTACGGCAAGAATCATCGGACTTTCCATCAACATGTGGTAGTCACCGTGATGTTCAAATACTAACGCTCCCACGAAGGCTGCCGTCGTCCCCAAAGCGATCAGTGTATCCATATTGGCCTGCCGATATCGTGCTAAACGAAAGGCGGATAGCAAATAGGGACCGCCACAGGCCAGTTGCACAACGCTGGCAAAGCCAAAAGCGATCAGCCACCAGAACTCATAGAGCGGCTTGAACCATAAAGAGAACAATAACAACAACACGCACAGCAAGGCAAGCACCCACCGGCGACGTAACTTACGTTCATTGCGGCGATGCATATCACGTATATTTTCAAACAAATTGGCCCGCGAAACGATGACGTCAGCCTGATAGCCGGCCCGTGACAACGCTTCGGTAACGGCTAAAGTCGAAACACCTGTTCCAGTGACCGTAGCACGCCCCGTGATCACCTCGGCTTTCACCGATGAAACCCCAGGCAAGGGTAACACGACAGCTTCAATCGCGTGCTCACAGCTGGCACAGTGCATACCCCGTATTCGCAAATGAATGAGTTCCTGTACGTCCGAATTGATAACCGCCACAGACTGTTTGCCAACGAAGCTGTTTTGATCGGACGCTCCCCCATCTCCGTGCGGAAGCGCTTCAAACAGGGAATCAAGCGTGATAGACTCATCGACACAATAAACCAACACTTGCCCCGTGATTTCCAGAATGGAAACTTGTGACACGCCTTCCATACGACCCCACGCAGAAGGAACAGATTCGAGGTCGATTCCTTTGAGCCTATCGATCGGTACTTCAATCATCTTCATGAAATCGATTATACTTGCTGTTAAATATGCCCCCACCCTGAAAATCACTAAGTACGAGTACAACCATCATGGCCCAATTACTAGCAGAGATCATCTCCATCGGAGACGAGCTAACCAGCGGACAGCGACTGGACACCAATAGTCAGTGGATCAGCCAGCAGCTTGGGGCCATCGGCGTGAGAGTCATGTTCCACACCACCGTGGCCGACGACCGAGATGCAAACGTTAAGGTATTTCAGGATGCGATCACCCGATCAGAACTTGTCATCACGACGGGAGGTTTAGGACCAACCGCCGATGACCTCACGCGAGAATCTCTCGCAACCGCCGTCGGCGTTGAACTCTATCAGGACGATGCTGCATTGGCCCATATTAAAGACCTATTTGAAAACCGGGGTCGCGAAATGCCGCCCAAGAATATCGTTCAGTCTCAATTCCCCGTGGGCAGTATTCCTGTGCATAATCCTGAGGGGACGGCTCCAGGTATCGATTTTAAAGTCAACAGGGAGAATGAGTCCACACGTATCTTTTGCTTGCCCGGAGTACCTGCAGAGATGAAACAAATGTGGAGCAACACCGTCGAACCTGCCATTCTCGCTATGAACCCAAACAGCAAACGTATGATAAGGCACTTCGTCATCAAGACGTTTGGTATGGGTGAAAGCGATATGGAAAGAGCTCTCCCCGACCTCATCCGTCGCGACCGCAAGCCGACGGTAGGTATTACTGCAAGCTACGCGACAATTACCCTACGCATCACTACCGAAGGTGACACCACAGAAGAATGTGAACTCCAAGCCGCCGATACAATCAAAACGATCGAAGACTGTCTGGGAAACATCGTCTATGCCCACCACGAATGTGAAATCCAGGACATTGTTGCCAAACAACTCTCTCAATCTAAACGTCGTCTAGCCGTCTTAGAGTCCGGTACGTGCGGGCTTGTTTCTCACAACCTCCATAGTGTTAAGGGCATCAACAACCTAATCGATCGCTGCGAGCTACGCAGTTCGTTATGTGACGGTTATACACTCGAGAAATTAGAACTCGTCGCTAAGAATTTCCACAACTCTCACGATGCCCACTTCAGTATCATCGTAGGCGATGTACTGGAAGCAACCGAGAAGACCGGGCCAGTGATCCATGTGGCTATCGTGACGGAGCAGGAAACGCGGATCGAGGAATTCCGATACACGGGACACTCCAACATTCGCGTTGCCAAGGCAGCCAAGCAGGCGATTAACAGCCTGCGATTATACATATTGTCTTCTGACGACTCCAAGAATTAGCCAAGCAAACTCTATTCGCCATCACCTTCCGCCACGGCATCTTCAGGCTGTGGAGCTTCAAACGTTGCCACTGACTGACCATTGTCGGCCTGCCAGAATCGGACCGTACTGTCCTGACCTCCAGCAATGACGATTTTACCATCTGCGCTGGCCGCCACACTGTACACGAAGTCAGTGGATCCACTCAAAGCCCGGACGTTGCCACCATTATCAGCACGTTTAATATGAACATTCTTATCTCCACAGGAGCCAACCACGTTTATCGAATCACCAACATAGCTAATACTCGTCACTTCTTTACTAAATCCGCTGATCGTACGTTTTTGGTCTCCTGTACGGAAATCCCATATTTTTACCACCATATCGGCTCCGCTACTGGCAAGCTCACGCCCATCCGCACTCCAAGCAACACCTAGCACATGGTGTGTATGACCTTCAAAAGAACGGACAAATGATCCGTCATTAACTTGAAACACTTTGATGAAACGGTCTGAACCACAAGAGGCGATATATTGGCCATCTCGGGAAAAATCAACCGCGAACACGGTGTCCGAATGAGGTTCGTCTAACTCCATCACAAGCGATCCGTCTTCAACATTAAAGATCTTAATCTCTCCACTACGAGAAGGCTCACCGCCAGCTGCTGCGAGCAGTTGGCCATCAGCACTGAAGTCCAGGGCTGTCACTCGATCTACAAACACGTCAGCCGAATCCGGATTTCCAATCGTCTGAATCAGATTCCACGACGTGGCAGCATTCCAAAGAACGACAGCTTTGTTATCCGACACCGAAATAATTTGACTACCAACAACAGCAACTGCCTTTACTGGTGCCCCGGTCGCCGCAAACCCGTCAATAGCCGCCCCATTTTCACCGCTAAACAGCCAGACACGCTGGTCAACACTACCGACAGCAATATTTCCATCTGCAGTGAACGCGACCGATGTGTAGGGTTGCTCGGTAGCAGCCACATCCGCGGCAGCCTTATCAGCAATCTCTTTGGCTGATACAGCAACCGCTTCTTCACCTTTGTGGGTTGCTTCAAACCCTACAATGGCATCCGCTGCTTTCTGTACGGATGTTTCAGCTCGCTCGACACTTCGTTTGGCGGCAGCCTGAGCTCGTTCTGAGGCAGTCTTTTCATCATTGGCTTTTTGAGCGGCGGTCGCGGATGCTTTCTGAGCATCTTCTGCCTTCTTGTGTTCTGCATTGGAAGTGTTGACGGCTGTATCGGCTGCTTTTTTCCCATCCGTCGCTGCTTTCTGGCCTGTTGTAGCATCCGTGACAGCCTTCTGCGCGAGTTCCACTTTAGCCTGAGCCGCATCTTTTTTCGCCTGATCCTCACCCGCCGCGGCAAGTTCTGCCTGGGCAACTTTCAGAGCTTCTTGTGCGGCTTTCAACGCCGCCGCTGACTCATCCAAAGCTTTTTGGGCGGCCGCTTGATCTGCAATCGCCTTCTCCTGAGTTGCTTTGGCAGCCACCAGGGCTTCGTCAGCCGTCTTAAGATCGGCGTTGGGCTTAACAGCGGCTTCCGTTTTTGCCTTCAAATCCTCTTCCGCTTTGGTTAAAGCTTCCTTCACTTTGGTAAGGTTATCGTCTTCTGACTTCTTACGAGTATTGGCGTCGTCGAGGTCTTTTTTTGCATTATCGCGGACACGATTCGCCAACGTCGAAACTCGTTGTAAGGCCGCTACGTTTTCAACAGCCTGGTAATCGCCTTTAAATTCGGCAATCATTTTCCCATCAGCTGCCGTCCAAAGCTTGCCTGTCTTGTTATCACTAACCGACACAATTTTTGTCCCATCAACATTGACGGCGACACCAGTCACTGGTGCACCATGTGAAAATGAGCGTACAGCAGCTCCAGTTTCCGCGTTAAACAGACGCGCAGTCTTGTCTTGACTACCGGACACCAGCAGTTCCTGACGCCCTCCGTATGACTGCACGCTCGTGACTGGACCACCATGTCCGGCGAGTTCTTTCACGGCTGACTCGGTTTCACCTTCGGGCACTTCAGGAGCCACGATCGGCCATGTTCGCATTTTGTTATCTTCGTTGGCAGTCACAATGAGGGCATCCTCCACCGCGAAGGCGACATCATGAACCGGGGCCGGCGTAGTAATCACTCGCAATTCAGCTCCGTCACTAACATTAAATACCTTCGCTGAGTTATCAGCCGACCCTGTCGCAACCTTCGTGCCATCTCCACTAAAAGAGACTCCATTGACGGGGCCTGCATGACCACCAACGGTCGTTATAAGTTTTTGTGTTGCCACCTCGAAGACCTGGGCTGACCCATTATTTAATCCAATGGCAATGTATTTGCCATCGGAACTGGCGGCGGCGCTAACGGGCACATCCGCCGTCGCTGGCAAATCACCCGCCTTGTAGTTGGAATTGCGTTCCCAGAGTTTGACGGTCCTATAACCGCCTGCAGCAACCCGGTTACCATCGGGACTAAAAGCTACTGACTGAACAATGTCAAGAAAAGCCACGCCGGGATTATCATAGATACCTGATTCAACGATAGCGGGATCTGAAAGCCGACCAATTTCCGAACGACTCGGAACGTGATAAAGAAATACCTGATTCGCACGTCCGGCAGCTGCGTAAAAGCCATTTTGGGATATATCCACAGCATAGATCGGGTTCACACCTGCTGGTAATGGCTGCCAAGCGACGGGGCCGCCCGAACCGGACACTTCCCCTTCCGCTCCCTGATCGATCCAAAGTTTGATCAAGCCAAGCTGTTTCGGTGTAAGATTTTTTGCCCCAACATCGTTATCATCCGGCGGCATAAATGACTCACGAGCTCTCGAAGCCAATTGGATAAGCAGACTTTCCTTACCATTACCCGGCACTACAGCAGGACCTTCAAATCCTCCAGTCATTAACGTAGCGGGCGTTTCCATCACCAGATCACTCTCAGCATCGGTTGAGTTGTGGCAGGCGAGACAATTTTGTCGAAAGATTGGCAGGATTTCTTTTTCAAAATCCACCTTATCTTCTCGTTTAACCTCTTCGATCGCAATGACACCATCTTCAGCATCTACCGAAGGCGCACTAAATAGACTGAAAATCAGAAGCATTCCAAAGGAAAACACATTTTTCGCAAGTTTCATAAAACTAGCTTTCAGTTAAAAAGGGGTTAATCAATCACGCGTTACTGAGCCGCCGTTGCAGCAGAAACGTTTAATTTAAGAGTCGCTTGTCCGGTTACCGGGACGTTATTAAACTTCCCAGCACCATTGAGTTCGACCGAATGCTCGCCAACAGTAGCATTGGCAGCCGCACTAACTTCCAACATACCTTCGGTCGCGTCTTTAGCAATTTGCAGTTTTGCAGCCGTCACCCCAGCTACTCCGCCCGGCAACTTAATCGTCAGGTCAACGGGATCTACAAAACCGTATTGACGTTCGATCACAACTTTCAATTGAACTTTCTCACCTGCTTTCAAAGTGCCAGAGGCTTCCTGAACGGTGAAGGGTGAACTAACAACATTGAGTGTGACTGGCGTGGAGACCACTGCGACGTTCACATCTTTCGCAGCCTGTGCTTTCTGGGCATCCGCCAATGCCTTATCGGCAGCTGCTTTCGCGTCGTCGGTTCGTTTCTTTTGCTCCTGAGCAGTTTTCAGTGCTGCTTCGGCAGCGGCTTTACCATCCTCAGCGGCTTCGTCGCGAGCTTTAGTCTTCGCTTCAACATCCGCATTAGCGGCTTCCTGAAGAGTCGCAATATGATCGACCCTAGCTTGAGTCCTGACGATGACCGCCGGGTTGGGGACGCGTTTTACCTTACCATCGGCTTTGAGATAGAAGGTGTACAGGCCAGGTTTTGCATTTGCATTCGTGAGGCGGACCGCTAGTGTTTGCTCATTTTCGGCCGCTTTAATGGTGACGTCGGCCGGCTTAATCTCACCAGGAACGTTGGTCGCTATAAACTTTAGGTCGCCGGCAATTCCTTCTCCGCGTGCTATCTTAATTGGGACATCCAATGAACCACCTCGGGACGTCTCCAGTACGGATCCATCACCAACCGAGACAAAGGCCGGATCGTCATCAACGTCGATAACCGAAAGCCAAAACTCATTAACGCTACGATAGTAAGCTGGAATCTGCGTTTTATTTGCTGTCCCCCAGCTAACTGCTCCATAATTGACCGGAACATTGACCGACTGGCCATCCACATCAATACTACCAACAAGCTTGATTGTGCCATGCCATGATTTCACATCGGCTGAAGCCACAAAAATCAGGTTCCCGATCGTCTGGTTAGCCCCGATAACGACTTCACTGCACGTCACGCCTGCCGGAAGGCCTTCCGCCTTAATCCTGATGTCGCCAACATACCCTTCTAAACGTTCCACCCGGACGTTAACGAGCAAGGTGCCTGATTTACGAATAGCAGGTGAAAACATCTTAATTTCATTTGCATTGGCTGTTTTCAATTGTCGCAATTCCGCTGTCAGCCGTACCGTTGGATTCTCCGGTCGTATACGAAGCTCATACTGCATACGGGGATCATTTCGACTAACGCCAAAATTATCTAACACGCGAATACGATACATCCCGTCCGCAGGGCTGGTAAATTTGTAGGATGGGTCATCTGTAGAATTGTCATAATCCTGACCAATCCTACCATTACGATCCCCGGGATCGTCTACGTTGGCGACCACGGATACTGTTTCTTCTCCAGCGTCATTCTTAACGACTCGCTGTAGAAGAATCGAAGGATCGGTTGGTAAGCCTAATTGGTGGCTAACAACATCAATCCAGAAAACAGCTCCTTGTGGTGCCTCAAATTCGTACCAATCTACATCGCGGGCCGGGTAAAACTGACCGGAGACGTTCACTGGTACTGGAATTTTGGTCGCGGTCGAAGCTTGATCATTATCCCCCGATTCCACGACCGACGTAAGGTCAGAGACATTCATAACGACCGCCACCCCTGCCGCCGTGGTCGTAGCACGCGCAATTCGAGATGTGACCATCTTCTGAACACCAAGCCCACTAACACCTGCCTCTGCAGGAATTTGGACAGTGGTCTGAAGCGACTGCAGCTGTGCTCCGTCGAGCGTGACACCATCCAATGGCTTACCACCGGGGAGATTTCGTCCAACAATTGTATAACTAGCATTACTACCGGCAGCCCCCGAAGAAGGCACGATGTAGTCAACAACGGGACCACTCGTGATATGCAGGCGGTAAATATGATCTCCGCCACCAGCGTATACAAAATCATATACACCTATCAAGAAGTCCGCCTCACCCTCCGCTGTGAAATCGAGTAATGGGTCGTAGCCGTTATGATCATGACTCACCGCAATCTGAGTGCCAGCGGCATCAAACAGGACGAGCGAAACATTTGCTCGTGAATCGAGTCGATGTGCCCAGCAGTCAGCAAGCACTCGCTGACCAGCTGCTAGATGAACTTTGTAGTAATCAATATTACTCGCTTCAGTCGTTCCGGTGATCACGTTGCCAACGGCTACTTCCTGAGCGGTATCCTTGGAACGATTGGCTGCGTTGTCTTTTACCTCTTCGCCTAAACTGACTTGAAAAGGCCGAGGGTTCGATACGCCGAATCGACCGACAATCCGTGCTTCATAGGTGCCGGCAGGTACGTCACCGGCGATCTTAACCAGAAAAGTACTGTTTACCGGTGTTGGCCCAGGATCAAACTCGCCTGCCGGAGTCATTTTCTGTTCGGCCGTAATACCAGTGTGGTTGAAAACCATACGCGTCAGGTCGTCATTAAATGCACCTCCCACAGTAACTTCCAACTCGGTGCCCTGCTTCGCTCCGTTAGGGACAACCCGGTGCAACTCGTTGATTGCTAATTGCCCGAAGACGCTTGTAGTATTGAGTATTCCAGAGACTACGAGTAATAAAAGTACGAGACGTTTCATGTTCAAACCTGTATCGATTGGACGGTGATCAACTTCTTGTGGACAAACGTAAACAAACTTTCGCTTGGCACTAATTCATAGGCGGGGGCTCTACTGTTTGGGCGATCCATGCCTGTTGAGCGTAACGAATTACAGCCCCTTTAGTTTACCCAATCTCAAGAGTCCCTTCAAACCTCCTAATGCCACTTCTTGCCTAGGAACCAGATTTTGGGGGAAGCAAAACTTAATAGCTCTCAGGCAATCCCTCACCAGAGTCAGAATGATAGTCATTTTGGCTTAATTCTTGATGTCCATAGGTATTTTTTTCCGGGTCAGGGTGCTTTTCGGAACGTCCCAAAAGTGGCACTAAAGCCACGCCCACAAAAGTGAACAATACTGCATCATGGACGAACCAATAAACCGTCCCCAGGAAGCTGTCATAGTACCTTTCCGAAAACATATTGAATCGCTGGTAGATCCACGAATGCCAGAACACTAGATACAGAGCAAGCGGAAGGACCAACGAGGCTCGCGGTCGGCCAACCCTAGAGAGCACTTTGAAAACAAAAAAAACAAACCCGCCCAACGCCAAACATAACAGGGGATAAAGCCCATCAAGTGTTGAAGTAAGATCGTCCATTTCCAATTCCTTTCCAATTACTACTAAAGCAGTCCCATGTCCCAACAAATGTGTTGCGGCAAACCCAAGTGAAACGTATCGCCGGGGTGATTACGTAGTCCGGAACAACGTGAACGGTGCCCACCTTGGTGACACGTGACAAGGGTTCAACCCGACTAACTACGACCCTTTAGTTTGAATAACAGATAAAACACCCCTGGGATCAAAAAGACAAACACCTTTCCGCTGACTCCACCGTCGGGAGAGATCATAAAGGCAAAGGAAACCATCGCAATTATTGAAATAGCGATGTGAAGTTTTACGTGGCGTAAAGTTTTTTCACGGTATTTGCGTTTTATATCAAACACCAATTCCTGCCCCAGACCAAGCACCAAAAGAATCGGTGCCAGAATCCTCAGTGTGATAATCAAAAACTCCATCTTCCCACCGCTTTCCAGGGAAACTACGTGTAGCCCAATCACTGCTTCTGCAAGCTCGCTATCACATTTTCAGTGCATCCCCGAGCAAATTAACCTAGATTGAATTCTAAAGGATTCAGCACCGAATGGATAAACATTCTCCAAATTTGAACGTGCCATGGTTGAAAATCATGCATGCTGGCTTTAACGCCGGCTTCAGATGGACAATCTCCAGCCTCGTCTTGGGATTGCTGGCGTTTCTCATGAGTGATGGCCTCGAAGCCTCGATCCGAGTCATCCTATGGAGTCCGGTTGTTATGTTCGCAATGGGATTCCTGTTTGCCTCGCTAGGCCTGTTTTATATCTGCACATGCCAATTTAAATGGGCGCGATGGATGGTATGTCTCTTCTGGTTTCTAGTGGCTTTCGTCAACGTCGGCATCTTCGTATTACTACCTCATGTTTGTCTTTTTGTCTGTTTGAGATTTATCGTTTATCAATCTGGTGCATGGGACTTTTCGGGAACCAACATCTTCTGGGTCACCTGTTGGACAATTCTAACTTTGTGGTGGTCATGGAAATTGGTTCATGCCAAATGGATTAGAAGCATCTGGGCTAAATGCCTGGCTTACGTAAATGACACTGAAGGCGCAAAGACAAAACTGATGAAGGCAATTCCAAAAATGTCCAAGAAACAGCCTTTGCTACCTAATTTCTTTTCTAAGAAGAAACGAAAAGCAGTGAATTCTTAGGCGCATCGAATATAAATATTATCCTGAGTGAAACGAAACAAACAATCCACCGTGGTAATACATTGAACCGTTCAAAAAAACGACTGAAGTTTGATTGCAAGTTATGAAAAGCAATCGCATGTCGATTTTCATTAGTAAACTAAGCAACTAAATAGGCCGACTTGGGGGTAATACACATGCTGATTCTGGGTAATTCTTTTCAGGGACTAGAGGATCTCTTTAATGGCATTGCCAGTTTGTTGATGCTTATATTCTTCCTAGCGCTATTGGTGGCAATCGTATTTGGAGGAGTCATCAGTACGCTGGTTGGATCTGTGATTGGATCTGCTCTCAACCGCACTCTTGCGGAACAGGAGTTCGTCCAGCAGAGCGACCACTCCAACACTCCGCAGTCTGTTTATCAACAGGCAGATCAGCCGCAAGAGTTAAAACGGCCACCACTAAGAGGTATTGGCTTTCAAATATTATTCACTCTTTTTGGTGCCGGTACGCTGTACATTATATTCTTAATCTTTGCCGAACGCCGTTTCGAACAAACCGAGGCCTGGTGCTGTCTCTTAACATCGCTCGTTAGCGCTTCGGCCATCTACCAGCGACGTCAGACCAAACGAAACCAGAGTCTCCCTGAGAACCTAGCTAAGCAGGGGCGAGTCCGACTATACCTCACATGGTTTTACCTGACCTTGTTCGCGAACGTCGTTATCGCCGGAATCTTCAGTATCTGGGCACTGACGGTTAACGTGTTTGTTTCAATAGGCATGCTCATCTATCCAAAGATGAAGAATGTGGAGAATGATGAACACTCAGCCGATACAAACCAACCCGACCAAACCTGATTAACGAGTCCCGATATAGGCTTAACAATGGTGCAGCTATCAAACAATTAAAGCAGGCCGGCGGATTCCAGTTCCATTCGTAGCCGTCGGACGTCAGCGTCTGGCATTGGCTGGCTTGGCTGACGAGGTCGCATACCCTCGAACCCCATTAAACTCAGGCAAGTCTTAATCCCGGTTGCCAGGTAGGGAAGCATGATCTCATCAATCCGCCGAATCTGTTCCTGTATCGATTCCGCCTCTGCATATTTGCCGGAGATCCCCTGTTCAAGTAATTGTTTTAAAGCGTCCGGCCAAATATTCGAAAAGGCCGTGGTCGTACCATTGCAACCAATCAATGTCCCCGAAAGAATCATGCTGCCGTTACAAATCCAAAAGCGTTTGTCTTCCGGAACAAATCGACGCACACGAGCTTCAAATCGCATATCATGATCAGTCACATATCCAAAGACACCATCCATCGATGAAATTTCGCCCAGCAGTTCCGGGGACCCTGCCGGTTTAGCAGCCACACCAAAACTCGACGGATTACTTTGATGCATCAGCAAGACGGGTACCGGGCAACGAGGTAGCACTTGCTGAAAATACGGCAAAACTTCTGACTCGATTCTGGGAAACCGCAGACGCACCATTTCAGCGCCAGCTTCGGCATAACGTTCTGCCTGCCGTAGCGTTTCCACCACGGATGGCGCATCGATTCCACCAGCTGTAATTCGATCACCCTCCAATGCATCGGTGACCACGCGTAGTAAATCAACACGTTCCGGCTCGCTTATCATAAACTCTTCACCCGATTGAGAGCCGATAATGAATATTTGATTGGCTGTCTTACACCAACGCTCAACATTTCGTTGCGCGGCATCGAAATCAATTTGATCGGCCTCGTCAAAGGGCGTGACCATAGGGACAGCCACAATCGGGTCATCTGTGGGAATCGTCATAAGTCAGGGTACATTTCAGGTTAGAATTCCAGAGTGGCGAAGGCTGAGACTTCGAGTTGCCCAGCCAGCCGTAATCCAATCACGTCTTCTATTCTAAACATAAAAAGCGTTTCACCCTGCAAAACAAGGGAAACGCTTTTATTCAAGGTTCAAACGCCGATTGACGATTGAAAATGTTGTGAAGCTGTTGAACTAGTGGTTAAACAGGAATTCTTTCGTATTGATCAAGGCCCAGACAATATCCTCATAGGCGATCTTACCATTTTCTGACTTCTGAATATGAGCCTGCGCGATTTGAATCTCCTCAGCGGTTGGAACTCGAGAAAAGGCAAGCAAGTATAGCTCACGAATTTTCACTTGATCATCACGACCACTGTCAGCAGATAGTTTCGCCGCACGGCCGGCGCCGCTGGTAAGTTTTCCCTGAATTTCACCCGAGTTCAGCAGATGTAGGCTCTGAGCCAAATTTGCTTCCGAGCTACGTTCGCATTCACATGCCGAGCTTGACTCCGGACGACCAAAAACGGTCAGGAAGTAGGAGTTGAATCCATTATCAGGAAGTTGTGTAGCACGCGTCCCGACGGGAACCCCGGCAAAACTGGTTGACGTGCCAGTCACCTGATCAATTGAATCGAGCAATACTTCAGCATTCAGGCGTTTTGGATAGTAACGCGAGAAGTTTTGCTTGTCATCTTTATTCCACTGATTAGGCTCACTACTTAATTGATAAGTCGTGCTGCCAGCGATCGTTTTTACAAGGTGCTTCAAATTGTAGCCATTATCAATAAAGTCTTGCGCTAATGTTTCCAGAAGCTCTGGATTCGAAGCTGGGTTCGTTACTCTCATGTCGTCTTCCGGATCAACCAAACCGCGCCCGAAGAAGTGCTTCCAATAACGATTAACTAGTGCTTTCGCAAAGAATTCATTGTCCGGTTGGCCAAGCCAGTCGGCCAGATATTGACGTGGATCTTCTTCATCCGCAATGTCTAAGGGTTCACCACCTAAACCAGTTGGCAAAACCGCCTGACTAGTTTTAGGATTATTTGCAGAGGCCTTACCACGATTGTGGAACACTCGGTCCATTCCAGGCATATCCGCTTTCTTGCGACCTATACGGCTAAAGAAGGCTGCAAAACCGTAATAGTCCTGCTGGCTCCATTTTTCAAATGGATGATGGTGACAGCGAGCACACTGGATTCGCAACCCAAGGAACAACTGAGCGGTATCTTCCACCTGTGCAGCCTGATCCTTGACTTCTCGAAACCAGGTTACGGCCGGATTGCTTGCCGGACTGCCCGTGGCCGTCACGATCTCTCCAACGAATTGATCATAGGGCTTGTTTTCGTGCAAACTGTTACGAATCCACTGATAGAAGCTGTATGTCGACAATTTGTCGTTGTCATTACGGCGTTTGTTTCGAAGAATAGCACTCCACTTGTTAGCGAAGTAGTCTGCATAATCGGTACTCGCCAGCAATTTGTCGATCCACATGTTACGTTTTTCCGGATCCTCACTCTGCAGGAACGCATCGGATTCTTCCATCGTAGGCAAACGCCCTGCAATATCGATCGTTACTCGACGCAGGAAGGAGGCATCGTCGCTAATACCCGAAGCAGGCAAGCCAAGACGCTGCAATTTACCGAACACCAAATCATCAACGTAGCTATTCGACTTAGGTAGATTTTCAACCTCAATTCCCAAAGGAACTGTGGCACGGTAAACGCCAACGTGACCCTGGAAACGGGCCATCACTGCCACACTACCTGTCAGTTTGCTGGTGGTTACCAAACCGTTCGCGGTTACTTCAGCCATCTCAGTATCATTCGAATCGAATGATGTTGTTCGTGTAACGTCTTCACTGCTTCCATCCGAATAGTAAGCGACAACATTAATCTGCTGATCTGCTTCCCGACCCATCAGACGTTCTTTTGGGTAAACTTCAATATGAGTAACGACGGGATCGTCTGCATTACCATAAGGCATACCTTGCTCGATCCAGCGATACAACAGTTTATACGATGCCGATTCCGGAGCCAGACGAGCACCACCACCATGAGGTAAAGTACCGGCAGCTTTCTGCAACAGCAAGCTTCGATCCGGAGCAGCAGGGAAAAGCCGACGCCCCTTGGCTTCCTTCACGAGAAACTCAAAATCTTCAGGTGGCTCAAATCCCAACAACGACAAACGGAAGCCGTTTTGACCACCGCTCTTACCATGGCAACCACCCCCGTTACATCCGAACTTAGTGAAGACGGGTGTAACCTGATTAGGAAAGTTCACGGGGAGATCTACGACGATATTGGTAACAGACACTTGAACAGAAGCGTCTTGACCTGATGCCGTCTTTACATGAATCGTTGCGTCGCCTTCAGCCACAGGTGAAAGATAACCTGTCTCATCAAGGGCAATGACCCCATCGGGAGTAATGGTGTATTCAGCATCCCGCGTGAGGTCTCGGGTTTGTCCTGTAGAATACTGACCATTGATGATTAATTGCTGACCAGCGTCACGTCCGGAAATCAAGACCTTGCCATCCACGGTACGACCAGTATCGATACTAATCTTTACCAGATCACCGGGGTCACCTAGACCTGGAGCTACCAACTCACCATCCGCAGCAAGGGCTGACTGGATAGAAACTACTACAAGTAGCATGCTAGCAAAAAGTTTTTTCATCGTAGTGTCCTTACAAAAACAACCTGAGCGGAGAGGGAACTCCGCTGCGTAGGATGCAGGAGGGGAAACAAGTTTCTTCGTATCGAAATATAGCCATACGTTACAGTCGCGATGACAGGCACGTCCTACCTGCGCGTCACCGCTACTTTTAATATAACATCTTGATTAAATATTTGCTAAATTCTCTGCTCGGAACAACACCAATCTATTGCAAAAAGTGGAATACCAATCGCACGCCCCACCCCAATTAGGGGTATTACGTGTTTAGGACGACTCAGCCGCGACTACTTCTATACTAGTAACCTGAATCGGTTCCACAGGTCGATCGCCCGAGGCGGTTTCCGTATTACCGATAGCGGCAACAACATCCATCCCGTCGATCACTTTTCCAAAGACAGGATGTTTACTTGGTCCCGGAGAAAACCAGTCCAAATAATGGTTGTGGACCGTGTTAATGAAGAACTGACAACCGCCACTGTTTGGCTGACCTGTATTAGCCATCGACAACGTCCCCGGTTCATTGGAAAACTGTGCATCCTCCGGATGCTCGTCCTGAATGGTCCCGTGGGGGCTGCTACCCGTGCCGGCTGCCGGATGATTGGGATCTGCACTATGCGGGCAACCGAATTGGATCATGAAGTCTTTGATCACGCGATGGAAGTGGAGCCCGTTATAAAAGCCTTCTTCGGCTAATCGAATAAAATTCCCAGCCGTGACTGGCATTTTCTCAGTAAATAATTCAACCGTGATCTCTCCCACGGACGTTTGAACAATAGCTGTTGAATTCACTTGGAACTCCTTTAAATAAGTAAGTTAGGTAAGACTTCGGCTCTACCTATTTCTTTAATCATCAATAAACGATTACCACGAAAACGACTCGCTATCAATCACCCCAAAGTCCGCCGGCTGATAAAGGCTCGAATTGAGCGTATCCAAATAGCAGTCTCGATCAACCATTACCGCCCCCAGGGACTCACAATGTCCGGTCATCTGCTGGATATCCATTAACGCAAAGCCCTGATTCTGCAGATGCCGCAAAAGCGTGCACAGTCCGATCTTCGACGCGTCACTCACCCGCCTAAACATTGATTCGCCGGCGAAAATCCGACCAAATGCAACACCGTACAACCCACCCACCAGAATGTCATCCTCCCAAACTTCCACGCTATGCGTCTTGCCCATTAAGTGCAGTTCACGATAAACCGCCTGCATTTCCGTCGTAATCCAGGTACCATTTTCCTCCGAGCCCTCAATCACTCGTCGGCCGGCACAGGCGCTGACAACTGCCTCAAATGCTTGATCGCTGGTTACTCTGAAACGTCCGCTGCGAAGCTTGCGTGCCAGACGACGCGGCACATGAATTTGATCCCATAGAAAGACCGCTCGTGGGTCGGGGCTAAACCAGGCCGTCACCATTTCGTCACCGAAATCAATCGGCCACGGAAAGATCCCCTGCAGATAGGCCGAGTATACCCATTCAGGATTTAGCAATCCCCCTATCGCCACGACCCCTTCAGTATTCGCCGACCTCGGATCGGGAAATTCAAAGTAGTCACTTTCGTCTGACATCAATTCTCCGATAAGCCTTTTTTCTGGCTTTTGATAGCCATTCCCTTTTTATATTCGTCCCGACATCATCCTACAGCTATAATAGCAGAAGAAGGTCTTAGGCCAGCCGTTTCCGAGTTTCTCTAATCGTTGTACCATTACCAAATTATGGACGATCAGCAAATCAGTCAGGATCAGGACGTAACACGTCTTTCGCTTTCGACTCAACGGGAGCCGGAACCGGCATCTGATGACTCCTCCCGCATTGCAACTTCCGGCGACATGGCAATCGCAGCGATTAAGTACCGCTTCGCAAGGCTCGTTATTACTACAATCACCCTTCTGCTCTTCGTGTTTGGCACTCCCTATTTAGTCCAACAAATTCAGTACTCACTCGAGTATGGAAAAATTAAAGCGCGCTACGATGCCGCAAGTGTCCACCTTTCTTCGGGCACTAACGAATCCGTTTCACAGCGTTCCGAACTAGTCTCCAATAAGGTCGCCCCCAGCGTCGTGCATATCCACACCGCTGCTTTCGACATGGAAGCGCGGACTAACCGAAGAGTACTCCCCGAATCCAACTTGTTCCCGTCCCGCGGGCAGGGGTCGGGGATTATCATTTCGGCAGACGGATATATCCTGACCAATCGGCACGTCATCGAAGACTCCAGTCTTGTTTACGTACACCTTGCCGACCAATCCCGACATTCAGCAGCGATTATCGGTGTTGATAAAGAAACAGATCTGGCACTTATAAAAATCGACAAGAACGACCTCATCGCGATCGAATGGGCACCTCGCGAAGCCGTCCAGGTGGGATCGATGGTTTGGGCTATCGGAAGCCCCTTTGGGCTTGAGCAATCCATCACACTAGGGATCATTAGTGCGACGCACCGGACAGCCAAGGTCGGGACGTTATATCAGGACTTTCTACAAACCGACGCTGCAGTTAATCCCGGTAACAGCGGTGGGCCACTTGTCAATGAAGACGGCCTGCTGATCGGAGTCAACACAGCAATTGTAGGTGATGCCTATCAAGGTATCAGCTTTGCCGTACCAGGCTACGTAGCTAAACCTATTTCGGACCAGCTTGAAAAGAACGGCCGCGTGTCCCGAGGTTGGCTCGGCCTATCGCTTACCAACTCGACAGCAGAAATCCTCGCGTTGCACCAATTAGAATTAACGGAGGGGCAATCGAGGCTTGGGGCTCAGGTCACCGCGTTCGCCCCAAGCTACTCCCCCGGTTATGCAGCCGGCATTGAAATCAATGACATTATCATTGAATTCAATGGCCAGCCTGTCACCTCAACCACCCAGTTCATACAGGCCATCGGCGAAACACCCGGTGGTGAAGAGGCACGGCTAAAGCTACGGCGTTTAGTGGGTGACGAGTCTCAGGAAATACTTGTTAAGCTAACGCTTGGCGAGCGGCCCACGGAATGACTCCCCGAAACTTACTCTTCAACCCAATTAACTGGCTGAGGTTGTAACTCTTCGTCAGGACGCCCTCCGGCATCAGTGCGCCCGCTTCCTTCCAACCGACTAATGACTCTCACTTGCATGTCATTTTGACACAAAACCTGACAACTCAGACGAACCCCACTCAACTCGCGGCTAGTCAAGGTTGCTTGTTCAGCGGCTGTCATCCTTTTAGGTTCGCCCGCAAGAATTTCAACTCGGCAGGTTGTACATCGCCCCTGCCCTCCGCAGGCGTGTAGTTGGTCTACCCCCGCCACATCTGTTAATGCCAGCACGAGCCGAGCACCTTCTTCTACGTCATATTCTCCGTATCCCTCAATATCAAGCTTGGGCATTCCCCACTCCTTTATCCTTACAGAACAACAGGCTTTAACGCGTTACATGACACGCAAAGCAAATTATTATTTCAAACTTTTCCTCAGCACAACCCGAGTCCCCTCTCCTGGAGCGGAGTCTATGTGCAAATCAATATCAAAAGTGCGGGCACGCTGAATGGCCGTACAGAGACCAAAAGAATCTTCCGGAACCTGATCGGGAATAAATCCCTTACCAAGATCGCTAACCTCTACCATCAATGTCTTTGTATCTCGTTGAATGAGAACCGAAACTTCAGTGGCACCACTGTGCTTACGAGCATTCCAGATCAATTCACGAACAATGCGCATAATCGAATCAGCCACATCTTCATCCACATCGTCGAGCGACGATTCACCATTTAATGCCACCTGAAAACGGGGTTCACTGAACTCCATGCAAAGTGTAGCGAGATCCGTACTTTGATGCAGATCGAGTGGAAACGGCCCTGCCAAGATACTTCTAACCTGCCCAACAGCTATCTCCAGCGAGCAATCGAGCTCTTCCAATTTCTCGAGGATTTGCGCCTTCAGATCCGGAGTCCCCATTAAGGCCTGCAACTCCATCTTTGCCGCTATCACTCGCTGCAAAGGACCATCATGAAGCTCATGCTCGATGGTCGTGACCCTTTCTTCTATCGACGCCAATTCAGCTTGAAGGGTGACAATCAATCGTTCCCGAGCTAGCAGTTCTTCCTGCATCTACCTGGCCTCCAGATGAGCAAACAGATCTTTTCTTACGTCTGGATTACTGATTTTCCATACCGCTCCATCAATAAAGAAGTGATGCAGATTAATGGAGATTACCAATAAGATCAAACCGGATTTATAAACCGTCGTCAGCTCCGTCTGCATGCCGATGATCCCAGGTAACTCAAAGACTAGATAGCCCAGGGCAAGGAGTAACAGGTAAACCATTATTGCAAATACAAGACCATTCCGGCCATGCTTCTTTTCGCCGACATTCGCTTCAACCCGGGTGGTGATAACGAGATATTGCAACGCATGAGCCAACTGAATCACTATAGAAATCCCCACAATATCGTGATAACTGAGTACGCCGTAGTACCAAACGTACACGGCCAACCAGGGAACAAACGCGTTTAAGGGGATACGTTTTCCCGTCCTGATGGCCAACCGATAGAAGCCCAGTCCACCCGCGATAAAAAAAGGAAAGACGATAAATGGCACGACGGGGGTGATCGACACACAGGCAACTTCTACCGACTTGTAAGTCACCATCAACGGAGAGGCAGCGATCCAAAGAAGTGCATGCAGGCCGACGAGCACAAACAATCCGCTCTTGATCATCCATTTTTCTTTAGCGTCCAGTCGTAGATTCCCAAGAAACAGGTAGGTACAAATAATTCCCCAGGCTTGCATGTTATAGTGCCATCCAAGATAAACCATCACGACGACATTCATCGCCTCAAGCAATCGTGCTCCAAGAGATCTATCTCCCTCCAGTAACGTCCGATCAGTAGCGCCGGATAACAACACAGCAATGCTCAGGAGCGTCAAAATGATAGGCACGCCAACCGCAGACCAACGATACGTTCTTATTTGCTCTCGTGAGCGATAGAGCAGTCGGTATGACGCCATAAAGTGAGGGTGATTGATAACGATCGTGAAAAACATAAACGCCGACAGCATATTAACCGGCCGTGAAACCGCCGAGCCCTGCTGGGAGGTAATTGAATTGGAAAACGGCTCAAACCATTCATGAGTCGGGGGGAAAGCGACCAACGCCCCAACAATCAGGAAAACCGACAACCCTCCCAGCCCCAGAAAATCCACTATCGGATTCCAGAGATGCCTCTGCGTGATCGTTCTTGCTGTTTTCGACGCCATGTTGTTTCCTAGCTAACCCTTCTCCGACGACCGCAGTAGGAACGGCTGAGAGGTACGATAAGGATAACAGATCACTCCGATCAAAGCCTCCCCGTTTTAAATTCCACGTGAAACACCACTCACGTTAACGGGTAACTCCTAAGACACCATTTCTTTGTAGGAGAGACACATGGACCTGAAAGAACGTTTCGAAATCTGGCGAGATGTATATGCCCTTCAAATAGACTTCCTTCGGGAACTTGGGAATTACAAGCTTAACGCTGCCAAGAGCGACCTCGTTGCAGCCGTCGCTTCAAACCAACTCGCAGTCGCACGAATGAAAGCGCTGATTGCCCAGGAATTACAGGGCGCCCTGCGTCGCCTGTACCAAATGGAGGGTCGGACAGCCACCAAAATTAAAAGACTAACAACGCTGGCCCGCAATGCCGCCTACATTCAAAATGGCGATGATATGACACGTTCACGAATGCAACTGATGTGGGCCGCCTACAAAGTTTTCGAGCGAATGGTTCCTATCACTCAACTGGAAACGACGATGCGTTTAGATCTTCACCCCGGTGCTCGCAAAGGCACCCAATACATCAACAAAGTTGACCCTTCCGACCACTGCCATGACATTCCGGCTCATGTCGACAATGCACATATGTTAGTTGGGTACATCAAACGTCGGCACTACCTACCCCTCCGTGGAACTCTGGCGCATCGACACGTTCTCAAAGTTTTCGAAGCCATCGCCAATGTCGCCGCAGCCCAACTTCAAACAATGGAGGATGCCGTCAAGCAGATGCGAGCCAACACCTACAAGGTCTGGAATCCAATAGTAATAGCTGGCCTTCCTGACACAATGGAT
>Ga0115011_10000049_pt1 | contig 120294 bp, 111 predicted proteins | sample TroAtlMetagenome_2_FD_88705 | JGI IMG/M metagenome (GOLD analysis project Ga0115011, IMG submission 88705) | Marine eukaryotic phytoplankton communities from Atlantic Ocean - Tropical Atlantic ANT8 Metagenome | ecosystem: Environmental > Aquatic > Marine > Oceanic | place: Tropical Atlantic... | reverse complement strand
ATATGCCCGCGACGCAGTTCAACATGAAATGGGTTGAACAGGCTGGTCTGGTCAAGTTCGACTTTCTGGGCCTGAAGACCCTGACGGTTCTGGACCGTGCCCACGGGTATCTGGCCCGGCGCGGCGCGGCCGTCGACTTCTCGCTCCTGCCGCTGGATGACAAGGCCACCTATGAGCTGATGGCTTCGGGCCAGACGGTGGGCGTGTTCCAGCTGGAATCCCAGGGCATGCGCGACACCCTGCGCAAGATGCGCTGCGAGTCGATCGAGGAGGTCACCGCCCTGATCTCGCTCTACCGGCCCGGTCCAATGGAGAACATCGACGTCTATATCGACCGAAAGTTCGGGCGGGCCGAGGTCGATACCCTGCACCCCTCGCTGGCCGATGTGCTGAAGGAGACCTACGGCGTCATCATCTACCAGGAACAGGTGATGCAGATCGCCCAGATCCTCGCGGGCTACAGCCTCGGGGAAGCCGACCTTCTGCGCCGGGCCATGGGCAAGAAGAAGAAGGAGGAGATGGATTTCCAGCGAGCGCGCTTCATCAAGGGCGCCTCGGAACGTGGCGTCTCCGAGGAGCAGTCGGGCGGCATCTTCGATCTGGTGGCCAAGTTCGCGGGCTATGGCTTCAACAAGTCGCACGCCGCCGCCTATGCGATGATCAGCTATCAGACCGGCTGGCTGAAGGCGAACCATCCGGTCGAGTTCTTCGCCGCCTCCATGTCGCTGGACATTTCCAACACCGACAAGCTGGCGATCTTTTATCAGGACGCGCGCAAGGCCGGGGTGACGGTGCTGGCGCCCGACATCAACCGCTCGGCCGCCGACTTCGACGTGGCCTGGGACGACGAGGGCAGGGGAGCCGTGCTGTATGCCCTTGGCGCCATCCGCAACGTCGGCCTTGAGGCCATGCGCCATGTGGTGGAGGTGCGCGAGGCCGGCGGGCGGTTTGCCGATCTGTTCGACTTCCTTGAGCGCGTTGATCCCCGGGCGGTCAACAAGCGCGCCCTCGAAGGACTGGCCAAGGCAGGGGCGTTGGACAGTCTGCACCCCAATCGCCGTCAGATCATCGACCAGGCCGATACACTGATGGCCTATTGCCAGAGCGTGGCCGCGGAGCGGGCGTCCTCGCAGGTCAGCCTGTTCGGGGCCGATCAGGCCCATGCCGCGCGGCCGCGACTCCGGTCGGTCGAGCCCTGGGTCGGCCCGGAGCGGCTGGACCAGGAGTTATCGGCGGTGGGCTTCTATCTTTCGGGTCACCCGCTGGAAGACATGGAGGCCGCCCTGCGCCGCAAGCGGGTGACCTTTGCTGCCGAGGCTCTGTCGCTGGCCGAGGGCGGGCACGAGGCCTTTCTCATGGCCGGGATCGTGCGGCGTCGACAGGAACGCACCAGCGCACGCAGCGGCGAGAAATTTGCCTTTGTCAATTTCTCGGATCCGACCGGCGAGTTCGAATGCCTGTTCACACCCGATGCCCTGCGTCGCTACCGCGATGTGCTGGAGGTGGGCGCTGCCCTCATGGTCAGGGTGCGGGCCAAGGCCAGCGATGGAGAGGTGCGCTTCTTCGGCGATGAGGCCAGCCGTATGGATACGGCCATCGAACAGTCCGATGTGAACCTGCGGGTCCATGTGTCCGGGCGGGCGGCGGACCCGGTCGCGCTCAAGGCCCGGCTGGACCGGTCGGCGCTTCAGGGCGGCGGCCGCGGCGGCGAGGTCAGTCTGGTGGCCACACTGGAGGGGCGGCGCGAGGTCGAGGTCAAACTGCCCGGACGATACCGGCTGGATGCGGCCCTGCGGGGGGCGCTGAAAACGGTGCCGGGTGTCGTGCTGCTGGAGGAGGCCTGATGCCCGAAACGACGACCCACAAGGGGTCCTGCCACTGCGGGGCAGTGGCTTTCGAAGTCGACATGGACCTGTCGGGCGTGATCGAGTGCAACTGCACCCACTGCTATCGCAAGGGGTTGATGCTGGGCTTCGTCACGCCGGATGCCTTCCGCCTGATCCGGGGCGAGGACCGGCTGAGCGAATATCTGTTCAACCGCCACGTCATCAGCCACCGCTTCTGCCGGGTCTGTGGCGTGGAGCCCTATGGAGCCGGCAAGGCCCCGGACGGACGCCCGATGATCGCCGTCAACGTCCGTACGCTCGACGACGTCGAGCCGTGGACAATCGAGACGATGCGCTTCGACGGTCTGCACAGGCTCTGACCGGCCCGGGACCTGCGACGCAGGCCTTGCCTTTTCCGTCGATGTCGCCTAGATGCCCGCGCACTTCACACGCAGGCGTGGCGCGTCCGGGGAGACATCCTGGCCGGGCCGTTCCGAGGGGCCATCCGGCTCTTTTCACCGTCTGCGGCGGATTGAATCGGAAAAAGGACTTTACGATCATGGCTCTGCCTGAATTCTCGATGCGCACCCTGCTGGAAGCGGGCGCCCACTTCGGCCACCAGACCCACCGCTGGAACCCGAAGATGGAGCGTTACATCTTCGGCTCGCGCTCCAACATCCACATCATCGACCTGTCGCAGTCGATCCCGCTGCTGCACCAGGCTCTGGTCGCCGTGCGCGACGTGGCAGCCAAGGGCGGCCGCGTGCTGTTCGTCGGCACCAAGCGTCAGGCGTCGGACCCGGTGGCCGAGGCCGCCAAGCGGTGCGCCCAGTACTATATGAACAACCGCTGGCTCGGCGGCACCCTGACGAACTGGAAGACCGTGTCCGGTTCGATCCAGCGCCTGCGTGAGCTGGATGCCCTTCTGGAAACCGGCGGCGAAGGCCGTCAGAAGAAGGAGCTGCTGAACCTGACCCGCGAGCGTGACAAGCTGGAGCTGTCGCTGGGCGGTATCAAGGATATGGGCGGCCTGCCGGACATCATGTTCGTGATCGACACCAACAAGGAAGCGATCGCCATCCTGGAAGCGCGCAAGCTCAACATTCCGGTGATCGCCATCCTCGACACCAACTGCGATCCCGATGGCATCACCTATCCGGTCCCGGGCAATGACGACGCCGCGCGCGCCATCCAGACCTATTGCGATCTGATCGCTGATGCGGTCCTCGACGGCCTCGCCGCCGGCCAGTCGGCCTCGGGTATCGACATCGGCGCCTCGGAAGCCCCCCCGGCCGAGCCGTCCCTGAGCACCAAGGCCGCTCCGGCTGAAGTCGAGGCTGCCCCGGCCGGTGCCGAGGCCATCGCCGAGGAAATGATTGCCGCCGACGAGGCCCCCGTTGCCGAAGCCGCTCCGGAAGCCGCCGAGACGGACAAGGCCGAGGCCTGACACCCGGCGGTTCCTCGCGACCGCCAAACTGTTACGCGGCCGGGCTAAACCAGCCCGGCCGTTCCCGCATTCAGAATATCAGGAGACTGAACATGGCCGAGATCACCGCCGCCCTCGTCAAGGAACTGCGCGAGCGTTCGGGCGTGGGCATGATGGACTGCAAGAAGGCCCTGCAGGAGACCGACGGCGACATCACCGCCGCCATCGACTGGCTGCGCGCCAAGGGCCTGTCCAAGGCCGCCAAGAAGGCCGACCGCGTCGCCGCCGAAGGTCTGGTCGCCGTCGCGACCCGTGAGGATGGCAAGGGCGAGATCGGTGCGGCCATCGAGTTCAACGCCGAAACCGACTTCGTCGCCCGCAACGACCTGTTCCAGGACGCCGCCAAGTCGTTCGCCCAGCTGGGCCTCGAGCACCACAGCGTGGAAGCTATCCACGGCGCCACGCTGGAGAATGGTACGACCGTCCAGGAAGAAGTGACTCGCCTGATCGCCACCATCGGCGAGAACATGCAGCTGCGTCGCGCCGCGCGTCTGTCGGTCGAGGAAGGCGTCGTCGCCTCCTACGTCCACAATGCCGTGTCGCCGGGCGTGGGCCGCATCGGTGTGCTGGTCGCGCTGGAAGGTTCGTGTGACCAGGGCGCCCTGCGCGAACTGGGCCGCAAGATCGCCATGCATGTCGCCGCCACGGCGCCGCTGTCGCTGAATACGGACGATCTGGATCCTGCCGCTATCGAGAAGGAACGCGCCGTCCTGACCGAAAAGGCCAGGGAAGAGGGCCGTCCGGAGAACATGATCGACAAGATCGTCTCGGGGCAGATCGCCAAGTTCCAGAAGGACGTGGTGCTGACCAAGCAGCCGTTCGTCATGAACCCCGACGTCACCGTCGAGCAGCTGGTGGCGGACACGGCGAAGGAACTCGGCTCCTCGAACCTCAAGCTGGCCGGTTTCGTCCGTCTGGCCCTGGGTGAGGGCGTGGAGAAGGTCGAAGGCCCGGACTTCGCTGCGGAAGTCGCCTCGATGACGGCCGGCTAAGGCCGGATCGGACGAATACCGTTCCGATCTGTGATCGGAGCGTTGCATACAGGGGCGCGTTGGGCTTTGAAGGCCCTCGCGCCCCTTCTTTTTGACCGCCCGTCCGACGGGGGTCTCTTGCCCACGGAACCGACATGCCCAACCCCGCGTCCGGATATCGATACAAGCGCGTCCTGCTCAAGGTGTCGGGCGAGGTCCTGATGGGAGACCAGGGATTCGGCATCGACATCGGCACGGTCGATTCGGTCGCCGAGGCCGTTGCCCGGGTCGCACGTCAGGGGGTCGAGATCTGTCTGGTGATCGGCGGTGGCAACATCTTTCGGGGCGTGTCCAAGGCCGCCGCAGGCATGGAACGCGCCACGGCCGACTATATGGGCATGCTGGCGACCGTCATGAATGCCCTCGCCATGCAGGGCGCCCTTGAGAAGATCGGCGTCCAGACCCGCGTGCAGAGCGCCCTGACCATGAACGCCGTGGCCGAGCCCTATATCCGTCGCCGTGCCCTGCGGCACCTCGAGAAGGGGCGGGTCGTGATCTTTGCCGCCGGTGTTGGCGCCCCCTTCTTCACTACGGACTCGGGCGCCGCGCTGCGGGCCGCTGAAATGGGCTGCGACGCCTTGCTGAAGGGCACCAGCGTCGATGGCGTCTACAGCGCCGATCCCAAGAAGGATGCCACCGCCACGCGCTACGATACCCTGACCTATCACGATGTGCTGGCCCGCGACCTCCGGGTCATGGATGCCTCGGCCGTGGCCCTGATGCGAGACAGCGGTATCCCCATCGTTGTCTTCTCGATCCGCGAAGATGATTCGCTCGACAAGGTGCTTCGCGGGGAAGGTGCCTTCACCGTGATCCAGTCGGGCGCTAGAAGCGACGGCTGAACGAACAGACCCGAAACGAGGACAAAATGGCCAAACCCGATCTGAAATCCTACCGTGATCGCATGGACAAGGCTGTCGCTGCGCTGAAGGACGAGTTCGCCGGCCTGCGCACCGGCCGCGCCAACGCCGGTCTGCTCGATCCGGTCCAGGTCGAGGCCTATGGCTCGACCTCGCCCCTGAATACCGTTGCCGCCATCAGCGTCCCCGAGCCGCGCATGATCACCGTCAGCGTCTGGGACAAGGGCATGGTGGTGTCCGTCGAGAAGGCCATCCGCGCGGCGGGTCTCGGTCTCAATCCCGTTGTGGACGGCCAGACCTTGCGCATTCCGATCCCGCCCCTGACCGAGGAGCGCCGTCGCGACCTGGTCAAGCTGGCCGGCAAATATGCCGAGCAGCAGAAGATCGCCGTGCGCAACGTGCGTCGCGATGCCAATGACGATCTCAAGAAGGCAGAAAAAGCCAGCGACATCAGTCAGGATGAGCAGAAGAAGATGGAGGCCGAGGTCCAGAAGGACACCGACGCCGCCGTCAAGCGCATCGACGAGATGATGAAAGTCAAGGAAGCCGAGATCATGCAGGTGTGACGATCTCCGGGCCCCCCAACGCCGCAGCGCCTTCGAACGCCCGGACTGATGCGGTCCCGGGACCGGCCCACGTCGCCCTGATCATGGATGGCAACGGCCGGTGGGCCGCGGCACGGGGTCTGCCGCGTGCCGTCGGTCACCGCGAGGGCGTGCAGGCGCTCAAGCGAACCGTACGGGCCGCGGCCGACCTGGGCATCCGGTGCCTGACCGTGTTCGGCTTCTCGACCGAGAACTGGAAGCGCTCGGCCGAAGAAGTCTCGGACCTGATGGGGCTGGTGCGGGCCTATGTCGCCAGCGACCTGGACCGCCTGACGCGGGAGGGGGTTCGTATCCACATCCTCGGGCGCCGGCAGGGCCTGCCGGAGGATATCGCCGCGATCGTCGACCGTGCCGAGCGGGAAACCGCCCACAACGACAGCTTCCTGCTCCAGGTCGCCTTCAACTATGGCGGCCGGGCCGACATTGTCGATGCCATGAACAGCCTGGTTGCTCGCGCGGCCGACAGCGGGGAGGCCAGCCCTGTCTTTACCGAGGCCGACATTGACGGGGCCCTGTCGACGCACCGGGGCCCGCCGGTCGATCTGATCATCCGGACCTCGGGCGAGCAGCGCCTGTCCAACTTCCTGCTCTGGGAAGCCGCCTATGCCGAGATGGTCTTCCAGGACATTCTCTGGCCCGACTATGGTCCCGACGCGCTGAACGACGCGGTGCAGGCGTATCGCCGCCGCGACCGACGGTTCGGCGGACGTCCGGTCGAACCGGCTGCGGTGGCGTCCTGATGGCGATCCCGTTCGGCAATCTGGGCATGCGGGTGGTGTCGGCGCTGGTGCTGGCGCCGCTGGCGGTGCTGGCGATCTGGGCCGGAAGCCTCTGGTTCCTTGCCATCATGTTGGCTGCCTGTGTGGTGCTGGCGCGGGAATGGGCCGAGATGAGCGCGCCCGCCAATGCGGCGCCGGTGTTCTGGGCGGTGGCCCTGGCGCTCGTCGCGGTGGCGGCCATTGCTCACACCGGGGCCATGTCACCGGCGCTCGTGACCCTTGTGTTCGCTGCTGCAGCGGCCGGTCTGTTTGCCAAGCGGGTGGGGCAGGAAGGCCTCGACGCGGCCTATGGCGTGCTCTACCTCGGCTGGCCGGCCATTCTCCTGATCTGGCTGCGCGATGGCCAGTCGGGCGTCGGGCTCAGCTGGACCATTCTCGTCTTCGTCGTCGCCTGGTCGGCCGATGTGGCGGCCTTCATGGTCGGCAGCGTGCTCAAGGGTCCGAAACTGTGGCCGCGATATTCGCCCAACAAGACCTGGTCCGGGTTTGTCGGCGGGCTTGTCGCCGGCGCGCTGGCCGGCGGGGTGATCGCCTGGGCCATTCCTCTCGACGTGCCGCATCCCGCGTGGGGGCTTCTGCTGGGCCTGGCCGCTGCACTGGCAACCATGGCCGGGGATCTGTGGGAGTCGGCCATCAAGCGGCGTTTCGGGGTCAAGGACGCGGGCGGTCTCATTCCCGGACACGGGGGGCTTCTGGACCGCGTTGACGGGTTGATGTTCGCTGCCGTCGTTCTGGCGGGCGCGCGTCTTCTGTTTATTCTGACGGACGCCACGGCGTGATGGATCGCCGCGTCAGTATCCTTGGAGCTACAGGCTCGGTCGGCGGCTCGACGCTTGCGCTGATGGACGAGGTCGAGCGCGCGGGGACGGCGCGTTTCACGGTCTCGGCCCTGACGGGGGGGCGGAATATTGCCGGGCTCGCGGCGGCCGCGCGGCGCTGGCGCCCGGAGCTGGTGGTGACGGCCTGGCCCGAGCTGAAGCCAGACCTTGAAGATGCCCTTGCCGGCACCGGGATTGCGGTTGCCGCTGGCGAGGAGGCACTCGTCGATGCCGCGCTCCGACCGGCAGACTGGATCATGGCGGCCATCGTCGGCGTGGCCGGTCTGCGGTCGACCTGGGCGGCGGCAGGGACCGGCGCGGTCGTCGGGCTCGCCAACAAGGAAAGTCTCGTCTGCTGTGGTCCGGCGCTGATGGCACGGGCAACCGCTGCCGGCGGCCGGATTCTGCCTGTAGATTCCGAGCACTCGGCCATTCATCAGGTCTTCCCGCACGACAGCCCCGACGGGGTTCAGCGTCTTGTTCTGACGGCCTCGGGTGGGCCGTTTCGCCAGACGCCGGTGGCGGAGCTCGCCCATGTGACGCCGGAGCGGGCCGTGGCTCATCCCAATTGGAGCATGGGCGCCAAGATCTCAGTCGACAGCGCCACCCTGGCCAACAAGGGACTCGAAATGATCGAGGCCGCCTGGTTGTTCGCCATGCCGGAGTCGAGGATCGACGTGGTGGTTCACCCTGAGTCGATCATCCATAGTCTGGTCGAGTATGTCGATGGGTCGAGCCTCGCCCAACTCGGCCCGCCGGACATGCGCACGCCGATCGCCTATGCCCTCTCGTGGCCGGAACGCATGCCATGGAAGGCGCCGCCCCTTGATCTGGCTGCGCTGGGCCGGCTGACCTTTGAAGCCCCCGATACGGCACGCTTTCCGGCCCTCGACCTCGCCCGGCAGGCGTTACGCACCGGCGGGGCGGCTCCCGCTATCTTCAATGCCGCCAACGAGGTCGCAGCGCTCGCCTTCCTTGACCGCCGTCTGGCGTTTCTCAATATTGCCGCAGTCATAGCCGACACGCTTGAAATGGCGTCTGGGTCGGGGCTCATCGAGTCTTCCGGAGACGCCTGTGCCGCAGCACTGGCCGTGGATCGGGAGGCGCGACGTCTCGCCCGGCTGTGCCTCGACCGGCGAGGACAGGCGGCCTGATCCGGGTCTGGATCGATGAGGGGGAGTAGAGCAGGGGTATGACGGACTTTCTGGCCCAGGTGCCACTCTACATCCTGCCCTTCCTGGTGGTTCTGACCGTGGTCGTGACCATACACGAGCTGGGCCATTTCCTTGTGGCGCGGGCCTTCGGGGTCAAGGTCGACCGGTTTGCCATCGGCTTCGGCAGGGCCTTGCTGAGCCGGACGGACCGCCATGGCATCGAGTGGCGCCTCGGCTGGATCCCCCTCGGAGGGTATGTGAAGTTCGCCGGGGACCTGGACCCGTCCAGTGTCCCCGATCAGGCAGGCCTTGATGAGCTGAAGGGCCGCATCATCGCCGAGCGCGGGCCTGCCGCGGTTCAGGACTATTTCCATTTCAAGCCGGTGTGGCAGCGGGCGCTGATCGTGGCCGCAGGGCCTTTCGCCAATTTCGCCCTCGCCATCGTCATTTTCACCGTGCTTTACACGGCTGTGGGCGTCCAGATCCTGCCGGCCCGCGTTTCAGAGGTGTCAGCCGGCAGCCCTGCGGCTGAAGCCGGGTTCCAGTCAGGGGATCTGATCACGGGGATCAATGGTCGACGGATAGAGGATTCGCGGGATGTGACGCGGATCGTGTCCCTCAGCAGCGGCGACCGGCTGCGCTTCATGGTCGAGCGGGACGGGGTGGAACGGATCCTGACCGCAGTTCCCCGGCGGGAGACCGTTGTTGATCCGGTCGCGGGTCGAATCTCGGTCGGCCGCATCGGACTGGGCCTGCTCCCGGCCGTGGATGAAGTCCGGCACGTCCGCTACGGCCCGATCCCGGCCGTCGGCGAGGCCGTATCCCAGACCGGCGATGTCCTTGCCACCAGCATCCGCTACATCGGCCGCATATTCACGGGTCGGGAAAGCGGGGATCAGCTCAGCGGGCCGATCGGTATCGCCAAGGCCTCGGGCGCCCTGACAACGGCTGCCGTGGAGGCCAATCCGGATCCGGGCGCGACAGCCTTCAACCTGATCCTGACGATGACCGGTTTCGCTGCCATACTTTCGATCGGAATTGGCTTTCTAAACCTTTTGCCGATCCCGATCCTGGATGGCGGTCATCTGGTTTTTTATGGCTATGAAGCTGTTGCCAAGAAGCCCGTCGCGGCCCGTATTCAGGAGGTCGGCTTCAGGGTCGGTCTTGCTTTGCTGGCAGGTTTGATGTTGTTCGCCACCTGGAACGATCTACAAAAGCTGAACCTGTTCCAATTCCTCGGCGGGCTCGCCCTGTGAGCCGACGCCAGCCCCCGATGGGACCCGTAATGTACAAGCCTTCCTTTCTGAGCCCCTCCCTTCTCGCCGGTCGCGCCAGCGCCTTTGCGCTTGTTGTGGGTGCGGGACTTGCGGGGCCGGTTCTGGCCCAGGACGTTCCGACGGCCCCGGCACCGCCGGCCGCACAGGATCCCGCCCAGGACCAGCGGGTCATGGTGACGGCCATCGAGGTCCGGGGCAGCAATCTGCGGATCGAGGACGCGACCGTGCGCTCCTACCTGCCGATCCGCCCCGGTGACATGGTCGATCCGGTCATCCTCGACGTCGCCGTTCGTACCCTGTCCCGAACCGGGCTGTTCGCCGATGTGCAGATGGGTGTCCAGAACGGCGTGCTGATCGTCGAGGTCGTCGAGAACCCGATCATCAACCAGGTGATCTTCGAGGGGAATGGCGCGATCGGCGATGACAAGCTGGGCGAGGAAGTGACCATCCGCCCGCGGGGCATCTATACGCGGGCCCGCATCCAGGAGGATGTCGGCAAGATCGTCGAGCTCTATCGCCTTTCGGGTCGTATCTCGGCCAGCGTCACCCCCAAGATCGTCCAGCTGGACCAGAATCGGGTGGATGTGATCTTCGAGATCGACGAAGGCCCCGAGACCGGTCTGCAGGCCATCACCTTCATCGGCAACCAGGCCTTCTCCGACGGGGACCTGCGCGAGGTCATGGTGTCGAAGCAGTCGCGCTGGTGGCGACTGTTCTCCAGCAACGACAACTACGACCCGAACCGCCTCGACTATGACCGCGAGCAGCTGCGCGAGTTCTACACGAACCGGGGCTATTATGATTTCCGCGTCCTGTCTGCGGTCGCCGAACTGCTCCCCGACGGCAGTGCCTTCACCATCACGCTGACGGTGGATGAGGGCGACCGGTATAATTTCGGTGAGGTCGATGTTGTCACCGAAAACGACCGGCTGAATGCCGACTTCCTGCGCCTGATCCTGCCGATCCGGGAAGGAGATATCTATGAGAGCAGCAAGATCGAGCAGGCGGTCGACACCCTGACCTATGCCGCAGGGTCGGCAGGCTATGCCTTTGTCGAGATCTCGCCCAGCTACCGCCCCAACCCGGAAACCGACACGGTCGATGTGACCTTCAATGTGCGTGAGGGCCAGCGGGTCTATGTCGAACGCATCAATGTCGTCGGCAACACGCGCACGATTGACCCGGTAATCCGCCGCGAACTGGCCCTGACCGAAGGCGATGCGTTCAACCGCACCCTCGTCGAGCGGTCCCGCAACAATCTCCGTGGCCTCGGCTTCTTCAAGGACGTGACGATCGAGGAGGTCCGGGGTTCGGCGCCCGATCGCTCGGTGGTCAATGTCACCGTCGAGGAACAGCCCACCGGCGAGCTCTCGGTCGGGGCCGGATTCAGCTCGGTCGACTCCTTCGTGGTCAATCTCGGCGTCTCCGAAAGCAATTTCCGCGGTCGGGGCCAGGCCGTGGTGGCGAGGATCGAGTGGGGATCCCTCCGTCAGAACATCGATTTCCGCTTCACCGAGCCCAAATTCATGGGCCGCGACCTGCGGGCCGGCTTCGACGTGTTCCACTCGCGTTATGACCTGAGCGAGTTCTCGTCCTACGACTACCGGTCGACCGGTGCGGGGCTGCGGCTGTCCTATCCGCTGAACGGCTACACCCTGCTCAGCACCCGCTATTTCCTCAAGGCCGATGAGGTCATCGTCCCCTCCAGCTTCTGTAACTCCGGTCAGGGGTCTTCGGCGCTGTGCGATCAGGTGGGCTCATTCGTCAACTCGTCGGCGGGCTACACCATTCTCGTCGATCGGCGGAATGATCCGATCCGCCCCACCCGCGGCTGGGCGGGCACCTTGCGCCAGGACGTCGCCGGCCTCGGCGGGGACGTGAACTACATCCGCACCGAGGCGGAAGCCTCGGCCTATTGGGGCATCCGTCCCGAGTGGATTGTCACCGCCCAGTTCCAGACCGGCTATGTGTCCGGCTGGGGCGGCGATCCCGTGCGGATCAACGACCGCTTCTTCAAGGGCGGCAACAGCTTCCGGGGCTTTGAGACGGCAGGGCTTGGGCCGCGCGATACCCTGACCACCGACGCGCTCGGCGGCAATTTCTACGTCATCGGGACGCTGGAACTGACGGTTCCCAACGGTCTGCCCGAGGAATACGGCATCCGGACATCGCTGTTCACGGACGTCGGTACGGTGGGCGTGCTGGATGATCGCTATCTGTTCGACAGTGTCACGGGACTACGAAACACCCGGATCGTCGATGATCTGGAGATCCGCGGCTCGGCGGGCGTCAGCATTCACTGGCGCGCCCCCGTGGGCCCCATCCGGTTCGATATTTCCAAGATCTTTGCCCGCGAAGACTACGACAAGACCGAGAGCTTCCGCTTCTCGACCTCAACCCAGTTCTAGAAGGCGCCATTCCTGACGCCGCCATATGAGTAAAGTCATGAAACTGTTCGCAATCGCCGCTGTCGCCCTCGCCACCCTGACTGCCTCGCCGGTCGTGGCCCAGGTCGCCGGCCCGCAGAATCCCGGTCCGGTGATCCCCGGACTCTGCGTCTATAACAACGCCCGCCTGATGGCGCAGTCGACTGTCGGACAGTCGGTGCAGCAGGGTATGCGTCGTCTGACCGACGAGGTGGTCAACGAGCTGTCGCCCTATGGCCAGTCCATCAGCGCCGAGATCCAGGCGCTGCAGCAAGGCCGCGGCACCATTCCGCAGGACGAGTTCGCCCAGCGCAGCCAGGCCGTGCAGCAGCGTATCGCCGAGGCCGAGCAACTGGAGCAGACGCGCGGCCAGGAGCTGGATTACACCCTCGCCCAGCAACGCATCGCGATTGCCCGGGCGGTCGACCCGATTCTCGTCGCGGTCTACCAGGAGCGCGGCTGCGGCATCCTCATCAGCGGAGAAGCGGTGTACGAAGCCAATCCGCAGATGGACATCACGGACATGGTGATCCAGCGCCTGAACGCCCAGCTGCCGTCGCTGTCATTCAACCGGATGCCGGTGCCGGTGCAGCAACCGGCCCAATAGGTCGCGCGGGGAAGGGATGCCGGACGCCCGATTTTTCCAGACCCTTCCTCCGCGTACGGTCAACGAACTGGCCGACGCCATCGAGGGTCGGGTGGTACGGGGCGGCGACCGGGTCATTTCGGGGGTTGCCCCGCTGGCCCGGGCCGATTCCGGAGACCTGACCTTTCTGTCTGACCGTCGAATGAAGGCGGCCCTTGGCGACACGCGTGCCGGGGCCGTCATTCTGTCTGAGGCCGTGGTCGACCTGGCTCCGCCGGAGGCGGCGGTAATCGTGTCGTCCGAGGTTCAGGCCGCCTGGGCCCGCGCGGCGGAGCTGCTCTTTCGTCCCCTTGCCATGGACCCGTCCGGGGCCCCGCCGGCGTGGCTGGAGGACGACAGCGTCGTCGTCGAGCCGGGCGCTGTCCTGGCCCAGGGCGTCTGCATCGGTCGGGGCACGCGAATCGGGGCCAATGCGGTCATCGGACCGGGCGTCCAGATCGGACGTCATTGCCAGATTGGCCCGCTGGTCAGTCTGTCCCACGCGCTCATCGGCGACCGGGTGCGTATTCTGGCGGGCGCCCGTATTGGCGAGGCCGGGTTCGGCGCGGCGCCGTCCCGGGCCGGGCCCGTCGACATTCCCCAGCTGGGTCGCGTCATCCTTCAGGACGGCGTGACGGTCGGCGCGAACACCTGCATTGATCGGGGCGCCTTTGACGACACGGTGATCGGGGAGAATACCAAGGTCGATAACCTGGTGCAGATTGCCCATAACGTCCTGATCGGGCGGAACGGTCTTCTGGCCGCTCACACGGGCATATCCGGCTCTGTGACAGTCGGGGACAATGTCATGTTCGGCGGCCGGGCAGGGATAGGGGACCATATTACGATCGGTGAGGGGGCCCGCGTGGCCGGCGGCGCAGGCGTGCTGGCCGACATCCCTGCCGGGGAGACATGGTCGGGTTATCCGGCCAAGCCGCTCCGGCAATCCTTGCGCGAAGCCGTCTGGTTGGCCAAACAGGTCAGCAAGACCAAGGGCTGATGCGAGGATTCGATGGCCGGCGACCGGATTGACTATGCCGAGGTGATGCGGCGCCTGCCGCATCGCTATCCCTTTCTTCTGGTCGACCGTGCCGAAGACTATGTGGCGAGCACCTCGATCACGGGCATCAAGAACGTCACCCACAATGAGCCCTTCTTTCCCGGGCATTTCCCCATTGATCCGGTGATGCCGGGGGTTCTGATCGTCGAGGCCATGGCCCAGACGGGCGCGCTGCTGATGTCCAAGTCGCTGGACGTCTCGGTCGAGGGAAAGGTGATCCTGTTCATGTCGATCGACGGCGTGCGCTTCCGCAAGCCCGCCCGCCCGGGGGACCAGCTGCACATGAAGGTGGTCGTCACCAAACACCGCGGCGATATCTTCAAATTCCGGGGCGAGACCTTCATCGACGGAAAGCTGGCGGCCGAGGCCGACTTTGCCGCCATGGCCTCCACAGTCGAACAACCGATCCGCTGATGTCCATCCATACCACCGCCCTGGTCGACGCCGACGCCGTGATCGCGGACGACGTCGAGATCGGCCCCTGGTGCACTGTCGGCCCCGGCGTCACGTTGGAGGCTGGTGTGCGCCTGGTCAGCCATGTGGTCGTCCTGCGCGATACGACCGTGGGGCCGGGCACGGTCATCCACCCCTTCGCCGTCATCGGCGGCGATCCGCAGCACAATGGCTACAAGGGCGAGCGGGTCACCCTGAGTATCGGCGCTCGCAATACCATTCGTGAGCACTGCACCTTCAACCGGGGCACGCCGCAGGGAACAGGCGAGACGGTCATCGGTTCGGACAATCTGTTCATGACCGGGGCCCACGTCGGCCACGACTGTATCGTCGGCAACAACATCACCTTCGCCAACAATGCCACCCTGGGCGGTCATGCCGAGGTTGGCGACAGGGTCTTCCTGGGCGGCCTGTCCGCGGTTCACCAGTTTGGCCGGGTGGGGCAGGGCGCCATCGTCGGTGGACTGGCGGCGGTGACCCGCGATGTCATCCCCTATGGCTCAGCCTGGGGGAACCACGCGCGCTTGCGTGGCCTCAATCTGATCGGCCTGAAGCGCAAGGGCTATGACAAGGCCGCCGTCCGGCGCCTTCTGGCGGCCTACCGCGACCTGTTCGAGCGCAAGGACCAGCCCTTCTCCCAGCGCATCGACGCGGCTGCAGACACCTATGCCGACCTGCCCGAGATCGTCGAGATCATCGCCTTCATCCGGCGGGATACGCGGCGGCCGCTCTGCCTCCCCGAGGACTGAGGTGACGGCGCGGGGGAAGCTGGGCCTGATCGCGGGGGGCGGGGCCCTGCCGCTGGCGGTCGCAGCGCGCTGCGACGTCGAGGGGCGTGACCTGCACGTCATCCGCCTCGCCGGCTTCGCTGATGCCCATCTCGCGCGCTATCCCGGCATTGAGGCCGGCATGGCCGAAATCGGGCGTATCCTGTCGGAGATGAAGTCTGCGGGGTGTGAGGTCGTCTGCCTCGCCGGAACCGTCAACCGCCCGGACTTCAAGACCCTTCGCCCTGATCTCAAGGGCGCGACCTTGCTGCCCGGCATCGTCGCGGCGGCCACCAAGGGCGATGACGCCCTGCTGCGCAAGATCCTGTCGATCTTCGAGGCTGAGGGGTTTGCGGTCGAGGGGGCGGACGACATCCTGGGCGGCGAGACCCTGCCCGCCGGCGCGCTCGGACGTATTCGCCCGACCGAAGATCAGCTTTCCGATCTCAGGAAGGCGCTCCATGTCGCGGAAAAATCGGGGGAACTGGACATTGGGCAGGGCGCAGTCGTCTGTGACGGACTGGTGCTTGCCGTCGAGGCCCAGGAGGGCACCGATGCCATGCTGCGGCGGGTCGCAGGCCTCCCGGCCGACCTTCGGGGCAATCCGTCCCTTTTGAAAGGCGCCCTCGGAAAGGCGCCCAAGCCCATTCAGGATCTTCGCGTCGATATGCCGGTCATGGGCGCCCGCACCCTCGAACTGGCGGCTGAGGCGGGGCTGGCCGGGGTCGGGGGGCAGGCCGGACGGCTGATCCTGATCGATCGTCCCGCCATGATCGAGACCGCTGACCGGCTGGGCCTGTTCATCTGGGGAGAAGGGCAGTGACCCGCCCGCTGAAGGTCATGCTGGTCGCGGCCGAGGCCTCGGGCGATGCGCTGGGGGCCGGCCTGGCCAGGGCCCTGAAGCAGCGACTGGGCGATGATCTGACCCTCGTCGGTATTGGTGGCCCCCGGATGGCTGCGGAGGGCATAAACAGCCCCTTCGACATCGCCGACCTGTCGATCCACGGCTGGCTCGAGGGCATCAAGGCCTATGGACTGGTCAAGCAGCGGGTGGCCGATACGGCGGCGCTGGCGGAGCGGGAGCGGCCGGATGCGGTGGTCCTGATCGACAGCTGGGGATTTACCATCCGCGTGGCCAAGGCGCTGAGGCCTCTGCTGCCCGATGTTCCCCTGATCAAATACGTCTGCCCCCAGGTCTGGGCCTCGCGCCCCGGTCGGGCGAAGACCCTGGCGGCGGCGGTCGATTACCTGCTGGCGCTCTATGCGTTTGATGCGCCATGGTTTGAGCGCGAGGGCCTGCCCACCACCGTGGTCGGCTCACAGGCCCTGCACGTCGACATGTCGGGGGCCGACCCGGCCGCCTTCCGCGCCGCGCGCGGCATCGCGCCTGACGCGCCGATGCTGCTGGTCCTGCCCGGTAGCCGGCCGTCGGAGATCCGCCTGATGACCCCCGTCTATTCCGGGACGGTCACGCGGTTGAAGGCGTCGATCCCCGATTTGCAGGTCGCCGTCGTCGTTGCCGGAACCGTGGCCGCCAGTGTGCGCGCCGAGGTCGCGGCCTGGCCTGTTGAGGCCCATCTGGTCGACGAAGATGACAAGTACGCCGCGATGAAGGCCGCGACCGTGGCGCTGGCCACCAGCGGCACCGTCTCGACCGAGCTGGCGCTGGCCGGCGCGCCCATGATCATCGCCTACCGCTTCCAGCCGCTCAGCTACGCGATCATGCGACCCTTCTTCACGGGCAAGTACGCGACCCTGTTCAACCACGCCGCCGACGAGGAAATCGCGCCCGAGTACATCCAGCAGGATGCCACGCCGGACAAGCTCGCGCCGGCCGTCGAGCGCCTGCTGACCAACCCCGCCGCCCGCGCCGACCAGTCCCGTCGCCAGACCGCCGCCCTCGACCTCATGGGTCGCGAAGGTCGTGATCCGTCCGAGATTGCGGCGGAGGCGGTGCTGGATGTCATGGCCCGCAAATCCGCCGACTAACCGGTCTGCATCCCCCGGCGCGCCAGGATCATGGCGCCGGCGACGCAGGGGGCGAACAGCAGGCCCTCGAGGCCGCCGGTGACGCTCTGGGCGATCGGGCCAAAGCCGGTCTCGCCGAACCAGCTGCCGATCATGCCCAGCTGCAGCTGCGATTCGGGAAAGGTCTTCGCCAGCAGGTCCAGACTGCCGCCCATCAGCCGGCCCCCGAACAGGGGGATGGCCATGCCGGCAAGGGCCGCCGAGAGTCCGGCCGTGATCATGCAGCGCCGCAGGGGCAGGGGATCGCGCCCGCGCGCGCCCAGCCACAGCCCCAGACCGATGGCTCCGCCCAGGATGAAGCCCTCCACGCCGCCGGTGATGTCCCCCGGTGAACGCCCGACCAGCAGGTTGAAGGCGTCCAGCCCCAACAGCTTGACCGCGCCGCCGACGGTCATGCCGCCCAGGGCGCCGCCGAAGATGATCCAGGGGCTGGGCTGCCGCCGCCCCAGACCGGTGGCCGCCATGCCGATGCCGACCGCCGCCCCGCCCATAAGGGCCACCAGGGTAGTCAGCCACACCAGCACCAGCAGGATCGATCCCGACCCGATGCCGGGTTGCAGCGGGTGGGAGACGGCAATCAGCCCGTAGATCAGCCCCCCGATCACCCCGGCCAGTCCGCCGCCCAGCACGCCCGCCCCACCCAGCAGCAATGTCCGCTTCAGGTCATAGGGACTGTCGAGGGCCACCGGCTTAGCGGCCACGAGGGGTGGTTCCGGCTCGGTCTGCTCTGTCTCGATCGCTGAAACAGGGGCGATAAAGCGATAGCCGTGCTTGGGGACAGTCTCGATATAGGTCGACCGCCCGGCCGTATCGCCCAGCTGCCTTCGAAGTGTGCGGATGCACTGGGTCAGCGCTTCCTCGGTAACCGGTACTCCGCGCCAGACCTGATCCAGAAACTGATCCTTGGTCACCAGCTGGCCCGGTCGCTCGGCCATCAGGATCAGGGCGTCCAGATAGCGGCCGTTGATCTCGACGACCTCGCCATCCCGCGTCAGGCGCCGGTTCCCGGGATCGAGGGTGAACGGACCGAAGCGAAAGCCGTCTGGCGTCAATTTCAGGGATTCCTCAGTCGTCGCTCATGCCGCTCAGGCGCGGCGGCCTCACAGTGCGAGCGTCCACCAAGGTGGAGGCAAAGGCAATGCGAGGCATACCATCATGGTCGATCTGATCCTGCCGGGGCAGGGGGCCGGGTTGGTCCGGCTGCTGGGGCAACGTCGGGGGCGTCCGACCCGCCTGCGCCTCAGGGGCGGTAGGGACGTGCTGGCCTTTAACTGCGCCTGGGGCATGGACTATGCGGCCGAGTGGGAACATTTGACGCTCAACCTGTCGCCCCGGGTGGCGGCGGCGCCCGTGTCCGCCCTGTCCTCGGCCGAGGTGCTTGCGGCCGAGGACCCGGACACGGGCGTGCTCCTGTATCGGGGCCTCAGCCGATAAGAGCCGCGATACCCGTCAGGGTCTCTCGCAGCCCGGCCCGCCGCTTGGCGGCCTGATCGCGTCCCGACGGGTCGATTTCGCCTGCGAGAGCCAGCAGGTCGCGGGCGAGGGCGGGATCCTTGCCGCTGCCTTCGACGAGCGGCTCAGCCCGGTCCAGCGCCGCCGACACCCGCCCCGCCAGCCCGGCATCCAGGCCACCGTCGCGGGCGAACTGGTCCAGATAGGCGCGACCGACGACGGGGTGGGCCGGCCAGGTCACTGGATACTGCTGCTGCGGGTTCACCGTACCGCCTTCGTCGGCCATGGCCGCCGCGGCGATCTCGTTCGCGGTCAGATGCTCGCTGGGCGTCAGGGTGAAGACATCCAGGCCGCGTCCGATCTCGGATCCATAGACCCGGCCGTTGTACCAGTAGACCGACCAGTAGCCGCCCGAACCCTGGCGCTCGGCGTTGACCGGGCCGCGGTCGAAGTAGGCGATCTCGAATGCATTCGAGGAATCAGTGAAGTCGCTGATCGACAGCCCCCCCTGGTACCAGGCCTGGACCAACAGGTCGCGCCCGGGGACAGGGATGAGCGAGCCGTTGTGGGCGACGCAGTTCTCGAGTTCGGTCTGGGCGGCCGGCAGCTTGTAATAGCCCCGGAACTCCAGTTCGCCGTCGACGATGTCATAGATGGCGTTGGCGCCCCAGGTCATGGGGTCCTGAACGCGGCAGCGCGGGCGACCGCCGCCACCCCACTCATCGGTGAACAGCACCTTGGTGGCGTCATTGTTGAAGGTGGCCGAGTGCCAGTAGGCGAAGCCCTGATCGACCACGGCGTCGATCCGTTTCGGCGCGCGCGGATCAGAAACATCGAACAGGACACCGTTGCCGGAGCAGGCACCCGCCGCGATGCTGCGGGTCGGGAAAATGGTGATGTCGTGGCAGTGGTCGGTCTGGCGCGTGGTCTGGGTGCCCGGGCCGTGATCCCCACCGCGCCACAGGCCGGCAATCTCGCCGGTCTCCTCATCGGTGAAGACGGCGGGGCTGTCGATGATGCGCGATTGGGACGGATCGGCCAGAGGAATTTCGATGACGTCCACCCGGAACAGTGCGGTGCGTTCATCCCCCGGCTGGCCGACCACACAGCCCGCCAGTTCGGCCTCGTCGCGGACACTGGCCGTCCCGGAATTGTAGACGATCAGGCGGCGCTCATCGGCGGCAACCACCGTATGGGTGTGCGAGCCCCGGCAGGTCTGGACCTGTCCCACCTGGACCGGACGCACCGGATCGGTGATGTCGAAGATGCGCAGGCCGCGGAAGCGGTCCGGGCTCGCCCCAGGGCCGACGCCCTCGCGGCCACAGTCAACGCGACCGTTGGTCGATTCGACCGACATCAGCATCAGATTGCCGTAGATCGACACATCGCCCTGTCCACCGGGGCAGACGATCGAGCTGATCAGTTGCGGCTCCGGCGCGTCGGTCAGGCGGTACAGGTTGATCCCGTGGTAGTTGCCGACGGCCAGAAGGTCGCCCTGAAAGGCCATGTCGGTGTTCGAGAAGCTGAGGAAGGGCGAGCGGCGCCCCGTCTCGTCGCCCACGCGGGGCGGCAAGCCTGCGGGATTGGTCGGATCAAAGAAGCCCGTCGGCTTCGGCAGGCTGGCGATCAGCTGCATATTGCTGGCGGCCTGTTCGGCGTCCTGGAAGCCCGCACGCAGATTGGTACGGGGATCGGGCGAGGCCGCACGGATCATGCCCGTCATGCGGTTGATCTCGGCCTGCTGTTCATTGGCGACGTCATTGACGAAGCGGAAGAGGATGGGGTCATAGGCCGAACCCGACCGGGCCAGCAGCTGGGACACCATCGTCAGGGCACCCTCATGGTGCGGGATCATCAGCTCCAGGAACAGGCGGTCGAACTCGGGTCCACGAGCCGCGGCCAGTCGCGCCATCTGTTCGGGTGAGGCCATACCGGGCATGCCGGCATGACTGCCATGCGCGGAATGATCCATGCCGCCGTGGGCCGAGTGGTCCATCCCTTCATGCGCAGAATGATCCATGGTGCCCGTCGGTTGTGGCGTGGGTGCCATTTCGCCGCGCTCGATCAACCAGCCCCGCATGAAGGCGATCTCATCGGCCTGCGAGGCAAGGATACGGGACGCGAGGTCCAGAATACCGGGCGTATTGGTGCGGTCTGCCGCCAGAACCGACATTTCCACGGCCTGGCCATGGTGCAGGATCATGCCCTGCATGAAGGCGACGTCATCGGCGGAATAACGGTTGTCGGCGATCCGGGCGGCCTCCCGACCTTCCAGCGTGCGGCTGGCCTGTCCGGGCGCACCCGGCTGGATCAGGGGGGCCTGCTGGGCAAGGGCACTGCTGGCGAACAGGAGGGCGCCGAGGGCGGCCGAGCCCCCGAGCAGCTTGCGGATCGACGGACCGGACTTCTTCAACGACTTTACTCCCCAGGATAGTGGTCCCCTAGGGCTAGCACGGGCTTTTCCGGGGCCAAAGCCCGGGCGGACGCTTCGCAAGCGAAAAGGGCGCGACGTGCGGCCGCGCCCTTCGCATGGGGTCCGGGAAAAGACTTCGTACCCGATCAGCCCCGCTGTTCGATCGGCGTGTAATCCCGCTGGGTCGGGCCGGTATACAGCTGACGCGGACGACCGATCTTCTGCGACGGATCTTCCATCATCTCCTGCCACTGGGCGATCCAGCCAACGGTGCGGGCCAGGGCGAACAGCACGGTGAACATGGTGGTCGGGAAGCCCATGGCCGACAGGGTGATGCCCGAATAGAAGTCGACGTTCGGGAACAGCTTGCGCTCGATGAAATACTCGTCGTTCAGAGCGACCTTTTCCAGCTCCATGGCGACCTGCAGCAGCGGATCGTTGGGGTCGCCGACGGCCTTCAGCACCTCGTGGGCGCTTTCCTGCATGACCTTCGCGCGCGGATCGTAGTTCTTGTACACGCGGTGGCCGAAGCCCATCAGCTTGTATTTCTTGTCCTTCACGCCCTGGATGAACTCCGGAATCTTGTCCGGGGTGCCGATCTCTTTCAGCATGTTCAGCGCCTCCTCGTTGGCGCCGCCGTGCGACGGTCCCCACAGGCAGGCGATGCCGGCGGCGATACAGGCGAACGGATTGGCGCCCGACGAGCCGGCCAGGCGGACGGTCGAGGTCGAGGCGTTCTGTTCGTGATCGGCGTGCAGGATGAAGATGCGGTCCATGGCCTTGGCCAGCACCGGATTGACCTCATAGTCCTCGGCCGGAACGGCGAAACACATCCGCAGGAAGTTCTCGGAATAGCTGAGGTCGTTGCGCGGAGACACAAAGGGCTGGCCGACCGAATATTTGTAGGCGCGGGCCGCGATGGTCGGCATCTTGGCGATCAGGCGGATGGCCGAGATGTTGCGCTGGACCGGGTCATGGATGTCCAGGCTGTCGTGATAGAAGGCCGACAGGGCGCCGACCGTACCGACCATGATGGCCATCGGGTGGGCGTCGCGGCGGAAGCCCTCGAAGAAGCGGTCGAACTGCGAGTGCAGCATGGTATGCATGGTGACGCTGTTTTCGAAGGCCGCATACTGCTGGGCCGTCGGCAGCTCGCCCCGCAGCAGCAGGTGGCAGACCTCGACGAAGTTCGACTTCGAGGCCAGCTGGTCGATCGGATAGCCGCGGTGCAGCAGCACACCCTTGTCGCCATCGATGAACGTCAGGGCGCTTTCGCACGCTGCCGTCGAGGTGAAGCCCGGGTCATAGGTGAAGGCGTCGGTGGCGCCATACAGTTTGCGGATGTCGATGACGTCCGGACCGGTGGAGCCGGACAGTACCGGCAGGTCTACGCTCTTGTCGCCATAGGTGAGGGTGGCCGTGCCGGTCGGGGAGGTGGTGTTGGTCATCTGCGTCCCTGTGTGCATGCCGACCGGGTGCCCCGACCGGGGCGAACCGCTTAGGAGTCGCGATCCGCAAATGAGTTATGGCCGTTCACTTAGTATGTTGCAGCGCATCATCCAAGCGACCGAGGGCGTCTTCCTGCGATAATGAAGCCAGAGTGCGGGCGATATCGGGAGAGGCCGCCCCTCCCGTCAAGGCCGCGCGGAGCGGCGGTCCGATCTTGCCGAAGCCGACGCTCTCGCTCTCGGCAAAGGTTTTCAGCGTCGAATCAAGGGCCTCGACCGTCCAGTTGGCCTGATCGCGCAGGACAGGGATCAGCCGCGCGAGACGTTCGGTCGCTTCCGGCGTCAGCTGTCCGGCTGCCTTTTCTGAAAGGGGAATCGGTCGGCCGGCGAGGGCGAAAGCGGCCTGCTCGCGCAGCTCGATCAGCGTCGTCGCCCGATCCTGGATGTGCGGAATGACCCGGCTAAGGGCGGCCTTCTCAGCCTCAGCCCGCGCGATCAGCTCGACCAGACGCGCGACGTCAGCCTGACGGATCCAGTGGGCGTTCACGTGAGCCAGCTTGGCGAAGTCCAGCCGTGCCGGAGCCTTATTGATTCCGGAAAGCGCAAACCATTCAATTGCTTGTGCGTCATCGAACAGTTCGTCGTCGCCATGGGCCCAGCCGAGGCGGGCCAGATAGTTGCGCATGGCCTCGGGCAGGTAGCCCATGTCGGCATATTCGTGGACGGCCTGGGCCCCGTGGCGCTTGGACAGCTTGGCGCCATCCGGCCCGTGGATCAGGGGAATGTGGGCGAAGACCGGGCGGACCCAGCCCAGGGCATCATAGATCAGGGCCTGACGCGCGGCATTGTTCAGATGGTCATCGCCGCGGATAATGTGGGTCACGCCCATGTCGTGGTCGTCGGCCACAACCGCCAGATTATACGTCGGATTTCCGTCCGAGCGCAGCAAAACCAGGTCGTCCAGATCCTCGGCACGCCAGCGAACCGTGCCCTGGACGGCGTCGGCGATCTCGACGCTCTGCTCCATCGGCCGGCGGAAGCGTACGACGTGGGGCTGGGCCGGATCGCCTTCGGACGGGTCGCGGTCACGCCAGGGCGAGACGAAAGCGCGCTTTTCGGCCTTGGCCTCGTCGCGAAGACGCCCGGTCTCTTCGGTCGAGGTCCAGTCGCGGTAGGCATGGCCGGTCTCTACCAGAACCTCGACAACCTCGCGGTGGCGGGCGGCGCGGGTGTGCTGGAAGACAGGCGGGGCATCGGCGGTCAGGCCCAGCCAGTCCAGACCGTCGAAAATGGCCTTCACCGCCGCTTCGGTCGAGCGCTCGCGGTCGGTGTCTTCAACGCGGATCAGGAAGCGACCGCCGTGGTGCCGGGCAAAAAGCCAGTTGAAAAGCGCCGTTCTTGCACCCCCAATGTGCAGGTACCCGGTGGGAGAGGGTGCAAAGCGCGTGACGACGTCAGTGGGGGCGTGGGAATCGGTCAAGGGGAACGGGATTGGCCAAGGTTCAGGACGAGGCCGCCCTTATACCGCCTGAGGGGCCGCTGCCCAGCCTCGCAAGGCGATTTGCCGGGCGGGCCGTGGAGGGCGCACGCGACGCCCTCCTGGCCCAGACCGACCGCTGGCGCCTGTGGGCTCCTGTCGCCTTTGGGGGCGGGTGCGGTCTCTATTTCGTCCTGAAGGCCGAGCCGCCGCTGTGGCCCTTGCTGCTGGCGGCAGTTGTCGCGGCCGGATTGTGGGCCGGGGTCCGGCGACAGGGCTTTGGGCGCGCCGTGACCGTGCCGCTGATGTTTCTGACATTCTTTTTCGCCGGTTTGACGGTCACCAAGATGCGCTCGGACAATGTCGCGGCGCCGATTGCGCCGGCGTCAGGCGATCCAGTGGTGGTCGAAGGCTGGGTGCTGGATGTCGACAGCCCCGGCGCGCGGGGGGCGCGCATCATCATGGCGCCTGTCCGTGTGCAGGGACTGGCTCCCGAGGATACGCCCGTGCGGCTGCGTGTGACCGTGCGCGGCGAGACTCCCCGGCCGGGCGATGCCATCAGCGTCTTTGCTATCCTGAACCCTCCCCCGGGACCGGCCGCGCCCGGGGCCTATGACTATGGCCGCACGGCCTGGTTCCAGAGCATGGGCGGCGTGGGGTTCGAACTGGGCCAGACGCGCTGGATCGACCTGTCCCCGCCGCCGCACCAGTTGCGCCGCGCCATGGCCATCAACCAGTTCCGCTTTGGCCTGGCCGAGCGGCTGGTCGAGCGGCTGGGCCCCCGGGTCGGCGGAGTCGCTGCCGCCATGACCACCGGCCACGAAAGCTGGATCGCGCAGGAGACCTACGACACCATGCGGGACTCGGGCCTGATCCATATCCTGTCGATTTCGGGCCTGCATATGGCGATCGTCGGCGGCTTTGCCTTCTTCGCCGTTCGCTTCGGCATAGCGCTCTGGCCATGGCTGGTGCTGCGGGTGTCAGGCAAGAAGGTCGCGGCCTGGGCGGGGTGGATCGCGGTGGTCGCCTATCTGATCATCTCGGGCGCGCCCCCGCCGGCCGAGCGCGCGGCCATCACGGCCTCGGTCGCCTTTCTCGCCATCATTCTGGACCGGCCCGCCATCAGCATGAATGCGCTGGCGGTGGCCGCCTTTGCCGTGCTGTTGCTGCAGCCCGAGGCCATTGTCATGCCGGGCTTCCAGATGTCGTTCGCGGCGACGGCGGCGCTTGTGGCGCTGGCCGAGTCCTGGCCGCGCCGCCCGCGCGAGATCAAGGTGCCCCTGCCGATCCTGATCGTGCAGAGAGCCGGCACCTGGGTCGGCCTGGCGATTCTGGCCAGCTTCGTCGCCGGCATGGCCACCGGACCCTTCGCCATGCAGCATTTCAACCGTACAGCGGTCTATGGCCTCTTGGCCAATATGATCAGCTCTCCGATCGCAGACTTCATCATGATGCCCATGCTTGCGCTGGGGGTGGTGCTGCAGCCCCTCGGCCTCGGCGGACCGTTCCTGACGGTCGCGGGATGGGGCATTGAGGCGATCATGGCGGTCGGGGCGTGGATATCGACCCTGCCGGGAGCGGTGATCCATACCGCCAGCGCGCCGGTCATGGCCCTGCCGGTCGCCTTTGTCGGCATCCTCTTCATCTGCCTGTGGCGCGGGCCGCTGCGGTGGCTGGGCCTGCCGCTGGCCTGCGCCGTACTGGTCTGGCCCCGGCATCCGACGCCGGACCTGTGGATCGCAGATGCCGGCACCAATGCCGCCATCGTCACCGGGGAAGAGGCGCTGGTGATCCGCACGGTCGGGGCATTTTCCCGCGATGTGTGGTCGGGGCGGCGGGGGCTGATGCTGGTCGAGCGCCCGGCAGAGGGCTGGACCTGTGGTCGGGTCCATTGCGCGCCCGAGGCGTCGGGTCCGCTGGCGCTGTGGTGGGGCCGCACAGCGCCCGACGACGTTCAGCTGGCGGCCCTGTGCCGCTCGGCCGAGGTGGTGAGTGTGCGGGTCGAGCTGCGGACCCTGCCCCAGGCCTGTGCCGACCGGCTGGTGCTGGACGGGCGTGACTATGCCACCGGCGGCAGCGTCGAGCTGTGGCGCACGCAGGGCGGCTGGCGCGCCCTGTGGTCAACGACCGCGCGGGGAGATCGCCCGTGGAACCGCTTGGGCGATCCGGACTATCAGGAATAGCGGCGGATCAGCCCAACCAGACGACCCTGCACCTTGACCTGGTCCGGGCCAAAGATGCGCGTCTCATAGGCGCGGTTGGCGGGCTCCAGCGCGATGGAGGCGCCCTTCTTGCGCAGGCGTTTGAGGGTGGCTTCCTCGTCCTCGACCAGGGCCACGACGATCTCGCCGCTGCTGGCGGTGGTGACCTGGCGGATGATGGCAAAGTCGCCGTCCAGAATGCCTGCCTCGATCATGGAATCGCCCTCGATCTCGAGCAGATAGTGTTCGCCGGAACCCAGCAGGGCCTCGGGCACCGCCATGCGATCCCGCTCGTGCTGGATGGCGGAGATGGGCGTGCCCGCCGCGATCTTGCCCAGCAGGGGCAGCTCGCGCGTGCCGGAGCTCTCGTGATTGGCATTGGCCGCAGGACGCCCGCCGCCTTCGATGACGTCGGGCACAAAGGGTCCGCGCGTGCGCGCCGGAGTGACCGCCGCCTGATCCGGCAGCTTCAGCACTTCCAGCGCCCGCGCCCGGTGTGCCAGACGGCGGATGAACCCGCGCTCTTCCAGCGCCGTGATCAGCCGGTGAATGCCCGACTTGGACGCCAGATCCAGCGCCGCCTTCATCTCGTCGAAGGACGGAGAGACCCCGGTCTCGCGGATACGCTCATGGATGAACATGAGCAGTTCGTGCTGTTTGCGCGTGAGCATGGAGACCTCTGACCCGAATCTGTTCCGCCTGTGGACAATAGCGGAACACACCGCGAACGTCCATGTCGTGTTCGTGAGGTGTTCTGGTTAAGGAGGGGTTAGCGGGCCGCCGGAACCATCAACGCCCGCGTTGCCGCCTCCACGTCATCCTGCCGCATCAGGCTCTCCCCGACCAGCAGGGCGTCGGCGCGGGCGGCCACGACGGTGGCGACATCCTCCGGTGTGAAGATGCCGCTTTCGGCCACCAGCGTGGCACCCTCGGGGGCCCGCGGGGCGAGGCGGGCGAAGGCTGTGATGTCGACCTCGAAGGTCCGCAGCGAGCGGTTGTTCACGCCGACGAAGTCCGCACCCAGCGCGACGGCACGCGCCATTTCGGCTTCGTCATGGGTCTCGACCAGGGCGTCCATGCCGAAGCGACGGGCCTCGGCCAGCAGGTCGGCAGCCAGGGCGTCGTCGACCATGTCCATGATGATCAGGATGCAGTCGGCGCCCAGCGCCCGGCTCTCGGCCACCTGCCACGGGTCGACGAGGAAATCCTTCCGCAGGCACGGCAGGCGGACCGCATCTCGCGCCGCGACCAGAAAGGCGTCGTCGCCCTGAAAGCTGGGCCCGTCGGTCAGCACCGACAGACAGTCGGCACCGCCGCGTTCGTAGGCGCGGGCCAGGGCGGGCGGATCGAAGTCCTCGCGGATCAGCCCCTTCGACGGGCTGGCCTTCTTGATCTCGGCGATCAGGCCGGGGCGGCCGGTGGCCCGGCGGGCCAGAAGGGCGGACTTGAAGCCGCGCGGGGGTGACGCCTCAGCCGCGCGAGCCTCGACGTCGGCCTGCAAGAGGGCGGCCTTCCGCGCCGCCACATCCTGGCGCTTGTAGGCCGCGATCCGGTCCAGCACGTCGCTCATGCTTCCGGCTCCGGCCGCATGTGGCTGATGGCGGACAGGCGGGTCAGGGCCAGCCGGGCCGCGCCCTCGTCAATGGCCCGGGCGGCCAGCGCCACGCCGTCAGTCAAAGTTTCAGCTCTGTCCGCGACGACCAGGGCGGCCGCGGCATTCAGCAGCACAATGTCGCGATAGGCGCCGGGCGCGCCGTCCAGCAGGTCGGACAGGGCCCGGGCATTGGCCTCGGCATCGCCGCCGACCAGCGCCTCGGGATCGGCGCGGGACAGGCCGGCGTCCTCTGGCGTGACGGTGAAGCGGCGGACCACGCCCTCGTGCCATTCCGCCACCTCGGTCGGGCCGGTGGTGGTCAGCTCGTCCAGCCCCTCGCCGTGGACGGTCCAGGCGCGCTCGGCCCCCAGACGCCCCAGCACCTCGGCCAGCGGCTCCAGCAGGGCGGGATCGTACACGCCCATGACCTGACGCTTCGCGCCCGCCGGATTCGACAGCGGCCCGAGCAGGTTGAAGACGGTTCTGAAACCGATCTCCGAGCGGATCGGCCCCACGTGGCGCATGGCGCCATGATACGCGGGCGCGAACAGGAAGCAGATGCCGGCCTGATCCAGCGCGCGCCGCTGGATCTCGGACGGCGCCATCAGATCGACGCCCAGCGCCGCCAGCACATCGGACGAGCCGGACTTTGAACTCAGCGCCCGGTTGCCGTGCTTGGCGACCTTCAGCCCGGCGCCGGCCAGCACCAGGGCGGCGGCGGTCGAGACGTTCCAGGTATGGCGTCCGTCCCCGCCCGTGCCACAGGTGTCGATCACCGGATAGGGCACGGGGAAGGGCGTCGCCGCCTCGCGCATGGCGGTGGCAAAGGCCGCGATCTCCTCGACCGTCTCGCCGCGCATACGGAGCGCGGTGACGGCGGCGGCGACCTGGGCGGGGGTCGGCTCGCCCCGAAGGCAGGCGGCGAAGAAGGCCTGGGCGTCCGGCCCGGCCAGCGGCCGCCCCTCGATCAGCCGGGCCAGCAGCCCCTTGAACCCGTCCGACATCTCAGGCCGCCTGTGTGCGGCGCACGCCCGCGAGGTCGAGGAAGTTGGCCAGCATGGCGTGGCCGTGCTCGGTGGCGATCGACTCGGGGTGGAACTGCACGCCGTGGATGGGCCGCGATACGTGGCTGAGACCCATGATCTCGCCGTCCTCGGTCCAGGCCGTGACGGTCAGCGCGTTGGGCAGGGTCTCACGCCGCACGGCCAGCGAGTGATAGCGCGTGGCGGTAAACGGCGACGGCAGGCCGGCGAACAGGGTCTGGCCCTCATGGTGGATAGGCGAGGTCTTGCCGTGCATCAGCGCCTTGGCCCGGATGACCTCGCCGCCGAAAATCTGGCCGATGGCCTGATGGCCGAGACAGACGCCAAGGATGGGCAGGGTCTCGGGCGCCTGTTCGATCAGCGACAGACAGATGCCCGCCTCATTGGGCGAGCACGGGCCGGGCGACAGCAGCACCGCCTCGGCGCCGGTCGACAGGGCCTGATCGACGGTCAGCTCGTCATTGCGAACCACGCGCGTCTCGACCCCCAGCTCGGCCAGATAGTGGACGAGGTTCCAAGTGAAGCTGTCGTAGTTGTCGATGACGAGGATCATGAGCGGCTTCTAGAGCGGCGGGCGGCGCGCGCCAAGCGGCGGAACGTAAACCCGACGTTAACCCAATCAGACTGGTCTGGGGCCCGAGAGGGAGGCTCGACCATGGACATCACACCCAAGCTTGCCGAAGCCCGCCGTCTGCTGGACGGGAACGGCACTGCAATGCCGCGCAAGCAGGCCCTGGGTGCCCTTGCTGCCATGGGTTTGCTGGCTGCGGCGGCGGTCCTGATGGCCGGAGCGGTGGTGCTGGGCCCGGGCGTACAGTTCGAGGACCCCGCGCCGGTGGCCTCAGTCGTTTCCTGAGACGAAACGCCACGCGTCTTCGGCGGCCCGGATCGGGGCCCGCGCCTTGGCCAGGGTCTCGGCATATTCGGCGGCCGCGTCACTGTCGGCGACGACGCCTGCGCCGGCCTGAACGTGGATCTGGCCGGGGGTGAAAAGGGCGGTCCTCAGCACGATGCAGATGTCCGCCTGGCCGTCGGCCGAGATGTAGCCGACGCCGCCGCCATAGCCGATGCCGCGCTTTTCGGTCTCCAGCTCGTCGATGATCTCCATGGCCCGGACCTTGGGCGCTCCCGACAGGGTGCCGGCGGGCAGGGCGGCCAGCAGGGTGTCGACGGCGTCGAGCCGGGGGTCGGCCTTGCCGGTCACGTTCGAGACGATGTGCATGACCTGGCTGTAGCGTTCGACGACGAAGCTCTCGGTTACCGTCACACTGCCCGGGCGGCTGACCCGGCCGACGTCGTTGCGGCCCAGATCGAGCAGCATCAGATGCTCGGCCCGCTCCTTCGGATCGGCCAGCAGTTCGGCCTCAAGACGCTGGTCCTCGGCCTCGGTGGCGCCGCGCGCGCGGGTACCCGCCAGCGGCCGGATGGTGACGCCGCCGTCCTTCAGCCGCACCAGGATCTCGGGACTGGAGCCCGCCATCTGGAAGCTGCCGAAGTTCAGGTAGAACAGATAGGGCGAGGGGTTCTGGCGCCGCAACGAGCGGTAGAAGGCGAAAGGGTCCCGCGTCCATTCGGCGGACAGCCGGTGGCTGAGGACCACCTGAAAGATGTCGCCGGCCTCGATATAGCGCTTGGCCCGGTCGACCATGGCGGCATAGGCGGGGCCGTCGACCCGGGTCTGGAACTGAGGCGTCGGCAGCGGGGTAGCGTGCGGACGCGACAGTCCCTGATCCAGCCGGGCCTCGAAATCATCCAGCCTGGCAATGGCGTCCGACAGGGCCTGGTCCGCAGAGGTCGTGCCGTCGGGATAGGCCGCGGCGACCAGCACGATCTCATGGCTGACCGAATCGAAGATGGCGACCAGCGACGGTCGCGCGAGTACGGCGTCGGGCAGGTTCAGGGGATCGGGATTGGCCTCGCCCAGCGGCTCCAGAAGCCGGACCATGTCATAACCAAACGCCCCGAACAGGCCGGCGGCCATGGGCGGCAGGTCCGCCGGCAGGTCAAAGCGGCTCGCCGCCATCAGACGCCGCAGCGACGAGAGCGCACCGTCCGGCTCATCGACAAAGCGATCCGCGGCCAGGTCCGCGCCCCGCGACAGGGCCGCCTGTCCGTCGCGGCAGCGCCAGACAACGTCGGGGTCGAGGGTCAGGATCGAATAGCGCCCCTTGACCGCGCCGCCCTCAACCGATTCCAGCAGAAAGGCATAGGGGCGGCCCTGGCCCACCTTGAGCCAGGCGGAGACGGGTGTCTCCAGGTCATCGATCCGACGGCGGACCACGACCTGGGGGGTGCCCGCAGACCAGGCCCGGGCGAAGGCCTCCGGATCGACCGGCGAACGCGCGTCGATCATTGAGGAGCGGCGGGGGCTCCGGCCGGGGCAGGGGCCTCCTCGGGGAGACCCAGAGCCTGACGCGCGGCCGCGACATCGTAGCTGGAGCCCGAGCGGGCCTGGACCCAGCGGATGGCGCTGTCGCCCATGCCCGAGGTGACGTCCTGGGTGATGCGGGGGCGGACCCGCTCGGCGATCGGCGCAACCATCGCCGCGTCCGACGCCCGCACATCGTCCACGACGCCGACGGCAAAGGCGGTCTGGCTTGCAGGCTGGACAAAGACCTGGCCCTCGGCCTGACCGAACAGGCCCTGCAGAACGCCCGGGCCGATGGCCTCGGCGGTCTCCTGATCCTGCAGAATGCCGTCGCGCGACATCAGGGTGGCCCCGGCCGACCGGGCGACCTCGGCGATGTCTTCACCTGCGCGCACCCGGGCGGCCAGCTCCTCGGCCTTGGCCCGCAGCAGGCGGCTGTTTTCGCGCGCGGTCCACTCGCGCACCAGAACGTCCCGCACCTCGTCGAGCGGGGGCATGGCCGCAGGCCGGATCTCGTCGAGGCGCAGCACGAAATACTGGCCCTGGCCGGCGTCGACGACGTCGCTGACGCCGCCCTCGGGCAGACGCCAGGCGGTCTGGAAGATCTGGGGCGGCGCATTGATCTGCGTGCCGTCGGCGCGGAAGCCCTGTTCCGTGAAGGCGGGCAGGGTGATGATGCGGGCGCCGACTTCCTCGACGGCCTGCTCCAGCGTCTTGCCGGCGTTGCGAGCCGCCTCGTAGCGTTCGACGCGCTCGAACTCCGCGCCCCTTTCCGCCTCGGCCCGCAGCTCGCCAACGATCGCCTCGCGCACGCCCTCAAGGGTCGCAGGCTCGCCCGGCTGGATGGCCGTCACCTGAACAACGGCAAAGCCGACGCGCGTCTGCACCGGGTCGGAGACGCCCGCTCCGGACAGGCCGAATACAGCCGCGGCCACGGCAGGGTCCGGAACGGCGCTGCGCGGGGTCTCGGCATAGGGAGTCGGCTCGACGCCGGGGTTTTCGCCGGCCCTCAGGGCCGAGGCGATTCGCCGGGCCGCTTCGGCGCTCGCAGCGGGATAGACGGCAAAGGTGCGGCGTTCCGGGATCGACAGTGAGTCCTTGCGGAACTCGAACCGCTCCTGGATGGCCGCTTCGCTGATCTCGGGAACCTGACCCGGAGCATTGTCGAACAGGACGATAGAGGCCACGCGGGTCTCGGGACGACGCAGCTGGGCTTCGTTCTCGCCCATGAACGCCGTCAGCTGGGCGTCCGTCGGAGCGGGGGCGGTGCCTGCCATCTCCTGGGTCACGGTGAACCAGCGTCCGTCGCGGCGCTCAAGGGCACCGTTGGCGATCACGGCGCCGTAGATGCGCGGCACGCGGGCCCCGGCAAAGAGGGCGGCCGCATAGTGGTTCTGGGCATACTGGTCCCGGAAGTCCTGCTCCAGCATCGCCGGGGTCAGGTTCTCTGCAGCCAGCACCGTGCGATAGGCTTCCTCGTCAAACTGGCCGGTGATCTGGTTGAAGAAGGCCGGGGCCTGACGAATCTGCTTGAGGATCAGCTCCTTGCCGGGGCGGATGCCGACGCGCCAGGACCAGTCCAGAAAGGCGAGGCGCTGGGTCTGGCTTTCCAGGTACTGGACGTGGACATTCGCGCCGACCAGGTCCTCGACGGTCACTGGCTGGCCGCTCTGCTCCTGATAGTTCTCGCGCACGCGGTCGAAGTCGCTGCGGAACTGGGCCTGGTCCAGACTGCGATCCCCGGCCTTGATCACATGGCGCGGCCCAAGGGAGGCAAAGATGTCCGCCTGGGTCCCGACAACCACGAAGCTGATCGCGACCAGGCCGACGATGGCAAGCGCCCACGGCGATTTGGCGAAGTTGCGGAAGTGGCTGATCATGACAAACCCTGGGCAGTGCGCTGTTGCCCGCGAGCGGGCCTTAACGGCGTATAGGGGCACCGCCCCCCCTGCGGCAAGACACAGGCTTGGCGCATCGCCTGTCTCCCCCTAAACCGTGGCTATGGAAACGCCTGTGAAACTGATTGTCGGCAACTGGAAGATGAACGGGCTGGCCTCCGCCCTCGAGCAGGCCGGGGCCTTGCGCAGCGCGCTTGAAGCGCAGCCGGTTCATGCCCGTGTCGGCCTGTGTCCCCCTGCAACCCTGATCGCCCGCATGGCGGATGTGCTGGGTGCGGGCCCGGTTGAACTGGGCGGGCAGGACTGTCATGCCGCGGACGCCGGGGCATTCACGGGTTCGATCGCAGCCCCGATGCTGGCGGATGCGGGCGCGCGGCTGGTCATCCTTGGACATTCCGAGCGCCGCGAAGGACTTGGAGAAACGGATGCCGACGTCGCAGCCAAGGTGGAGGCGGCCCTTCGTGCCGGGCTGGAGCCGATCATCTGCGTCGGCGAATCGCTCGCGACGCGTGAGGCGGGCGATGCCGTGGCCTTTGTTACCGGCCAGGTCCGGGCATCGCTGCCCGATGCGTTGAAGGATCGTCCCTTTGCCGTGGCCTATGAACCGATCTGGGCGATCGGGACCGGCCTGACCCCGACCCTTGACCAGATCGGCGAGGTTCACGCCGCCATCCGGACGGCCCTGATCGAGCGGCTGGGCGAGAGCGCGCGGCGGGCGCCGATCCTTTACGGGGGGTCGATGAAGCCGGACAATGCGGCGGACATTCTTGCCGTTCCCGAAGTCGGGGGCGGGCTGGTGGGCGGAGCGTCGCTCAAGGCCGATGATTTCATCCGGATCATCCGTGCCGGCTGACCGTCCGGTCGGGTTTGCGCCCTGTCGACAAGAATGATAGAGGCCGCCGCTTGATCGGCGCAGCCCCGCGCCACACATATATGCGGCCATGCTCCAGACCATTCTCCTCGTCGCCATCATTATCGTGTCGCTTGCCATGACGGCGCTGGTCCTGCTCCAGCGGTCCGAAGGCGGAGCCCTGGGCATGGGCGGCGGGCCGTCGGGTTTCATGACCGCCCGCGGGGCCGGTAATCTGCTGACCAAGTCGACCTGGATCATGGCGGCGCTGTTCTTCATCCTCGCCATCAGCCTGACGGTGGCCGGCAATGTGTCGCGGAGCTCGACGTCGGTCGTCGATCCGGACGCTGTCGGCGCGCTTGTCCAGCCCACTGCGCCGGCCGCAGAGACCACCGAGCCGGGCGCCGCCCCGTCGCCGACGACCGAACCCGGCGCGCCTGCGGCCCCGACGCTGGATGATCTGGACGCGATCGCCGGCTCCGAGCCCGCCCGGTAACCCTTCCTGCGGCTTTCAACAGGCGATTGCCTCTCGCGGGAGGATCGGCCCTGTGCGCGCCGCGAATCGACGCTAAGGTGACCCCCCATGGCCCGTTATGTGTTCATCACTGGCGGCGTGGTTTCCTCATTGGGAAAAGGCCTCGCCTCCGCCGCCCTTGGTGCGCTCTTGCAGGCGCGTGGCTACAGCGTCCGGCTGCGCAAGCTCGACCCCTATCTCAACGTCGACCCGGGCACGATGAGCCCGTACCAGCACGGGGAGGTGTTCGTCACCGATGACGGCGCCGAGACCGACCTCGACCTTGGCCACTATGAGCGCTTCACGGGCGTGTCGGCAGCGAAGTCGGACAACATCACCACCGGCCGCATCTATTCGACCATCCTCGAGAAGGAGCGGCGCGGCGACTATCTGGGCGCCACGGTCCAGGTCATTCCGCACGTCACCGACCAGATCAAGCAGTTCTGCCTGACCCCCGCCCTGACCGATGAGGGCAGGGAGGTCGACTTCGTCCTGGTCGAGATCGGCGGGACCGTCGGCGACATAGAGGGCCTGCCCTTCTTCGAGGCGATCCGCCAGCTGGGACAGGACCTGCCGCGCGGCCGGTCGTGCTTCGTGCACCTGACGCTGTTGCCCTTCATCAAGACCGCGGGCGAGATGAAGACCAAGCCGACGCAGCACTCGGTCAAGGAACTGCGCTCGATCGGCATCCAGCCCGACATCCTGCTGTGCCGCAGCGAATACCCCATCCCGGCCGACGAGAAGCGCAAGATCGGCCAGTTCTGCAACGTTCGTCCATCGGGCGTCATCCAGGCGATGGACTCGGCCGACATCTATGCCGTGCCGCTGGACTATCACCGTGAGGGTCTGGACGCCGAGGTGCTGGCGCACTTCGGGATCGATGACGCGCCTGCCCCCGATCTGTCGGGCTGGGAGGAGATCGTCCGTCGCCGCCTGCAGCCCGATGGCGAGGTCACGGTCGCAGTCGTCGGCAAGTACACGGTGCTCAAGGACGCCTACAAGTCGCTGATCGAGGCCCTGCATCACGGCGGGGTGGCCAACAACGTCAAGGTCAACATCGACTGGGTCGAGGCCGAGACCTTTGAGGGCGATCGCGAGGCCTGTGACGCCCGTCTGCAGGGGGCCCACGCCATTCTGGTGCCGGGCGGCTTCGGCGCGCGCGGGGCCGAGGGCAAGATCCAGGCAGCCCGGTTCGCCCGCGAGCGGAACATTCCCTATTTCGGCATCTGCTTCGGCATGCAGATGGCGGTGATCGAGGCGGCGCGGCATCTGGCGGGCTTCCCGGACGCCTCCTCGACCGAGTTCGGCCCGGCTGAGGAGCCGGTGGTCGGCCTGATGACGGAATGGACCGTGGGCAACCAGCGGGTCCTGCGCCACGCCGACGGCGACCTCGGCGGGACCATGCGGCTGGGGGCCTATGACTCGACCCTCAAGCCCGGGTCCCGCATCGCGGAGATCTACGGCACGACCGAGATCAGCGAGCGGCATCGTCACCGCTATGAGGTCAACATCAACTATCGCGAGGCGATCGAGCAGAAGGCCGGGCTGATCTTTGCCGGCCTGTCGCCCGATGGTGTCCTGCCTGAGACGGTCGAGCGCACCGACCATCCGTGGTTCATCGGCGTGCAGTACCACCCGGAGCTGAAGAGCCGCCCCTTTGCTCCGCACCCCCTGTTCGCCAGCTTCATCGAGGCGGCGCTGGTGCAGAGCCGGCTGGTCTAGCCCTCGAACGACTGGTGCGGATGAGAGGACTCGAACCTCCACGCCTCGCGGCGCTGGAACCTAAATCCAGTGCGTCTACCAGTTCCGCCACATCCGCCAGGTTCCGGGCAGGCCTTAGACCATTTCGGGCGGGGCGGGGAAGGGGCTAACCTCCGTCCACCTCGGCCAGGGCCTCCTCGGCGGCCAGCCATGCGGCCTCGGCGTCGTCGAGGTCGGCCTGGGTCCTGGCCCGGGCGCGGGTCAGGCCTTCGAGCGACTTGGGATCGTTGACCGAGGCATTGGCCATATCGTCGTCGATGCGGGCCAGCTCGGCTGTCAGCTGGGCCATCCGCTCCTCGGCCTTCTTCACTGCGTGTCTCAGCGTTGAAGGCGAAGGACCGGATTTCTTTTTGTTTCCCTTGTCGCTCGCTGCGCGAGTGCTCGCGGCTTGAGGGGCGGCCTCTTCCCTGATCTGGCTGGGTTTGACGGCAGCAGCCCTGGCGCGGTCGAGGACGAATTTGGCATAGTCGTCCATGTCCCCGTCGAAGGGTTTCACCGTGCCGTCAGCGGCCAGCCACAGCCGGTCAGCGACCAGTTCCATCAGCGAGCGGTCGTGGGTGATCAGGATGACGGCGCCATTGTATTCGTTGAGGGCGTCCAGCAGGGCGCGCCGGCTGTCGATGTCGAGGTGGTTGGTCGGTTCATCGAGGATCAGGACGTGGGGGGCGTCCATGGCCACCATGTTGAGCAGCAGGCGCGCGCGCTCGCCGCCCGACAGGGCCTCAACCCTGGTTTCCTGCTTCTCGAAGGCGAGGCCGAACTGGGCGAGGCGTGAGCGGCGGCTCGACTCCGAGGCGTCGGGCATGGCCCGGCGGATGATCTCCAGCGGCGTGTCGGTCGGGTCCATGGCCTCGATCTGGTGCTGGTGGAACCAGCCCACCCGCATCTTCCGGTCGCGGTGCAGCTCGCCGGTCTCGATGTCGAGCGCGCCGGCGATCATCTTGGCGAAAGTCGACTTGCCCGCCCCGTTGACGCCCAGCAGGCCGATCCGGTCGTCCAGATCCATGCGCAGGTTGAGATTGCGCAGGATCGGCTTGCCCGGCTCATAGCCGACATGGGCGCGCTCCAGCCGGATCAGGGGCGGGGGCAGGGGGCGGGGCGGAGACGGCAGGGTGAAGGGGGCGACGCGCTCATCCGGCGGCAGCTCGATCCGCTCCATCTTCTCCAGCTTCTTGACGCGCGACTGGGCCTGGGTCGCCTTGGAGGCCTTGGCCTTGAAGCGGTCGATGAATTTCTGGAGGTGCGCGCGTTCGGCCTCCTGCTTGGCCTGGGTGGCGGCCATGAGGCGCAGTTTCTCGGCCCGGGCCTTTTCGAACTGGTCGTAGTTGCCCGTGTAGAGCGTCAGCTTGCGGTTCGAGAGGTGCAGGATGTGGGTGCAGACCTCGTTCAGCATCTCCCGGTCGTGAGAGATGATCAGCGCCGTTGAGGGGTATTTCTTGAGCCGGGCCTCCAGCCACAGGGCCCCCTCGAGGTCGAGGTAGTTGGTCGGTTCGTCGAGCAACAGCATGTCCGGCTGGGCGAACAGGGCTGCGGCCAGGGCGACGCGCATCCGCCAGCCGCCCGAGAAATGCGACATCGGCCGCTGCTGGTTCTCGTGGTCGAAGCCGAGGCCGGCGAGGATTTCTGCGGCGCGGGCCGGGGCACCGTCCGCGTCGATCTCGATCAGGCGGGCCCAGATCTCGCCCATCTCCTCGGGCTCGGCGGTCTCGAGACGGGTCAGGAGCTCGTGGCGTTCGGTATCGGCCTCAAGGATCGTCTCGATGACGCTGACGGGCGTGGCGGGATGTTCCTGGTCTACCGAACCGATGCGGGCGGTCTTCGGCAGGGAGACCTCGTCACCGTTGCCGGCCAACTCGCCCAGGATGATCTTGAACAGGGTCGACTTGCCGATGCCGTTCCGGCCCACGAGGCCGACCTTGGCACCGGGCGGCAGGGAGACGGAGGCGTCGTCGAGGAACTGGCGGCCCCAGGCGTTGAAGGTCAGATTGGTGATTTGCAGCATGGGGAGGAGGAATATCGCAAAAGGCAGAGAGGCACCGGATGCGCCAGACGGCGACCGGCATCACGGGGGTGGTTGGAAAGGCGCGGGCGCCCCGCTATAAGCCCGCGACCCGAAACCCCCAAACGAAGACTGACCCCAATGACCGAACGCACCTTCTCGATCATCAAGCCCGACGCGACGCGCCGCAACCTGACCGGCGCCATCAACGCCGTGATCGAGGGCGCCGGCCTGCGCATCGTGGCCCAGCGCCGCGTCAAGCTGACCGAAGCGCAAGCGAAAAAATTCTACGAAGTCCACGCCGAGCGCCCCTTCTACGGTGAGCTGGTCGGCCAGATGACCGCCGAGCCGGTCGTCGTCCAGGTGCTGGAAGGCGAGAACGCCGTGGCCCGCTATCGCGAAGTCATGGGCGCCACCAACCCGGAACAGGCCGCCGAAGGCACCATCCGCAAGCAGTTCGCCCTGTCGATCGGTGAAAACTCGGTCCACGGCTCGGACTCGCTCGAGAACGCCGGCATCGAAATCGCCCAGTTCTTCACCGACGACCAGATCGTCGGCTGATCCCGAGCGGATCACGGATTGAGGCCCCGGTGGAAACGCCGGGGCCTTTTTCGTGGGCGACATACCGTCTGAAGGGTCTGAATGGTCTGAAATCGGGTCTCCAAAGACAGGTGTTTTGACCCTTCTCCCGATGGGAGAAGGTGGCGCGTGAGCGCCGGATGAGGGTCGGCCGTGTCCGTCGGCGACGGCCGTGGCAGGGGTAGTGCGACGGCTCACGTCGAAGGAGATGAGCGGCCCTCACCCCCAACCCCCTCTCCCGTCGGGAGAGGGGACAAGAAAACACCGTCTGAACCGTCTAAATGGTCTGAATCCCTCCTGCGCGTCGGTCGGCCACCAGCACAGTATACGCCCACCAGAAGGTCGGGCGGGCTGATTGGCGTCACGCGCGGGCAGGGCGTTGATCAGAAGTGGGATTTGTCAGGCAATCGTGGGAGCTCGGGGGCAGCATTCCTCGGGGCCGAGGGCGACCAGAAGTCAGGTGTCGCGAATGCGGGTCGAAGTAACCCGCCCGTCTTCCCAGTGAACTTCGAGGATCCAGACATCCAGAAAGCTCGGGCAGAGGTAATAGTGGTCTGGCGAGCCATCGTGCGCTTCCGGCTCCCCAAGTAAGGCTGTTACCTCTGGGCGGCTTTTTCCGTCGAGTCCGATGCGCTCACGGAGATCGTCCACCATATTGCAACGGTCGTCGCCCTCGGCCGCCTGCCACTTCTGGGCATCGAATGGTCCGGGGTATTTTGCATAACGGGTTTCGCCCAAGCAGCCGGTGACTGCCAGAGCTCCGGCCATGATGAGTAGGAGCGGTCGAACTCGCATCGTCCGGATAGCCTACCCATCCGGATGACATCCACAAGGATCAAAGGGGATCGCGTCTTCGGGGAGTCCCTCAAAGCCCCGCGCAGAACCGCGCCAGCGCCTGCGGATACAGCCTGTGCTCGGCCTCAAGCACGCGGGCGGCTAGGGTCTCCGGCGTGTCGCCTGGCATGACCGGCACGCGGGCCTGATCGAGGATGGGGCCTTCGTCGACGCCTTCGCTGACGAGGTGGACGGTGCAGCCAGCCTCCGGGTCGCCGGCGTCCAGCGCGCGGCGGTGGGTGTCGAGACCGGGGTATTTCGGCAGCAGGCTGGGGTGGATGTTCAGCATCCGGCCGGACCAGCGCCCGACCAGCCAGGGGGTCAGGACACGCATATAGCCGGCGAGCGCCACGACGTGGATGTCATGGTCACGCAGGGCGGCATCCATCGCGCGCTCGTGAGCCTCGCGGTCCTTGCCGAACGGGGCATGGGGCAGGGCGACCGTCGGGAGGCCGCGCCCGGCGGCCCAGGCCAGGCCGGGCGCCTCGGGCCGGTTCGACAGCACGAGGGCGATTTCATAAGCCGGATCGGAACCCTCCGCTAAAGCCCGCAAATTACTGCCGGTTCCCGAGATCAGGACGGCGACGCGGACAGGCGGTCGGGACACGCGCGTCGGCTACTGCGCCGGCGCGACGCGATAGTCGCCGGCCGGGCCGGGGAAGGTCACCGGGCTCTCATACCCGTCCCCGGACACGGCCGATACCCCGAAGAACCAGTCGTCGATGACCACGCCCTTCAGCACCGCCGAGGTCGTGTCGCCGCCTTCGACCCAGAGGCTGTGGGTCCACTGCGGCGCGGTGGTCGAGCGCCACCAGACCCGGTAGCCCGCCGCACCCGGCACAGGCTGCCAGCGCAGGGTGGTGTCCGGCAGGACCGCGCCCTCGACGACCACGCCGGTCGGCGGAGCCGGCGCCCAGGCGAGCGCTGCCATGGTGATGACGTTGAGCCGGGTTGCCTGGGCCAGATAGTCGAAATTGACCCCGTCGATGGTGTCGCCATAGCGGATGCCGTTCTCGACCCGGAGGTCCTGATGCTGGCGGTCATAGTTTTCGGAGCCCTCGGTGATGCGCACAGCGGGGAAGCCGACCCGCAGCATGGCTACCTGATCGCCACCGCGGCCATAGCGGTCGGTACGATAGACCATCTCGACATCGAAATTGGTCAGGTAACGGTCGGCGATACTGTCGATGAAGCGGGCCAGATTGCGCGAGGAGGAGTCGACCTCCCCGCCATTGTAGCGACGGGTGGCGGCCTGGGATTCGGTCTCGACGGTCTTGGTGCCTTCGGAGAAGACGCGGATGCGGGTGTTGTCGATGACGCCGCTCTGGCCCTCGATATTGCCGACCATGTCGTTGTTGAGATTGGCCTGGACGAACCAGCCCTGTTCGAGGGCGTAGTCGGCAACGATGCCCGCGCCCACGAGGCCCTGCTCCTCACCCGTCAGGGCGGCGTAGACCAGCGTGGCCTCGAACTCATAGGCCGACAGGATGCGTGCCGCCTCGATCAGGGCGGCCACGCCCGAGGCGTCGTCATTGGCGCCGGGGGCATCCGAGGTGAAGTCCATCACATCGGTGACCCGCGAATCCAGATGGCCCGAGATGATGATGACCCGGTTGGGATCGCCCGTGCCGCGCTGGATGGCGACGACGCTGACCACCTCGGTCGGGTTGGGGATGCGACGTCCGGTGACGACCTCGGACGGTGTGACGACCTCGATACAGCCGCCACAGGTCTGGCTGATGCTCTCGAACTCGCGGGCCACCCAGCGGCGGGCAGCGCCGATGCCACGCGTCTCGGACTCCGTCTCGGACAGGGTGTGGCGGGTGCCGAAGCCGACCATGGTCTCGATGTCCGCCCGCATCCGCTCGGGCTGGACCAGCAGGCCGAGGGCCCGCAGCTCGGGATGGTCCACGGCGGCCGAGGTCTGGGCGGCGGCCGGAGCGGCGAGGCTCACGGCGAGGGCGGCGCCGGCGGCGAGGCAGAGGGACGCGATCAGACGCATGGCAATCTCCTGAACAGACCGGCTACCGTGATGGCATCGGCCCCCGGGGGTCAAGCGCTCAGGCGGCAGCCTGAAGCTGGCCGCAGACAAAGGCCGTCTCGCCGGCCTCCAGCAGGGCCTCGAGGGCATCCTCGACGTGCTCGGGCCCGACGATCAGGATGAAGCCGACGCCGCAGTTGAAGGTGCGGCGCATTTCGTGATCCGAAATCCCGCCCGCCTCGGCCAGCCAGTCGAACACCGCAGGGCGCGGCCAGGCCTGCCAGTCGAAGGCGGCCTCCAGTCCCGGAGCGATGCAGCGCGGAGGATTCTCGATCAGGCCACCGCCGGTGATGTGGGCGGCGCCCTTGACCCAGCCCTGTTTCATCAGGGGCAGCACCGGTTTCACATAGATGCGGGTCGGCTCCATCAGGGCCTGGGCGAGAGTGCGATCGTTGGCGAAGGGCGCATCATCGGCCCAGTTCAGGCCGCGTGTCTCTATCACCTTGCGGATCAGCGAATAGCCGTTGGAATGCGGGCCACTGGAGGCGAGGCCGATGATGACGTCCCCGGTGTTCTGCAGATCATGGCGGGGCAGGGCGTGGCCGCGCTCGACCGCGCCCAGCGAAAAGCCCGCCAGATCATAGTCGCTGCCCTCATAGAGGCCGGGCATTTCCGCCGTCTCGCCGCCGACGAGGGCGCAACCCGCCTGACGACAGCCCTCGGCGATCCCGGCCACGACGCGGCGGGCGGCCTCCACGTCCAGCTTGCCGGTGGCGTAGTAGTCGAGGAACAGCAGGGGCTCGGCGCCCTGGGCCAGCAGGTCATTGACGCACATGGCGACCAGATCGATGCCGACTCCGTCGTGACGGCCGGTGTCGATGGCGATCTTCAGCTTGGTGCCGACCCCGTCGGTCGTGGCGACGATCAGCGGGTCCTCGAACCCGGCGGCCTTGAGGTCGAACAGGGCGCCGAATCCCCCCAGCGAGGGCTCGGACCCCTTCCGGGCGGTCGACTTCGCCAAGGGCTTGATGGCGTCGACCAGCCGCTCACCGGCATCGATGTCCACGCCCGCCTGGGCATAGGTCAGGCCGTTGGGCGGGGGAGAAGAACTGTCGCTCATCGAACACGAACCTGAATCAGTGGACGGAATTCCGCGGCCCCTCTTGCCATGGGGGCGCACGCGGGGGCTATAGCATCCAAATGACACCGATCACCACCAATCCGGCCCTGGCCGATTTCTGCGCCGCCCTGGCGAAGGCCCCCTTCATCGCCGTGGACACGGAGTTCATGCGCGAGACCACCTACTGGCCGAAGCTGTGCCTGATCCAGGCGGCCTCGACCGAGGTATCCGGCATCATCGACCCCATGGCCGAGGGGCTGGACCTCGCGCCCTTCCTCGACCTGCTGCGGGACCCGATGATCATCAAGGTCTTCCATGCGGCGCGACAGGATATCGAGATCTTCGTCCGGCTGGGGGCGATGCCCCTGCCGATGTTCGACACCCAGGTGGCAGCCATGGCGGCCGGCTTTGGCGACCAGGTGTCCTATGAGGCCCTGGTCCGGCAGATGCTGAAGAAGGAGCTGGACAAGGGCAGCCGCTTCACCGACTGGGCCCGGCGCCCGCTGTCGGACGCGCAGCTGACCTATGCCCTGGGCGATGTGACCCATCTGGCGGCCCTGTACCCGCGCCTCCGCGAGCAGCTGAGAAAGTCGGGGCGGCTGGATTGGGTGCTTGAGGAAATGGGCGCCCTGACCGATCCCCAACTCTACGACACCACGCCCGAAAACGCCTGGAAGCGTCTGAAGCCCAAGAAGTATTCGGCCAAGTATCTTGCGGCCTTTGTGGCCACGGCCGTGTGGCGCGAGCGCATGGCCCAGGAGCGCGATCAGCCGCGCGGACGGATCATCAAGGATGAGGCGATCGACGAGATCGCCACCCAGGCGCCGACCGACCCGGAGGCCTTCAACCGGCTGCGGTCCGTATCCAAGGGCTTCGGCGCCTCGCGGCTGGGCGAAAGCCTGATCGCCGAGCTGAAGACCGTGCTGGCCGATCCCGAGGCCCATGCGCCTGTGCTGGACCGCCCGGGCCATCGTGCCGCGCCGGCGCCCTCGGTGGTCGAACTGCTGAAGGTGCTGCTGAAGGCCAAGAGCGACAATGCCGGCGTCGCCACCAAGATGATCGCCAACGTCGCGGATCTGGAGAAGATCGCCCTGGACGACGATGCCCCCGTCGATGCCCTGAGGGGCTGGCGCCGGGAGATGTTCGGCGAGGACGCGCTGAAACTCAAGCGCGGCGAGATTGCCCTGGTGCTGAACGGCGCGCGCGTCGAGGTGGTCGAGATCGAGGGTTAGGCGGGGGCCGCTGCGGCGGGCTCCCACAGCTCTATGGGATTGCCCTCGGGGTCGTGGATGCGGGCGAAGCGACCGACCTCGGGCGCATCCCATTCGGCCCTGGTCAGCACCTCGATGCCGGCGGCTGTCAGCGACGCAATCAGGCCGTCCAGATCATCGACGCGCAGGTTCAGCATCCAGCGTTTGTCGGCGGCGAAATAGTCGCTGTCGGCCTTGAACGGCGCAAATACCGTCGGTCCGGCCTGCTGGTCCCAGATGTAGACGCCCGGCGGGGCGCCGACGCCCAGATGCTTCAGATACCAGTCGGCCAGCGCCGTCGGGTCGTCCGCGCGAAAGAAGAAACCGCCGATACCGGTTACTGCCATGGCTCTGCCTCCCTGTGCCGGGCGGACGGTGCGCCGCTCAGTCGCCGCAGGCAAGGCCGAGCGTGTCGGCGAGGGACTTCAGGCGCCTGCGGGTCTGTTCCCCGAGAAGCATGTCGGCGTAGCCCTCTGACGCCGCAAGCGTCAGGGTGCCGTCGCTGACCGCGAGTCGGGCACCGGCCAGCAGCTGGGGCGCCCGGCCGGACAGGTCGCAGGCCAGCCGGATCGCCTGACCCAGGGCGCGGGCATGGCGGCGGCCCTCTTCATCGAGCAGCCGGTTGACCACCTCGGGACGCGGCGTCACCGAAGGTCCGCCATAGCGGGCGTTCAGAACACAGGCGAGGAAGGCCCGCTCGGCATGGGACTGACCGGGGACAGGCGCGCGCAGCACCTGCTCAAACACCAGCTCGACCCTGTGGTCCGGGTGCAGGCGGGCGCCGAGGTCGCAGAGGTGGCAGGCGGCTGTCGTCAGGGCGCGGTCGCGATCCCGCCCGAAGGTCGCGGGCAGGGCCGGAAGAACCGGATCGATCCAGGCCTCGACCGCACCCGGCAGGTGAGGCGAGATGCCCTGACGCGCTCCCCATGACGCGCACCCTGAAATCAGGGGATCGCTGGCCAGATGCTCGGCGCTGAGGGCTTCCTGCAGCAGGCCTTCACGCAGGCCCCAGGCCGAGAACTCGACCTGTTTCAGCGACAGCCGGTCGATCAGGGCCTCGAGGACGAGGGCGGCATAGGGCAGGGTCTCGGCCCGCCTGCGCGACACGCCGGGCGTCCGGTCCAGAGAGGCCCGGGACTGGCGTGACACGAAGCGGGCGACATCGCGCGCGTCATCCGCAGTCATGGCGTACTGGTGAACAATGTGCAGCGGATAGTCGGACAGGGCCATGTGCAGCTGGGCGATACTGCGCCAGGCGCCGCCGACCGCGTGAAGCGTGGGAGTCTGGAAGTCTGCCGTCCTGCCCTTGAGGCGCTTGTCGATCTTCAGACGCAGGCGCCTGGCGTCGAAATCGGTATCGTCAGCCAGGGAAAAAGGGCCGAGTGGCAGGGTGATGCCTTGCCCCACCTCGCCCCTCTCGAGGCGGACCAGCTCAAGACTGGCACCGCCCATGTCGGCGGCCACGCCCTCGGCGGCGGGATGGCCTGCCAGAACTCCCCGGGCGGCGTAGCGCGCTTCCTCCTCGCCCGACAGGACACGGATGTGAAAGCCGGTCTCGGCCGCGACGCGCTCGCAGAAGGTCACGCCGTCGCCGGCCTCGCGCACGGCCGCTGTAGCGGCGACGAACACGTGTCGCGGGCGCACACCGTCGATCACGGCAGCAAACCGGCGCAGCGCCGGCAGGGCCATGGCGACCCCGTCTTCAGACAGGCGTCCGGTCCGGGGCAGGTCGCGGCCGAGGCCCGCCAGTACCTTCTCATTGAAGACGGTCCAGATCGCGCGACCCTCGAGGCGATAGAGCACCAGTCGCACCGAGTTGGACCCGATGTCGATCACGGCCGCTTCAGCAGACGCCACGGGCGTGGCCGCGGCGGAGTCAGGCATCCGGTCGTTCATATCGCAGGGTGGCGGGAAGCGTCTTCACCTTGCTGCCGCGTCCGGACAGGCTGGGATTGGTCATGAAATAGCGGTGGGCCGAGAAGGGTCTTTCAGGATCAGCGGGTTTGAGCCGGTGATAGTTCCCTTCGGAATCCAGCTCCCAGCTCTGGGCGTCGTCCTTGAGGTTGGCGACCATGATCTGGTCCAGCACCTGATCGTGGACCGTGGCATTGAGGACCGGGGCCATCACCTCGACGCGGCGCTCCAGATTGCGGTTCATCCAGTCGGCTGACGAGATGAACAGTTTCGCCCGGTCGTTCGGCAGGTCGCGCCCGTTGGCAAAGGCCACGATCCGGCTGTGCTCCAGAAACCGGCCGACGATCGACTTGACGCGGATGTTCTGGGACAGGCCCTTCACGCCGGGACGCAGGCAGCAGATGCCCCGGATCACCAGATCGATACGCACGCCCGACTGACTGGCGCGGTACAGGGCATCGATGATGTCGGGATCGACCAGCGAGTTCATCTTGGCCCAGATTGCCGCCGGCTTGCCCCGCGCGGCGGCGGCCATCTCCTTCTCGATCAGATCGATCAGGGTCGACTTCATGTTGAGCGGCGAGACGACCATCTGTTCCAGATCGTCAGGCTGGGCATAGCCGGTGATGTAGTTGAACACCCGGTTGGCGTCCCGCGCCAGCGCCGGCTCGCACGAGAACAGGGACAGGTCGGTATAGATGCGCGCCGTCACCGGGTGATAGTTGCCCGTGCCCACGTGACAATAGGACCGCAGCCCGTCGCCTTCGCGCCGCACGACCACGCTGAGCTTGGAGTGGGTCTTGTACTCGACGAAGCCGAAGACGACGTGCACGCCCGCCCGCTCCATGGCCCGGGCCCAGCGCAGGTTGGCCTCCTCGTCGAAGCGGGCCTTGATCTCGACCACGGCGGTGACGTTCTTGCCGTTCTCGGCCGCCTCGATCAGGGCGGCGACCACCGGGCTGTCGCGCGATGTCCGATAGAGGGTCTGCTTGATGGCGATGACGTTCGGGTCGCGCGCCGCCTGGCGGAGGAACTGTACCACCACGTCGAAGCTCTCGAACGGGTGATGGATCAGCATGTCCTTCTCGCGGATGGCGGCGAAGACGTCGCCGCCGTGGTCGCGCACCCGCTCGGGGTAGCGCGGCTCATAGCCGGGGAATTTGAGGTCCGGATGACCGCCCGAGATCAACTCTGATACCTGGGCGAGCCCCAGCATACCGTCGATCATCACGACGTCCTGGGGCTGGGCATGCAGTTCCCGGGTGATGAAGTCACGCAGGTCGTCGGGCATGGAGGCCTCGATCTTGATGCGCACGACCGAGCCCATCCGACGCTGCTTAAGCGCCTCCTCGAACTCCATCACCAGGTCTTCGGCCTCTTCCTCGATCTCGATGTCCGAGTCCCGGATAAGACGGAAGGTGCCTCGCTCCAGCACCTCGCAGCCGGGAAACAGGTGATCGATGAAGAGCATCAGCAGGCTCTCCAGCGTCACATAGCGGGTGCGGCCCTTGGTCGAACGGCCGTCGGTGGCCAGCGGCCAGAACCGCTTGACCTGGGTCGGTACGGGCACCAGCGCATAGAGCACGCGGTTGTCCCGCTGCCGCCGGAGCTTGAGCGCCAGCGAGAACCCGAGATTGGGCAGGAAGGGGAAGGGGTGGGCCGGGTCGATGGCCATTGGCGTGAGGATAGCGAACAGCTGGTTCAGGAATTCCGGTTCCAGCCGCTCGCGCTCGGTCTTGGTGGCGCGACTGGCGTCGATCACCTCGATGCCGGCCTGTGCCAGTTCGACTTTCAGCTTGCGCCAGCGTTTCTGCTGGTGGGCCATCAGCTCCCCGGCGGACTGGTTGATCCGTTCCAGCGCCTCGGCGGGGGTCAGGCCGTCGGCCGAGAGAACACGCACCCGCTCGCGCACCTGACCCTTCAGGCCGGCAACGCGGGTCATGAAGAACTCATCCAGATTGTTGGCCGAGATCGACAGGAAGCGCAGACGCTCCAGCAGGGGATGGGCCGGGTTCGACGCCTCTTCCATGACCCGCCCGTTGAAGGCGAGCCACGACAGTTCGCGATTGATGAAACGCTCGGGCGACGACATCAGCGATTCGGACAGCTTGAGCTGCGGCGCGCGCGACGAGGGGACGACCTCGCCAACGGCCTGATCGGTGATGGACGACAATTCGGGAGAAGGCGTTTCCGTCATGATGTGGTTCTGGCCCGGGTGAATGACAGTCGCAACCTCCGATCTCACTCGGGGGCGAACAGGTCGCCGCTTTCGCCCAGAACCTTGCGGGCCAGCACCCGGGTGACGGGGGCGTGGGCCTGGTCCAGCAAGTCGACGACACGTTCAACGCTTTCGGCTGACCGATCCACGCGCCGGATCAGATAGTCGATCACATCATCGGCCGGCTGAAGGCTGCGCTCGGCGAAGCGGGCGCGAAACATGGCCGTCAGCACGGCGTCATCCGGGGCCTCGAGATGCAGAACCAGCAGTCCGTTCAGGCGTGACTTGAGATCCGGCAAGGCGACCGGCCAAGATCCGGGCGGATCGCGAGACACCAGCAGCAAGGCGCCGCCCGGGGCCTGGGCCAGATTCATCAGATGAAACAGGGTTTCGTCGTCGACGGTCTCCGCCGCGTCCAGCAGCAGGGGCCGCCCCTCCAGCTCAAGCGGGTCGGCGAGCCCGACCTCCATGCCGTGAAAGGGCAGGGCGCCGACGCGTTCGGCCCACAGGCGCCCCAGATGGCTCTTGCCGGCGCCCGCAGGCCCATGCAGGGCCGCCGTGCCGCCGAGCGCGGTGGGCCAGCCCTGCAGGGCCTCGTGAGCGGCCACATTCGAGGCCGAGACGACAAAGGCCTCCTCGCGCCCGCTCAGGCCGCGCCGAAGGGGCAGTCGCATCTGTCCGGGCCTGTGCGGAGGGGATGTCATGCCGCTCACATATCAGAACCCGGGGCGAAGCCATCAAGGCCGCCTGTGGTCAGGGGGGACAAGCGCCCCCGCCTGTGGATGATCCGCTCAGCGCGGGCGCTTCAGCCGTCTCCATATCGCTTCCAGACCGAGCGCCGCCAGCAGGGACAGCCCGGTCAGGGGAAAGAGGATGCCCAGCGGCACCACGATGCCCAGAACCGCTGCCCGTGCCCGGGGGTCGGCCGGCTGCGGCGGCGCGATCAGACCCGAGCCGCGCGGACGCCGTTTCCACGCCATCAGACCGCCGCTGATTCCCAGCACCCAGACACCGATGCAGCCGAACAGCATGAGCAGGCGGTTGAGCTCGCCGTACTGCATCCCCTGGTGGACGGCGATACCCCATTCAAAGGCCCTGGCGCCGCTGCCGAACTGGTCCCAGCGCAGGTCGCCGACAACCTGTCCGGTCAGCCCGTCGACATACAGGCTGCGCGCATCCTCGGCCTGTCGGGTCAGGCGCGACACGGTAAAGGCCAGCGAGGGGTCTGCCGGGATCGACACGGTGTAGGGCCGGCCCATGCCATCGGCCCCGGCGGTGGCGATCACCCGCGAGAGGGTGCCGGGGCCCTCGGTCGGGGCATGGAGTACGGCGTGCTCCATCGTCCAGCCGGTGCCGGAGGGAGCATTGTGGCCCTTTCCGTGGCTCCAGGCGCTGGCGGCAGCCGGGGCCGGGGGGCGGCCGAGACCGCTTTCGCGCATCACATTGAGGAATTTGTCACCCCATACCGCCGACCAGGGCATGCCGGTCAGGGCGAGGAACAGGATGATGCCGCCGGCATAAAGGCCGGTCACCGCATGGGCATTGCGCCAGAAGGGTCGCCGGGCGGGATCGCCGGGGCGGGGCAGGGCGACCGCCACCTCACGGCCCTTGCGCGGCCACCACAGGAACAGGCCGGTGGCGACCAGGATGATGGCCCAGCCGGCCACGACCTCGACCAGGATGTTGAAAGGCTTGCCGAACAGTTCGAGGCTGTGCAGCTTTTTCACGACCTCCATCAGCCCCTGTCCGCCGACTGAGCCGGTCACCTGCCCGGTGTAGGGGTCGACGAAGGCGGTGCGCTCACCCTGATCCTTGCGGACGCGGACCTGTATGGCCCGGTCAGGACGATCCGGGACCACGACGGCCGCCGCCGTGCCGCCGACGGCCCGCTCGGCGGCCTGTCGCCATTGATCGGGCGAGGTGCGGGTCTCGCGAACCTCGACGGTGGCCATGTGTCGCCAGGCCACATCCTCAATCTCGGCCTTGTAGAGGTAGAGCCCGCCGGTCAGGGCCATCAGCATCAGAAACGGCAGGACGAACAGGCCGGCATAGAAATGCCAGCGCCAGACAGCGCGGAAGGCATCGGAAACGGGGACTACGGTGTTCGTCACAGGCTGATCCTCACGCCAAGGAACAGCGAGCGGCCCTCGCCGGGCATGAAGACGGCGGTCGAGGCCGTGCGCGCGTCGGTGACGGCGCTGATCTCGCTGACATACCGCTCGTCCGTCAGATTGCGGGCATCGACGAACAGGGTGGTGCCGTTGTCGAAATCCCAGCCGCCGTTCAGACCCCAGACGGTGAAACCCGGTGCTTCAAGCGTGTTGGCATAGTCGACCCAGACGTCGCTGATGCGCCACTCGACCGTCGGCGTGACGAACAGGCCCGATGGATGCCGCCAGGTCGCCTCGGCGCGATACTGGTGCTCGGGCACGACGGGCAGGCGGTTCCCCTGCCACAGGAGATCCCGATCGAAGTAGAAGTCGTTGTAGTTATAGGTCTGACGCAGCACAGTGGTTCCGCCGCCCGGCGTCACGGGCAGGGTCCATTCCAGTCCGGCCTCGAGGCCCTGGTGGATGGTACGATCCCCGTTAAAGGTCGCCGCGGGAATCCCCGGACCGGTGATGTAGTTCAGGATCTCGCCGTCGATCTGGCTGCGATAGACGGTCAAGTCCCACGCCAGGTCGCCCCGCCGGCCACGCGTGCCCAATTCGGCCGTCCAGGCATCCTGGATATCGACCGGGGAGAAGCCGGTCAGCGGGGCCTGCACCAGCGCACCATAGGTCGGCGGCTCGACCGAGCGGGTGACATTGGCATAGATCTGCACGCCATCCTCGGTCTCCCACAGCAGGCCGAAGCGCGGCGAGACCCAGTCATAGGTGATGGCGTCGTTATTGGCAGCGTTGCGACGGTCGACATAGTCGCGGGTGGCCCGGCCGTATGATCCCCCGGCTACGAGGGCGAGCCGGTCGGTGACGAACAGGCGGGCCTCGGCAAAGACGTCCAGCCCCGTGGCCTTCTGCAGGCTGTCTGCCGTGAGGGCTCCGGCTGTGCCGCCGATATTGACGTAGCGCTGGCCGTCCACCTCGCCGTCGCGATAGCTGAGACCATAGAACAGATCGGCCTTCAGGCCGCCGACCTGACCGGTCCAGTCGAACCGCCCGAACAGGCCGGTCGTCCGGGAGTCTGTACTGACGACCTGGAAAATCGGGTGCCAGAGGTCCTTCTGCCAACCCCAGACGGCCCCCTCGAACACGGTCGAGTCGCCGAGGCGCCAGCGAGTCTGCAGGGTCAGACGCTTCACGGTCAGGTCACGCGCCTGATCGCCGACCAGGGCGCTGGCGCTGGCCATATCGGGCGTGTTGAGCGCCTGGGTCAGGGTCAGGGCGCCGGGCAGCTCCTGCTTGATGTCGCCGGCCTGGAAGATCAGCCGCACCTCGCGGTCCTCGCCGAACGCGCGGCCGAGGTTGAGGGTCAGCCGCCCCTGCGACTGTTCGGCGTGATCGCGGTATCCGTCGGACTCCATGCCGGAAACGGCGGCATAGAGGTCCCAGTCGCCCCACTGGCGGGCCATGGCGGCCTGGGCACGATGGCTCTCGAATGAGCCGCCCTCGACGCGGAGCTGATTGTCAAACGTTGCCGTGCGTCCCGTCACGGACACGATATTGACCGCGCCGCCCAGCTGGGCCCCGCCAAAGCGCAGGGTGTTGGCCCCCTTGTAGACCTCGATATAGCGGGCGCTGAGTGCGTCGATGGCCTGAAAGTCCGAAAAGCCGTCGGCATCGGCGAACGGCACCCCGTCCTGGGCGAACAGCACGCCACGCTGGTGGAAGCCCTGGGCGATGCCCGAGCCCCGGATCGAGAGGCGGGCCTCCTCGCCATAACGCTTCTGGGCCAGCACGCCGGGGACATTGCGCAGGGTGTCATAGAACCCCTGGGCGAAGCGGTCGTCGAAGGTTTCGGCGGCGACCACCGAAACGGCACCGGGCGTGCGCGACAGGCGGGTGCGGGCTTCGGCGACCACGGGCGGATCGTCCGGATTGCGGGTGCCGGTGACGATGATCGAGTCGACCGTGGTCCCGGTCGGGTCCTGGGCAAGGGCAGGGGAGGTCGCGCAGGCAAGGGCCACCACGGAGGTGGCGGCAAGAAGTCGGGTTTTCACCTTGGAATGTCCTGAAAAGAGTCACGGGAGCGCACAGCCGGGATCAGGCCGGCGCGGGCAAGTGAGACGTCTTCAGGCGTGGGGCGGGGCCGTTGCGGGCGGCTTGGGCGGATAAAGCGCCGTGTGGCGCACACTGGCAGAGACCGGCGCGAAGGCCGGAGCGTCGGCCGCCCCGGGTTGCACCGGCAGGACGACCGGCGGGGTATCCACGGCCTGCAGGCCCGACAGCAGGGCCATGGCGCAGGTCAGGCTGGCCTGCTGGTCCCTCTCGACCGGGACGGGCCGACCGTCGGCGTCGGTGGCCATACGGACCATCTCGCCGGAGCACAGCTGGACCGGAGTGTCCGATGCGGCCGAGGCCGCCACGGCCGAGGGCAACAGACTGGCAAACACGATGGCGAAGGTCGCGGCCAGGATGGCCAGCGCCCGTGTCAGGCTGATGTCGTCGGCCGGTTCCCGTGTCACATCGTCTCTATGCTACACTGTAACGGTAAGGGAAAGTGGGAAGTTGCGACGGGTTGCCGGGCCCTGCAGGACACCGGCACGCTTGACTTTCAGCGGCGATAATGCGCCCTTCCGCCCTCCCGAATTCTCCCCTTTGACGACCGATCCAGACCCATGGCCGAGACGCACCTTTATCGTACGCACACCTGCGGCGCCCTTCGGGGTGACGATGCGGGCAAGACGGTCCGGCTGTCGGGCTGGGTCCATCGCAAGCGCGACCACGGCGGCCTGCTGTTCATCGACCTGCGTGACCACTATGGGCTGACCCAGCTGGTGCTCCACCCCGAGACGCCGGGCTTTGCGGCGGTCGAACGCCTGCGGGCCGAGAGCGTCATCCGCGTGGACGGCGAGGTCGTGGCCCGCTCGCCCGAGACGGTCAATGCGACCCTGCCGACCGGCGAGGTGGAACTTCAGGTCAAATCGGTCGAGGTCCTGTCCGAGGCCGCCGAACTGCCCCTGCCGGTTTTCGGCGAGCCGGAATATCCCGAGGAACTCCGCCTCAAGCACCGCTATCTCGACCTGCGGCGCGAAACCCTGCACAGGAATATCGTCCTGCGCTCGAAGGTGATCAGCTCGATCCGTCGTCGTATGGTGGATCAGGGCTTCCTCGAGTACCAGACACCGATCCTGACGGCCTCGTCGCCGGAGGGCGCGCGCGATTTCCTCGTGCCGTCGCGCCTGCACCCCGGAAAGTTCTACGCCCTGCCGCAGGCCCCCCAGCAGTTCAAGCAGCTGCTGATGGTCTCGGGCTTTGACCGCTATTTCCAGATCGCCCCCTGCTTCCGCGACGAGGACCTGCGGGCGGACCGGTCGCTGGAATTCTACCAGCTCGACGTCGAGATGAGCTTCGTCACCCAGGAGGACGTCTTCGCCGCCATCGAGCCCGTCATGCATGGCGTGTTCGAGGAGTTCGCCGACGGCAAGCCGGTCTCGCCGATCGACCAGTCCCACACCTTTACCAACGACTTCGGCCAGACGCTGGAGCACAAGGGTTTCGAACGTCTGACCTATGCCCAGTCCATGGCGTGGTACGGCACGGACAAGCCCGATACCCGCAACCCCATCAAGATGCAGGACGTCTCCGAGCATTTCCGCGACGGTGGCTTTGGCCTGTTCAACAAGATCCTCGCGGCCGACGACAAGAACGCCGTCTGGGCGATCCCGGCCCCGACCGGCGGCTCGCGCGCCTTCTGTGACCGCATGAACAGCTGGGCCCAGGGCGAGGGGCAGCCGGGTCTGGGCTACATCTTCTGGTCCGACGACCAGCAGGCCTGGGGCGGACCGATTGCCAAGAACCTGGGGCAGGAGCCGACCGGGGCCCTGATGACGGCGCTGGGTCTCGGCAAGGGCGATGCGGCCTTCTTCGCTGCCGGTCTGCCCGCGACCTTTGCCAAATTCGCCGGTCTGGCCCGCACCCGCGTCGGCACCGAGCTGAAGTTGATCGACGAGAACCAGTTCAAATTCTGCTGGATCGTCGACTTCCCGATGTTTGAGTGGTCGGAGGAAGAGAAGAAGGTCGACTTCAGTCATAACCCCTTCTCGATGCCGCAAGGTGGCCTCGAGGCGCTGGAGACCCAGGATCCGCTGACCATCCGCGCCTATCAGTACGACATCGTCTGCAACGGCTATGAGCTGTGCTCGGGCGCAATCCGGAACCACAAGGCCGAGATCATGCTCAAGGCCTTCGAAATCGCCGGCTATGACGCCTCGGTGGTGGAAGCCCAGTTCGGTGGCATGCTCAATGCCTTCCGCTATGGCGCGCCGCCGCACGGCGGGCTGGCGCCGGGCATTGACCGCATCGTCATGCTGCTGGCCGGAGAGACGGCGATCCGCGAGGTCATTGCCTTCCCGCTGAACCAGCAGGGCGAGGATCTGCTGATGAATGCGCCGACGGGGGCAGACGAGCGCCAGCTCAGGGACGTGCACATCCGCACGGCCCTGCCGATCAAGGTCTGAGGGCCGGGCCTATCGGCCCGCGACGACCACGCTGCGCGGCGGCGACGGCGGCCGCGGCGGGGCCGGCGGGCGTGCCGTCGACAGGTTGCGGCAGCTGCGTCCGGTCAGACCGCCGGGCAGGCGGGTCGAGGAGTCCGCACAGGCCTCGCTGATCTGCGACTGGGTCAAACCGCGCGACAGGCTGAGATCCGTGCCGCGAATATCGGTCCGGTTCAGGGACGCGCCGGTGAAGTCTGCCCGCGAGAAGGAGCCGCCGGTCAATCGCGCCCCGTCCAGTGACGCACCCCGGAAATTCACGCCGGCGAAATTGCCGTTCGACAGGTTCGAGGCCGTGACCTCGGCATTGCGGAAGTCGGCGCCGCGGGCGTTCACATTCGCGAGGGTGACGCCGAACAGTTCGGCCCCGTTCAGACTGGCGCGGACGAGGACCGCCCCGTTCATATTGGCCCCGCCCAGCGCCGCGCCGTTCAGGTTCGCGCCCGACAGGTCCGCCCTTACAAAGACGGAGCCGAGCCCTTCGATCCCGTCCATCCGGGCATCGGTGAAGACGGCTTCGGTGAAATTGGCGGCCACAAGCGTCGCGCCGCTGAGATTGGCCCGGGTGAAGTCGGCGCGCGTGAAGTTCGAGCCGACCAGTTCCGCTCCCCTGAGATCGGCCTCGACCAGGGTGGCATCGATAAAGGTGGCGGCCGTAAAGGTGGCCCCCGACAGGTTCCGGCCCGACAGTTCACAGCGGCGGCAGGTTCCCCCGAGGGACACGACACGCGCGACGTCGGGGTCCTGGGCATAGACCTGATCCCGCCCGGCGGGCAGGCCGTCGACATCATGGGTGAAGCGACTGTCCTGGCGCACCTGATCGGTAGGTCTGTCGCCGGCCTGGACGCCGGTCCCGACCAGGGCCGTCAGCAGCGCCAGTCCGGTCAGGGCCGGCCGGACGCGCCTCTCAGGCTTTACAAATGGGATTGCCAGATTTGTCACACCTTCTCCATGGCGACATTCCCCGAAAAACCCTACTTAATTCGGCGTAAGGATCGGGTCGCTCAGCAGGCCGGAATGCGCAGCGAGCCCGGCAGCCGGGTTTCGGCATCGCCGCAGGCGCGGTCCAGCTGTCGCTGGGTCAGGCCCGTCGCACTTCGCATCTGCGCCCCCGAAAAGTTGGCCCCGTCCAGTCGCGCGCCGGAGAAATCGGCCCCTTCCAGATAGGTTCCCACGAAACTGGCGTTGGTGAGGTTGGCGCCCCCGAACCGCGCGCTGGAGAAGACCGCGCCATAGGCGTCGACGTCGCGAAGATCGGCATTGGTGAAGCGGGTGCGGTTCATCACGGCAAGGCTGAGATTCGCCTGACGCAGACGGGCGCCGGACAGGTTCAGCCCTCGCGCCTCCATATAGGAGAAGTCGCCCTGGAACAGGTTGCAGCCCGGGCAGCTCTGTCCACCCCGAACGCGCGCGATCTGGCTGGCGTTCTGGGCAAGGGCCGGCTCGGGCATGGCGACGGCCAGCATGACCACGGCTGTGGCGAGGCTGAAGGCGGCGGCAAGGGCGGAGCGCGTCATGGCAAGGGTCCCGTCTGCGGATCAGTCTGCCTTCTCATGCAAGTTCCGCGCCGCCCGTCCAGCCCTGTTTCGCGGTGATCCATCGCTGGACGCGCCCGGCGGCGGTTCGTATGATGGGACAACGGCGCGCACGGGTTCGCGCCCCTTGTCATGACCGGATTGCCTGACGTGCTGGCCAAACTGTTTTCCTGGTGGAATGGTGCAACGATCGGCACCCTGTTCACAGTCGCCAAGCGTGGCCGCCTGGTCGGCACGGACGAACTGGGCAACCGCTACTACGAATCACGCGACACCCAGAGCTATGACGGCCGCCGCCGCCGGTGGGTCATTTATGACGGCTATGCCGAGGCGACCAAGGTTTCGCCGGACTGGCACGGCTGGCTGCACTACACCTTCGACGAGCCGCCGACCGAGGAGGCCCTGCGCCGCCAGACCTGGGAGAAGGACCATCTTCCCAATCTGACCGGAACACCGCTGGCCTGGCGTCCGCAGGGTTCGCTGCTGACGGGCGGGCGCCGGCCCGAGGCGACGGGCGACTACCAGGCCTGGACTCCGGAATGACCCGCCCGGTCCGCCTGCTGGGACTGGTCGTCTGTGCCACCCTGGCGGTGGGCGGCGCCGGCGTCACTGCGGCCCTCAACGACCGGCCGCAGGATGCGAGGCCGATTCAGGATCCCCCGGCCAACGGCGCGCCGGCCCAGACTCCGGCCCCTGCCAATACGCTTGCGCCTCAAGAGGCAGCGCCCAATGCGGCCCCGGCCCCCGCGGCGCCCGTCCCGGTTCCCCTGAGCCCGGAAGAGACGACGGCTGCCCTCAATCGGGCCGGGCAGACCGGGCCGGTGAACGAGATCGCTGCGACCGAAGAGGGCGAAGCCGAAGACGCGACCGAAGAAGCCGCGGAGGAGGTCGCCGAGGCGCCGACCGAACCGGATGGACCTCCGCCGCCGCGCCAGCGCCGCCGGGTCGCCATCGTCCAGGCGGTGGACAAGGTCACCGCCGAGTCGATTCGTTTCGAGGTCGAGGTGGGCGGCCGTCCCGTGGCGTTCAAGCGCGAACTGATCTTCCGCGTTCGTGCCTGTGAGGTCTCGACCGAGGACGAACGCGACGAGGAGGCCGCCGGTTATCTCGAAATCAGTCTGCAGCCCCGGGGTATGGCCGTCGGAGCCGAGCCCCGCCAGATCTTCCGCGGCTGGATGTTCGCTTCCTCGCCCGGACTGGGCGTTCTGGAGCACCCCGTCTATGACGCATGGCTGGTGGATTGCCGGGCATAGGCCACGGCCGCCTCGCCGGTCATGGCGGCCCTGAACGCCTCCATATCGGGCTGCATTTCGAGCGCCGGCTGCAGGACCCGCATATACAGGCGATGCGGGACGTCGGTGATGTTGAACTGCTTCAGATGATTATTGACGAACTGGGCGTCCAGCAGGCTGAACCCGGCGCAGTTCATCCGGGCGACCAGATGCACCAGCGCGATCTTTGAGGCGTCTCGCTGACGGGTGAACATGCTTTCGCCGAAGAAGGCGCCCCCGATCTGCACGCCATAAAGCCCTCCCACCAGGGCAGGCCCGGCCCAGCACTCGACGCTGTGCGCATGGCCGCGCTCATGGAGCTCGGTATAGACCTGCTGGATGCGGCGATTGATCCAGGTATCCCACCGGTCGCGGATCAGGGCGGCACAGCCCGCAATGACGTCGGTGAAGGCGCCATTGATGCGGACTTCAAGGTCCGTGGTCCGGACCGTCCGCGCCAGCCGTGCGGGCACATGAAACCGGTCCAGCGGAATCACGCCCCGGACATTGGGGCGGATCATGACCAGATCTTCGGTGTCCCGGCTGTCGGCCATGGGGAAGGCCCCATGGCGATAGGCGTGCAGGAGATAGTCGGCGGTGAGGGCCTCGGGTGCGATCGGGGTGGCGAGCGCCTCGCTCAGCTGGCCGGTCCCTTCTGGCGTTTGGCCCAGTTCTCCAGCCAATGGATGTCGTAATCCCCCGACAGGATGTCCGGCTCGTTGAGCAGCTTCTGGAACAGGGGAATGGTTGTATCGATGCCGCCGACGACCATCTCGTTCAGACTGCGCCTGAGACGGGCGAGACAGGCCTCGCGGTCGCGTCCGTGCACGATCAGCTTGCCAATCAGGCTGTCGTAATAGGGCGGGATCGTATAGCCGGCATAGATGGCGCTATCCATGCGGACGCCGAGGCCCCCCGGGGCATGATAGTCGGTGATGGTGCCGGGCGAGGGCGTAAAGGTCTCGGCGTTCTCGGCGTTGATGCGGCACTCGATGGCGTGACCCTCGAAACGCACATCCTCCTGCCGGAAGCTGAGCTTCTCTCCCGCGGCGATGCGGATCTGCTCGCGGACCAGATCCACGCCGGTGATCATTTCCGTGACCGGGTGTTCGACCTGCAGGCGGGTGTTCATCTCGATGAAGAAGAACTCGCCGTCTTCCCAGAGGAATTCGATGGTGCCGACCCCGAGATAGCCAATGGCGGCAATCGCCTTGTTGACGGTCTCGCCGATCTTGGCGCGCTCCGCGGCCGACAGGGCGGGTGAGGGGGCTTCCTCCAGGATCTTCTGGTGGCGGCGCTGCAGCGAACAGTCGCGCTCGCCCAAGTGCACCACATTGCCGTGGCTGTCGGCGACGACCTGAAGCTCGATATGGCGCGGCTTCTGCAGATAGCGCTCCATATAGACCGCGCCATTGCCAAAGGCGGCCTTGGCCTCGGACTGGGCCGTCTGGACGGCCTCGACCAGGTCGTCGGCGGTCAGGGCGACTTTCATGCCGCGCCCGCCGCCACCCGCCGCCGCCTTGACGATCAGGGGGAAGCCGATGGTCTTCGAGGCCGCAACGGCCGCCTCGATGGTTTCCACCTCGCCGGCCGAGCCGGGCACGCAGGGGATGCCAGCTTCCATCACCGTCTGCTTGGCGGTGATCTTGTCCCCCATCACGCGGATGTGCTCCGCCTTGGGGCCGATGAAGGTCATGCCGTGCGCCTCGACGATCTCGGCGAAGCGGGCGTTCTCCGACAGGAAGCCATAGCCGGGGTGGATGGCCTGGGCCCCGGTGATTTCCGCCGCCGCGATGATCGAGGGGATGTTCAGATAGGATTTGGCCGCCGGCGCCGGGCCGATACAGACGCTCTCGTCGGCCAGCCGCACCCACATGGCGCCCCGGTCTGCTTCCGAGTGAACGGCCACGGTGGAGATGCCCATCTCCTTGCAGGCGCGATGGATACGCAGGGCGATCTCACCCCGGTTGGCAATCAGGACCTTGGTGAACACGGGCTCAGGCCTCGAGCAGGACGAGGGGTTCGCCGAACTCGACCGGCTGGGCGTCGCCCACCAGCACATCCGCGACCACGCCGTCGCGCGGGGCCTGGATGGGGTTCATGGTCTTCATCGCCTCGACGATCAGCAGGGTCTGGCCCTTCTTGACCTTGTCACCGACCTGGACAAAGGCCGAGGCCTCGGGCGAGGGCTTCAGATAGGCGGTGCCGACCATGGGCGATTTCACCTCCTCGCCCGAGCGGGCAACGATGGTGGCCGGATCGCTCGGCATCGGCGCAGCGGGTGCCGGGGCGGCGACAGGGGCAGGAGCCGCCGCCGGGGCCGGCGCCGCCGCATAGGTGACCGGGCCGGCGGCCACGGTCAGCTCGCGCGCCACGCGGATCTTCAGTTCCCCGCGCTCGACCTCAATCTCGGAGAGCTCGGTCTCCTTGAGGATGTCGGCCAGCTGGCGGACGAGGGTGGTGTCGATTTCAGCGTCGTTCGGCAATTTCTTCACAGCCATCAGTGGGTGACCTTCATACTCGATATTCAACGAGCCGCGGCGTCGGCGCGTTCCTGCGCCAGCCTCAGCGCGGCCTTGACCGCCAGCTCGTAACCATGGGGGCCGAAGCCCGAAATGATGCCGGTCGCGACCAGCGAGACATAGGAATGGCGCCGGAACTCCTCCCGCGCCGCCGGATTGCTCAAATGGCACTCCACGACGGGAATGTCCAAGGTCTTGAGCGCATCCAGCAGGGCGACCGAGGTGTGGCTGAAGGCTGCCGGATTGATCACCAGCGCCCGGGCGGTGCCCCGCGCCGCGTGAATCCATTCGACCAGCTGGCCCTCGTGGTTCGACTGGCGGAAGACCACGGGCACGTTCCCGGCCGCGGCCTTGCAGAGGGCCTCGATGTCGGCGAGCGTCGCATGGCCATAGATGTCCGGCTCACGCTCTCCCAGAAGGTTGAGGTTCGGGCCGTTCAGGACGTGGAGAGCAGGGGTCTCGGGCATTGCGCTCATGGGAAGGGCGGTCCGACCGGAATCGGACCTGCCTTGTAGCCGAGGCGGGGCCGTTATCAAACCGCACGGATGAAAGATTGCCCCTGCGGCAACCGGATGCCCGCGGGCGCGTCGTCGCGGTCTCTGGCGTCCCTTTCCGGAATGCGGCAATGGAGCAGGACCTTACCGCCCCGGAGCCCGCCTTGGACCGCCTCAGACAGATTGTGACGTCGCGTCGAACCGAGCGCGTCATTCTTGCCCTGATCATCCTCAATGCCATCACCCTCGGGCTGGAAACCAGCGACTGGGTCATGGACCGGTTCGGGCCGGGCCTGCTGCTGCTCGACAGGATTGTGCTGGCTGTATTCGTGGTCGAGGTTCTGGCCCGGATTGCCGTGCACCGGCTGGCCTTCTTCAGGGACCCCTGGAGCCTGTTCGACTTTGCCGTGGTGGCGATTGCCCTGGTCCCGGCGGCCGGGCCGTTCTCGGTGCTGCGCGCGCTCAGGATCCTCAGGGTGCTGCGCATGATCACCATCGTGCCGTCGCTCAAACGGGTGGTCGGCGCCCTGATCAGCGCCCTGCCGGGCATGGGCTCGATCGTGCTGCTGATGGGGCTGATCTTCTATGTGGCATCGGTCATGGCGACCAAGCTGTTCGGCGCGGACTTCCCCCAATGGTTCGGCTCAATCCCGGCCTCGGCCTATTCCCTGTTCCAGATCATGACGCTGGAAAGCTGGTCGATGGGCATCGTCCGGCCGGTCATGGAGGTCCAGCCCTACGCCTGGATGTTCTTTGTGCCCTTCATCCTCAGCACCACCTTCACCATGTTGAACCTGTTCATCGGCATCGTCGTCAACGCCATGCAGGCCGAGCACGAGGAAGAGGCAAGGGCCGAGCGGCACAGGCTGGAAGAGGACCTGCGCCAGGCCAGCGAGGAACGCCAGCAGGTCCACGCCGAGGAGATGGCCGATCTGGCCGCCCTGCGCGCCGAGATCTCGGACCTGCGACAGGCCATGACCGATCTGACCGCCAGCCTCGCGCGCCGGCCCGGCTAGATGGAGGCCGCGCGCCTGTGCTAGGCGGGCATCCTGCCGAGGAAGGACGCTGTCGTGCTGCATATCCAGGTCAATGGCGAGGACCGCGACGTTGACGCGACGACCCTGATCGCCCTGGTCGAGGAACTGGGCCTCGACCCGCGCAAGGTCGCCATCGAACGCAACCTCGAGATTGTGCCGAAGTCCCTGCATGCCACCACAGCCATCGCCGACGGCGACCGCATCGAGATCGTCCAGTTCGTCGGCGGGGGGTAACGCTTCGCCTCGGGGCTGAACCCGATTGCACTCCCGGTCAAGGGATGCAGAGGTCAGTGCCTCGGAACGTCGGGGGGGCGTCGTGGATCAACAACTGGTCTCGGGGGGGATCCAGACGGTGGCGGCCATGGCGGCCATGGCAGCGGCGATCTTCAGCTATTTCAGTATCCGGCACGCGAAGCGCGCCCAGCAGAGCTCGGTCTATCTCGGAATGGCCGCGCGCTACGATTCGCCGGAAATGCGTGACGCACTGAACGACCTGCTGGCGTGGAGGCGTCAGTTCGGTGAGGGTTTCGACAAAGTCTGGGCCCGGCAAATGGCCCTGCGTGAGCCGGAAGCGGTGAGGATCAACATTGCGCGCCGGATCGTTGCGCGCCACTTCCTCAACATCGCCAAGCTGAGAAAGATCAATGCCATCGACGCAGAGTCTGCGCGGCTGCTGGCGGACTGCTACGGGCTGAATGTCTTTTACCAGATCGCCGCGCCGCTGAACCGGCGGATTGCTGGCAATGTCGACGACTTTGAGAAGCTGACGCATCGGCTGCGTCGGATCCGGAGGGACTATGCAGGTGGCGAGCTGATCGATTCCTTCTAGGGCCTTTCGCCCGCGCGAAGACCGCATTAGGTCAGGCCCATGACCCAATCGCCTGAAACCTGGACCGTTGCCGGTCGCACCTTTTCCTCGCGGCTGATCGTCGGCACCGGCAAATATGCGGACTATGCCCAGAACGCCGCAGCCGCCGAGGCAGCGGGCGCCGAGATCGTCACCGTGGCCCTTCGCCGGGTGAACCTGTCCGACCCATCGCAGCCCATGCTGGTCGATCACGTGAAACCCGACCGGTTCACCTATCTGCCGAACACCGCCGGCTGTTTCACGGGCGAGGATGCGGTCCGCACCCTTCGGCTGGCGCGCGAGGCGGGGGGCTGGAACCTGGTCAAGCTGGAGGTCCTGTCCGAGACCCCGCACCTGTACCCCGACATGCCCGAGACGCTCCGGGCGCTGGAGATGCTGGTCAAGGACGGCTTTGACGTCATGGTCTATTGCACCGACGACGTGGTCATGGCCCGCCATCTGGAAGAGGCCGGGGCCGCCGCCATCATGCCGGCGGCCGCCCCGATCGGCTCGGGGCTGGGCATCCAGAACCGGGTCAATGTGCGGCTGATCGTCGAACAGGCCAGGGTGCCGGTGCTGGTCGACGCCGGGGTGGGCACGGCCTCGGACGCCACCATCGCCATGGAACTGGGCTGCGACGCCGTGCTGATGAACACCGCCATCGCCGAGGCGAAGGACCCGATCCGCATGGCACGCGCCATGAAGCACGCCGTGATCGCCGGGCGTGAGGCCTATCTGGCCGGACGCATGCCGAAGCGCCGCTACGCCAGCGCCTCGTCGCCGCTCAGCGGTCTGATTTAGGGGGCCTCATCTAGCGGGCGGCCGCGATCGCCTGGGCGATGGCTTCCGGCGCGTTACTGGCGCTGGCCCGGCCATTGATGAAGAAGGTCGGCGTGCCATCCATACCGACCGCACCGGCACCCGCCTGGACATCGGCCAGAATGCGACTGATGGACGGGGCGTTCAGCGCCGCGCCGTCCGGACCGGTATCGACCCCGTTCTCGGCGAGAATCCGGTCGATGGCCTCATGCGACAGGGCCCCTTCGGCCATCAGCGCCTGATGGACGGCCAGATATTTGCCCTGGCTGTGAGCCACCAGCGCGGCCCGCGCGGCATGCTGCGAAACCGTGCTGGTGCCGGCATCAAGGATCGGCCACTCGCGGAAGACAAAACGGACGTCGGGGTGGGTGCGCATCAACTCCATCACGCCCGGCGCGGCCGTCTTGCAGTAGGGGCAGCGGTAGTCGAAATATTCGACGACGGTCACCGCCGCGTCGGCAGGGCCGAACACCGGCTCGCCCGGCCCCGGCTCCAGGACCTGGGGCAGGGCGGCTATGCCCGCATTCAGCCGCTCGATCCGCTGGGTGGCGGCCTGCTGGTCGCGGGCCTGAACGATCTCGTCAAGGATCTGCGGGTTCTCGACCAGATAGGTCCTTACCCGGGTCTCGAACCCGCCGCCAAAGCTGGCCCAGGCCGAGAGGCCGAGGGCGATGAGCGCGACCGTCAGCGCGGCCGGCGTGCCGAATCGGGCCATCCAGCTCGCGGGCGTCGGCTCGGGCGCGGGCACAGCCGCCGGGGCTTCGACCGGCGAGGCTTTTCGCGGCGTACGGCGCCGGGGAGGAGGCGGGGTCTCGGTCATTCGATCTCGGCTCTACTGGGCAGGAGGCAACACGCCGGTGGGGCGGCGGGCGTTCGATTCGTCGAGCACCCGGATGTCCTCCATGGTTGCCCCGGACGACAGGATGATGTCCATGGCGCGCCGCCATTCCATGGACCCCGGTTCCAGCATGTCCCGGGCCCGCAGGGCGAACTGGGTGGCCTGATCAATCTGTCCGACGGCGTAGTGGTATTCGGCGGAGGCGAGCCTCGCCTCGCCCTCCCGGCCCAGCTGGGAATAGGCCTGGCCCAGCAGGCGCCAGGCCATGGGGTTGTCGTGTTCGAGCACTGTGGCCTGCTTGAGTTCGTCGACGGCCCGCTCCAGCATCGCATTGTCACGCGACTCCAGCAGGGCATGGCCCAGATTGATCCGCAGCAAGGGCGCCTCGGGCATCAGGTCGACCGACCTCTGGTGGGCCTCCACGGCCTCCACCGGGCGGCCCTCCTCGAAGAAGATCTGTCCCTTCAGCTCCCAGAAGAAGGGGTTCTCCGGCTGCTCGGCGATCAGGGCGTCAATGGCGGCGAGGGCCCGGTCCGTCTGACCGTCGCGGAACCAGGCGATGGTCCGGGCGTAGCGGGCGGGGAGAGAGGTGTCGCTTTCGGGATACTGGCGCAGGGTGATGCCGGGGTGATCCAGGAAGGCCTGGATCTTGGCGATGATCAGCGCGTGTTCGGCCATCCGCTCGGGGCTGTCGACCGTATTGTAATAGGGGGAGGCCTCGACCGGGCGGCGCAGGTTTTCGATACGCTGTGACGACAGCGGGTGACTGCGGAAATAGGGGAAGCGGCGGGCTTCCGAAAACACTTCCTGCGAACGGAAATTCTCGAAGAACTCGACCAGTCCACGACCGGAAACACCGGCGGCCTCGAGGGCGCGGGCCGCCGTGATGTCGGCCTCGCCTTCCTGGCTCTGCATGTAGCGCAGCGCGCCGAGGGTGCCGAAATACTGGCTGGAGGCCACCAGCATGGCGGCGGCGTCCGGCGCGCCGGCGACGGCCGCGAGGGCCCCCAGAGCCATGGTCATCAGGAAGGGCTGCATGCCCGCCTGCTGCACACCGTCGCGCAGGGTGTGACGGTTGCGGATGTGCCCGCCCTCGTGGGCGATGACCCCGAGCAGCTGGTTGGGATTGTCGGTTTCGAGGATCAGGCCGGTGTTCAGCCCCATGATCCGGCCTCGCGTGGCGAAGGCATTCAGCGACGGGTCGTTCACCAGCAGGATGGTGATTTCGTCCGGCTCAAGGCCCATGGCCCGGAACACCGGCTCTGACCAGTCGTGAATGATGCCCTCGATCTCGGTATCGCGAATGATGCTCTGCGCCTGGGCATGGGCGGGCAGGGCCAGCACGGCCGCGACGGCCACGGCCACACCGGTCAGGCGGGAAACGGTTCGCTTAAGCCAGCTCAAGGTGCGCTCCTGTCCGACGGCGGCCGGGGAGGCCGCCCTTTTCCGGGATCGTCATTGGTCGCCGGACGACAAGGCCAAACAATGACCGTGCCGCCCGGAACCCCATGCAAGGATCATCCCCCGGATGGGGGTGTCAGGTCAAAGGCGCCACCAGCCACGCTTCGGCTTGGGCGGCGGAGCCGTGATCTGGTTCGGATCGCTGGCCACGATTTCCTCCACCGCGACCGTCTTCCGGGGCGGGACGGCCTTGCTGGGGACGACGGTTTCCACGGCTTCCGGGGCTTCCTCGACCGTCGGCTCGGCCTCGCGGGGCGCCTCGGGTTCAACCGGCGAAGGGGGAACCGAAGTCCCGGCCTCGACCTCGCCTGCGGCCTCGTCCTCAGAGGGTCCGGCGGCGATCTTGCGGCGCACGCGACGGCGCCTGGGGGCAGCCTCGCTCTCTGCGGGGGGTGTCTCTGCCGGCACCCCCGGGGTCTCGTCCTCAACCGGGACCGTTGCGGCGGTATCCACCGGGTCCTCGTCGATCATGCCCTCATTTGCGGCACGGGCTTCGGCACGGGCTTCGACCGGGGGGCTGGCGCTGTCAGGGCCGGAGCGATCCCGATCCCGACCGCGACCCCGGCGACGGCGGCGGCGGCGACCGCCCTCGCGGTCTCCGTCGGCCTCATCGTTGGCAGCCACGACGTCCAGCCGGTCGTTACGTTCGGCCTTCGATCCGCCACTCTCGCTGTCACTCCCGGCCTGGGGATTGATCGGGTCGAACCAGACATAGGGGTCGGCAAGGCTGGGCGTCCGCCCGCGAACCCAGACAAATCCGTCCCGCTCGGCATCCTCGCGGACCCGGCGTCCGCCCCGGCGACCCCGGCGGCGGCGGCGTCCGCCCTCATCGCCCTCGGCATCGTCCTCGACCGGCGCGGCAGCCGGTCCGCGCTGGCGGCCACGCCCGCGACCGCGGCGGCTACCGCCCCGGTCATCGTCCTCGTCCTCCGACGGCGCATCGCCCGCGTCGGCCTCTTCCCCGTCGTCCTCTTCCTCGTCGTCGACCTCATCGTCCACGAAGTCGTCGACAAGCAGATCGTCGACGGGCAGGGCCTCGGCCTCGGGCGCCACGAAATCGGGATCGGTCGTCAGACGCTCGATGGCATAGTCGCCCTGTGACAGGCTCGCGTCGACCGAGACCATGACCAGGACGCCGCGCGTCCGCGCAAGATTGTCGAGATAGGCGCGTTTGTGGTTGAGCATGTAGAGGGCAACCGCCAGCGGCACCTTGACGCCCACGGTGCCGGCGCCGTTCTTTCCGGCCTCGATATCGACCGCACGCAGCATCATCAGCGCTGCGGACTCAGCCGACCGGACCCGACCTGCGCCCTCGCAGTGGGGGCAGACCTCGGTCGCGCCCTCGATCACGCCCAGTCGACGGCGCTGGCGGCTGATCTCCATCAGGCCGAAGTCGGAAATCCGCCCCATCTGGATGCGGGCCCGATCCTTGGCCAGGGCATCCTTCAGGGCCTTTTCGACGGCCCTGTTGTTCTTCGACTCATCCATGTCGATGAAATCGATGACGATCAGGCCGGCGAGGTCGCGCAGGCGCAACTGGCGGGCTGCCTCCACGGCCGCCTCCAGATTGGTCTTTGTGGCCGTGGCCTCGACGTTGCGCTCCTTGGTCGCCCGCCCGGAGTTGACGTCGATGGCGACCAGGGCCTCGGTCTGGTTGATCACCAGATAGCCCCCGGACTTCAGGGGTACGACCGGCTGGTGGATCTGGGTCAGCAGGTCCTCGATGCCGTGGGTGGCGAACAGGGGCTTGGAGCCCTGGTAGAGGTGCACCTTCTTCGCCTGGGCGGGCATCAGGACGCGCATGAAGTCGCGGGCCTGCTTCCAGCCTTCGTAGCCCTCGACCTGGATGCCGTCGAAATCCTTGTCGAACATGTCGCGCACGGCGCGGCGGACAAGGTTTTCTTCCTCGTAGATCAGGCTGGGTGCGTTCGAGCCGAGGGTGGTCTCGCGGATCGTCTCCCACAGGCGTAGAAGATACTCATAGTCGCGCTTGATCTCGGCCTTGGTGCGCTTGGCGCCGGCCGTGCGGATGATCAGACCCATGCCCTTGGGCACGTCCAGCGCTGCCGCAGCCGCCTTGAGCCGCTTGCGGTCGGTGGCGTTGGTGATCTTGCGCGAGATGCCGCCACCCTTGCCGGTGTTGGGCATCAGGACGCAGTAGCGTCCGGCCAGCGAGAGCCAGGTGGTCAGGGCCGCGCCCTTGGCGCCACGCTCGTCCTTGACGACCTGCACCAGCAGGATCTGGCGGCGGCGGATCACGTCCTGGATCTTGTACCGCCGCATCAGCCGGCGCTTCAGTCGCTCCTCATCGGCCAGCTTGCCGTCGCTGTCGTGGTCCTCGTCGACCTCGCGCAGTTCGCCGTCGTCGTCGTCATCGGAGGAAGAATTCGACAGCTCGGCCATGATGGCTTCGCGGTCGGCGACCGGAATCTGGTAGTAGTCGGGATGGATTTCGTTGAAGGCGAGGAAACCGTGCCGGTTGCCCCCGTACTCGACGAAGGCGGCCTGCAGGCTCGGCTCTACGCGGGTGACCTTGGCGAGATAGATGTTCCCGCGAAGCTGGCGGCGGGCCCGGGATTCGAAGTCAAATTCTTCAACCTGGCGGGCTTCGACGATGGCGACACGGGTCTCTTCGGGATGAGCCGCGTCGATAAGCATTGTCCTGGACATAAAGGGTCTTTCCTGGGCGCGCCGGCCCTCGCCCGTCGGGATTTGTCCCGACCGGTCGAGCGGCTCGCCGATTGAACTGAAGGGAATGGGCCCGGATGAACCCCGCGCAGGCGGTCAGGCCGTCTGCTGAGCGGACAGGTTCGGTCTCCGGAATCGAGCGGGTCGAAAGGCCCATGGTCGTGTGTGTTCCTGGAACGCGGTCCGCGTCGGTCAGTCTGCCATTCGTGGCATCCGCCGTCCGCGAGTCCGGCTCCGCCCTGTCGTCCGTCGGTCAGGCCGTGCGGACGTCAGAAGGGTGGGATCGGGGCTGCGGATCGTGCCTCCCGCACAAAGCGGGCAGCGACTGCAGCCCCCGGACAATAAGCACCCGCTGCGCGAATTGAAAGCGGCTTGCTCTTAACGGAATCCACAGAGGCCTGTGGCAAGCAGGGTGAAACCGTAAATCGGTCCTGCATCCGGCTGTGGTTTCGACAGAATGCGCGCGACAGTAAAATTCGATCTGGCCCGGTGGGGGCTCAAGGAATGGGCGATGACGGCCCTGGCCCTTGTCGTCTTCTGTGCCCTGCTGCTGACAGCTACCCGTGGACTCGCCCTCGGAGCCGAAGGTGACGTCCTGCGGGTGCGATTTGGCGGGGACGCCCAGCGAACCCGGGTCGTCATCGACCTTGAAGCATCGACGCGCGGCAATCTGGTGGAGGCCGGTGGTACCGGACGCCTTGTCCTCGACCTCGACAATGTGCGCGCTGGCCGGGGCCAGAGCGGGCAGGGGACGGGACTGGTGCGTGCCTATCGGGTGGCCCAGGCCGGTAGTCGCTCACGCATCGAACTGGCTCTGGCATCCGGCGTCGAGGTCGAGCGCCGGTTTCTCCTTTCGCCCGGCGACGGGGTCGACCACTACCGCTATGTGATTGACCTGAAGGCCACGGGCGGGCCTGCGGCCACGGCTCCGGCCCCCCGATCCTCGCCGGCCCCGGCGCCCCGCGGGCGCAGTGGGGACAGTCGGCCGTTGATCGTCATCGATCCGGGCCATGGCGGCCGTGACCCGGGTGCATCCGGGCGGCAATCCCGGGAGAGCGCTCTCACCCTTGCTGCGGGCCTCACGCTCAAGGCCGAGCTGGAGCGGACCGGCCGCTATCGCGTCATCATGACCCGCTCGACGGATACCTATGTCAGTCTGCCGCGTCGGGTCGAGATTGCCCGACAGGCGGGGGCGGATCTGTTCATTTCGCTACACGCAGACGCGGGCCACGATCCCGCCACACGCGGGGCCAGTGTCTATACCCTGTCCGAGCAGGGCGCAGGCCGGGCCGTGCGCGAGTTCACGGGTCGGGATGACTGGCATCGCGAGCTGCATCTTCCCGGACAGGACCCTTCGGTTGACCGGATCCTGCTGGACATGACCCAGCGCTCGACCCAGAACCGGTCGGCCTGGTTCGCCCGGTCCCTGCTCGGCGAAATCGAGAGAACGGGACACCCGATGTTGCGCCGGAGCCACCGTGACGCGGGTCTTGCGGTCCTGCTGGCCCCCGACGTGCCTGCTGTCCTGCTCGAGATGGGTTTTGTCACCAACCCGGAGGACGAGGCCATCCTGATGGACGAGCGCCGCCGGCGCGCCCTCATGCGGAGTGTTGTGGCCGGGATTGATGCCTATTTCCTGACCCTCCAGAGCCCGACGCGCTACGCGGGGGCGCCCCAGGCGGGCGGCACGCCCTGACCCCCCTTCCGCCGGGCGGCAGACGTCGGGGCCTTTCGCAGGGCGCCGACGCGGGCTAAACCTCCCCCGAGTGGTCCTGTCGGAGTGAGCGGTGAAGATAGCCGAACGTTGGTTCGTGATGGCGGGGATCGGCCTTCTGGGCGCGATTGCCCTGGCCGGGCTGGTGGTCACCGTTTATGCGGCCTGGCTGTTCCATGATCTGCCTGATGCCACCGAGCTGTCCGATTACCGGCCGGCGACGGCGACTCGCGTCTATGCCGGCGACGGCACGCTGATCGGCGAATTCTCGGAAGAGCGGCGGATCTATGTCTCCTACGATCAAATCCCGCCGGTCGTTATCCAGGCCTTCCTCGCCGCTGAGGACCGCAACTTTTTCACCCACGGCGGGGTCGACGTCTCGGGTCTCGGCCGGGCGATGTTCAAGAACATCTTCAACGTCGCGACGGGCCGCAGGCTTGAAGGCGGGTCGACGATCACCCAGCAGGTGGCCAAGAACATCCTGCTGACCAATGAGACCAGTGTGAACCGCAAGCTGAAGGAGGCCATCCTTTCCAGCCGGCTTGAGGCGACGCTGAGCAAGGAACAGATCATCGAACTGTACCTCAACGAGATCTTTCTCGGCTATCGGTCCTATGGCATCGCCTCGGCGGCCTATAACTATTTCGGCAAGTCGCTTGAGCAGCTGACGCCGGAGGAAGCAGCCTTCCTCGCTGCCCTGCCCAAGGGGCCGACCAACTACCATCCCAAACGCTATCCCGAGGCAGCCAAGGCCCGGCGGGACTGGGTGCTCGGCGAAATGGCCGACAACCGGGCCCTGACGCCCGAGGAACTGGCCGCCGCGCGGGCCAAACCGCTGGTCACCCAGGACGCGCCCATGCGGGCCCAGTACCGCGATGCGGACTATTTCGTGGAAGAGGCGCGTCGCCGCGCAATCGCCGAGTATGGCGCCCAGGCCATCAACGCAGGCGGCTATTATCTTCGCACAACGCTTGACCCGACGCTGCAGACCGCCGCCCGTTCGGCGCTGATGACCGGGCTGGAGACCTATGACCGGCGCCATGGCTGGCGGGGGCCGTGGGGCACGACCGACTTCTCTGAAGGCTGGCAGGAGCAGGCCCGGAAGAAGACCGCACCGCCGGAGCGTCGGGCCTGGCAGGCTGCGGCTGTCGAAAGCGTGTCCGGCAACACGGTCCGGATCCGGCTGGCGTCCAGCGACCGCGCCGGGATGCTGGTGCCCGCCGATGCGGCGTGGGCCAACGGACGCCGCCGGCTTGAACGCGGGGATCTGGTCTTTGTTGAGCCCAGAGGGGATCAGTACGCCCTCAAACAGATCCCGGCGGTCAACGGGGCTCTCGTGGCCATCGACCCCCAGACCGGCCGGGTGCTGGCCATGGTCGGGGGCTACTCCTACGCCCTCTCGAGCTTCAATCGCGCGACCCAGGCCCGCCGGCAGCCCGGCTCTGCCTTCAAGCCGATTGTTTATGCCGCGGCGCTGGAAGGTGACTTCACGCCGGCCTCGATCATCAATGATGCCCCGATCAGCTTTGCCGGCGGCCCCAACGGAACCCGGTGGACGCCCGAGAACTACAGCCGGGAATACTACGGTCCCCAGCGACTGCGCCGGGGCCTCGAGCTGTCGCGGAACGTCATGACCGTGCGCCTTGCCGACGAGGTCGGAATGACGCGGATCGTGGATCTGGCCGAGCGGATGGGCGTGGCCGACGATCTGCCGGCCAATCTGTCGGTGTCGCTGGGAGCGGGGGAAACCACGCCCTACGCCCTGACCGCGGCCTATGCAGCCTTCGTCAACGGGGGCCGGCGGATCGAGCCCTATCTGATCGAGCTCATCCAGGATCGGAACGGCAAAACCCTCTTCAGGGCTGACGACCGCACCTGCCGCGAGTGCAGCCGCGGGTTCAGCGGTCAGGAGTCGCCCCGGCTGGAGCCACGCGGCGAACAGGTGATCGATCCGATTACCGCCTATCAGGTCAGCTCCATGCTGGAAGGCGTGATCCAGCGCGGCACCGGTGCCAGCGCCCGCGGTCTCGGCCGCTGGGTGGGAGGCAAGACCGGCACGACGAACGAGTATCGCTCGGCCTGGTTCGTCGGCTTCACGACCGACATTGTGGTCGGGGTTTTCATTGGCTTCGACGACAACCGGTCGCTCGGCAGCGGCGAGGCCGGGGCGGCAACCGCCGTGCCGATCTTCAACGCCTTCATGCAGGAAGCCCTCAAGGAGTATCCGGCCCGGCCCTTCATCAAGCCCCGCAATGCGGTCTTCCGCACGGTGGATGGCATTGAGGAAGCCTTCCGCCCCGGCACGGAGCGCCGCATCCCCGAACCGGAGCCGGAGCCCCAGGTGCCGACCGGTCCGCAGAACTACAACGACCTGATCCGGCGCGAGGCCGAGGAAAAGGCCCGCCAGGACGCCGGTGCCCCGCCGCCGACGGCGCCGCCTCCGCCGAAGAAGGAGCCGGCCGAGGACTTGAGCGGACTGTACTGACGCTTTAGGTACCACCCCTTCGCGCGCCCGGCCTTGAGGCCGGGTGCGTCCTTTCATGTGATCGCAGGAGTAGGCGATGAGAGCGGATGTCGAGGCCTTGAAGGCTGACATCGAGCAGAGCGTGGCTCTGCTCAGGAGGCGTCTTTGACTGGGATGTCGCCCTCAGGAAACTGGATGAGCTGAACGCCCGGGTCGAGGATCCGACCCTCTGGGATGACCCCACCCAGGCCCAGGCCGTCAGCCGTGAGCGTTCGCAGCTCGAGGCGCGCGTGAATACCGTGCGCGAGATGGAGTCGGGACTGGAAGAGGGCATCATGCTCTCTGAAATGGCCGACGAGGAAGGCGACGAGGCAACCTATCAGGAGGCCCTCGAACAGCTCAGGGCCATCAAGGAGCGCGCCGCGCGGGCCGAGCTCGAAGCCCTGCTGTCGGGTGAGGCCGACGGCAATGACGCCTATCTGGAAGTGAACTCGGGAGCCGGCGGCACCGAGTCGAACGACTGGGCCGGCATGCTGCTGCGCATGTACACGCGCTGGGCCAAGGCTCACGGCTATGAGGTCGAGCTGCAGGAAGAGACCTCGGGGGAACAGGCGGGCATCAAGTCCGCCACCGTCCAGATATCCGGCCCGAACGCCTATGGCTGGCTGAAGTCCGAGTCGGGCGTGCACCGTCTGGTGCGCATCAGCCCGTATGATGCGGCGGCCAAGCGGCACACCAGCTTCGCCTCGATCGGGGTGTCGCCGGTGGTCGATGACACCATCGAGATCGATATCAATCCCGCCGATGTGCGAACGGATACCTATCGGGCCTCGGGGGCCGGCGGCCAGCACATCAACAAGACCGACTCGGCCGTGCGTCTGACCCACGTGCCGACCAACACGGTCGTGGCCTGTCAGGCCGGTCGCTCCCAGCACCAGAACCGCGAGCAGGCGTGGAAGATGCTGCGCGCGCGACTCTACGAACTGGAGCTGCAGAAGCGGGAGGCGGCGGCGCAGGCGCTGGCCGACGCCAAGACCGACATCGGCTGGGGGCACCAGATCCGCTCCTACGTCCTGCAACCCTATCAGATGGTCAAGGACCTGCGGACCAATGTCGAAACCTCGGACACCGACGGCGTGCTGAACGGTGATCTGGACGCCTTTATGGGCGCCGCGCTGGCGGCCCGGGTGGGGGAGACCCGCGACGGCGCCGACAGCTGATACGAAAAACGGGGCCGCGAGGCCCCGTTTCCTTATCTGGCGAAGTGACTGTTCTCAGTTCGAGGACATGTCGATCCGTTGCGGCGCATCGGCCTGCGGGACCGGCTGTGGCGCCTGGGCGGCGACGGCGGGCTGGGCCGACGGACGCGGGGCCGAAGCCGGCGCGGCGCCCCGGCTGCCCTGGATGCAGCGGCCTTGGAAATAGGCGCCGATATCGATCGACAGCTGCTCGGCGGTGATATCGCCGTCGACATAGGCCGTCGAGACGAGCTTGACCTGCTTGCCCGAGACGGCGCCGACGATCCGGCCGCGCACCTCGACATAGTCGGCGCTGACGCTGCCCTCAATGGCACCGGTCTCGCCGACGATCAGGCGACCGACCTTGACGTCGCCCTTGATCTGACCATCGACCTGAAGGTCACCCGAGCCAGAGACATTGCCGTCGAACTTCAGGTCGGCGGACAGGGTCGAAAGGTTACGTCCCGCGCTCTGGGGCTGGGCGGCGGGGGCCGCCGACCTCGGCTGGGCCGCCGGGGCTGCCGCCTGCGGAGCCTGGGGCATGTCCGGGAGCGGCGGAATCGGCGGCACCGACGACGGCTTGGCGGGGGACTTGGACTTATTGAACAAGATGATCTCCAGCTCTCATGAAGCGGGCTGGATTCTGGGCGCGCCCGTTCATCCAGACCTCGTAATGCAGGTGCACACCGGTCGACCGGCCGGTCGAACCCATGGCCCCAATTCTCTGGCCCAGTGCTACCCGCTGCCCGATCTGTACGGACGCCGAGTTGAGGTGGGCATAGCGCGTCTTGAACCCGCCCCCGTGGTCTATCTCAACGGTGTTGCCATACCCTGAACGGACGCCGACAAAAGAGACCACCCCCGGTGCCGTCGCCAGGATGGGCGTATTCAGCGGCGCGGCAAAATCCTGACCCTGATGCAGGGCCGGGCGCCCGTTGAACGGATCAAACCGGACACCGAAGCCGGACGTTGTGCGCGCCTGTGTCGGCCGCGCAAAGGGCAGGCCCTCCGAGGCATCGGTCAGGGCGCGCATGTCGCCCAGATTGCTGGTGGCGCTGAGGATGCGGGCGGCGAACGGCTCGTCCACGTCGAGGATGGCGGCCAGGGCGCCGGGATCATTCGCCTCGATCAGGGGGCCGCCCAGCGACGATCCCTGTCCGATGTAGGCGGCCGGATTGAGCCCGGCCAGCCGGAAGGCGAGCCGCAGCCGCTCCGCCCGGGTCTCGGCGAACTGTTCAGCCCGGGCGATCAGCCGCTCCTGGTCCATCCGGACGGCGGCCATGCGCTCGATCGGTGTGCGGTTTTCGGAGTCGGCCATCACGACCGGCTGCAATTCCAGCTCGGCCCCGTCCACGCCGCGAAACACGCCCATCACCTGGGTGAGGGCGGCGTGACGCCGCTCGACCATCTGCGCCATCTCTTCCAGCGATCCTGTGCTGGCGGTCATCCGCACCACGGCGGTTTCCAGGCGGGCCTGCAGGTCGGCATTGACCCGCTCGGACGTGGCACGGGCCTGGGCCACGGCACGCTCGGCTTGGCTGACGCCGACCAGGTCGACAATGAAGCCGCAGCTGGCCACCGCGCCCCATCCGACCAGTCCGACCGCCATGGCGCCCATCAGGATCTGGCGTCGGGCCGTCAGGGCGTAGGCCTGAACCTCATCGCCCGTGCGAAGATAGATGTAACGGACAGGAAACCACCGCTGGAGCCATCCTGTCCGGGTCTTTTCTTCTGCCTCGCGCATACTCTGCACCCCCGAACGCACGCTTTATGCGCCAGCGACGGCAGAGCTTCAAGTCTGTTAGGGAAGCATTAACCTTCTTCGGAATCGTATTCGGCGAATAGCGACGCTCACGGAACCCTGTTTTCGCCTTTCAGGCGCATCCGCGAATCTGGCTTGCCGAAACTTCGTGTCAGATGCCGTACAGTTGATCGGAGGACGGACGGTTCGCGAATCTACAGATTGCGAACCGCTTGCAGAACCTCCCCGGCGTGACCCTTGACCTTCACGCGGGGCCACTGCTGACGGACGACACCTGCCGCGTCGATCAGGAAGGTGGCGCGCTCAATGCCCATATAGGTCCGGCCGTACATCGACTTCTCGACCCAGGTCCCGAAGGCGTCACAGACGCTGTCGTCCTCATCCGAGGCGAGGGTGACCGTCAGGTCGTGTTTGGCCTTGAAGCTCGACAGCTTTTTCACCGTGTCCTTCGACACCCCGATGACGCGAGCGCCGGCCGCTGCGAAGTCCGTCATCAGGGCCGAGAAGTCCTTGCCCTCGGTCGTGCAGCCGGGCGTGTCCGCCTTGGGGTAGAAGTAGAGCACATAGGGCTGGCCCTTCAGCGTCGCATTGCTGACCCGGTCTCCGTCGGCGGTCGGCATGTCGAACACCGGAACGGGTTTGCCTTCAAGCTCGGACATCTGCGTCTCCTCAGACAGGTTTCACCAGAACAATCTTCTTCTTGCCGGCGGCCAGTTTCAGCACGCCGTCTGCATTCACATCGGCCGCCTCGATAAGCCGGGCTCCGTCCGCAATCACCTCGTCATTCAGCCGCAGGCCGCCGCCCTGGGCGAGGCGCCGCGCCTCGCCGTTCGAGGCGGTCAGGCCTGCCCGCGTGGCGACGGCGGCCAGCATGGCCCCGGTCACCTCGTCCCGCGGCAGTTCGACCGTGGGCAGATCGACCGACAGTTGCCCCTTCTCGAAGGCGCTTTCGGCGGCCTGGCGGGCGGCCGTGGCCGCCTCCTCGCCGTGCAGCATGGTGGTCGCCGCATCGGCCAGCACCTTTTTGGCGTCGTTGATCTCCGCCCCCTGCAGGCCCTCCAGACGGGCGATCTCGTCTAGCGGCAGGTCGGTGAACAGGCGCAGGAATTTGCCGACATCAGCATCGTCCACATTCCGCCAGAACTGCCAGTAGTCATAGGGGCTCAGCTGTTCGGCGTTCAGCCAGACGGCGCCCTGGGCGGTCTTGCCCATCTTGCCGCCCGAGGCCGTGGTCAGCAGCGGCGTGGTCAGGCCGAAGGCCGCCTTCTGGTCCACGCGCCGCACCAGATCGACGCCCGAGACGATGTTCCCCCACTGGTCCGAGCCGCCCATCTGCAGGGTCACGCCCAGCCGCCGGTTCAGCTCGAGGAAGTCCACCGACTGCATCAGCATGTAGTTGAACTCGAGGAAGGTCATCGGCTGCTCGCGCTCCAGCCGCAGTTTGACCGAGTCAAAGGCCAGCATCCGGTTGACCGTGAAATGGGTGCCGTAGTCCCTCAGGAACTGGATGTAGCCATAGGTCGACAGCCACGCGTCATTGTCGACCATCACCGCATCGGTCGGCCCGTCGCCGAAGGCCAGGAATTTCTCGAACACCGTGCGGATCGAGGCGATGTTCGACTGGATCGTCTCGTCGGTCAGTTGCGGGCGCGAGGCATCCTTGCCGGTCGGGTCGCCGACCTTGGTCGTGCCGCCGCCCATGACCACCACGGGCCGGTGCCCGGCCTGCTGCAACCGGCGCAGCATCATGATCTGGATCAGGCTGCCGACGTGCAGGCTGGGGGCCGTCGCGTCAAAGCCGATATAGCCCGACACCACCCCGCCGGCCGCCGCCGCATCCAGCTCGTCCGGATGAGTGATCTGGTGGATATAGCCGCGATCCCGCAGCGTCTTGAGGAAGTCGGACTTGAAGGCTGGCTCGGTCATGGGTCTTGAGGCTTGGCGGGGAGGGGAAGGGGCGTGTAGCACGGACCTTGCGCCAGCTTAAGGAGCCTTGTCGCATGCAGGTCGACCTGACGCCTCACCCCGCGTCGCCGCGCGACACGCTAACGGTTTCGGTTGATCGGGAGCGCCGGGCCGACCAGCTCTGGCTGCGCTTCATGGTTGAGGGTGACACGGACGCCATCGAGTGGCCGCGCAAGGCTCCGCCGACCCGCACAGACGGTCTTTGGCAGCACACCTGTTTCGAGGTCTTCGTCAGAACCGGCGATGGCTATGTCGAGTATAACCTGTCGCCGTCGGGTGCCTGGGCGACCTATGCCTTCAGCGGCTATCGCGAGGGGATGAGCCCGGCGGAGCAGACTATCGATGTTCAGAGCCTGCATAGCGGGGCGCATTGTGCCGCCCTCGAAACCGTCATCGATCTGCCCTCCGACGCCACCGGCCCGATCGCCCTCTCCGCCGTGATTGAGGCGACCGACGGTTCCCTCAGCTACTGGGCGCTGGCGCATCCGTCGGATAAGCCCGACTTTCATCATCCCGACTCGTTCGTGCTGGAGCTTCCATGAAAACCGGCCTCGACCGCCTGCTGTCCGAACCGGACCTGCGCGCCCCGCTGAAGGGTCGTCGCGTGGCGCTGCTGGCCCATCCGGCCTCGGTGACCGAGGACCTGACGCACGCGATCGATGCCCTGGTCGCCTGTCCGGACATCGACATCACCGCCGCCTTTGGTCCCCAGCACGGCATGAAGGGCGACCTGCAGGACAATATGATGGAGAGCCCGGACTATCGCGATCCGGTCCACGGCTTTCCTGTCTTCAGCCTGTACGGAGAGGTCCGCCGTCCCAAGGACGAATGGATGGACACCTTCGACGTCATCCTGATCGATCTGCAGGACCTCGGCTGTCGCATCTACACCTATGTGACGACCCTGCTTTACGTGCTGGAAGCCGCGCAGACGCACGGCAAGACGGTCTGGGTTCTGGACCGCCCCAACCCTGCCGGCCGCCCGGTCGAGGGCACCCTGTTACAGCCGGGCTGGGAGAGCTTCGTCGGCGCCGGACCCATGCCCATGCGCCACGGCCTGACCATGGGCGAACTGGGCCGCTGGTTCATCGACCACTTCAGGCTCGACGTCGACTATCGCGTCATCGAGATGCAGGACTATGCCATCGACGCGGCCCCGGGCTACGGCTGGCCCCTGCTGGAGCGGGCCTGGATCAACCCCAGCCCCAATGCCCCGACGCTCGGCATGGCCCGCGCCTATGCCGGCACCGTCATGCTGGAAGGGGCGACCCTGTCGGAAGGCCGCGGCACCACCCGCCCGCTGGAGCTGTTCGGCGCCCCCGACATCGACGCCCGCGCTGTGATCACCGAGATGCGGCGCCTGGCCGCTGATTGGCTGGCGGGCTGTGCCCTTCGCGACATGTGGTTCCAGCCGACCTTCCACAAACACGTCGGCCAGCTGTGCCACGGCGTGCAGATCCATGCAGAAGGCCCGCACTACGACCACGCCGCCTTCCGCCCCTGGCGGGTGCAGGCCCTGGCTTTCAAGGCCATCCGCGCCCTGTATCCGGACTACGACCTGTGGCGCGACTTCCCGTACGAATACGCCTTTGGGAAGCTGCCCATCGACGTGATCAACGGCGGCCCGTCGCTCCGGGAATGGGTCGACGATGCGGGGGCCCAGCCGGGCGACCTCGATGCCCACGCTGCTCGGGACGAGGCGGCGTGGGTAGAAACGCGGAGGCGATTCCTGATCTACTGATCAGTGCAGCTTCAGCCGCCCGGAAATGCGGTCGTGCATCAGCCGGGTAAGCGCCAGGGCGGCGGTGCGAAACAAGCCCAGCACCCGGCGGTGGTGGTCGAGGTGCAGGGACATATAGGCCCAGCGCGCCATCATCCCCTCGATGAAGAACCGCTTGCCCAGCAGGCCCCCCATCAGCGACCCGGTGGCCTCGTCATCGCCCAGCGCGACCAGGGAGCCCCGGTCGCTGTAGACGAAACCCTTGCGGTGCGGCCGCCCCTCGATGTCGGCCAACAGGACGTCGGCCAGATAGCCCGCCTGCTGGGCCGCCACCTGGGCGCGGGCGGGCAGGGGCTTGCCCCCGCTGCCCGGAGTCTCGGCGCAGTCGCCCATGGCCCAGATCCCGGATGCGGAAGTGCGCAGGCGGTCGTCGGTGACGAACTGGTTCAGTTTGCCCGTTTCAAGCCCGTAGGTCGTGTTGCGGTCTGCAGCCTTGACGCCTGCCGCCCACACGGTCAGCTCGGCGTCGAGCTTGCCGGCGGTCGTGAACAGACCGTCCGGGCCAATCCGCTCCACCCGCGTCCCGGTCAAGACGCGCACGCCCTTCTGCTGGAGGACATGGAGGGCCTGATCCGCCACGCGGTCCGGTGTGCCTCCGAGAATCCTCGGCGCCATCTCCACAAGGGACACATCCAGCCGAAAGAGTTGATCCGGGGCCAGGGCCTCGCTGAATGCCTCGTGTGCCTCCAGCAGTTCGGCCGCCAGCTCGACCCCCGTGGCCCCGGCACCGACAATGGCAATCCGCAGGATCTTCGCCTTGGAAAAGGCTGTCGCCATGAATGCCGTCGTCAGTCGTTTCTGGAACGCCCGGGCATGATCGGTCCCTTCAAGAACATGCGCATGTTCCGCAGCCCCCGGTGTCCCGAAGAGGTTGGCGCCGCTTCCGGTCGCCAGCACCAGCCGGTCGAAGGGCACGATCCGCTCGGGCACGATTACCTGCCCCTCTTCGTCGCGCATTTCGGCAAGGGTCAATCGACGGTCTGCGGCATCCAACCCGGACATCTCGCCCAGGCTGAACCGGAAATGGTTGCGCCGCGCCAGCATCGGATAGGACAGGCCCTCCTGATGGGCGTCCAGGGTTCCGGCGGCAATTTCATGCAGGCTGGGTTTCCAGACGTGCAGGGGCGTCCGGTCGATCAGCAGCACCCTTTTCGGGCCTTCGCGTCGTCCGAGCCTGCGCCCCAGCCGGGCGGCCAGCAGAAGACCACCGGCGCCGCCGCCGACAATGACGGTTCGTGCGTTCATCTACGGCCAACGCCCGGGTCCGGGCGGGGATGCCTTATGCCGGCTTTTCTTCCAGTCGCTTGTCCAGATAGGCGCCGACGCGGCGGTCGACGGCATCGATATGGTCCTGCCAGAAGTGGCTGGCGCCGTCCTCCAGCTCATAGTCGATGACGATGCCCTTCTGGGTGCGCAGCTTGTTGACCACGCGCTCGACCTCGACCGGCGGCACAATGGTGTCGGCCGTCCCGTGCAGGAACAGGCCCGAGGCCGGGCAGGGGGCGAGGAAGGAGAAGTCGTAGATGTTCGAGGGCGGCGACACCGAGATGAAGCCGTCGGTCTCGGGCCGGCGCATCAGCAGCTGCATGCCGATATAGGCGCCGAACTGATAGCCCGCGACCCAGGTCTGGGTGGCGGCGGGGTTCTCTGCCTGCAGCCAGTCCAGGGCCGTCGCCGCATCGCCCAGCTCGCCGATGCCGCTGTCGAACTCGCCCTGCGACTTGCCCACGCCGCGGCTGTTGTAGCGCAGGGTGGCAAAGCCGCGCTGCTGGAACAGCTGGAACAGCGTCAGCACGACCGGATTGTTCATATGGCCCGCCGCCTTGGGGTGCGGGTGCAGGATCAGGGCGATCGGCGCATCGGGCCGCTTGCCGGGGGAATAGCGGGCTTCGAGACGGCCGGACGCACCCGGCAGGATCACTTCAGGCATATGTCTTCAAACCATCCGGTTCAAAAGGTCACAGCGGGCCGAGGAATACTTGACTGCTGTAGTAGGACTTTCTAAGTGCCGGTACCCCAAGGGCGCGGCGGCGGAGGCGCGGGTTCTAACACACCTGTTCCCCTGTGCGCGCTATTTTTGAAGGTGCGGGATGCGACTGTCGACAAAGGGACGCTATGCGGTGATGGCGATGGCCGATCTGGCCCGCAACGGTCGTGCCCCGGACGGATCGGCCCGCTCGGTCTCCCTGTCCGAGATCGCCCAGCGTCAGGAAATTTCCCTCAGCTATCTGGAGCAGTTGTTCGCCCGGCTGCGTCGCTGCGGGCTGGTGAAAAGCGTCCGCGGCCCGGGCGGGGGCTATCGCCTGGCGCGGGCGCCGTCCGAGACTGTGGTCGCCGATATCGTGCTGGCCGTCGACGAGCCGATCCGCGCCACCCGCTGCGTCGCCCATGCCTCGCCGCGCGGCTGTATGGCCTCGGGTGAGCGCTGCATCACCCATAACCTCTGGGAAGATCTCGGCGCCGAGATCCACGCCTATCTGGCCGGGGTTTCGCTTGAGGATGTGGTCCTGAACCGCACCGGGAACCGCCGCCGAACCCCATGTGCCGGAGCTTCGGCCAGCGTGGGAGCCGCCGCATGACCGTCTATCTCGACTACAACGCCTCCGCCCTGATCCGGCCCGAGGTCCAGGCTCTGGTCACCCAGATCATGGCCGAGGGCGGCAACCCCAATGCCGTCCACGCCCGTGGCCGACGCGCCCGCGCCCACATCGAGACCGCCCGCACCCGCGTCGCCGATCTCGTCGGGGCCGATCCGACGGCCGTCATCTTCTCCTCCGGTGGGACCGAATCGAACGCCCAGGCCCTCGCCAGCGCCATCGCGGCGGGCTGCGAGCGGCTGATCGTTTCGGCGACCGAGCACCCCTGTGTGGCCGAGGCCGCCGCCATGTCGTCCGTGCCGGTCGAGACCCTGCCCGTCGACGGCAACGGCCAGGTTGATCTGGACTGGCTGGCCGGGGCGCTGAAGCGTCCGGGCCGGGCCATGGTCGCCATCCACCATGCCAATAACGAGAGCGGTGTCATCCAGCCGATCGCCGAGGCGAAGGCGCTGGTTGCCGCCGCCGGCGGCTGGCTGCACGTCGATGCCATCCAGTCGGCCGGCAAGATCCAGGTATCGATGAGGGATCTGGGCGCGGACTCCCTGACCCTGTCGGGGCACAAGCTGGGCGGTCTGCAGGGCGTCGGCGCCCTGGTGCTGGGCGAGGGCCGCAGCGCCGTCCGCATCCTGCACGGCGCGGGCCAGGAGCGCGGCTACCGCGCCGGCACGGAGAATGTCCCCGGCATCGCCGCCTTCGGTGTCGCCGCCGAGTGCGCGGTCCGCGACCTTGCGCATGATCAGACCGACTGGCGCGATGCCGCCTCCGCCCGGCTCAAGGCCGAGGGCGCGGTGGTGGTTGGCGAGGGCGCGCCCCGCCTGCCCAACACCCTGTTTGTCGCCACCGACGGCTGGGACAGCCCGCAACAGTTGATCAGCCTCGACCTCAAGGGCGTCATGGTCTCGGCTGGCAGCGCCTGTTCGTCGGGCAAGACCAAACCGTCGAAAACCATGGTCGCCATGGGGCTGGAGCCGCTGGCCACTTTTGCTATCCGCGTCTCGGGCGGTTGGGGCACGGTCGAGAGCGACTGGCAGGCATTTGCCGACGCCTGGTGCGAGGCTCGCTCCCGGCTGCGCGCCCGCCAGCCGGTCGGGGAGATCGCCTGATGCCCGCCGTCAAGGAAACCGTCGACGCCGTCGCCGCACTGGAAAAGTACGCGCACGGCTTCACCAGTGAGATCGACACCGAATTCGCACCCAAGGGTCTGAACGCCGACATCGTCCGCTTCATCTCGGAGAAGAAGGGCGAGCCGGAGTGGATGCTGGAATGGCGTCTGGCCGCCTATGAGCGCTGGCTGGCGATGGAAGAGCCGACCTGGGCCTCGGTCAAATACGATGCGGTCGACTATCAGGACCTCTATTACTACGCCGCGCCGAAGAAGAAGGAGGGGCCGAAGTCGCTCGACGAGGTCGATCCCGAACTGCTGGCCGTCTATGCCAAACTGGGCATCCCGCTGAAGGAACAGGAGGTTCTGGCGGGCGTAGAGGGCGCGCCCCGCTATGCGGTCGATGCCGTGTTTGACAGCGTCAGCGTGGTCACCACCTTCAAGGCCGAGCTGGCCAAGGTCGGGGTGATCTTCATGCCGATCTCCGAGGCCCTGCGCGAACACCCCGAGCTGGTGCGCCAGTATCTGGGCTCGGTCGTGCCGGTGTCGGACAACTATTTCGCCGCCCTGAACAGCGCGGTCTTTTCGGACGGCAGCTTCGTCTACATCCCGCCGGGCGTGCGCTGCCCGATGGAGCTGTCGACCTATTTCCGCATCAACGCCAGCCAGACCGGCCAGTTCGAGCGCACCCTGATCATTGCCGACAAGGGCTCTTACGTCAGCTATCTGGAGGGCTGCACGGCCCCGATGCGCGACGAGAACCAGCTGCACGCGGCGGTCGTGGAGATCGTGGCCCTGGACGACGCCGAGGTGAAATATTCGACCGTCCAGAACTGGTACCCCGGCGACGCCGAGGGCAAGGGCGGCATCTACAACTTCGTCACCAAGCGCGCCGACTGCCGCGGTGACCGCTCCAAGGTCAGCTGGACCCAGGTCGAGACCGGCTCGGCCGTCACCTGGAAATACCCCTCCTGCATCCTGAAGGGCGAGGACAGCTCGGGCGAATTCTATTCCATCGCCATCACCAACGGCCACCAGCAGGCCGACACCGGCACCAAGATGATCCACCTCGGCAAGAATTCGAAGAGCCGGATCATCGCCAAGGCCGTCTCGGCGGGCAAATCGGACTCGACCTATCGCGGCCTGGTCTCGGTTCACCCGAAGGCGACCGGCGTGCGCAACTTCACCCAGTGCGACAGCCTGCTGATCGGCAAGGACTGCGGCAGCCACACCATCCCCTACATCGAGGCCAGGAACGGCTCGGCCCAGCTGGAGCATGAGGCGACCACCACCCGCCTGTCCGACGACCAGCTCTTCTACGCCCAGCAGCGCGGCCTGTCGGAAGAAGAAGCGGTTGCCCTACTGGTCAACGGCTTCGTCCGCGACGTCATGCAGAAGCTGCCAATGGAATTCGCCGTCGAGGCCCAGAAGCTGGTGGCGATCTCATTGGAGGGAAGTGTTGGCTAGTCATCACTCCCCGTCATCCTCGGGCTTGTCCCGAGGACCCATAGTGGATCAAGCTGAACCCTATGGTGAGAGAACGTCCGTTCATCGCGACCTACATCATGACCAACGCGCCCTATGGAACGCTCTATATCGGCGCGACCAGCGACCTCTACGCCCGCGTCGGGCAGCACCGTATCGGGGCGGTCGAGGGCTTTACGAAGAAGTACGGCCTGAAACGACTGGTCTGGTATCAGCCCTTCGAGCGGATCACCGACGCCATCCAGAAGGAGAAATCGCTGAAGCGGTATCTCCGCGACTGGAAGATCAATCTGATCGAACGGGACAACCCGCACTGGGAGGACCTGTCGCTGGCCTGGGATCGACCCCCCGTGTGGAAACACGGGCCGGAAGAAGCGTAACCCAAACTCTCCGTCACCCTTGGGCTTGTCCCGAGGGCCTGTCGTCCCGGCGGGCTCATGGGTTGAGGTTGGCACGATCCATCAAGCCCACGCGGTCCGACGTGGCGCCCGCTGACCCATGGGTCCTCGGGACAAGCCCGAGGATGACGGATTCCGGGATGGCGATCTCGCTCGAAGGCTCGGTTGGATAACAAGAAGAAACAATGCTCAAGATCAACAACCTCCACGTCTCTGTCGCCGACACCCCCATCCTCAAGGGCCTGACGCTCGACGTCCCGGCGGGCGAGGTGCACGCCATCATGGGCCCCAATGGCGCGGGCAAGTCGACGCTGGGCTACGCCCTGTCGGGCCGTCCGGGCTATGAAGCCACCGAAGGCGCCATCACCTGGCGCGGCGAGGACCTGCTGGATCTCGACCCGGCCGAGCGCGCGGCGAAGGGCGTCTTCCTGTCATTCCAGTACCCCATCGAAATTCCGGGCGTCCCGGCCCTGACCTTTGTGCGTACGGCGCTGAACGCCCAGAAGCGCGCCCGCGGTGAGGAGGAGGTCTCGGCCCCCGAATTCCTGAAGGCGGTCAAGGCGGCGTCGAAAGCCCTCAGGATGGACTTCGACATGCTGAAGCGGCCCCTCAACGTCGGCTTCTCCGGCGGCGAAAAGAAGCGGATGGAGATTCTGCAGATGGCTCTGCTGGAGCCGTCGCTGCTGATCCTCGACGAGACGGACTCCGGCCTCGACATCGACGCCCTGCGCATCGTCGCCGAGGGCGTCAACGCCCTGCGCGGGCCCGAGCGGTCCATGCTGGTCATCACCCACTATCAGCGCCTGCTGGACTACATCCAACCGGACAAGGTGCATGTGCTGGCCGCCGGCCGCATCGTCGCCTCGGGCGGTCCGGAGCTGGCCCACCAGCTCGAGGCCGAGGGCTATGACCGCTATGTCGGCGAGGCAGCGTGATCCAGACCGCTTCTCTCGACCTCCGGGATCCGGCCACCTTCCCCTCGCGGCGTGTCGAGGCGTGGAAATATTCGGACCTGCGGAAATATCTGCGCGAGGCGCCGTCACCGTCGCCCTCCGCCCCTGTGCCCGTTGCGGGCGGCGGTCCGTTCGAGGCGCTCGGTGGCGAGGCGATGGTGTTCGTCAATGGCCGCGCGGTCGGCGCGGACACCCGCATGGTCTGTGGCGAGCAGACCCTGCGTCTGCGTCTGATCTCCAAGGCCAGCGGCACGGGTCACTCGGTCTCGGCCCGTGTCGCGGCGCGCGCCGGGGCCCGGGTCCTGCTGCTGGAAACCCATGAAGGGGAGGGGGCTGCCTATGTCGCCCACACCCGTCTCGATATCGACATCGCCCACGATGCCGAGGTCACCCGCATCGTCCTTGTCGATGAGCCGGAAGACGCCCTGTCGGTCACTCAGGCCCGCGTGAAGGTCGAGCCGGGCGCCCGCTATCGCCAGACCATCGTCGCCACGGGCGCCAGGCTGCAGCGCCTCGAGACCGAGGTCGCCCACCATGCGCGCGGGGCCGACGTCCGTCTGGACGGACTCTATGCCCTGTCGGGTGATCGCCACGCCGATCTGACCTCGATCGTCACCCATATGGCCGCCGACGGTCAGACCTCGCAGCTGACCAAGGGCGTAGTGCGCGGCACCGCGCGCGGGGTCTTTCAGGGCAAGATCGTGGTCGAGCGCGGCGCCGACGGCACCGACGCGCGCATGGGCCACCATGCCCTGATCCTCTCCGACCGCGGCGAGATCGACGCCAAGCCCGAGCTGATCATCTATGCCGACGACGTCCAGTGCGCCCACGGCAATACGGTCGGCACCCTTGACGAAAGCGCCCTGTTCTACATGCAGCAGCGAGGCCTTTCGGCCGAAGAGGCGAGGGCGCTTCTGACCCGCGCCTTCCTGGTCGAGGTCGTCGACCGGATTGAGCACGAGGGCGCGCGAGAGGAGGTCCGCGCATGGCTGATGGCACGCTCATGACCCGGACCGGCTTCGACGCCGACGCCGTCCGCGCCCAATTCCCCATCCTGTCGCGACAGGTGAACGGCAAGCCGCTGGTCTATCTCGACTCCGCCGCATCGGCGCAAAAGCCGCGCGCGGTGATCGACGCCCTGACGGCGGTGATGGAGGGCAGCTATGCCAATGTCCATCGCGGCCTGCACACCCTCGCCAACGAAACGACCGAGGCCTTCGAGGCTGCGCGCGAGACCGTGGCCCGCTATCTGAACGCCCCCTCCGCCGACCAGATCGTCTGGACGCGCGGCGGCACCGAGGCGATCAATCTGGTCGCCGCCGGTATCGGCCAATCCATCCAGCCCGGCGACGAGATCCTCGTCAGCCAGATGGAACACCACTCCAACATCGTGCCCTGGCACATGCTGCGCGAACGCAAAGGTGCGGTGCTGAAATGGATCCCGGTCAGGGACGACGGCAGTCTCGACATGGGCGTCTATGCCGGGCTGCTGGGCCCGAAGACCCGGGTCGTCGCCGTCACCCACATGTCCAATGTGCTGGGCACGATCAATCCGGTGGCGGACATCGTCCGCCTGGCCCACGCCGCCGGCGCCCGGGTCCTGATTGACGGCTGCCAGGGCGCGGTCCATGCCGACCCGGACGTTCAGGCGCTGGGCTGCGACTGGTATGTGCTGACCGGCCACAAGCTGTTCGGCCCGACCGGGATCGGTGCCCTGTACGGCACGGCCGAAGCGCTGGAGTCCCTGCCGCCCTATCAGGGGGGCGGCGAAATGATCCAGTCGGTCAGCGAGGACCGCGTCACCTATGCGAAGCCGCCCCAGCGGTTCGAGGCGGGCACGCCGCCGATCCTCGAGGCCATCGGTCTGGGCGCCGCGCTCGACTGGTATTCGACCTTTGATCGCGCGGCCGTGCACGCGCATGAGGCCGCTCTGCTGCAGCGCGTGCGCGAGCGTCTGTCGGGCCTCAACTGGCTGACCGAGATCGGCACGGCGCCCGGCAAGGGGGCCATCTTCACCTTTACGGTCGACGGCGCCCACGCCCACGATATCGCCCAGATCATGGACCGCTACGGCGTGGCGGTCCGCGCCGGCCTGCACTGCGCCGAGCCTCTGGCCACCCGCTTTGGCCTGACTTCAAGCACGCGCGCCAGTTTCGCCCTATATAATACGGTGGAGGACGCCGACGCCTTCGCCGCCGCCCTCATCAAGGCCCGGGAGTTCTTCGTTTAGCCATGGACGACGCCATCACCCAAAGCCCCGATTTCGCCGAGAGCTGGGACGCGCCGCAGAAGAGCGCGCTCAGCCAGGCCGAGCTCGACCGTCTGACCGACGATCTGGTCGCGGCGCTCAAGACCGTGTTCGACCCGGAAATCCCGGTCGACATCTATGAGCTGGGGCTGATCTACAAGGTCGACGTCTCGGACGACCGCGACGTCCTGGTCGAGATGACCCTGACCGCGCCCGGCTGTCCCGTCGCGGGCGAAATGCCCGGCTGGGTCGAGGATGCCGTCATGACCGTCGAGGGCGTGCGTTCCGCAAAGGCCAACCTCGTGTTCGACCCGCCTTGGGACCCTTCCAAGATGAGCGATGAGGCCAAACTGGCCCTCAACATGTTCTAGGCCCATGACCGATCTGACCGCCACACGCCCCGCCCGTCGTCCGCGCCCGCAGGCTGTCCGCCTGACCGAGGCTGCCGCCGCCCGCGTCCGCGAGCTGACTGAAGGCGCCTCCGGCCCCTGCGCCGGCCTGCGCATCGGCGTCAAGAACGGGGGCTGCGCGGGTCAGGAATACACGGTCGAATACGCTGAACGCATCGAGCCGCTGGACGAGGTGGTCGAGGACAAGGGCGCGACCGTTCTGATTGATCCCAGGGCGGTCCTGTTCCTGATCGGCAGCGAGATCGATTTTCAGGTCACGGATCTGGCCTCCAAATTCGTGTTCCGCAATCCGAACCAGACCGACGCCTGCGGCTGCGGTGAAAGCGTGACCATCACCCCGGTGTCTCAGGACGCCTGAGCGGCCTTTCGCACCTCATCCGGGGTCGGCACCTGGACGGCGGGCGTGACCGGCTGGCCGGTCGCCTCGGCCACCAGCTCGGCGGTGCGGCCTTCGATCGCCGCCTCAAGCCGGGCCATGAATTCCTCCTTGGCCAGACCGGTCGGCAGGGGATCGAGGAACTCGATCGTCGCCGTGCCGGGTCGTTTCAGAAACTGCTCCTGCGGCCAGAACAGGCCCAGATTGGTGGCCACGGGCACGACCGTCATGTCGAAGTCGCGGTACATATGCCAGACGCCGGCGCGATAGCGGAATTTCTCGCCGACCTTCGCCAGATTGCCCTCGGGATATATCAGGATGCGGCGCCCCTCGGCATGGGCGTCGGCCGCCCGCCGCTTCAGTGCCGCCCGGGCTTCGTGGCCACCGCAGTTGTTGACGACGATGGCCCCGAGCTTCCTCAGCACCGTGCTCATCAACGGGAATTTCTCCAGGTGGTCGCCGGTGACAAAGGCGAGGTCCGGAAACTGGTCGTAGACCGTATAGCCGTCGCCCCAGCTCTGGTGCTTGGCCGCGACGATGAAGCCGCCTCCGGGCAGGCGTTCACGCCCGCGCGCCTCTGTGCGGATCCCGGCCAGCAGCCGCATGGCCTGCACCATACGCCGAACATAGCGTCGGATGATCCAGCCGGTGGCCTTGCGCCCCGGCAGCACAGCCGCAATCACCGCCGCGAGGCAGTAGACGATCGACAGGCTCCAGTAGGCCGCCGCGAACGCAAGGCTGCGCGGACGGCTGAACGGCGCGAGGCGCCCCCCGGCCGGAATGTCAGGCGGCTTGTTCAAGCTGGTCCGCGTCGGTCACCCGGTTCCGGCCGCCCCGCTTGGAGGCATAGAGGGCCGCGTCAGCCCGCTCCAGCAGGCAGGCGGCCGTCTCGTCGGGACGCAGGCGGGCAAAGCCGGCGGAAATGGTCACAGCGCCCAGTTCATCATTCGTCGACCGGCGTCGCAGCGCGCGCGACGAGATTTCCTTGAGCACCGCATTCAGCGCCTTCTGGACCGAAGCCGGGCTTTCGTCCGGGAAGATCATGGCGAATTCCTCTCCGCCATAGCGGGCCGCGAGGCGCGGAGAATTGGCCGTCCGGCCCAGCACGCTGGCGACATACCGCAGGACCTGATCGCCCGTCTGGTGCCCCCAGGTGTCATTGAACCGCTTGAAATGATCGATGTCGATGACCGCCAGAGTCAGCGCCTTGCCGTTCGCATGGGCAGCATCGACCGAGCCCTCGAGGTGTTCGTCGAACGCCTTGCGATTGGCCAGATTGGTCAGGGCGTCCGTCATGGCATCGCGCCGCACCTGATCCAGATGCTCGCGCAGCTTGGCGACCTCGCGGGTCGAGGTCTCGAGCTGTTTCTCGAGCGCACTGTTGTGGGTCTGCGCCTTGTGCGTGGCCTCGGCGAGGGTGCTGACCAGAGACTTCAGCGTCTCGGCACTCTCGACGGCATCCATCCGTCCGCTGGCATCCGCAAGGGTGACACCGTATTCGACCTGCGACTTCTGGGCATTGGCGATGGTCGTCGCGACCGTCGACAGTTCCTTGTCCAGCAGCCGGCCCGCGTCGCGGATCTCCTCGCTCAGGCGGCCGCGCGGCAGATACTCGGAGGCCAGCATCTCGGAGGTCGACTCCGAGAAGGGCTCCCTGGTCGCCAGGATGCGCCGGATCTCGCGACCCAGCGGGCCCTCGGGATCGCCGACATAGTGCAGCCAGAGCTCGAAATTGACCGGAGTCGGCCAGACGCCGGCGGCCTCCATGTCGTCCAGCACGCGGCGGGCCAGGGCATAGGCTTCCGGGCCTCGTACGGTGGCATCCACCTTCTCCGTCATGCGTCCTGTCCCCCGAGGCGTGGTCGCCCACCGTATCGACGCAAAAAACTACGCGCCGAAGCGTAACAGCGGGTTAAGCGCGCTCGAAGAACGGGGATTCGCAGAGGCGATCAAGCGGGATGTCAGATCGGCCGGCGCAGGAAGGCCGGCACCCCGTCGCTGCCGAAGGCCGAACTGTCGGCGGCCTTGACCGGACCGGTGTCCCTGCGGACCTCCGGAGCGGTGTCCGGCTTGCGGCTCCGTCCGCCTCGCGAGCGTGTGCGCTTCCGCGGTTCGGCATCGGTAGCCTCGGGCCGCGGAGCCTCCCCGGATGCGTGATCGGCCATCGGCGCCTCGACGGGGGCGGCCTCAGTTCCGGCCGCTTCGGCCACAGGCTTGCGCCGTGACCGGGACCGGCGGGCCGGGGCTTCGCCCGGGCTCTCCTCGACCGCAGCCGGCGCGGCCTGACGACGCGACCGTGCCGGCTTGTCAGCCGCAGCACCGTCTTCGCTGGCCCTGGCCGGGCGGGTTCCGCCGCCCGCCGACAGGTCGAGCGTCAGCTCTTCCGGCGTCATCTTGATCAGCTTCAGCACCTTGTCGAGCGAACGGTCGTCCGACGGCGTGACGATCATGAAGGTCTGGCCCAGTTTGCCGGCGCGCCCCGTGCGTCCGATCCGGTGCACATAGTCGTCGGCATTGTGCGCGACATCATAGTTGAACACATGGCTGACGTCGGGAATGTCGAGGCCGCGCGCGGCCACATCCGACGCCACGAGGATCTTCAGCGCGCCCGAACGGAAATCCGCCAGCGTCTTCATGCGCAGGCTCTGGTCCAGGTCTCCATGGATAGGCGCGGCGTCAAAGCCATGCCGTTTCAGGGACTTGGCGACGACATCGACGTCCGACTTGCGATTGCAGAAGACGATGCCGTTCTTCACATCGTCGCGGCTGACCAGGGCCCGCAGTGCCTCGCGCTTCAGCTTGGGATCGCTGCGCGGAATGCGGACCATATACTGGGTGATGGTCTCGGCCGTCATGGCCGGGCGCGAGGCCTCGATCCGGGTCGGGTCCTTCAGAAACTGGGTGGTCAGGCGCGTGATCTCGGGCGGCATGGTGGCCGAGAAGAACAGGGTCTGGCGCCGCGGCGGCGTGAGTTTGAAGATACGCTCGATGTCCGGGATGAACCCCATGTCCAGCATGCGGTCCGCCTCATCGACCACCATCACCTCGACCCCGGTCAGCAGCATCTTGCCGCGATCGAACAGGTCCAGCAGGCGGCCGGGGGTGGCGATCAGCACATCCACGCCCTTGTTCAGGGCCGCGACCTGATCGCCCATCGACACGCCGCCGATCAGCAGCACCCAGTTCAGCCGGGTACCCTTGGCATATTTGGCAAAGCTCTCGGCCACTTGGTCGGCCAGCTCGCGGGTCGGGGCCAGCACCAGGGCGCGCGGCATACGGGCCCGGGCCCGTCCGCTCGCCAGTCGCTCGACCAGCGGCAGGGTGAAGGCGGCGGTCTTGCCGGTTCCGGTCTGGGCGATCCCGAGAACGTCGCGGCCGGCGAGGGCCACGGGGATGGCCTGGGCCTGGATCGGGGTGGCGGAGATATAGCCCGTGTCGGTCACGGCCTTCAGCGTCGTGGGCGAAAGGCCCAGCTGGGAAAAGTCGGTCATTCAAACCTTGTATGTTCGGGAGGAAAGAGGAGGGCTCCCGCATGGAGCCGACTGTGCACGAAACCGCCCCTCTGGGCGTGCGGGCGGCCCCGTTGCCGTTCCTGTCCCGAGCACGAGCGCCGCATATAGATATCCACACGGCGAAGTCAAGTATTTGACGCGCCGGCGATCTTGCAAATCCTTACAGATCGTTAATAGTTGCCGCCGGGAGCGTTCAGTGGGGGAGGGGCCGCGCATGCGGAACTCGATTATCGGATTTGCCCTGGCAGCGGGTCTCGTACTCGTGCCGGCCGCGTCGCTTGAGGCGGGGACCAGCCGGACGGATGCGGTGCCGGCCTTTATGGCCGTGGCCTTCGACAACACCGTCATGTCCCACTATCCCGACGGCGGCTGGGTCAAGCACTGGTTCAACCGCGACGGCAGCTATGAGGGCCGCTTCTCCGACGGCACCCGCATCACGGCCCGCTGGCAGGTCGACCGCAACAAGGTCTGCCTGACCCGCATCCGTCCCGGATTCATGATACCCCGGTTCTGCAGCGACATCGTTGAGGCCGACATCGGTGACAGCTGGATGGCGCGCGATCCGCTCGGACGGCGCGTTCGGAACACCCTGGTGCGCGGTCGAGGCTGAGCAATTCGGTCGATTCCATGCGGTATTTTATTACCGCACTACAAAACAGCATTTTAAACAACACCTTATGCTCGGGTTGGCCTGCAATCCGGCATTGACGGCGCTGCGGCGATCCTGTAGCAGCCCGCCTTCAATCCGGCGCACCGCATTATCCGGGGTGCCATCCGACCATCAGGACCTCAGACATGCTGAAGAGCACCACGGCTTCGCTGAAGCCGGCCGATGTCGAGAAGAAGTGGATCCACATCGACGCCGAGGGCGTCGTGGTGGGCCGTCTTGCGACCTTCATCGCCAACCGCCTGCGCGGCAAGCACCGCCCGGACTACACCCCCCACGTCGATTGCGGTGACTATGTCATCGTGACCAACGTCGACAAGGTCGTCTTCACCGGCGCCAAGCTGACCGACAAGGTCTATTACCGTCACACGGGTCACCCCGGCGGCATCAAGGAAACCACGCCCCAGAAGGTCCTGAACGGCCGCTTCCCCGAGCGCGTCCTTGAAAAGGCCGTCGAGCGCATGCTGCCCAAGGAAAGCCCCCTGGCCCGCAAGCAGATGACGCACCTGCGCCTGTTCACCGGCAGCGCGCACACTCACGAAGCCCAACAGCCGGAAGTCATCGATTTCAAATCGATGTCGGCCAAGAACACCCGGACCGTCTGATCATGACCGACGCGACCAACACCGACACCGCCGCAACCGGCTTTGACGCCCTGAAGGGCATGGGCTCCACCGATGCCGAGGCCCCGGTTCATGTCCAGAAGCTGGACAAGCTGGGCCGCGCCTATTCGACCGGCAAGCGCAAGAACGCCATCGCCCGCGTCTGGGTGAAGCCGGGCTCGGGCAAGATCACCGTCAACGGAAAGGAGCTGGCCCAGTATTTCGCCCGCCCCGTGCTGCAGATGATGGTCGCCCAGCCGCTGACCGTCACCGACCGCACCACCCAGTTCGACGTGGTCTGCACCGTCGAGGGGTCGGGCCTGTCGGGCCAGGCCGGCGCCATCCGCCACGGCCTGTCGCACGCCCTGACCCACTACGAGCCGGAACTGCGCAAGGTCCTGAAGCCCCACGGCTTCCTGACCCGCGACAGCCGCGTCGTCGAGCGGAAGAAGTACGGCCGCGCCAAGGCCCGCCGCAGCTTCCAGTTCTCGAAGCGCTAAACCACCGCGATCTGGTCTACAAAAGGCGCCTCGGGGAAACCCGGGGCGTTTTTTGTTCGGGCGGGTTTCGGGTGATGGATATCCGGTCAGCCATCGATTTGCTGAGCCTGTTCAACGCCCCCGGCATTTTTCGCACCGTTCTTTTCGCCCGGGTCCGGGTGTCGTCCATACTGTCGGGTTGCCATGACCGCGGCGATGGAGGCGCGCCCACTTCAGACCATCCAGACCATTCAGACCCTGTTTTTCCCGGGTCCCAAATCCGCTGCCACGCGTTAGAACCCTCCCATGACCCACACCCTGTTCATCGATGGCGAAGCCGGCACCACGGGCCTTGAGATCCGCGAGCGGGTCGAGGGGCGATCCGACCTTGAGCTCATCCTGCTGGGCGACCGCCGGCGCGATCCCGAGGCGCGGCGCGAAGCCTTGAACAGCGCCGATGCGGTTATCCTGTGCCTGCCCGACGATGCGGCGCGCGAGGCCGTGGCCATGATCGAGAACCCGGCCGTCAGGGTCATCGACGCCTCGACCGCCTATCGCATCGCGCCCGGCTGGACCTATGGCTTTCCTGAACTGCGCCCCGGCCAGCGCGAGGCTGTGGCCGGATCGACCCGCGTATCCAATCCCGGCTGCTATCCGACCGGCTTTCTCGCGCTGGTGGCCCCGCTGGTGCGCGTGGGCCTGATCCCGGCCGACTGGCCCGTCAGCGTCAACGCCGTCTCGGGCTATTCCGGCGGCGGCAAGGCAATGATTGCGGAATTCGAGGACGGCACCCCCGACCCCTTCCGTGCCTACGGCCTCACCCTCAAGCACAAGCACGTGCCGGAAATGACGAAACACGCAGGACTTTCCCGTCCCGTCCTGTTTTCTCCGGCGGTCGGCAACTACCGCCAGGGCATGCTGGTCGAGGTGCCGCTGCACCTGACGGCCCTGCCGTCGCCCTCGTCGATCGAGGTGATCCATGGCGCCCTGGTCGAGGCCTTTGACGGGGCCCGGTTCGTCGAGGTCGCCTCGCTTGAGGAGACCGAGGCCATGGGCGGCCTGACGCCCGAGGGCCTCAACGGCACCAACCGCCTCCGCCTCCACGTGTTCGGCGACCGTGACGGCCATCAGGCGCGGCTGGTTGCCCTGCTGGACAATCTGGGCAAGGGCGCCTCGGGCGCCGCAGTCCAGAACCTCAACCTCATGCTCGGCCTCGATGAGGGCACGGGCCTGACCTGAAACCTTTCGGATCGGCCCGTCGTATATCGAAACATGACCCAGCCGATCCTTCATCGCCGCGCGCTGCTGTCGGGCCTCGGTGGCCTGACCCTTGCGGGCTGTTCGTCCGAGACCGCCAGTGCCGGCGATCCGCGCTTTGCCGATTCCCCCTTCCGTCGCCTGACCGAGGCCCAGTGGCGGGCGCGCCTTCCGGGGCTGTCCTATGCGGTCCTGCGCGAGGAGGCGACCGAGCGCCCCTACAGCAGCCCGCTCAACGGCGAGCGCCGCGCGGGCACCTACCTCTGCCGGGGCTGCGAGTTGCCGCTTTTCGAGTCGCGCTGGAAATATGACTCCCGCACCGGCTGGCCCAGCTTCTGGGACGTCATGTCCCGCAACATCGGCACCAAGACCGACTGGCTGATCGGCGTGCCCCGCACCGAATACCACTGCGCCCGCTGTCTGGGCCACCACGGCCACGTCTTCAACGACGGCCCGCGCCCGACCGGCAAACGCTACTGCAACAATGGCGTCGCCCTGATCTTCCGGCCCGCCTAGGGTTCGCGGGCCGCCAGCGCCGACTGCACTGTCAGGCCGAACCACACGCCGGCGATGACGATCAGGATCCCGTAGTCATGGCCGGGTACAAACACCGGAATGGCCGCCCCGATCAGGGTCAGCAGAGGGAAGACCAGCGCCCACATCACCGTGCCGGGTGCGTCCGGATGAACCAGCGGCAGGGGCGCTCGCCCCATACGTTTCAACAGCCACCCGTTCATGAGCACGAACAGGGCAGGCACCAGCAGGGCCAGCAGGACGTACTTCAGCGTTTGGTCTGTCCGGCCGTAGACCGAGGTCGTCAGAACCTGCAGCGCATAGGCCGTGCCTGTGGTGATCGCCAGCAGCCGGTTGGGTCCGATGGCCTTCACGAGCGCACCTTCACATAGCTGCCGGGGGCCGGCTCAATCGGGGGCAGGGGGCCCTTCCCGGGGTCGCGCGCGGCGACCCGGGGGTCGGACCGCTTCGCCAGCCATTCCGCCCAGTGCGGCCACCAGCTTCCCGGATGCTCCTTTGCCCCCGCCAGCCATTCGTCGAACGTCCCGGGCAGGGCGTCATTGGTCCAGTGGGCGTACTTTCGGGCCGACGGCGGGTTGATCACCCCGGCGATATGGCCCGAGCCCGCCAGCGTCAGCGTCACATCGGCGCCGGTAAAGGCCCGCGCCGAGCGATAGACCGAGCGGGTCGGCGCAATATGGTCCTCGCGGCTGGCCTGGAAATAGAGCGGGATCGCCACCTTCGACAGGTCGATCCGTACCCCGCCCAGCTCGAACTCGCCGGCCGTCAGGGCGTTCCGGCCGTACATGGACCGCAGATAGTCCATATGCAGCCGCTTGGGCATCCGCGTCTGGTCCGCATTCCAGAACAGCAGGTCGAAGGCCGGCGGGTCCTTGCCCATCAGATAGTTGGAGACGAAGAAGGACCAGATCAGGTCATTGGCCCGGAGCGCATTGAAGGTGTCGGCCATGGCGCTGCCGGGCAGCACGCCGCCCGCCTCGTCCATCTGGCGCTCGATTTCCTCCAGCCAGTGCTCGTCGGTGAACAGCAGCAGGTCACCGGCCTCGGCAAAGTCATGCTGGGCGGCAAAGAAGGTGGTGGCGCCCACATCCGTGCGCCCCGTCGCCGCCATATGGCCCAGCGCCGCGCCCATCAGGGTCCCGCCGATGCAATAGCCGACCGTGTTGACGGTATCCGTGCCGCATTGCTCGCGCACCTTGTCGATGGCGCGATAGATGCCCTTCTCCAGATAGTCGTCGAACCCGTATCCGGCCTTATCGGTCTCGGGGTTCACCCAGGAGCAGACGAATACGGTGAAGCCCTGCTCCGACAGCCAGCGGATCATGGAATTGGCGGGCTGCAGGTCGAGGATGTAGAACTTGTTGATCCAGGGCGGGAAGATCAGCAGCGGGATCTCGTACTGCTGCTCCGTCGCCGGTGCATACTGGATCAGCTCGAACAGGTCGTCGCGCCAGACCACCTCGCCCGGCGCGGTGGCGACATTCTCGCCGACCTTGAAGCGGCCGTAGTCCGCCTGGCTGATCTTCAGCTTGCCGCCTCCACGCTCCATGTCGGCGGCGAAATTCTGCATCCCCCTGACCAGCGACTCGCCATTGCTTTCGGCCAGGGCCTTCAACGCGGCCGGGTTCGAGGCGAGGAAGTTCGAAGGCGAGAAGGCGTCAGTCAGCAGGCGGGTGAAGAACTCGGCCCGGCGCCTGGTGCGGGGATCGATGTCCTCGACCGAGGACACCAGCTCGTTCATCCAGTCGGCCGACAGCTGATACGACCGGCGCATGATGTCAAAGGTCGGGTTCTCGCCCCAGGCCGGGTCCTTGAACCGTTTGTCGGACCTCGGCTCGGCGGTGGTCTGCCCGTGCGTCTGGCCTGCGGCCGAGGCCCACAGGTCCATGTAGCGAGAGAAGAGATCCGCCTGGGCCTGGAAGAGTTTGTCGGGCCGCGCCGCCAGACCGGTCATCACGGACGTCAGGGCCGGACCGACATTGAAGGGGTCCGGGTTCAGCGAGGGCGGTCGTCCCGCCTGACTGAGCGCCGACTCGGCCATGGCGGCCTGAGCCGTCATCACCGCCTTTGCCAGGTTCATGGACAGGGTCTCGAGATCGGGAAGGGGGCCTGTCTCCGGTCCGGCTCCCACCTCCGGACGGGGTGGCGAAGGCGTTGGCCCGGGCCCGGCACCCGCGTCGGCCTTCGCGGTCTTTGCCCGGGGAGGACGTTTCGCCGAGGTCGGCCGACCGGCCTTCCGCGGGGGGCGGGGCCCGGCGGTCGGGCTCGGTCGGTCGGTCGGGGGCGGACGTCGGGCCATGGCTTCCTCTCGCGGGACAGAGGACAGGGGGTGCAGTGACAACCTGCGCCGCTTCACGTCCTTGCCCTTCCTTGCGCCGGGATCATGGCATATGAGCGTGGCCAAGATGAATGCGCTTCCGGCGAAAAATTGGACGCTGATCGTCGCCGGCCTGCTGCTGGCCGCCGGACCGGTCGGCTGTGCCACGCCGGAGGCCCGGCCGGACGCCCGCCTGTCGCCGCTTTCGCCGCGCGTCCTCGCCCTCGTCGATGCGAATCGGACCTATCCGGACTGGCGCAGCTTTCCCCGTTCGGGACCGACGCCTCTATCTGCGGTGGACGTCGCGGCCGAGGTCGCGGATCTGAATGCAGCGGCGGGGACCGCAGCGGCCGAGGTCGCCGGTATCACCTGGACGCTCGATGATCCGGAGGGATTTGCGAGACAGGTCAGTGAGGCTGTCGCCGACGTGCCGGTATCCGCCCTTTCCCTTCAGACCCGGGACGAGATCGAAGCCTTTGCCCAGGGCCTGAGAGACCGCGGGCGCGCGCCACCCCCCATTCCCCGGCGCTAAGGCCGGGTCGGTTCGAGACAATGACGCGAACACAACAGAGTCGCGCGCTTCAGGAGAGAGTTATGGCCCAGGACGCCAAACCCTACGCTTCCAGCCTGCCGTTCGACGCCGTGCGCGTGACGGAACTGGCGGCTATTGCTGCCTCGTCCCTCGTCGGTCGGGGCGATGAGAAGGCGGCCGACCAGGTCGCCGTGGATGCCATGCGCACGGCGCTGAACGCGCTCGACATCGACGGCAAGATCGTGATCGGCGAGGGCGAGCGCGATGAGGCCCCCATGCTCTACATCGGGGAGAAGGTCGGCACCGGACAGGGCCCGGCCATCGACATCGCGCTCGACCCGCTGGAAGGCACGACCCTGACGGCCAAGGCCATGGCCAATGCCCTGGCGGTGCTGGCCATGTCGCCGGGTGGCGGCATGCTCCACGCCCCCGACACCTATATGGACAAGATTGCGATCGGCCCGGGCTATGAGCCCGGACTGGTCGATCTGGATCGCAGCCCCGCGGACAACGTCATGGCGCTGGCCCGTGCCAAGGGCGTCAAGCCCGGCGAGATCACCGTCTGCGTCATGGACCGGCCGCGCCATGCCGATCTGATCGCCGCGCTGCGCGGCGTGGGCGCCCGGGTGCTGCTGATCACCGACGGCGACGTCGCCGGTGTCATCCACACCACCGAGCCCGAGACCGGCATCGACCTCTATCTGGGGTCGGGCGGGGCGCCCGAGGGCGTGCTGGCCGCTGCGGCCCTCAAGTGCGTGGGCGGGCAGTTCCAGGGCCGGCTGATCTTCCGCAACGACGACGAGCGCGCCCGCGCCGAACGGACCGGCGTCACCGACTTCGAACGCAAATATGATCTGCACGAGCTGGTCTCGAAGGACGCCATCTTCGTCGCCACCGGCGTCACCAAGGGCGCCCTGCTGGACGGCGTACGCCATGTCGGGGGGCGGATCGAGACCCACACCCTGGTGATGGACTCCTTCAGTCGCACCGTGCGCCGCATCCGCGCCTCGCGTCCCGCCTGACGCGCGGGTGGAGGCCGAACGGACAGGATCGACGCCGGCCTTTCTCGGGGTCGAGCGCTCCCTCTCGGGACGACAGTGGCTGGAGCGACCCCACGATCCAGCCGTTGTCCGGGCCCATGCCCAGGCACTTGGACTGGGCGAGCCGCTGGCGCGCGCCCTGGCCTCGCGCGGGGTCAGACCGGAGGAGGGGGCAGACTTCCTGGACCCCACCCTGCGCGCCCTGTTCCCGGATCCGTCCAGCTTTGCCGACATGGATGCGGCGGCCTTTGCTATCGTCGATGCGCTGCAGCGTCGCGCCAACATCCATGTCTTTGCCGACTATGATGTGGACGGGGCGTCCAGCGCCGCCCTGCTGGTCCGCTGGTTCCGCGAGATGGGGCAGGAGCTGCCCCTCTATATTCCCGACCGGCTGACCGAAGGCTATGGGCCCAGCCCCCGCGCCTTCGACACGCTGAAGGCCGCGGGCGCCGATCTGGTCATCACCGTCGACTGCGGCGCGGCCGCCGAGGTCGCCCTGGCCCATGCCGCGGCCATCGACCTCGGCGTCGTGGTCATCGACCACCATCTGATGCGGGGCGAGCCGCCGGCCTGTCTGGCCGTCGTCAATCCCAACCGGGCCGACTGTCGCTCGGGACAGGGCAATCTGGCGGCGGCGGGCGTGGTATTCGTGCTGCTGGCGGCCCTCAACCGCGAGGCCCGCAGGCGCGGCCTGTTCGAGGGGCGCAGCGAGCCCGACATCCGTCGCTGGCTGGACTTGGCGGCGCTGGGTGCCATTTGTGATGTGACGGCCCTGACCGGCTTCAACCGGGCGCTGGCGCGGCTGGGACTGCAGGTCATGTCGTCCTGGGCCAACCCGGGGCTGAAGGCCCTGCTGGACGTCGCAGGCGGCGAGGCGGGCGAGGCCCGCAGCAACCACGCCGGCTTCATCCTCGGCCCGCGCATCAATGCCGGGGGCCGAATCGGACGCGCGGACCTGGGCGCGCGCCTGCTGTCCACCGACGATCCCGGTGAGGCCCTGGCTCTCGCCCGCGAGCTGGACTCCCTGAACCTCGCCCGGCGCGAGGTGGAGGCCGAGGTCACGGAGGCAGCCCTCCGGATCGGTGAGACGGCCGGCGCAGAGGATCCGTCTGTGCCCGCCGTCGTGGTCGCGGGCGAGGACTGGCACCCGGGCGTGATCGGGATTGTCGCCGGGCGGCTGCGTGAACGCTGGCGCAAGCCCGTGATTGTGATCGGCCTCGATCCGGTCAACGGGGTCGGCAAGGGATCCGGCCGGTCCCAGCCCGGGTTCAATCTTGGACGGGCGGTCCAGCAGGCGTTTGACGAAGGCCTGCTGCTGGCCGGGGGCGGCCACGCCATGGCCGCGGGCCTGACCGTCCGCGCGGATCGTCTGGATGCCTTCCGGGCCTGGCTCAATGACACCCTCTCGAGCCAGACCGATCCTGAGGCCGCCCGGGCGCTCGATGCGGTCCTGATCGATGCCCTGATCGAGCCCGGTGCGGCTGACCGCGCCCTGCTGGAAGCCTTCGAACGGCTGGCGCCCTTCGGGCCCGGAAACCCTGAACCCGTGTTCGCACTCGAGCGGGTCCGTGCGGTGGATGTGCGCGAGATGAAGGGCGGACACCTGCGCTGCCAGCTCAGGGGCGCCGACGGCCGATCCTTGCGGGCGGTGGCGTGGCGCTCGGCGGATCAGGACAGTGGCCGGGCCCTGGCGTCGGGGGATCCGGTCAATGTCGTCGGCCGGCTCAAGCCGGATGACTGGAACGGCCGGCGCGGGGTCCAGCTGGAAATCGACGATGTGGCTGATCCGAGGCGAAACTGAGCGATTCAGTTGCCCAAAGAGGGTTGCAAGTGCCGGAATCGCCCGCTATATCGCCGTCCTCCCGCGCAGCGGTCCCTTCGTCTATCGGTTAGGACGTCAGGTTTTCAACCTGAAAAGAGGGGTTCGATTCCCCTAGGGACTGCCACGCGGGGTTTTCCCCCAAAGCAATATTTTGCCGGTCAGGCCCGTCTCTCAGGCGGTTCTGGCAATGCGACTGCGTGGCATCGGGGCGCCGGGGTCTAAAACCGGCGTTTTCGCTCTCCACACGGTTCACAGAACCGTGTTAAGCATGGCCGTGTCTGCTGTTCGCGGGCGGGGGTGTTTGACTGTGTCTGAACTAGAGGGGCTTGATACGCCGGGGACCATCGAGATCGTCGGCAAGGTCAAGTGGTTTGATCCTGGAAAGGGATACGGCTTCATTGTTCCGGATGATCCGGACATGACCGATCTCAAGGACGTGCTGCTGCACATCAGCAGCCTGAGGGACACCGGGCGCGACACTGCTCCCGAAGGGGCCTCGATCCGCTGCGAGTGCGTGCGCCGCCCCAAGGGATGGCAGGTGCTCGAAGTTCTTGATCTCGACGAGGACGACGCGCCTGCGCCGTCGGCGGCGCGCACGGGGTACGACGCCCTGAGGGCCTTCGACGCTCATCGGGACGCCGACGACTCCGGGGCTCCGTTGCAACGTGCTGTCGTCAAATGGTTCAATCGAACCAAGGGATATGGTTTTGTGGTGCGTGACGGCAGCGAGGGCGATATCTTCGTCCACGTCGAGACTCTGCGTCGCTGCGGGATAGAGGATCTGCTTCCCGGCGATGTGGTGCAGGTGCGCTTTGCGGAAGGCCCCAAGGGCCTGGTCGTGGCGGAAATCAGAATGGGCGGAGACCGTTCCGCCTGACGAGGAAGGTGGAACAGGTGACGAGGCATTTCCTTGCGGCGGCTACATTCGCGGCCCTGTTGTTTACCGGGGCCTGCGGCGGGCAGGAGGGATCGGCAGACGGCCAGACCCTGCCGGTCGAGACGCTTAGTGTGGTGACGGACAAGGGCAGTTTCGATTTCGACGTCGAGATCGCCGACGAGGAGGCCGAGCGCGCGCGCGGCCTGATGTTCCGGCCGCCCCTCGAAGACGACAAGGGCATGCTGTTCCAGTTCCCGGATGCGGCCGAGCGGGCCTTCTGGATGCAGAACACCCCCAGCTCCCTCGATATCGTCTATCTGGACAACCAGGGCTGCATCATCTCGATCGCTGCCCACACGACGCCCTATGCCGAGACGACCTATCCCTCCAACGGCCCGGCGAGGGGCGTGCTTGAGGTTCGCGCCGGACGCATGGCGGAAATCGGGGCCGGTCCGGGCGACCGCGTCCGCCACCCCTTCTTCGATACCCAGTCACCGTGCAGTTGACGGGATGAGCCTGCCCCGCAGTCTCGCGACCGGCCTGGTGGGGGCCGCGCTGCTTGGTTCCGCGGCGTGTGCCCAGGATGTCGGGCCGGGGAACGGCCAGACCCTGCCGGTCGAGCCTCTGACTGTGGTCACCGACAAGGGGCGGTTCGAGTTTCTGGTCGAGATTGCGGACGAGGATCACGAGCGCCAGCGGGGGCTGATGTATCGGCCGCCACTCGCGGACGACCGGGGCATGCTGTTCCAGTACCCTCATGCGGCCGAACGGGCCTTCTGGATGCTGAACACGCCCAGCTCACTCGACATCGTCTATGTCGATCCGCAGGGCTGCATTGTGTCGATCGCCGCGCAGACGACGCCCTACACGCAGTCCACCTATCCCTCGAACGGCGCCGCCAGCGGCGTGCTTGAGGTCCGCGCCGGGCGGATGGCCGAGATCGGGGCTCGCCCCGGGGACCGGCTGATACACGACTTCTTCGACACCGATCAGCCCTGCGACCGCTGATCTGCGTTGCGGCCCGGACGGGGGCGTGGCATGACGGCGCTCCCTTGGGATCGGGGTGTAGCGCAGCCTGGTAGCGCATCTGCTTTGGGAGCAGAGGGTCGGAGGTTCGAATCCTCTCGCCCCGACCAAGGATCGGCGACTGGACCGTGGCGGAGACGCTCGCTAAACCCGCTGAAGCAGGGCAGCCGATGCCCTGAAGCGTAAGAGGCAGACGATGTTGGCGCGTATCTACAGACCTGCGAAGACCGCGATGCAGTCCGGCAAGGCCAAGACGGCCGCCTGGATTCTGGAGTTCATGCCGGCCTCGGCGCGCTTCATCGACCCTTTGATGGGCTGGACCGGCTCGACCGACATGAACGGCCAGGTGCGCCTCACCTTCGACACCCGGGACGAGGCCATAGCCTATGCCGAGCGTCACGGAATCGCCTTCCGTCTGCAGGAACCGCACGAGGCCCCGTTGATCCTCAAGGCCTATGCCGACAATTTCGCCACCCACCGCAAACAGCCCTGGACGCACTGAGCGCCCACCGGCGGTCCGGGCGCCCTTAGCTCAACCGGATAGAGCACCCGCCTTCTAAGCGGACGGTTGCAGGTTCGAGTCCTGCAGGGCGCGCCATCCTGCCTTTCCTTGCCCCGGCGGTTGCGAAGGGCGAGCGGATGCCGTCTATAGGCGGCATGGCGCGTCGCGTTTCGTCCATCATCCGAAAGAGCCTTGCCGGCAGCGCAGTCCTGGTGGCCGTGCTGGCGCTGGCTGGCTGCGGCGACAGGGACAGGCCGGACGGCCCGGTCGAGGGCGAGCTGGATGGTCTGCCGCCGGTCGAGGCGACCGCCCCGGGCACCATCGGACCAACTCTCGCATCGGTGCGTCGTCGCGGGCGTCTGAACTGCGGCGTGCATGAAGGGCTGGTCGGGTTTGCCTATACCGACAACCGGGGCCAGTGGCGCGGCTTTGACGTCGACTTCTGCCGGGCTATGGCGGCGGCGATATTCAACGATCCCGATGCGGTCCGCTTTGTTCCCCTCACGACGGCCCAGCGCTTCGAGGCCCTGCGACAGGGTCGCGTCGATGTCGTCTGGCGCAATACCAGCTGGACCATGGACCGCGACGTCACCGAGGATGTCAGCTTCGCCGGCACCAACTATTACGATGGTCAGGGCTTCCTCGTCCGCCGGTCTCTCAACCTGAGCAGCGCGGCCGAGCTGAATGGCGCTCGCATCTGCGTCCAGGCCGAGTCGACCTCCCAGCTCAATCTGGCGGACTATTTCCGGCTGCGTGGCCTCGACTATGTGCCGGTCGTGGTTGCCAGCGAGGAAGAAGCCCGGCGTGCCTATGCCGACGAGCGGTGCGACGCCTTTACCGCCGACGTCTCGGCGCTTGCAGCAGCCCGCACGACGCTCGCCAGCCCCGAGCAGCACGCCATCCTTCCCGAAGTGATCTCCAAGGAGCCGCTCGGGCCGGTGGTCCGCAGGGATGATCCGCACTGGACGCGGGTCGTGCGCTGGACGCTCAATGCCCTGATCCTCGCGGAGGAATATGGGGTCACACGCGACACAGCCGCGGATCAGCTCCGTGAGGCTCGGGACCCGCGTGTGCGGCGACTGCTCGGGGCCGAGGGTGAGTTTGGCGCCCGTCTCGGGCTGTCGGACGCATGGGCTTACCAGGCGATTTCGGCGGTCGGAAACTATGGTGAAATCTTCAGCCGCAATCTCGGCCCGGATTCGGCGCTGGACCTGGCGCGGGGCCTGAATGCCCAGTGGAATGCGACTCCGGCCGGCCTGATCTACGGCCTGCCGATCCGGTAGCATAGGTCGGGACTGCACTGGCGATCCTGCGTCGCAGTCGATAACGTGTACCGTTAGTGCCGGGGCGTATCCCGAGCGTGTCCAGACGGGAAGCCCATGACTGACGACAGCCACACTGACGCCGGCGAACGCCAACGTGGAGCCCTTTACCGCTACTGGTTCGGCATCAAGCTGTGGAAACGGATCCTCGCGGCCCTCGTGCTGGGGGCGATCGCGGGCCTGATCTGGGGCGAGGGCGCGGTTCAGATCAAGTGGATCGGCGACCTCTTCGTGCGGCTGATCCAGATGATCGTCATCCCGCTGGTGTTCGCCACCATCGTCTCGGGTGTGCTCAGCCTGCAGGATCCGAGGCGACTGGGGTCGCTGGGGCTGAAGACGCTGTTCCTCTACATTCTGACGACCGCCTTTGCGATCGTTATCGGGCTGATCCTCGGCGCTCTGGTCCAGCCGGGGCTGGGCGTGGACTTCGCTGGTGCCGTGCCGCGGGAGCTGGAGGCAGCCCAGCCGTTTGCCGGCCTGCTCGAATCCATTGTTCCGACCAATCCAATCAACGCCCTCGCCCAGGGCCAGGTGCTGTCGGTGATCTTCTTCGCCCTGATCTTCGGGGCGGGGTTGCTGACCGCCGGGGCAAAGGGCGAACCCCTGGCCGGCGCCTTTCACGCCGGAGCCGAGGCCATGCTGAGGGTCGTCAACTTCGTCATGGAGATTGCGCCCTTCGGCGTCTTCGCCCTGATCGCCTGGGTCATGGGAACGACCGGACCGGCGACCTTCGTCAATGTGGCCCTGCTGGCCTTCTGCGTGATTACCGGCTGTATCCTGCAGGTGCTGTTCGTGCACGGCGGGCTGATCAAGCTGCTGGCGCGGCTGCCGGCCCTGCCGTTTTTCCGGGGCGTGACCGACGCCGGGCTTGTAGCCTTCTCGACCTCATCGTCATCGGCCACCCTGCCGGTGTCTATGGCGGTGGCCGAGGCTAACCTCGGCATCAAGAAGCCGGTCTTCTCGACCGTCCTCCCGCTGGGCGTGACCATTTCGATGGACGGCACGGCGCTCTACATCGCCCTGCTGGCGTCGTTTGCCGCCCAGGCCTTCGGCATAGACCTGTCGATGGCCGACTATGCGCTGATCGCCCTGACGACGGTGCTGGTGTCCATCGGGACGGCCCCGGTTCCCTCGGCGTCGCTGTTCATGCTGGCCGCCGTACTGCAGGTCATTGGTGTCAGCCCCGCCCAGACGGCGCTCATGGTCGGCTTCATCCTGCCGTTCGACCGCATTCTCGACATGACGCGCACCGTGGCCAACGTCATCAGCGACCTCGCTGTGGCGACCATTGTCGGTCGCTGGGAAAAGGAAATCGACGTCGAGGCCTACACGGCGCCACCGATCAAATAGGGGTCATCGGCCGGCGCCGCCGTGCGGGTTGCTGCCTGAAAATCTCCCCTCGACGAAGGCCGTGGCGCTGGCGCAGAATGTGGCGTTCGGTCGCACGATCTGGTCGTTGCCCACCGAGACGATAACGAGATCGGCCGCGGCCGGGGGGACCTGTGGAAAAGACAAAACGTGGCGGCGTGCCGCTCTATATGTGGATGCTGCTCGGCTTCGCCGTCGGCCTCGGTGGCGGGCTGTACGTCAATCTGAATGATCTGGTGGTGATCCCCTGGGTCATGGAGCTGATCCAGTCAGTCGGGCAAATCTTCCTGCGCCTGCTGTTCATGCTGGTCATTCCGCTGCTGTTCGCGGCCCTTGCGGTGGGCGTTGCCGAGATGGGGGATCTGAAATCGCTGGGCCGGGTCGGCTTCAAGACCCTGTTCTTCACCATCATGGTCTCGGCCATTGCGGTTCTGATCGGCCTGCTGATGGTCAATCATTTCCAGCCCGGTGCGGGGGTCGACCCGGCACTGGCGGCACAGCTGCTCGAGGACGGACGGGAGGGGGCCGCCGCCATTGTCGGCAATGCGCCGCAGAGCATCGAGGCCGGCCAGTTCTTCCTCGACATGATTCCGTCGAACGTCGTCACCGCGGCGGCCGACAATCAGATCCTGCCGGTCATGGTTTTCGCCCTGATCTTCGGCATTGGCATGGTGATGGCCAAATCCAGGGCCACCGACCAGCTTCAGGAGACCCTTCAGGGGCTCCTGGAAGTGATGATGAAGCTTATCAACGCCGTCATCAAACTGGCCCCCATCGCCATCGCCGCCCTGATGTTCAATCTGGCCGCCGTCTTCGGCTGGGACCTCCTGATCCGTCTGGGCGCCTATGCCGGCGTCGCCATCGGCGCCATGGCGATCCATATGTTCATCGTCTATCCGCTGCTGGTCCTGATCTTCGGCGGGATGAGCCCGCTGCGGTTCGCCCGGGGCGTGCGCGAGCCGTTCGTCGTGGCCTTCTCGACGGCCTCCTCGAACGCCACCCTGCCGGTCGCCATCAAGGCCGCCGAGGAGCAGCTGAAGCTGCCCAAGCGCATTTCACGCTTCGTGCTGACCGTCGGGGCCACCGCGAACCAGAACGGCACGGCCCTGTTCGAGGGTGTGACCGTGCTGTTCCTCGCCCAGTTCTTCGGCATCGAGCTGAGCATCCAGCAGCAACTGGTTGTGATGCTGGTGTGTATCCTCGGCGGCATCGGCACGGCGGGCGTGCCGGCTGGCTCCCTGCCGGTTGTGGCCCTGATCCTCGTCATGGTCGGCGTGCCGGCCGAGGGCATCGGCCTGATCCTTGGTGTCGACCGCTTCCTCGACATGTGCCGCACCACGCTGAACGTCACCGGCGATCTGGTCGCCGCAACGGTCGTCTCGCGCGGCGAAAAGGACATTCCGGCCGAGGTCTCGGGCCCGCTGCCCGCGGCCCCGCCGACGTCCTGAGTCGTCAGCCGGTCTGGATGGGGGTGTCCGTGCGGCTTCCCCATTCGGCCCAGCTCCCGTCATAGAGCCGCGCCGGTCGGCCCAGCAGAGTCAACGCCAGAACCAGAATGGCGGCCGTCACGCCGGATCCGCAGGTGGTGATCGGCACAGCCGTGTCGCCCAGCCCGCTCGCCTTGAACGCGGTCTCCAGGTCAGTGCGGTCCCGCAGGCGACCGCCCTCGTCGACCAGTGCCGAATAGGGCAGATTTGTCGCGCCGGGCATATGGCCGGGCCGCACCCCGGGGCGCGGCTCGGCGCTGTCACCCCGGAAGCGTGCCGCGCCCCGGGCATCCAGTACGGGCGTGGTGCCATCGGCCAGCGCCCGCCGGACGCCCTCGATGTCGGCCACCGCATCCCGGTCCAGTCGGGCCTCGAAGCGCGCGGGCAGGGGATGGGCATCCCCGCTTTCCGTCTCACCCCCGGCCCGCACCCACGCATCCAGCCCGCCGTTCAGAACCTGGACCCGTGCGGCGCCAAAGACCTTCAGCATCCACCAGGCCCGCGGCGCCGCGAACATAGGGCCTGCCTCATAGACCACAATCCGGTCGCTGTCGGACAGGCCCAGACCGCCCATGGCCCGCCCGAAATGCGCTGCGTCCGGCAGGGTGTGGGGCAGGGACGATGCCGGGTCCGATACCGCCTCAAGGTCAAAGAACACAGCGCCGGGAATGTGGGCCTGCCGGAACAGCGCCCGCGTGTCGGTGCCGTCCAGTCGCCAGCCGGCATCGACGACCCGAACGGGGTGCTTGCGCATCAGGGCCAGCAGGTCCGGGGCTTCAATGAGCGGCGACACCGGATCAGGTCTTGCTCAGGGCGAGCTGGATCACGTCGGTGCGCCCCGAACGGAATCCGGCTTCGCAATACGCCAGATAGAAGCGCCACATCCGCCGGAACCGCTCGTCGAAGCCCTGCAGGCGCTGGATGTCGCCCCAGCTGGACTGGAACCTGCGGTCCCAGGCGGCAAGCGTGTCGGCATAATCCTGACCGAACCGCTCGACCGACTGCCAGTTCAGGCCGGCCGCCTCGATGACCGGCTTCAGTCGTTCCTCACTGGGCAGCATCCCGCCGGGGAAAATGTACTTCTGGATAAAGTCGGTGCGGATCGCATACTCCTCGAACAGCGCCTCCTGAATGGTGATGATCTGCAGGGCGGCCCGGCCGCCCGGTGTCAGCACCTCGGCGATCTTGCCGAAATAGGTCGGCCAGTATTCCTGCCCGACGGCCTCGAACATCTCGATCGAGGCCACGCGATCAAACTGGCCCGTGACATCGCGGTAGTCGACCAGTTCGATACTGACCCGCTCCCCCAGCCCGGCCTTCTGTATGCGCTCGCGGGCAAAGTCGTATTGCTCCTGCGAGATCGTGATACCGGTCACCCGCGCGCCGATCTCGCGGGCGGCATATTCGGCGAATCCGCCCCAGCCACAGCCGATCTCGAGCACCGACTGCCCCGCCCGCAGGTCCATCCGGCGGGCCAGACTCTCGTATTTGCGCGCCTGCGCCAGGGCCAGCGCCTCGTCCTTCGCCGCGTAGCGGGCCGAGGAATAGGTCATGGTCTCGTCCAGCCAGGCGGCGTAGAACGCATTGCCCAGGTCATAGTGGGCGTGGATGTTCTTGCGGGCGCCGCGGCGGCTGTTGCGCCTCAGGCGATGGCTGATCCAGTTGATCACCTTCATCGGCAGGGAGCCGTTGAACAGGCGCTGGATGTGGTCATAGTTCTCGACCAGCACCTCCAGCAGGACGGCCAGGTTCGGGCTGTCCCATTCCTCGGCCATATAGCCTTCGGCAAAGCCGATATCGCCATTGGCCAGCACACGGCGCGCCACGTTGTAGTCGCAGATCTCCAGCACCGCGCTGCGGCCTTCGACCTTGCCGACCAGTTCGTGCATCTGGCCGTCCGGCAGCTTCAGCGTCAGCCGCCCCCAGGTCCAGTTCGCCGCGAGCAGCTTCAGAAACAGGCCGAAACCGCGCGGGGCGTGGGCCGGGGCTCTCAGTTCGCCAAGGGTTGTTGCTGTCATCACCGACCTCCGGCACCCGGTGCGGGAAGGGGTATTCTAGTCCGCGTTGCCCAGACTTTTGAAGGCCGCAAGCGCAGCGTCGCGCGCCTCCGCATGACCGACGATCGGCCGGGGATAGGTCTTGCCCAGTTGCACGCCTGCATCGGCCCGGACCCCGGGCGGGGCCTCCCACGGGCTATGGAGCCATCGATCGGGAAGCCTTTTGAGCTCCGGGACCCAACGTCGAACATACTCGCCACTCGCATCGAACTTGGTGCCCTGCGACACCGGATTGAAGATACGGAAATACGGGGCGGCATCGGCTCCGGATCCCGCGACCCACTGCCAATTCTGCGAATTACTGGCGAGGTCGGCATCAACCAGCGTGTCCCAGAACCAGGCCTCGCCCTCGCGCCAGTCGATCCGCAGATGTTTCACCAGGAAGGACGCGACCACCATTCTCACCCGGTTGTGCATCCAGCCCGTGGCCCACAGCTCACGCATGCCCGCGTCCACCACGGGATAGCCGGTCTGGCCCGTCTGCCAGGCGTGCAGGGCCTTCGCGTCCGTTTGCCAGGGGAAGCTGTCAAACTTCGGTTGGAAATTCTGTTCCGGCAGGGTCGGGAACTGATGCAGCAGATGGGCGGAAAATTCTCGCCAGCCGATCTCCCGCTGGAAGGCATCCGCCTGTTTCGCCGTGACCGTCCCCTCGGCAACAGCCTCCTTCACCTCGATCCAGATGCGCCAGGGGCTGATCTCCCCCCAGTGCAGGGCGGCCGACAGACGGCTCGTGCCCGGCCTGCCCGGCCGGTCCCGCAAGGTGGCATAGTCCGCGAGATCGTCCCGGATAAACTCCCTGAGTCGCCGCGTCGCTGCGGCCTCGCCAACGGCGGCCTGATCGAACCCGGCCGCCCAGTCGGGTCTTCCGGTGTACAGACCCCAGTCTTCCAGCCGGTCCGAGCGCAGGCCCTCCACACCCCGGATTTCGCGCGGCGCCGGCCGCTCGATCGGCGTGCCCAGCTGGTCGATCAGCGCCCGATAGAAGGGGGTGAACACCTTGTAGGGGCCACCGGACTGGGTGGTGACCGATCCCGGGCGAGCCAGAAGGGACCCATTGAAGCCCCGGCATTCGATGCCATCCTTCTCAAGGGCGTGGGCCATGTCGCGGTCGGCCTCGAAGGCAGACGGTTCGAATCGCCGGTTCATGAAGACCCGGCGGGCCCCCGATCGCTTCAGAACCTCGCGCAGCACAGCCTCGGCCGGACCGCGCCGCAGGATCAGGGGAGCCCCCGCCTGCCGCAGGTCCTCACCAAGCGCGCGCAGGGTCTGCTCCAGCCACCACTTCGAGGCACCGCCCAGCGGCCGGCCGTCGGCCGCTTCATCGTGGATATAGAGCGGCACCACGGGACAGCCGCTGTCGACCGCTTCACGCAGGGCGGGATTGTCGCGGAGCCGGAGATCACGCCGGAACCAGACAATGATGGGTGACGGATCGTCACTCACGCGCGCACCTCCGGGAAAAACCTGTTATTCAGCACCCATCGCCCCCACATGGCCCCAGGCCGGTGCCGGGCCCAACGCCCATGGCCCCGTCGGGTGCCCCAAATACAGTGTCGGGAATACGAATAAAGTGAGCCTCCCCAACAGCGTCATCGAAATCAGGGACGGGCTCAAGCGCCCCGTCACCATCGGCGGCGGTCGCCGCATCGTCTTCATCGCCGGCCCCTGTCAGCTGGAAAGCCGGCAGCACGCCCTCGAAATGGCCAGTGCCCTCAGGGAGATCGGCGAGCGTCTGAACGTCGGCATCATCTACAAGACCAGCTTTGACAAGGCCAACCGCACCTCGGCCAATGCCGCCCGGGGGCTGGGTCTGAAGGACTCGCTGCCCATCTTTGCCGAGATTCGCGAGAGCGTCGGCCTGCCCGTCCTGACCGACGTCCATTCCGAGGCCCAGTGCACCGAGGCTGCCCGGGCCGTCGACGTCCTGCAGATTCCGGCCTTCCTGTGTCGCCAGACCGACCTGCTGCTGGCCGCGGCCGCGACCGGCAAGGTCATCAACATCAAGAAGGGCCAGTTCCTCGCGCCCTGGGACATGAAGAACGTCATCGCCAAGGTCACCGGTGCGGGCAATCCCAATGTCATGGCCTGCGAGCGTGGCGCCAGCTTCGGCTATAATACCCTTGTCTCCGACATGCGGGCCCTGCCGGTGCTGCGCGACATCGGCTGCCCGGTCGTGTTCGATGCCACCCACAGCGTCCAGCAGCCGGGCGGGCAGGGGACCTCATCCGGCGGCCAGCGCGAGTTCGTGCCGGTGCTGGGCCGGGCCGCGGTCTCGGTCGGCGTGGATGCGGTCTTCATGGAAACCCATCAGGATCCCGACAACGCCCCCTCCGACGGACCCAATATGGTGCCGCTGGACCAGTTCGAATCCCTAGCGGCACAGCTGATCGCCTTTGATGATCTGGTCATTTCGCAGGGGATCAAGCGTCCGGGCTGAACGGGGGCGCGACTGGACGTCCCGGGTCGGCTGCGATAGCTCCAGACCATGAACCTCGCCGGTCTTCAAAGCCTGCTCGCCCGGGCCCCGTCCCTGACCCTCGCCTGTGTGGGCGACCTGATGCTTGACCGGTTCGTCTATGGCGAGGTCAGTCGCATCTCGCCCGAGGCCCCGGTGCCGGTGCTGCGCACCCACCGCTCGGTGTCGATGCCGGGGGGCGTCGGCAATGTGGCGCGCAATCTGGCCTCGTTGGGCAGCCGTGTGACTCTGGGCTCGGTGGCGGGACAGGATCCCGAGGGTCGGGCTCTGGCTGACCTTCTGGCCAACGAGCCCGGCCTCACCGATGCCGTGCGCTATACCGGGGCGGCCCGCACTGTGGTCAAGACCCGCTATGTTGCCGCCGGCCAGCAGCTATTACGCCTCGATGAGGAAGAGCCCCTCAATGCCGACTATGCGGGCGAGGGGGTGTTCGACGGGGCTGACGCCATCCTGATCTCGGACTATGCCAAGGGCGTGGTCAGCGACGCCCTGATCGCCGCGGCCCTTGCCCATGCCGCACAAGCCGGTGTGCCGGTGATCGTTGATCCCAAGGGCCGTGATTTCGCCCGCTATGGCGCCGTTGACCTGATCAAGCCCAATGCCGCCGAACTGGCCGGGGCGACCGGCCTGCCGACCGACAGCGATGCCGAGGTCGAACGCGCGCTTTCGGCCTTGCTGGACCAGACAACGGCAAGGGCCGTGGTCGTGACCCGCGCCGGCAAGGGGATGTCGCTGATGCGGCGCGGCGGCGCGGTTCAGCACATTCCTGCCCGGGCCCGGGAAGTCTTCGACGTATCGGGGGCCGGAGACACAGGACTTGCCGCCCTGGGCCTCGCCCTGGCCGCCGGGCATGACCTGCCGGATGCGGCCGCCTTTGCCATCCTCGCCTCGGGCGTGGTCGTCGGCAAGAGCGGCACCGCGACGGTCACCCCCGCAGAGCTGCTCGAGGCCGAACTCACCGGCGCCATGGACATCGACCACGGCCGGATCGTGCCGGTCGAAGCCTTGGTCGATCAGGTCGAACTCTGGAAGGCGGCGGGGCTCAAGGTCGGATTCACCAACGGCTGTTTCGACATCCTGCACCGCGGCCATGTCGCCTATCTGGCCCAGGCGCGGGCCTGGTGCGATCGTCTGGTCGTGGCCCTGAACACCGATGCGTCGGTGCGCCGCTTGAAGGGCGACGGCCGCCCCGTCAACGATCTGGACAGTCGGGCCGCGGTCATCGGTGGCCTTGCCAGCGTGGATCGGGTGACGTCCTTTGACACCGAAACCCCGCTGGACCTGATCAAGGCCCTGCGCCCCGATGTGCTGATCAAGGGCGCTGACTATACGCGGGACACGGTCGTCGGCGCCGCCGAGGTCGAATCCTGGGGCGGCGAGGTGCGGCTGGCGGAGTTTTCTCCCGGCCACTCGACCACGGCCACGATCGAAAAACTGTCAAGGGGCGAGGGCCAATGATGCGCGGCATGATCGTGGTCACCGGCGGTGCCGGATTCATCGGCTCCAACATCGTCGCCCGCCTGTGTGCTGCGGATCGTCACGACGTCGTCGTCTGTGACCGCCTCGAGGGAGCCGACCTCGGCAAGTGGAAGAACCTGGCCAAACATCCGGTGGCCGATTTCTGGTGGCCGGAAGAGATGTTCGAAAAGTTGGAGGCCAACGCCGACCGCATCAAGGCGGTCGTTCATATGGGCGCCATTTCCTCAACGACCGAGCCCGATGCCGACCTGATCCTCAAGACCAACTTCGCCCTGTCCCGCGATCTCTGGGAGTGGTGCTGTGGTCACGATGTGCAGTTCGTCTATGCCTCCTCGGCGGCCACCTATGGCGATGGTCATGAGGGCTTTGACGATGAGGACGATTTTGCCTCTCTGCAAAAGCTTCGTCCGCTAAATGCCTATGGATATTCGAAATATCTGTTCGACCTCTATGCCCGGCAACAGGCGGAGCGCGGTCATGCTCCGAACCAGTGGGCGGGCCTGAAATTCTTCAACGTCTACGGCCCGAATGAGTACCACAAGGGCGGGATGAAGTCGGTCGTGGCCCAGATCTGGCCGAAGGTTCAGGCCGGCGAGCCGGTCCAGCTGTTCCGTTCCCACCATCCGGACTATCCCGACGGGGGCCAGTTGCGCGACTTCGTCCATGTCGATGACGTCGTCGATGTCATCGACTGGTTGCTCGGCAAGCCGGAGATTTCCGGCATCTTCAATGCGGGTTCGGGACAGGCCCGATCCTTCGCCGACTTGGCCCGCGCCACCTTCGCGGCCGCCGGCAGGGAGCCGCAGATCACCTATATCGACATGCCCGAGGTGATCCGCGACCGCTATCAGTACTTCACCCGGGCCCGTATGGATCGGGTCCGCGCCCTCGGCTTTGACGGCCAGTCGACACCGCTTGAGGAGGGCGTGCGCCGCTACGTCCAGTCGTATCTGGCGACAGAAGATCCGTATCGATGACGTCCCGCACGGTCAGCCTCAGGTCCCTGCTCGGTTATGCCGGCTTTGGCCTGGTGTTTCTGGTCGTGGCTGCGGCCGCCGTCTGGCGCGGAGACATCCTGCAGGCCGGCATGGACCCCGAGGTGCCGTTCCAGACCTATGATCCGCCCCCGGCGCCCGACTATCGGCAGGCCTCGGCTTGGGCCATGCAGGATGCCGGGATCGAGGGGTCGGGGTCGGCAGCCGTCTTCTTCATCCACTCCACGACCTATGACGGCGGCGAGGAGTGGAACGGCCCGGTCGGCGACGCTGACGCGGATGCCTGGCTGTTTCGCGTGGTGATTCCAAACTATGCGGCTCCCTTTGCCCGCTCCGGAAGGCTCAGCATCCCCCGCTACCGTCAGGCCAGCCTCTACACACGCCTGACCCTCCGGGATGATGCCCGTGAGGCCCGCGCCTTCGCCTGGCGCGACATCGAGGCGGCCTTCGATGTCTTTCTGGCCCGGAACCCCGAGGGGCCCATTGTCATCGCCGGGCTGGAGCAGGGGGGCGAACTCGCCGACCGTCTGGTTCGCGAACGGATCGTCGGCGACCCTGTCCTGCGCCGCCGGGTTGTGGCCGTCTATGCCATGGATGCGTTGCTCGCAGCAGACCCGGCGACCCCGTCCCTGCCACCCTGCAGCCGTCCTGACCAGACCGCCTGTCTGGTCGCCTTCTCACCGGTGACCGCCGACAACGACGGCGCCGCCCGCCGAAGACTGCGCCGCGCGCTTGTCTGGGACGCGAGGGGGCGCCTCGTTGAGCTCGACGGCCGGGCGACGGTCTGCGTCAACCCCGTCACCGGTGTGGCCGGCGAGATCGAGGTTCCGGCCCGCGCCCATCTGGGCGCCACCAATGCCACCGGGCTGGAATGGGGGGCGCGTCCGGCCCTGATCGCACGTACGGTGGCCACCGGCTGCAAGGACGGGCTGCTGCGTCACACCCACCCCGAAATGGAGTCCTTCCGCGAGACCGGTAGTTGGGCGGATCGTAGAAAGTCTCGTCCCTACAATCTATTCTATGCGGATATTGAACGGGATGTTGAGACTCGGCTAGCTGCCTGGACCCCACGTGCTGCGTCGGAGGGCGCGGCCGGTCAGTCGCCGGACGGTCGGCCCGAGCGCCAGTCGAACAGCGCTTCAAGCACCTGAACCGCCCGACCACGGTCTGACGTCAGGCCCGGGTCCCGCCCCAGGATCAGCCGCGCATCGTCTGCCGCTGCCCGGATCAGCCCGGCATGGGCCATGGGATCGGCAAAGCGATAGGCCGGAAACCCGCTCTGCCTGAGTCCCAGCGGATCCCCGCCGCCCCGAATCCTGAAATCCGCCTCGGCGATCTCGAAGCCGTCCTCGGTCCGGCGCAGGATGTCCAGCCTCTCCACGGCGGTCTTCCCGAGGCCGGTCTCTGACTGGCCATAGAGCAGGGTGCAGGCGCTGGGCTTGTCCGATCGTCCGATCCGTCCCCGAAGCTGGTGCAGCTGCGCGAGGCCGAACCGCTCGGCGTGCTCGACGACCATCAGGGTGGCATTGGGCACATCGACGCCGACCTCGACCACGGTCGTGGCCACCAGCAGCGGCAGATGCCCGTCCAGAAACGACTGCATCACCGTCTCGCGCTCGGGCCCGGGCATCCGTCCGTGCACCAGCCCGACCGGGCGCCCCATCAGCTTGCCCAGATGGTGCGCCCGATCCTCGGCGGCGGCCAGGTCGATATGTTCGGACTCCTCGATCAGCGGACAGATCCAGTAGGCCTGCGCGCCTCCCTCGACCGCTGCCTTCAGTCGCACCGCGACCTCGCCCAGCCTGTCCAGCGGCAGGACGGCCGTCCGGATCGGCCGACGACCCGGTGGCTTCTCATCCAGTCGTGAGACGTCCAGCTCGCCGTACTGGGTCAGCTCCAGTGTCCGCGGGATGGGGGTTGCCGACATGGTCAAAAGGTGCACGGCGCCGTCCACCCCGCCCTTGTCCAGCAGCCGCTGTCGCTCACGCACGCCGAACCGGTGCTGCTCGTCGATGACGGCCAGTCCCAGCCGGTGGAACTGCACACTGTTCTGGAACAGGGCGTGGGTACCGATCACGATCGGGAGCCGCCCGCCCGCCAGGCCCTCCAGCACCGGACGCCGGACGCTGACGGGGTCCCGTCCGGTCAGGAGGGCGCAGGCCACGCCGGCCTCGGCAAACAAGGGCGTCAGCCGCTCATGATGTTGGCGGGCCAGGATGTCGGTCGGCGCCATCAGGGCCGCCTGAAAGCCGCTGTCCACCGCATCGGCCATGATCAGCGCCGCCACGGCTGTCTTGCCTGAGCCGACATCGCCCTGCAGCAGCCGCGCCATCTGCTCACCCCCCGCCAGATCGCGCCGGATATCCGCGACGGCCCGTTCCTGGGCGCCTGTCAGGGTGAAGGGCAGGGCGGTCAGTAACCGCTCGCCCGCCGCGCCGGGTGCCAGCCGCGGTGCCCTCACCGCCTGCCGGTTCCGCCGCCGCCGGGCCAGCGCCAGTTGATGGGCCAGCAGTTCATCGAACGCCAGCCGCGCCCGCGCGGGGGCCTGGGGATCCAGATCGCGTTCGCTGTCCGGCGCGTGCAGGGTCCTCATGGCGTCCGCCCAGGTCGGCCACGCCTGTCGGGCAAGCCAGGCCGCATCCTGCCACTCCGCCAGGTCCGGCAGGGTGGCCATCGCTGTCATCACCAGTTTGCGTACCTGTCGCGAGGTGATGCCCTGGGTGGCCGGATAGACCGGCTCGACCGACACGATCTCATCCCGCCGGTCCGCCTGGACCGCATAGTCCGGGTGAGCTATCTGCACCAGGTCATTGAATTTTTCGACCTTGCCGCTGACGATCCGTCGTTCACCATCGGGGCATTGCTTGCGAATCCAGGCCTCGGACCCGCCGAACCAGACCAGGGTCAGGAAGCCGGTCTCGTCATTGGCCCTCAGCCTGAACGGCAGGCCCGGTCGCCCCGGTTTGGTCAGTCCCCCCATGATGAGGTCGAAGATGCCGACCTCGCCCTCGATCGCCGTCTGCACGGTCATGTCGCGGCGCCGGATCAGGCCGGTCGGGGCCAGAAACATCAGATCGCGCACCAGCGGCCCGGCCAGCCGCTGCACGGCAGGCGCCATGCGCGGACCGACGCCCTTCAGGCGTTCCACCGGCGCAAACAGGGGAAACAGAATCTCGGGCCGCATGATGCGTCACGATAGCCCGACGGGACGGGTGGCGAAACGGACCCATGATCGCTATCTGACACGGCTCCATTCCTTTTGACCGGGCAAGAATTCTTGTGGCCGAAGACATCGCACGTGCCGAACTGACGACCCGGCTGAACCGCATCCGCTTTCGCGCCTGGCGGCGGGGCTTCCGGGAAGCCGACATGATCCTCGGACCCTTCTCCGACCAGATCGCGCCGACGCTGGATGCGACCGAGCTGGCCCGGTTCGAAGCCCTGCTGGATGAGGACGACCACGCCCTCTACGGCTGGATCAAGGGCTCGACGCCGACCCCGCCCGAATGGGAAGGGCCCCTGATGGACCGCATCCGACGGTTCGTCGCCGAGTCCGTCTCGTCCGAGGTGGCGCGGGGCATCGGTTGATGGCGCACCACACCCCGCTGAGCGGCGCACCCGAGGGGCTGGATGCGCTGCGGATCTCCGAGCGACTGGCGCCCGGTCAGACCGCGCTGTTCGTGGCGCGGGACGCCTCGCGCGCCGCCCGTTTCATTGATGCCATCGGCTTCTTTGCCGACGCGGTGGAGATCGTCAGCTACCCCGCCTGGGACTGTCTGCCCTATGACCGGCTGAGCCCCTCGTCTCCGGTCTCGGCCCAGCGCATGGCCGCGCTCAGTACCCTCGCCCGGGGGGGAGCGCCGGAACAACCACGTCTGATCGTCGCCACCGTTGGCGCCGCCGTGCAGCGGACACCGCCGCGCGACGTGACCGCCGCGGCCGGCTTCCAGACCCATGTCGGTCGCGACCTCGATACGGCGGCCCTCGAAACCTATTTCGCCACCAATGGCTATGTGCGCGCCTCGACCGTCTCCGAGCGCGGTGAATATGCCGTGCGCGGCGGGGTGATCGACGTCTATCCCCCCGGCTTCGACGAGCCGGTCCGCCTGGACATGTTCGGCCAGGAACTGGAGTCGATCCGGACCTTCGACCCGGCCACCCAGCGCTCGACCGGGCAGCTGTCCTCCGTGCAACTGGCCCCGGTGTCCGAGGCCCTTCTGAACGCCGACACCATATCGCGCTTCCGGACCGGCTATCTTGAGCGCTTCGGGACGGCGGGCGATGACCCCCTCTACGCCGCCGTCAGTGAAGGTGCCCGCCGACAGGGTCTGGAGCACTGGCTGCCCTTGCTCTATCCGCGACTGGAGACCCTGTTCGACTATCTGCCGGCCGACGCCGTCGTCTATCTCGATAGCCAGGCGGATCAGGCCCGCAGCGAGCGTTGGGACCTCACGGTGGACGCCTCCGAGGCCCGGCGCGAGGCGGCCCGGAGCGCTGCCGGGCGCAGCGCCCGCAGCGGCCATGCGCTTCCGCCCGAGGCCCTTTACCTGTCCCCCGACGACTGGACTGCGGCCCTGTCGCACCGAAATGTCGTTCAGCTCAGCCCCCTGAACGGACCCGGAGACGATGCGGGCGGGCGGCTTGGCCGGTCGTTCGCCGCCGAGCGCGCCCAGGACAGTGTCAATCTGTTCGAGGCGGTCGCCGCCTATGCCCGCAGCCGCCGGGAAGCCGGGCGAAAAGTCCTGTTCGCCTCCTGGACCGAGGGATCTTCGGAGCGGCTGGCCTCGATGCTGTCGGACCACGGACTGAATCCGGTCGTGCCCGTGCGGGACTGGGCCGATGTGCAGGCCGCGACCGACGCCCTCTATCTGCGCGCCATCCTGCCGGTCGAGACCGGGTTCGAGACCGATGATCTGGTGGTCATCACCGAGACCGACATTCTGGGCGACCGGCTGGCTCGCCCGAGGAAAAAGCGGCGCGCCTCCAACTTCCTCGCCGAGGCCTCAGCCCTGACCACAGGCGATCTGGTGGTTCACCTCGACCACGGCATCGGCCGCTACGAAGGCCTGCGCACCCTCGACATCCAGGACGCCCCGCACGACTGTCTGGAGCTGGTCTATGCGGGCGACTCAAAGCTCTACCTGCCGGTCGAGAACATCGACCTGCTGACCCGCT